>WNGM01005619.1_pt1 | contig 23462 bp, 27 predicted proteins | sample 5400571 | NCBI WGS metagenome assembly WNGM01 (sample SAMN13153378, study PRJNA577476) | soil metagenome | isolation source: 100 cm soil or saprolite under Garry oak tree replicate 2 | place: USA:California | collected 2016-06-15 | reverse complement strand
ATCCGCCCGTCGGCGTCGCGGTCCTGGCCGGCGACGACCCGGTAGAAGTCTTCTCCCGGCTTGTATCCGTCGAGGACGTCGTCCGCGGACTGGGTGACGCCGAGGATCGCCGCCATCGTGCCGACCGCGTGGAGGCCGCCGAGCAGGACGACGGCCCGCGAGGGATTCCACGGGCTGCGGACCTTCGCGATGAGCCCGACCTGCTCGTCGGCGTAGTGCCGTTTCGTACGCGACGACTCCATGCGCCACACCTGCTTCCAGTCGAAATTCACGGCGAGGTGCGGGTTCAAGTCCATCGTGATGATGTTCGCGACCGGACCGCCGACCAGGATCAGATGATCCCGCACCGGACCGGCCGCCTTCAGCTCCGTGTCGAGCCGGACCAGCGGGCGTTTCGGCGCTGCGAAGAGCCGTCCGAGGAAGAACCCGAGCTCGACGGCGTACGGGGAATCGCGAGACGTCGTGCTGAAGGGTCCGTGCGTGTACGGCGAGCCGACGACGATTGAGCCGTTGAACATCCCATCGCTCGAGAACTCCTCGAGGAAGCGCGCGACGATCCCCGCGTGCGGAAGCAGGGGGGAGGCGACCGGCTTGCCGCGTCCCTTGAGGACGATCGCGAACGCTTCGGCCGTCGGCGCGAGGACGCGGGCCGACGCGCCGCGCTTCGACTCCTCGCGAATGACCTCGAGGAGGCCCGCGCGTTCCAGCCGCCGCACGTGATAGTAGACCTTCTGCTCGTGGACGTTCAGGCGGGCCGCCAAGGCGTTCGGGTAGTCGGGCGCTCGGGCGAGCTCTTGGAGGATCCGCCATGCGAGCGGCGAGGAGAGAGGCGCGACCCGGTCGGGCTTCTCGAGGATCTCGACTTCGCGGCCGACCGCCCCCTGCGGGGTGTCCTCGACGAGCCAGCGACGCACCACACGACCCGCCAAGGGATGAATGTTATTAATTCTTTGTTACTGGTTCTCGTAACGTTGTAGTATTCCTTTTAGTACTGGCACGACATCCGAAGTGGACATGGAGAATCAGTCGGACCCCCGCGAAGGCCACGAACGAGAAGCATTCTCAGCGGGTGGACTGGTCCCGCAAGGCATATGCCGCCCGTGGCGTGAATGCGCCGGCCGTCCGGAGCGCGGAACGGTGGTCGGCCGATGAAAGCAGTCATCCTCGCGGCGGGGGAAGGCGCCCGGATGGGGCCCTTCACGGCGTCGCTGCCGAAGGTCATGATCCCCGTCGGGAACCGCCCGCTCCTCGAGTACGTCGTCCAGGCGCTCGTGGAGAACGGGGTCCACGACCTGCTGTTCGTCGTGGGGTACCGGCGGGAGCGCATCCAGGCGTACTTCCAGGACGGCAAGGCGTTCGGAGCTCACATTACCTATGTCACCCAGACGAAACAACTCGGCACGGCGCACGCCATCTGGGAGGTGCGCGCCCATCTCGGCGAGCCGTTCCTGGTCCTGAACGGCAGCAACATGGTCGACGGCCGGTTCGTCTCGGATCTCCTCGAGGTCGCCAAGAAGCCCGCCGTCCTGATCACGGAGAGCGAGCGGCCCCAGAGCTACGGCGTCGTCACGATCCAGGGAAAGAACCTCCTCGCGATCACGGAGAAGCCGACGGAGATCATCTCGAACCTGATCAACACGGGGGCGTACGCCCTCGACGCGCGGATCTTCGACGAGATCGAGGCGCTCGCGAAGGAAGGCAAGCACGACCTACCGAGGGCCGTCTCGGCCCTCGCCAAGCGGACGGCGGTCGCGGCGCTCAAGACGGAGGGCACCTGGGTCGACGCGCTGTATCCGTGGGACCTGCTCCGCCTCAACGCCGTCGCGCTGAAGGGAGGGCACGAAGTCCGCGCCGGGACAATCGAACCCTCCGTCACGATCCGAGGCCGCGTGTCGATCGGCGACGGATGCGTGATCCGGTCGGGCGCGTACCTGCAAGGTCCGCTCTCGATCGGCTCCGGCTGCGAGATCGGTCCGAATGCGGTCCTCCTGCCCTCGACGAGCCTCGGGAAGAACGTCCGCATCGGCGCCCTGACGACCGTTGCCAATTCGATCCTCATGGACGACGTCATCCTGGGACCGTCGAGCGTCGTGCAAGACGCGGTCGTCGGCTCCGGCGTCATCGCGCGCGCGGGCCTCCTCGCCGCATCCGGCCCGGGCGACGTGAACATCGAGGGAACGTGGCACGCGGTCCCGCAGATCGGCGCCCTCCTCGGCGAGGACGTCGAGATCGGGAACGGCGTGAGCGTCGCACCCGGCACGGTCGTGAACGAACGGGCGCGGGTGGAGTCCGGCGCGAAGCTGCGCGGGACGATCCCCTCGGGCGCGGTGGTCCTGTAGATGTGCGGGATCGTCGGGTACGCGGGCCGCCGCAACGCCTTGCCGATCTTGCTCGACGGCCTGAAGCGCCTCGAGTACCGGGGCTACGACAGCGCGGGCGTCGCCATCGTCGGGAGCGCCCTCCAGGTCGTGAAGGACAAGGGGTTCATCGCGAACCTCGAGGCGCAGCTGCCGGCCCTCAAAGGGACGACGGGCTTCGCGCACACCCGGTGGGCGACCCACGGGCCGCCGTCGAAAGTGAATGCGCATCCGCACGTCGACTGCCACGGCAAGATCGCCCTCGCGCACAACGGGATCATCGAGAACTTCGCGAGCCTCCGCGAGAAGCTCGAGGCGCGCGGCCACACGTTCGTGTCGCAGACGGACACGGAGAGCCTGGTCCATCTCATCGAGTCCTATTACGACGGGGACCTCGAGGTGGCGGTCCGCAAGGCGCTGCACGATGTCCGCGGGTCATACGCGATCCTCGCGGTCCACGCGGACGAGCCGGGCAAGGTCGTCGGGGCCCGGAACGAGAGCCCGCTCGTCGTCGGCCTCGGGCCGGACGAGAATTTCCTCGCGTCGGACGTGCCCGCACTCCTCCGGTATACGGACCGCGTGCTCTACGTGATGGACAAGGAGATGGTCGTGATCACGCCGAAAGGCGTGGAGCTCAAGGATCTCGAAGGCCGCGCGGTGAAACGGGAGCCGCAGCGCATCACCTGGTCTCTCGAGGACGCGGAGAAAGGCGGCTTCGAGCATTTCATGCTCAAGGAGATCTACGAGGGCCCGAAGGCCATCCAGGAGACGCTCCTGGGCCGCCTCGCGAACCTCGAGGTGAACGGGTTCCTTTCCGAAGGCGTGACGAGCGTGAAGCTCGTCGCCTGCGGCACCTCCTATCATGCCGCCCTGGTAGGCAAGTACATCCTGGAGGAGATCGCGCGCATCCCCGCGTCCGCGGAGCTGGCATCGGAGTACCGCTACAGCCAAGGCCCGTCCGAGCGGCCGCTCGTCATCCTGATCTCGCAGAGCGGCGAGACGGCCGACACCCTCGGGGCGGCTCGGGAGGCGCGTCGGCGGGGATGCAAGACCCTCGGGATCACGAACGTCCTCGGCTCGAGCCTCACCCGGGAGACCGACCTCACGCTCTATACCCGCGCGGGCATCGAGATCAGCGTCGCCGGCACGAAAACGTTCTACGCGCAGCTTGTTGTCCTGTACCTCATCGCGCTGAAGATCGGGCAGGACCGCGGCGCCCTCGGCTACGATGAGCTGGATTCGCTGAAGGATCAGCTCCGCTCGCTGCCTCGGAGCGTGCAATACGTGTTGAACAAGGCCGACGAGATTCGCGCGCTCGCCTCGAAGTACGGGAACGCCCGGGATGTCTTCTTCATCGGCCGCCACGTCAACTATCCCGTCGCCCTCGAGGGTGCTCTGAAGCTCAAGGAAATCTCGTACATTCATGCGGAGGCATACGCGGCGGGTGAACTCAAGCACGGGCCTCTCGCCCTGCTCTCCCCCGCGACTCCTGTAGTCGCCATCTCCGTCAAAGGCCCGACGTATGAGAAGATGCGGTCCAACGTCGGCGAGGTGAGCGCGCGCGGCTCGCCCGTCCTCGCGATCGGCACGGAAGGGGACAAGGAGCTGCCTCGCTCCGTCGACGATGTCATCTGGATCCCGGAGATGCCGTGGATCTTCTCCCCGGTCGCCGTGAGTGTGGCGCTACAGCTCTTCGCCTATGAGGCGGCCCGGATGCGCGGCTGCCCGATCGACAAGCCGAGGAACCTCGCGAAGAGCGTCACGGTCGAGTGATCTGGGCGCGAACATCCTACGGTGCGTGGGGGCGCATCCGCAAACACCCCTTCGCCAAGGTCCGCGCTCGCATTGCGTCGGATCGGAACGATGCTCAACGGCGGGCTGCAGTCTGGATGAACTTAATCACTTTTATTCCCTTGATTCGGCGGATTTGCCCGATGAACTCCTTCAGCCTCGTCGTCGATCCTTCGGCGACGAAAATCTGCAGGCAATCCGCTTCATCGACGTGGGTATGGAGCATCGTGCGAATTTCATCGAACCGATGCTGGAGCATCGCGAGGTCCGCGCGTGGATTCCCCTTCTCGTAGATGACCGCGAGGATGACAGACGCTTCTCCGCCTTCCCGGCCCCACTCCGTGACATCGATGAACTCACGGAGCGCCTCGCGGACCGCTTCGCTTCGGCTGCGGTAGCGGCGCCGCTGAGCGATGTCGTCGAGATCGCGGAGAATCGACTCGTCCATGCTCACGCTGACGATTGGCATGCTACTAACGATTGCGCAACGCGTACTTGAGCGTTATTAAGAACGCACAAATTCTTAAATAACCTCATCGAATGGCGCTGCAGCATGGTCGCCGCGCCGCCGCCTGCTCAAAATGCGCCCCGCGACGCCGGCGCCTCCGGAGACGTCCTGCGGGTCACGAACCTCGGGGTCCGGTTGGACAAGGTCCCCATCTTGGAGAGTGTCAGCTTCCATGTGCGGAGAGGGACCACGCTCGCGATCGTCGGCCCGAACGGCGCGGGGAAGACGACGCTCTTCCGGGTCCTCCTCGGCCTCGTGCCGCACACGGGGACGGTCGAGTGGTCCGGCCCGGTCCGGGTCGGCTACGTCCCGCAGCATTTCGCCGTGACGGATGTACCGATCACCGTCCGCGACTTCCTTGGTTTCAAAAGCGAGGCCGGCTTCGAGGAGTCGCTCGCCGCGGTCGGCCTTGAAGGAGGAGTCTTGCAGAAGCGGCTCGACATCCTGTCGGGCGGAGAGATGCAGCGCGTCTTGATCGCGTGGGCCGTCCTCGATCGGCCGAACGTCCTCCTCTTCGACGAGCCGACCGCCACCGTCGACATCGGAAGCGAGGACATGCTCTACGAGGCGCTCAACCGGCTGGAGAAGGAGAGCAACATTACGGTCCTCCTGATCACGCACGACATACACATCGCCTCTCAGTATTCCGACGCGGTGTTGGCTCTGAACCGCACGGTCCGATTCTTTGGGGCCCCCAGTCGTCTCTCGGAGCCGGGTCTCTTGATGGAGATCTTCGGGAGCGGGTCGGGTCTCGCGGAGCATAAGCACGACTTCGGGTCCCGGGGATTCCGATGACCGACGCGGCCGCGTATAGCCTCGTCGCGGGGATCTCCGTCGGTTTCGCCGCGGGCTATGTCGGCTCTCTCATGGTCTTGAAGCGGATGGCCCTCGTGGGCGACGCGCTCTCCCACGTCGCGTTGCCAGGCCTCGCCCTCGGAATTCTGTTCAACTTCAATCCGTTCTTCGGAGCGTTCGCGTTCCTGTTTTCCGCCGCGGTGCTGACCTGGTACATCGAGAAGACGACGAGGCTATTCCCCGAGTCGATCATCGGCGTCTTGTTCGTCACCGCTCTCGCCGTGGGGATTCTCTTGACCCCCGAGGTCGACCTCCTGGAGGCGCTCTTCGGCGACATCACGACGGTCTCGCTGGTGGACGCCCTCCTCGCGGTCGGGATTTCCGCTCCAATCGTCGTCGTCGCACGGCTCGTGTATCGGCGAGTCGTCCTGGGTATCCTGTCCGAGGAGCTCGCCCGGTCGACGGGGATTAATGTGGCCTTGGTCAACTTCGTCTACCTGTTCCTGGTGACCCTCGTCGTGGCGGTCGGAATCAAGTGAAAAACATCAGCCGAAATCTCTCGTCCTACGCGTTGCGGAGCGGACTCACCGGGACCGTGAGCGCGGGGTCAGGAATCCTCTTGGCGAACTACCTCGGTTTGCCGGCCGGGCCGCTCGTCGTGACGGTCGGGACGGCGATCTTCGCAGGCGCCCTCGTGGCCGATCGGATCACCACCTGAACTCTCCTCGCAGGCCTGGAGAGCGACTACGGCGGGAGCAGGCGTCAAGGGCCCGCTACGGCCGAGGCTTGCTTTCGAATCCCGGACCGTCTGAGTCGTGCGGCACGGGCGAGAAACCGCCCGTCGCGGGCTCCGGGATGCTGGCCTCGCCGCGCGTGACGACGAACGCCCCGAGCAGGATCATCGCGCCGCCTGCGACCGTGTACGCGCTCAGCGCGTCTTGGAGGAACACGAACGAGAGGATCGCCGCGACGACGACCTCCAGGAGGATCAGGATGCCCGAGATCGTCGGGGAGATCGTGCGCATGCTCGCGACGTACAACATCAGCGGCGTGAAGGTCGGGACGAGGCCCAGATACGCTATGCCGAGCCAACCACTCGCGTTCGTCGGGAGAGGCCATCTCACGAAAAACAGGGGAATCGTCGCGAGGAGCGCGGTGGTCGAGAGGATCCCAGCGGTCAGAGCGACGTAATCCCCGCCTCGGTCCACCAGCCTCTTGGCGCCGACGACGTAGAACGCCCAAATGACGCCCGCGACGAACACGAGCAGGTCGCCCGCGAACTGTCCGCCTGCGAGGGACGCCGGATCGAGCTTCGTCGCGATCACGACGACGCCGAAGGTCCCGATCAAGATCCCAGCGACCTTCGTCCGGGTCATCGCCTCTCGGAAGAAGACCACCATCAAGGCGGGGATGATGACCACGTTCACGTTGACGAGGAGCGCGGTCTTCGTCGCGGTCGTCAGAAGAATCCCCTCGTTCTGGAGGTCGAATCCGACCGCGTTAATCGCACCGAGGACCCAGACGAGGGGCTCTCGGAACACCCGCAGATCGAGCCGACGCATGCCCGCCAGGACCACGACCCCGAGGAGCGCGCCGAGACCCATCCGCGCGAACGTCAGGAAGAGAGGGTCGACCGTCCCGACCGTCACCTTGGTCCCGGGAAACGACGTGCCCCAGAGGACGCTCGCGAGCAGGACGAGGCCGTAGTCACGCGACCTCGAGGCGGGCATCCTCCGTGCGAACGATTTGGGCTAATTCAGGGTTTCGTCCGGCGTGGTTTGGACGACGCATCGCCGTTCGAGAGACAATCCCGGACATTGTTTAAGAACCCAGGACGCATTCCTGATGCGGTGGGGCGGGAAGGAGCACGAGCGTCCCCGACGGCGGGACCGCGCGCGATCCGCACGTTCGACCATCCGTGAAGGATATCGTTGGGGTCGCTGGAGACATGTCACAACCAAGCCAAACGGAGGCGGCGCCTCCCGTTGCGCCGGGGCGCCGGAGAAAACTCATCGCCGTCGGGATTGCCTTCCTGCTGGTTATCGTCGCGATCACTGCCGCCGCGGTGTACTACCTGACCCGGCCAACCGGCTTCTCAGGCACCATCAAGGTCGGTTTCACGATTTCGTTGACCGGGACCTTCAACGTCGAAGGCACGAACTCGTTGAACGGGATCAAGACCGCCGCGAACTGGATCAACAGCCATGGCGGAGTCTCCGTCGGTGGGAAGGCGTACAACATTAGCCTTGATTATTACGACGACCAGAGCGTCAGCGGGAACGTCGCGACACTGTATCCTCGAATCATCCAGCAGGACGGAGCCCAGTTCCTCCTCGCTCCGTACAGCAGCGGCCTCACGACGGCCGCCGCGCCGCTCGCGGACCAATACGACCGCGTGATGCTTTCTCATGGCGGTTCGTCGGACCTCATCTGGACCTCGACCTCCCGACGTAACCTCGTAGAAGTTCTGAGCCCCGCGTCTATCTACCTGAAGGGTGCCATAGACTGGCTCAAACTGAACCACCCATCGGACAAAATCGCTGCGCTCTATGCAAGCGATTCGTTCTCTTCCTTCGCCACGCAAGCCGCGATTGGGTATGCGCAATCGCTGGGGATGGCGGTCGTCTACAATCAGTCCTACCCGACGACGGTGACGGATCTGTCGACTCAGCTGACTGCAGCAAAGAATGCGGGCGCGGACGATCTCATTGGAGGGGGACACTTCAATGACGGCCTCCTCATAATGAACCAACTCAAGCCCAATTTCCAAGCGCAACTCACCAACGCGAACAATGTGACGGGGCCTTCCCAATGGGAGACGGCGGTCAGCTACAGTCCGTCTCAGGCCCAGTCCCTCGGCCTGAGCTGGTACGGTCCGACTCCGGCGGAGTTCACCACGCTTTACGGGACCCTGAACGGCGGCGCGACACCCGCCTATCATGCCGGCGAAGCGGGGGCGGCGCTCCTCGTCTTGGCGGATGCGATCCAGCAAGCGAACAGCCTGAACACGACGGACGTGCGGGCGAAACTCGGAAGCATGCACATCATGAACTTCTTCGGACAGTTCCAGATCGACTCGCGGGGTTTCCAGATCGCCCACTCGATGCTGCTCGTCCAGTGGCAGTCCGGAGTGAAGAAGGTCGTCCTGCCGAGCGACGTCGCCGACGGAACGTGCCAGTACCCCTACACGGGCGCATAGGCCGGAGGCACCCGGAGGCGCATGGCCGACGCGGCGTTGTTCGTCACTGATCTCGCCCTCGGCCTATTGCTCGGCTGCGTCTTCGCAGTCATCGCACACGGCCTGAACCTAATTTGGGGCGTCGCCAAGGTCGTGAACGTCGCGCACGGCGAATTCATCATGCTCGGCGCGTATGGAGCATACTTCCTCAACATCTGGTTCGGATTCAATCCGCTCCTGAGCGTACCGATTGATGCTGCGATCGGCCTAGCGGTCGGGGTCATCTTCTACTTCTTCTTCCTTTACCGAGAGCTCCGCGGCAAGGAGTCGATGGGCCTGCAGAGCGAGATGGTGACCCTCGTCTCCACGTTCGGCCTCGCCCTCGTCCTGACTAATGCCGCGCAGACGCTCTGGACCGGAAACAACGTCGGGATCCCATGGAGCCCGGGAGTCGTTCGGGTCGGGTCCGTCCAACTCCCCCTCGGCGGTCTCTATGTCGCGGTCACGTCGGTCGCGATCATCGGCCTATCGCATGTCTTCCTGAGCAAGACGTACCTGGGGAATGCGATCCGCGCGTACAGCCAAGACATCCCCGCGACCCAACTCGTGGGCATCAATCCCACCTCAACCGCCGCCATCGGCACGGCCTTAGGATTTGGCATCACGATGGCGGGTGGGGCCCTTCTGACCGTCTGGCTCCCGACCGGGATTTACCCGGCGATGGGGAATCTGTACGCACCGATCAGTTTCGTCATCGTCGTCCTTGGCGGTCCAGGAAAAATGTGGGGCAGCCTCGTTGGCGGACTAATATTGGGCGTGATCATTGACGTGGGCCAACTCTTCCTCGGTGGCAGCATTGCCCTTTCGACAGCAATCGGAGTCCTTATCGTCATCCCGGTGCTCTTGTTCCGGCCCGAGGGAATCCTCCGATGAGGCTGCCTGCGATTCGTTCGTTCGGGCCCACGTTGTGGGGCATCGGGGTCTTCCTTATCGTCCTGGCCGGAACGGCGCCTTGGATTCCCGCCTTCCTCTTGACCGTCCTGATCCAGCTCCTGATTTTTGCGACCCTCGCCTACTCCATGAATCTGATCACGGGGCTGACCGGATACGTGAGTTTCGGCCACGTCGTGTTCATGGCCTTCGGAGGATACGCCCTCGGATTCGGGGTCGGCACCCTCAACCTGCATCCCGTGGCGGGCGTTGCGCTCGGAGCGGTGGTCGGCCTCGCCCTCGCCATGGGCATTGGCGTTGTCACGCTGCGGTTCCGAGGCGTATACTTCGCCATCGCGACCCTTGTCGTCGCCGTCGCGGCCTTGTACATCGTGCTCGAGGTCAAAGAACTCGGCGACGGCCAAGGCATCTACCTGAGCCCGGAGAAGCTCGGTTTCGAGCCCCTTTCCTGGTTCTACACGATTTGGGTCATCCTCGCGATTGAGGTCGGCTTGACGTACTGGATCACCCATGGTCGGATTGGGTACGGGATCCGGTCCATCAAAAGCGATGAAGATGCGGCGAAGACCGTCGGGGTCAACGCTGCCCGGGTCAAGCTGTTCCTCTTCGCCTTGAGCGGGCTATTCGCTGGCGGAGCCGGCGGCGTCTACTACTGGACTCTGTCGGGCGTCTTCCCGTATCAAGCATTCGATCTCATTTTCTCCTTGCAGATGCTCGCGATGATTGTAATCGGCGGGATGGGCACGCTCCTCGGTCCTCTTATCGGCGCGGTCGCGGTCTACATTCCGTCCTATATCTTCCTGACCGTCCTCTCTGGCTTCCAATTCATCATCATCGGCGTGGTCGTCATCGTGATCGCCCTGTTCGTCCCAGAAGGAATCGTCGGTTCCCTCCGAAAGTACATTCCCGAACTCCGAGGAATTCTGGAATGACTCAGGTGCTTGAAGTCTCGGACGTCCACAAGTATTTTGGCGGCGTCCGAGCGGTACAGGGCGTCTCACTGAGCGTTCGGGAGGGGCAGGTCGTCGGGCTCATCGGGCCGAACGGATCGGGCAAGTCGACGCTGTTAAACCTGATTGCCGGCGTGGAAAGGCCGACGAAAGGGACGATCACTCTGGACGCGCAACGAATCGATCGCTGGCCGGCCCATCGAATCGTTGGACAGGGCATCGCGAAGACCCACCAGATCCCGAAGCCGTTCTTGACAATGACCTGTCGCGAGAATGTCGCCGTGGCGGTAATGTTTGGAAACCACAGGCAAAGGGAATCCGCGAAGGCCATGGACGAGGCCGGTCGCGTGCTCGCCCGGGTAGGTTTGGAACGCAAGGCGGAGGTGATGTCTTCGAACCTGACCGTCCAAGAGCGGAAGCGCCTCGAGTTCGCCCGGGTCCTGGGGACAGGAGCACGGATCCTCCTCCTCGATGAAATCTTCGCGGGACTGTCGCCCGAAGAGCTTCGCGCGGCTATCGCCCTCTTCACAAAGCTCCAACGCGAAACCGGGTTCGGAGCCCTCGTCGTCGAACACGTGATGCGCGCCGTCCTCACGCTATCGGAACGCGTCGTCGTGATTGAGGAGGGCGTGAAAATCGCGGAGGGTACGGCAAACGAGGTCGTCGAGGACCCCGCCGTCATCGAAGCGTACCTCGGCGTGGAGGCGGCTCGTGCTACGCCTTGAGGGAGTGGACGCCGGCTACGGAGACACGCAAGTCCTGTGGGACATGGGTCTCGAGGCGAAGCAAGGCGCGACGACCGTGCTGATCGGGCCGAATGGGGCGGGGAAGTCGACGACGCTGAAAGTGATCAACGGTCTCATCCAGCCGAAGGGCGGCCGGGTGCTCCTGAAGGGCGAGGATGTCACGCACCTCCTGGCCTACCAGAAGGCCGCTCGGGGGATCGCTTCGTGCCCCGAAGGCAGACGACTGTTCCCATTGCTGACTACGGAAGGGAACTTACGCCTCGGTGGATACGCGAAGCGGGCGAGGTTCTCTGCCGACGAGACCCTCGCGTATGTGTACGGCCTGTTCCCGCGCCTTCGAGACCGGGCGTCCGTGAAAGCCGGACGGCTGAGCGGAGGGGAGCAGCAGATGGTCGGTATTGGACGCGCTCTGATGTCGAAGCCGTCCATACTTGTGCTCGACGAACCGAGTTTGGGCCTCGCCCCGAAACTCGTGTCCGAAATTTTCGACAAGATCCGCGAACTGCGAGAAGGCGGCCTGACCGTCCTCATGGTGGAGCAGAACGCGTACGCCGCACTCCGGATCGCGGATTTCGGGTACGTCATGCAAAGCGGACACGTAGTCCGGTCCGGTCCACCCGAGGAACTCCTCGACATCGAGGCTTTGCGGAAAGATTACTTCGCACTTGGCTGATGCGATCGGGGTCTCGCGCGGAAACCTTTCCCGCGCGACTGAGATTCCCCAAGCCGATGACCAAGCACCGTCCCCGCCATTCGTCGCGCCCTCCTGGCTCCAAGCCAGAAACGTTTATGGTGGCTCATCTTCTACGCCGCCGTCTCCGATGTTCGAACGGCCCCGCGGGACCAACGACTGGGGTCCCCAGGAGATGGCGAAACGACGCTTCGTCGAGTCGCGGTTCGTCCAGCTCGCCGAATCGTTCGGGTTCCGCGAGGTCTCCACGCCGACGTTCGAGAGCCTCGAACTCTTCACGGCGAAGTCCGGTCCTGGGATCGTGCGGGAACTGTACGCCTTCAAGGACCAGGGAGGCCGGGACCTCGCCCTGCGTCCGGAGTTCACCGCCTCCGTCCTGCGGTTCTATGTGTCCGAGCTCCGGAGCCGGCCAAAGCCGCTGAAACTCTACAGCACCGGGAACGTCTTCCGGTACGAGGAGCCGCAGAAGGGCCGGTACCGGGAGTTCTTCCAGCTGAACGCGGAGATCATCGGCGGTGCCGCCTTGCCGTCCGACGCGGAGGTCCTCGCCCTCGCGATCGGGACGATGCGGGCGATCGGCCTCAAGCAGGTCAAGGCGCGGATCGGGAACATCGGGATCCTGCGGGGATTCCTGCCGTTCGAGCCGGAAGACCAGCCTATGATTTTACATTCCCTCGACAAGAGGAACTTCGAGATGCTCGACGCGGAGCTCGCTCGCCTCGGTCGGTCGGATCTCGGCGCGCCGCTGCGGAAGCTCGTCGGGCTGTCGGGCGGCGTCTCGGTCCTCGACGAAGCCGCGAAGGTCCTGACCGGCGCGAAGAAGGAAGGCTTCGAGTACCTGCGGAAGCTTGCGGGCCTCCTGACCGCATACGGGGTCGCGCCGTCGGACTACGCGTTCGACATGGGTGTCGTGCGCGGCTTGGACTACTACACGGGCATGGTGTTCGAGATCGATTCGCCGAACCTCGGAGCCGAGAACCAGGTCGGAGGTGGCGGCGCGTACTCCCTCGCCGAGGTGTTCGGCGGAGAGCGCGTCGCACAGACGGGATTCGCGCTCGGGCTCGATCGCCTCGTGATGGCCGCGGAGGCGGAGGGTGCAATCGAAGCGCCAAGGGCCCCCGACGCCTACGTCATCCCGATCGGCGAAGGCGCGCAGGCGAAGGCGGTCGAGGTCCTCACCTCGCTGCGAGCGGCGGGCCTCGGAGCGGACATCGACCTCGTTGGGAGGGGTCCGTCGAAGAACCTGGACTACGCGAACGCGATCGGTGCCCGGTACGCCATCCTGCTGGGCGAACGGGAGCTGAAAGCGGGGCGGGCGACGATCCGGGACATGGCAAGCGGGGCACAGCGCGAGGTGCCGCTCGACTCGCTCCCCGAGGCGATCCGCGGCGTCTGAGCCGGTCGCTTCACTCGGGGATGCCCGCCTATCGGGGACGCATCACCTCGCGTGGGCGCTTTACATCGGGAAGCCACGCGAAATCCCGCGTGTTTTCCGTGACCATCGTCGCTCCCTGCAGCTTTGCCGCGCCCCCGATCGCGTAGTCGCGGGCTTTCTGCGCGAAGTCCCATCGACCGATCGAGGCCACGGCCGCCTCCGCCGCCTGATCCGAGTCGAAGGGCAAGACCGTAATCCCTGCGGCACCCAGGGCTCGCTGGAGATCCTCGACGGAACGCCTCCGCTTCAGCGTGTGATAGTCGAGGAACACGGAGTTCGCGAGCGTGTTCGTGTCCAAGACGAGCGTCGCCAACCGATCACCGTGGGCGCATCCCGCGCTTGCTCTCGCGAACCGTCTCCTGGACGCCTTGCATCGTGTCCGCGAGCCACCGGAGGAGGTCTTCGGCCCGGCGGATCGTGTATCCGTCCTGCGTGGGAACGAAAGCGATCTTGTCCCCCTTCCGGATCCGGAGCGCCTCCCGGACCTCCTTCGGAATCGTCACCTGGTATTTCGACGTGACCGTCGTCGTACGCGAAGCCATGGGTATTACGTTCACGCAGACGTAATACTTAATCATTTCCACGGGGTGGGTGAATCAAGTATCGTTCCCTTGGCCGGGATCGACGCTCGCGACCAGAACCGGGTTAGTGTTTTGCTCTCTACCGGCCGAACCCCCGAATCCGCTCCGACCACATCGCGAGCCGTGGGAACTCGTCGGGCACCCGCTCGCCGGCCGTTAGGAGGGGTGACATCGACCCGTATATCCCGAAGTCCGCGAGGCTCGGCTCCCCGAGGATCCAGTCGCGGCCTTGGAGGATCGCCTCGACCATCGCGAGGTGTTTGTTCATATCTTGCCGGAACTCCTCCCGGCGCATCTCGAGCACGTGCCACGGCCCGCGGGCCCGCGTCTGCATTTCCTCGAACACCCAGCGCTCGAAGTCGTCCTTCAGGACCGGCGGGATCTTCGTGACGACGTACCGCCACACCCGCTCCTCGAGGACCTGATGCCCCCAGTTCTCGAGCGTCGCCGCGAGGCCCTTCTGGCCCCACGGGTAGAGCGTCGGTTTGGGACGCTGCCCCTCGAGGAAATCTGGGATGTCGTGCCACGGTACCGTCTTCCCGTCCCAGATCAGCGTGGGCACGTAGTCTTGGCCCGTCGCCTTGATCAGCTCGCGCTTGTCGTGGTACGGGACGTAGCGCGTGTCGAATTCGACGCCTTTGAAGGCGAGCATGCGGTCCGCGGCGACGCAGTAGTGGCTGATGTCCATGGAGTACAGGAGCGGACGGGAGGCCATGGCGGCCGCAACGCACGGGCGGACTTGAGCCTGTCGCGCGGCGTTGCTCAATTCCACTTGACTCAACCGGCGTTGACCAAATTGTATTGACCCCCGGCCCGGTTCGGTGACCGAGGGGTTCGTGGTGGCCGACTTCCTGATCCTGCTCGTCCCGGCGATGATTGCGATGTTGGCCTTCCCCATCGGCCTGCGGTGGCGAGGGGCGGACCACGCGGTCCACGCCGTGTACCTGTTCCACCGGAGCGGCGACCCGCTCGCGACCGTCGCCTCGGACTTCGTGCCGCCCATCCACGCCGACCAGCTCGGACCTGTCTTGGGCGCGGTCCGGACCTTCGTCGACACGCCGACCGAAGCCCGCGAATTCCACCTGACGAGCGAGCGATTCGGGGATGAGAGCCTCGTCGCCGTCCACGGTCTGTTCGTCAGCGCGTGCGCGGTGTACCGCGGCTCTGGCGACGGCGCGCTCGGTCGCGATCTCGTCCGGTTCGTCCGCGAGTTCGAGGCCGCCAACGAAACGCACCTCGGGACGTGGGAGGACGCGACATCAATCGCCCGGGTGGCCTCGAACGCGATCTCCGTCCTGGTCGAGAGCCGCGACGCCTCCGGGCCTGCGGATGCGGTGATGGGCGCGTCCTCGACCGGGGCGTCCGCCCGGCAGCGGATCGGGTCGACCTTCTCGACGACGCCGGCCTGAGCCTCATCCATCGCGGATGGCGGCTTACTTCCCCTGCGCGCGGAACGCCATGACCGCAAGACCGTTCAGGATGATCCCGAACGCGGCGATGGCGATGATCGCGTTCCCCAGCGCGGTCCAATCGTATCCGGTGAGGATGAGCGCGCGAGCGGCATCGGCCATGTAGCTGACCGGGTTGACCGTCGAGAAGCTCTGGACCCAAGAGGGCAGGAGCGCCTTGGGGAGCATCGCGGTGCTCAGGAACAACAGCGGGAAGGTGAGCGAGAAGCTCACCATCATGGTCGACTCCGTGTTCTTCGTCCTCAGCGCGACGGTGTTCGAGAGGCCCGAGAAGGCCACGCCGAACGCCGCGGCGAGGAACATGATCAGCACCGCTCCGAAGACGCCCGTCGCGAACGGGATCCGCCAGCCGGCGAGGGTGAGGAGGGCCGCGATGCCGAGGATGATCCCGGCCTGCGCCGCCATCCGCAGTCCGTCGGCGAGGAGTTTGCCGGCTAGCACGCTGCTCCGGCGAATCGGCGCGACGAAGAACTTGTCCATGAATCCCGACTCGAGATCGGACACCATCGCGAAGCCCGACTGGGAGGCGCTCTGGATGGCCGTCATGACCGTGATGCCGGGCAGGAGGACGGCGACGTAGTCGTACGGGAGCGGGGTCGGAGACCCACCTCCGGGGAGGCCGCCGCTTGTGGCCGAAGAGAACACGGTCCCAAACGTCTGGCTGAACATGACGAGCCAGATGAGCGGCATGAAGAGGCTGAAGAACAGGAGGACCGGCGTCCTCGTGAGCTTCACCAGGCTCCGCCACGTGACGAGGCCGATCTCCGTCAGGACCCCGCCGCTCGTTTCCGAATCTCGCGTCCGCGTGATGACCCGCTGTGCGTGTCCAACGTCTGTGACCATGTTATCGCCTCCGGCGGCCGAATCCCCGCGACATCGGCTTCACTTCCTCGACGCGCATCTGCCGCCCCGTGTGCTGCAGGAACACCTCGTCGAGCGTGGGGTGCGCGAGTGCGACCTGATGGACCGGGACTTTCTCCGAATCGAGGCGGCGCAGGACCTCGAGCAGGGTCGCACCGCCGTCGGCCGTGTGGGCGCTCACGCCCTCATCGAAGATCGTCGCGCGACTCACGCCGGGGACCATCCGGGCAATCTCGAGCGCCCGATCCCGGCTCTGCTCGAACGCCTCATCTCTCGTGATGCGGACCGTGATGATGTCCGCGCCGATCGCGGCCTTCAGCTCCGTGGGACTCCCCTCGGCCACGATCTTGCCTTGATCGATGATCGCGATGCGCTGGCACAGCTGATCGGCTTCTTCCATGTACTGGGTCGTGAGGAAGATCGTCATCTTCTCTTCCTTGTGCAGGCGGCGCAGGTACTCCCACACCGCGTTCCGCGTTTGCGGATCGAGGCCCGTCGTCGGTTCGTCGAGGAAGAGGATGCGAGGGTGATGCACGAGGCCCGCGCCGAGGTCGAGCCTCCGCCGCATCCCGCCGGAGTAGGTGTAGGCGCGCCGATCGGCGGCATCCTTCAACTGCAAGACGTCCAGGAGCTCCTCGACTCTCTCCTCCACGAGCGACTTGGGCATATGGTAGAGCCGCCCGATCAGCCAGAGATTTTCTCGGCCCGTGAGTTCGCCATCGACGCCGATTGACTGCCCCGTGTACCCAATGATCCGGCGGATCTCGGCACCGTCGCGTTCGACGTCCATGCCCGCCACGCGGATCGAGCCGCTCGTCTTCGCGAGGAGGGTCGTGATGATTCGAATGACCGTCGTCTTTCCGGCCCCGTTGGGTCCAAGGAAGCCGAAGAACTCGCCCTCGGATACGGAGAAGCTGACGTCGTTGACGGCCTTCACTTCTTCTTGGCCGCCGCCTGCATACACCTTCACGAGGTGACGGACATCGATGAGGGAACCCTTCGATGAGCGTGCCGGAACGGCTTTCTTCTTGCTGTCAGGCCGGGGTGTGACGGCTTCCGACATGGCGCCTCCCGAAGAGGCCGTCCCCTAAATAGTTAGGTGTTAAGATACTCGCGAGTAAGCGAATCCTAAGGTTCATGTGGCAGGGGCCGTGTACCTCGTCGCGGTGAATCCATCTTCCCGACGCGTCGCGGTTGAGGAGACGTTTCGAAGCCTCCGCCACGTCATGGCCCAACTTCACGGCTGCGTCCGCGGTGCGTTCGCCGAAGACGGAATGTCGGTAGGCCAGATGGCCCTCCTTCGGGCTCTCATTCATCGAGGGACCGCCACCCCGAAGGACCTCGCGGAGGCCCTCAGCGTCACGACCGGGAACATCACGGGCCTGCTCGACAAGCTCGAGGCGGCCGGGTTGGTCACCCGCAAGCGGAGCGCGGAGGACCGACGCGTCGTGAACGTCCAGCTGACGTCCAAGGCCCGAAAGCGCTTCGAAAAGGTTCGCCGGGCCTCCGTGGACATGCTCTCGGAGGCGTTCGACGGGTGGACTCTCCCAGAGATCGCGCAACTTCAGCGGCTTCTCGAGAAGCTCAGCTCGGGCCAACCCCGCGGAGTTCCCAGTCGACGTCCTGCGGCGCGATTGCGCCAGTAGGCGGGCGCGACGGACCTTCGATAGAATGACGGACGCACGACTTGAAATAGCGGCATCTTTTTAGCGCAGCCTCCGTCCGATGGTCGACGAGCGAGACTTCCAGCTCCTCGCGCACCTGCTGCGCGAACCGCTCGCGGGCCACGAAGCTCTCGACCGAGCAATCGGCGTCTCGGGGACCGCTGCGAAGGCCCGGCTCGAGCGGCTCGCCGCCGAAGGCGTCTTCAACGGTTTCCGAGGCATTCCCGCCCCCGAAGTTTTCGGTCGTCGGCGACGCGTGTTCGTCTTCCGAAAGACCGGGGCGGGGCCGGAGGCGGTCGAGGAGGCGATCCGCGTCGATCCGGTGGTGTCCTCCCACCTCCGCCAGGATGGCCTCGTGTCGACGATCGCCCATCCGGTCGACGATGACGGAGGGCCTCCGGACGAACTCGTCCGCGCCTTTGGCGAGCCCATCTTCACCGTGCATCCGCGGCCCGTCCGCCCACCCCTGGCACCGGTCGTCCTCTCGCCGATCGACTGGCGGGTGATGCGGCCCCTCGTCCGGAAGCCGCGCATGCCCGTGCGGACCCTCGCGGATCGAGTGCGGCTCTCGCCGAAGACGGTCCGACGACACCGCGATGCGATGATCCGGGACGGCACGCTGACCGTCGAGACATCCCTCAGCGGCGCACGAGCTCAGGGACTCCTCCTCTACAACATGTATCTCGTCCTCCCCAGGCTCCCGCCAACGGAGCGGCATCAGATCCTGACGAAGCTCCCGCGCTGCGTCGCCGTGAGCGTCATGGCCGAGCCGCCGTCCATCTACGTATTCTGCCGGGCGTCGACGTTCGCGGAAGTCCTGCACGATGAGGTGACCGCGAAGGAAATCGCCGGTCCGGAGCAGGCGGGGCTCGTGTTCCCGATCGCGACCGCCTACGCCGCGGAGCGCATCGAGGCCTGGGTTGACGAGGAAACGGCGCGATGGGACCGACGCCGAACAACCTGACTGAAGATCGCGGTGGCGGCCTTTGCAACCGCTACTTCGGCAGCTGCCGCTCTACCAAAGCCTGGGTCGCGGGCACCTGGTCTTTCGGCAGACGGAACACGGCCTTCTTCCCGCCCACCCGCATCTCGAGCCGCTTCGAGAACAGTCCCTTGACCTTCGGGTTCTCGATCGACCCGTACGGCGCCGCGAAGTTCGCCGCGTTCTGTGCCGCAACTTGGTCTAGCGGCATTCCCGCGTACGCCATCCGTTTCTTGTCCGCCCCGCCTTTCGCGACCGACGCCGCGACTGCCTGCCCGATCACCCCGCCGAGCAGTTGCCCGGCGATGCGCGCGGCCCCGGTCTTCACAGTCACGACGCCCACGAGACGTCGATCCGTGAAGATGAGGTCGTAGAGCTTTGGCATGGCCAGCCGGCCGACCTGTCCTTCTGCGTTGTACACGATTCCGACAATTGTCTCACCCTCCACGATACGAACCTCCCCAGTCGTCATGGATGCGTGGGATAATCAAGGTTCGTCCGCGCAATTGAGTGCGGATGCGTCCTCGGAGACTCTCGCCGGTGCCTGTTGGGTGCCGGTCCTATCGGGTCCCTGGATAGACCCGATCGGCTTGGCGGAAAATCCTTGCGAGCTCGTTGCTGCGCAACGCGAGGCCGAAGGCTAGTTCCCGCTCGATCGGCTGCAGGTCCGGAGCCACCGATTCGAGCCGGACGCCGCTGGGAGTCACGCGGCCCTCCACGACGGAACGACCCCGTTCCCGGATGGAGATGTGTCCAAAGTCCATCGTCGCGACATCGTAAACGGTTCGGTCCAGTTCGAAAGTCGTCCTTTCCAGTTCCGATCGAAACTGAATCGAGAGGCTGACTCCGGGTCGTTCGATCTCGAGGATGTCGCGTGCACCGTGGTAGCGGACGCGGCCCGAGTCGCCAGAGGTGCGCCCTGGAATCGAGTACCAGCCCTCGCCCGCCGGGCGCACCTTGCAGACGGCGTCCTCGGTACGGACTTTCCCGCCGCCCAAGATCCCCGTCTTCGCTACAATCGCCACCGGTCTGCGGACGGTTCGGACTCGCTAAAGCCTTTCGGCTTGACGTTTTGAAATTCCGACTTCAGGGACTCCTTTGTTTTCTAAGCTCTTCGATTATTTCGAGGATCTTGTTTGCAAACGACTGCGCGCGCTCGCCCATTTCGCCACCGATCGCGGAGAATCTAGCTCCAAATTCGTCCAGCAAGTCGGAAAGGCGGTCGGCGAACGCCGCGAGGATCTGCTCCGGTGGCAGGGCAGCGCCCTCACGAACCGGCGTGTCCTGGAGTGAAATCTCCGTTTGCTCGACGACGCGCACGTTCGTCTCCGGGGTCGTCGCCAGCACCATAAACGGCAAGGCGCCGCCCATGAGTGCGATCCCGGGGACGATGACAACATCGCCCTTGCGAACCGCGCGCTTGAGGAGGCCTCGCCTGACGAAATTCTCGATGCCTTCGCCGAACGAAATCTTGTGGCCCACGCTCAGGATCGGGGCGAGCGCAACGCGGTCTGCGGGCAAGACCTCCGCTTTGCGCACCCGGACCATGTCGCCGAGGTCCACGCCGACGTTCCGGCGAAGAAGGCCGTCAATGCGGATCATCCCCTTGCTTTCGTCCTCCGGCGCCGTACGAAACGCAGTGGCGACACTCGCCCTCCTCCCCGTGATCTCGATGAAACCCCCGAACTCGACACCTAAGCGTTCCCTTGTGGCCTCGTCGATGCCAGCGCGGCCAATTCCCACGGCTGACTGGGGAGCCTCTGCAACGGTGAGTTCGAAATCGTCCGGAATTCGCGAACCCCATGCAGAACTGGCGCGGGTCGCCTTAAACCTCTCGAAGTCGCTGGCCGTCGCTTACCGGTTTGGCTGCAGGCGGGACACCGGCCGGCTGCCGGATGCGGGGACTGAACCAGCGCGAGAGACTTCTTCTCACGGTTGGCGGCACTCTCGGCCCAAGCGAAACCTTGGAATAGCGTCCGATTCGGTTCGGAAAAACGTAAGAATTCAAGTCGGCTTGACAGATACGCACGCCGAGATCATGACATACAAAGCATACATCGACAATATCAAGGCCAAGACCGGCAAGGACGTGGAATACTTCCAAGCAATGGCGAAAGAGAAGGGGCTTGCAAAACACGCCGAGCTACTTGCGTGGCTCAAGTCCGACTGCGGGCTGGGACATGGGCACGCCAACGCGATCATTCTGTACATCCAGAACCCGGAGCTCGCAAAAGCGAAGATACGGGAAGATGCAAGAAAGGAAAAGGCAAAGAAGTAGTGGACAAAACGCCCCGTCGGGGGGCGGCTTACTCGGTGAACCTAGCGCGTAAGGTCCACGACTCCAGTCTCAATCGACTCGCGGAGGATGTCCAGCCCGACCATTGGACCGAGGTAGAACGCCCCGGTCGGGATTCGAACCCGAGCACCCGGCTCGACAGGCCGGGATCATAGACCGCTAGACCACCGGGGCAGTGGCCGTCGCCAAAGTTCGCGGCCTAGTTATCCTTTGCGCCGCGCGCTGTCTGCTCGGAGAATGAAGGGCTTCTCCCTCGAAGACTCGGCAGGATCGCGACCATCAGGACGACCGCCACGAGCCCGCCGGCAAGGAGGATGGCGCTGGGAATCGTGGTGAGGGGGACGACGCCCGCCACCGCGAGATCCGCGGCGAGCAGCGGCACGACGACCGCCAGGACCGCGGCGATGGCGAGGCGGAGGGATGCGCGTCCGAGGGCGGCGCGAATCCGCGCGCGATCCGTCGACGACAGCGCCGCCTCGTACAGGTGCGCGAACCGGCCCGCCAGGATCCGCAGCTCGACGTGGCTCATCAGGAGGACCACGAACAGAAGGGCGGCCACGAGTTGGACGCCGAGGTAGAACACATGGGTGGCCACATACGCCAAGAGGAGGGCCGTGAGGCCGACGGGCCGGAGCCAGGGTCGGCGAAACACGTACGCGCCGACGAGGATTCCGACGCCGACGAAGAGCACCTGCAGGACCGAGGTCGTGCGGCCGGCGTCTCCGATCGAGAGGGCGTCCGCAGCGGACCACGCAACGAGGAGACCAAGCGTCGCAATCGGCGCCGCCCGCAGGCCGATGGGGATCACGCGGGACGCGGCCGTAACGCCATCCTCCGCAACGCGAGGGCGAGCGGCATCGCCGGATCCCAGTCCACGACCTGCGCGACCCGCTGCAGTTGAACGATCAGGTTCGACCGCTCCATGTCGATGATCCGACGTGCGATGCCGTACTCCGGCCCTTGGTCCGCCAGCCGCGATTCGATCGCCAGGGGCGACGGCGAGACGATCGCGACTTCCGTGCCCCGCGCGGCCAGGGAGATGATCGCGCTCAGACCGGCCCGATCTTGGAGCGGCGAGATGAGGACGACGAGGCAATCGCGCGGGAAGAACCGCGAGAGCACCCACGTGACGTAGGCGAAGGGCCACTCACCCCCGGGGCGGACGTGGGTGAGGTGGTCGAGGATGCGGTACAACTGCTTCCGTCCGAACGCCGGCGGCACCCAGTCGAGGACCTCCCGCTGCACGATGAGCCCGACGCGGTTCTTCGACGCGAGGACGTGCTCCGCGATCGCGAGCGCCGCGCGGACCCCGTGCTCGATCGGGTTGTCCGCCTCCGTCCCGACGAACGATTCGCGCCGCGCGTCGACGACGATCACGACGTCGCCGGACCGTTCGCCCTCGTACTCGTTCGAGAACAACCGGTCGAACCGCGCCGAGGCCTTCCAGTTGATCCGCCGGACTTCGTCGCCCGGGACGTATTCGCGGATCCCCCAGAACTCCGTGCCGACCCCGATGCGGCGGGAGGGCACCTGGCCGAACCACGGCCGCGTCCGCCGCGGCTGGATCCGCACGCGTCGGAGGTCCTCCATCGCCGGGGCGACGACGAGGCGGGAGTCGAGCGACACCTCCGCGTCCTCGGCGCCGAGGGCGAGCGGGTCGAGGGACCGCACGCGGACCGGCCCGATCCGGAAATCCCCCTTGACCGCGGAGCGCACGGTGTAGGAGAGGGGTACGGAGCCGCCCCGTTCGAGCGAGACGACCGCATGGTTCGTTCCCCGCACGACCGCGAGCTCCCGCGGCAGGACGTCCACGATCTCGACCAGGTCCAGCGCGCTCCCGTCATTCCGGACGACGAGGTCCACGCGCACGTCGGAGCCCGCCTGCACCCGGTCCCGCGAAAGCGCGCGGACCGCGACGACCTCCGGCGACGCGGGCGGGAACAGCGAGCCCAGGGCGAGGAAGATCACCGGCGACAGGGAGAGGAGGACGATTTGCCAGCTCTGGAGGGCGAGGCCAATCACGAGGAATCCGAGCGACGTCGCGGCGAGGCCTCCGGACAACGACGTCCGCATGTCACGGCACCTTGGGAACCGGCACCTGCGCGAGGATATCGGAGATGACGGACGACGTGCGGACGCCGCGGATCCAGGGATCCGGCTTCAAGATCAGCCGGTGCGCGAGCGCGGGTTGCGCGACCGCCTTCACG
>WNGM01006566.1_pt1 | contig 23497 bp, 22 predicted proteins | sample 5400571 | NCBI WGS metagenome assembly WNGM01 (sample SAMN13153378, study PRJNA577476) | soil metagenome | isolation source: 100 cm soil or saprolite under Garry oak tree replicate 2 | place: USA:California | collected 2016-06-15 | reverse complement strand
AATCCACTCAAAGGAGGAGGTGGAAGATGAGCTATCGGGGTAGGGAAGTTCGTGATTTGCTTGAGCGGCTTGAAGGGAGACTTTCACGAGCCGTTCTGAGGGGGCTGAGGGGCAGCAATGCCCACTCGGCTACCCGACTGTTGCTCAAGTGGAATCACCAGTGTGCCTACTGTGACGCCCGCGACGTGCCCCTTGAACTCGACCACGTCCATCCACGCAGCCGCAATGGCTCCAACCGCGTGAGCAACTTGACGCTCGCGTGCACGCCCTGTAACCAGCGCAAGAGCAATCAGAACATTGGGGAATTCCTCAAGGATGAGCCGGAGCGCCTCGCAGGCATCCTGGCCCATATGAAAGCATCTTTGCGAGATGCGGCGGCGGTCAATGCGACTCGATGGATGCTCTACGCACGGCTCAAGACGTTGGGTTTGCCCGTTGAGTGTGGGAGCGCAGGACGCACGAAATTCAATCGCGTCACGCGAGAACTGCCCAAAACGCATTGGTTGGATGCAGTGTGTGTGGGCACAAGCACACCCGAGTCCCTCATTATCAAGAACATCGTTCCATTGCAGATAAGAGCGACTGGGCACGGCTCAAGGCAGATGTGCCGCATGGACAAGTACGGGTTTCCGCGTACCGGCGCCAAGCAGCGCAAGCGGGTGCAGGGGTTCCAGACGGGCGACCGCGTGCGAGCCGTCGTCCCAAGTGGGACTAAGCAGGGAACCTATGTCGGCAAAGTCGCCGTGCGTACCCGTGGGACCTTCAACATCACCACTGCGCACGGCGTCGTCACCGACATTCATCATCGCTTCTGTGTCCTTGTCGCACGCAGTGATGGCTATACCTATCAGCAAGGAAAGGAGGCGGCGTTTCCTCTTTCCGCCTGAAGGCAGGAGGGCACCCACGCCGCATTTTTTTATGGCAAACGGTATGGCAAACGGTAGATGGCAGGAGGTAGAACTTCAGCAGATTGACACATACACCGTCACCGGGCTGCTGAGCACAGGTCCTGCTAGCAGCCTCTATATAGGCAAACAGCGCAAGAAAGAGATCATCATCAAGGTATTTCATCCACCACTTATCACACTCGAAGCAAAAGAAGCCTTTTTAGCCCGCGCCAAACAGCTCAAGAAGCTCAAACATCGCTACATCATCGACATTCAGGATTATGGCTTTACACAGCATACTCAGGATACGCAGGATACTGGCAAAGACTATGCCTACCTTGTGATGCAATATGTACCTGCTGGTACCGTTCGTCAAAACATTTCCCCTGGCCAGTGCCTGCGCAGCGATGAAGTGAAGCGCATGCTCTCGCCCCTGGCCAGCGCTCTGCATTATGCTCACGTCTCCAATATCCTACACGGAAATCTCCACCCTTGCAACCTGCTTGTTGACACAAACAACGACATATTGCTCACAGACTTCTCACTTCCCCTTCAGAGTGCATTCCCGTCACCTGATGATGCCACTTTGGCTATTCCATATATGGCACCGGAACAGCTACAAGGGACCCTCATGGCTGCCAGCGATCAGTACTCGTTGGCCGTCATGGTCTACGAGTGGCTTTGCGGACGACGACCATATGAGGCAACCGGGCGCGAGAAGCTCCTGCACCAGCAGGAACGCGACCCGTTACCCGCGCCCGGCAGCCTCAATGCTGATATTTCGCCAGCCATCGAGCGCGTACTTTTGCAGGCTCTCTCCCACGACCCCGGTGAACGTTTTCAACATACACAGGCCTTTGCCGATAATTATTTACGTGCACTGATGGGCTTGCCTCTCAATATAGAGACGAGATACATTGGTTCGACAATACCCACACCTTCTACGTCTATTGGCGATAATACTAAAGCAACTAAAGGTAGCGTAGAGGCCGCTCACATTGCCCACAGTGTCCAATTCATTGCGCCCTCATCTTCTCCAATTGTGCCTTCTGTGGACACGCCTGCTGCCAGTATAGGATCAGACATAGACCCTGTACATAACGCTACTACGGAAGACTCCACATCCTATGACCCTAAAGCCGAAAATGATGTGGAAAGCAGAAGGAATCCACCTGCCAAATTTGCTACGCCTATTGGAAGTTCTCAACTCCACGACATCGTCGTTGCCGATCTCTGTCAAGGAGGCATACTCTCCCAAAGCTTACCAGGTTATGAAGAACGACCGGCACAGATTGAGATGGCCACGCTCGTCGCTAAATCACTCTCTCAAAGTACACCTGCACTTCTCGAAGCCAGTACAGGCACTGGGAAATCTCTAGCCTACCTCGTGCCCATTGTGCGCTCCAGTAAAGTGGCCATTATCAGCACTGCCAATAAGGCGTTGCAAGAGCAACTCTTTTATAAAGACATTCCCTTTGTGCAGCAGCACATCAAACACTTTGAGGCGGCATTGGTGAAAGGGGTGGGAAACTACCTCTGTCTCGATCGACTGGAAAACGAGCGCAATGGGTTACAGTTCTACGCCAAAAACCGTGAATTTACGCGCCTGGTCGATATTACGAATGACCCTGACTCTACTTTTTCGGGCGATTTTGAAACCCTTGATTTCCAGCTTCCCGGTGATATCCGCGGCAAGGTGTGTGCCGATAGTGACCAATGTGCCTGGAGCAAATGTAATTATTTTTCGGATTGCTACGTCCGAAAGATGCGTGTGAAAGCACAACGAGCGCAGGTAATTGTTGTCAATCATACATTACTTCTCCTGGATGCAGCCCTGGACGGCTTTCTATTGCCCGAACGAGATGTGATCGTGCTCGACGAGGCGCACCACCTGGAGGAAGAGGCGACCCGCGCATTCACCATCACCATCGGTCCCAATTCGATTACTACTTTGCTGGCACAACGTATGCTCAAGAATTATAGCTTGCTGAGCCTGCAGGATGACGCCAGCCAGGCATTGATGAACACGTGGCAGCGCCTGCAGCAGGTAGCTGACCCTGGCTACAAAGGAAGGGCCAACCTACAAGCCCCATTGGAAGAGGGCTTGAAACTGGCTACGGTCATCAGTGACCTGGCCGATTCGCTGCGTAAACAACGTCCGAAAAATCTGCCGGAGAAAGAAGAGCAACTATACGATAAGTTGCTCAAACGCACGCAGAACCTGGCAGCTAATATCCGCACCGTCTTCGCTGTCGATCAGCCGGGCAATTTTGTTTATTATGTCGAGCGATTGGCCGGGGCAGGGCAGCGCGGCTTTCAGCTCCAGGTATCTGCCGCCCCGCTGGAGGTCACGGAATGGCTGAAAGAGCGCCTGTTTGACAAATGTAACGTCATTTGTACCTCTGCCACGCTGGCAACGATTGGTCCCAACCCCGTCATGCCAGACGAGAAGGGGCCTAACTTTGCCTATTTCCGTCGCCGTACAGGCCTCGATCCTTATGAACGTCCCGAGGTCATTGAAAGCATTTTACCGTTGTCTTTCGATTATGAAAGCAATGCTCTCCTGTACTTACCGCGCGATCTACCCGCGCCCGTCTATGGTGCGGGATCCGATGACTATACGAAAGCCATTGCGCGTGAAATGTATCGCTTAGTCAAGGTCTCAAGTGGCCGGGCTTTTTTGCTCTTTTCCAGTAAACGCATGCTTGAGCAGGCGTATGAGTTGATGGCTCCGCACCTGGATTTCCCCCTGTTACGCCAGGGTGATATGTCGCGTATCGAACTGACACGTCGTTTCCGCGAAGAAAAAGGTGCAGTTCTCTTCGGCCTAAAGAGTTTCTGGGAAGGGGTGGATATTGCTGGCGATGCTCTTTCGCTGGTGGTTATCGACAAGCTGCCATTTGACCCGCCGGATGATCCTGTTCACGAGGCGCGGGTGGCACAGATGAAGGCTGCTGGCGAGAACTGGTTTGGCATTTATGTCCTTCCCCAGGCTGTGCTGCGTCTCAAGCAAGGCCTGGGACGCCTGTTACGCACCCGCGAAGATCGCGGCGTGATGGCCATTCTGGATACACGCCTCCACACGAAGGGCTATGGGAAATTGGTGCTCAATGCACTGCCTCCAGCAAGAAGGACGGCCAGCATCAAAGAGGTTGAACACTTCTTTAACGAGGTGCCAGAGCCGTTTTAGTTTTCCAATCCCCAAAACAATTGACGTCATTGCCAAACCTGCTATACTAGAAGGTGCATTCCGACGCACTAAATATAGTTTATAGTGGTACAGGGGAGATTACGCATGAGCAAAACGAAAATGCGATGCATCACCTGCGGCAAGTGGTTTCAGTCGGCAAATGCTAAAGATCTCACTTGCCCCGATTGCACGCAAAAGGCCAGAAGAGAAAAGATGGCGGCCAAAACAGCGCCACCGACAACAGCCAAGACGCCTGGACAAGGAATTGGAACTCCTACACGACCGGTTCCGCCACCACCCAAACCTAAACCCGCCTCAGGCGGAACAAGCCATTGGCTTGACACGCAAAATGACGTCAAGGTAGGCCAACCGGATCAGCCGGTACGTCCGAAGTTGCCTCCCTCCCCTGAGCCACAGGATAATCGGGGAGATGCAGAACGTGGCGGGTACCGAGGTCCTGGTGGGTATCGCGAAGGTCCTGGCCGTGGGCCTGGCAATTACCGCGAGGGAGGATATCGAGGCCCTGGTGGGCCCCGAGAGAACGATTACCGGAGACCGGCTCCCTACCGCGTAGGTGGTGGTATGGGCCTTCCTGATACTGAGACACCGCGTCCGCGCACGCCAATGACAGGTGGCCCTCCTCGAGGTCCACGACCGGGAGCGCCCGGCGAACCGCGTCCGGAAAAATTCCGTCAAGGTGAAGGCGGCAAACCTCCGCGGCAAAAGGTTAAAACGCCTAAGCCTGAAACGCCACCGAAACCCAAGCGCGAGAAGATTCCACCTCCGGAACCCTTTAAGCCAACAGAGGAGCAAATCGCCCAGGTCGAGGCACGCTATAAGGAACTGGCCGTGCCTGCTGAATACGATGGGATTCGTACACAAATCTCTAAAGAACTGAGCATACCCAAAACTGCGGTAAAGAAAATCATTAAAGACCTCCGCGAGAGGGAAGAGATACCCAGTTGGTGGGAACTGCAGCCCTATAAAGGCTCTAGTGAAGAGCTAGAGAAGATCAAAGCTCTCTATGAACCGTTCTTGCCTCTACCTCCAATTGGTGTACATAAGCAGATTGCCGAGCAACTCACGCTTAAACCTGCAGAGGTCTACCAGGCTATCAAAGTTATACGCCAGGAATTGAACCTGCCCCAGTACAATGATCCAGCCTTACACGGCATCGAGCTACTTCCTAAAGACAAGAAGAAGGAAGCTGCTGAGGTGCAGGCCGATGAGCAGAAAACAGCTGCTGTTGAGGCTCAGGTCGATGAGCAAAAAACGCCAGTAGCCGAGACTCCAGAGGCGCCATCAGTAGAACAGCAGACGGCTCCTGCGGACTCACAGACCGATGAGCAGAAAACGGCTGCCGTTGAGGCACAGGTCAATGAGCAAAAAACGTTAGCAGCCGAGACTCCAGAGGCTCCAGCAAAAGATCAAGCTGAGGAAAAGAAACAAGAACCTGAAGGTGACACAACCGAGGTCGTGGCAGCTGGTGCAACCGACACCGACAAAACTGGTGAGGCATAATTATTAGAATATGCCTCTTGTAGTGAGGAATGCATATGGATAACTGCCTGTTCTGCAAAATTGCAGAGGGTCAGATACCGAGTAAAATTGTGTACCAGGACGAAGATGTGGTGGCGTTTGAAGACACTAATCCACAAGCGCCGTATCACATCCTGCTCATCCCCCGGCGTCATATCACTTCTATGGCCGATCTGACAGAAGAGGATGGGACTTTGCTGGTCAGGCTGTTCATGGTTGCCGCAAAACTGGCTCATAAATTGGGGTTCGATGAGAGCGGCTACCGTTTTGTGACCAATGTCGGTCCCGACGCCGGGCAGAGTGTCTTTCACCTGCACTTCCACCTGCTCGGAGGCCGGAAATTTGCCTGGCCTCCCGGATAGGTTTTTCATGCGTATCGCGATTGACTATACAGCGGCCATCAGACAGAGAGCAGGCATTGGCAACTATGTACGCAAACTGGTGGACGCCATGTTGGAGCAGGATGCCAGCAACCAGTATACCTTACTTACAAGCGGACGCCCCACGCGGGAGCGTCCGTTTCCTACCGCAGACAATGTGCGGGGACGCAGTATTTTTATCCCTGACCGTTATCTGAACATTATCTGGTATCGCTGGCGACTACCGCTCTATGCCACCTATTTCTCAGGCCAGGTCGATATTTATCATGGCCCGGACTTCGCTTTGCCTCCTATCGGAAAAACACTGCGCAAAGTGGTTACTGTTCATGACCTCTCCTTCCTGGAGCACCCGGAGTACGCTGTTCCCTCATTGGCAGCCTATCTCAAAAAAGTCGTGCCCGAAGCAGTGGCCGCCGCCGATGTCGTCTGTACCGTTTCACAAGAAGTCAGCCGTACACTGGTGGAACACTTTCAGACGCCCCGCGAAAAGCTTGTCGTCATTCCCAACGGGGTTAGTCCGCACTTTAAGCGCATTACCGATCCAGTACTGCTGGGAGCCACGCGCCACAAATTTGGCTTGAAACATCCCCTTGTCCTCGCTGTTGGCACCCTGGAGCCGCGTAAAAATCATATCGGGCTGATTAAAGCATTTTACCAGGCACAAAAGAAGAAAAGAGGACCTGCGATGCTGGCCCTGGCCGGTGGTAAAGGCTGGCTCTACGAGGAAACGCAGCGCCTTGTAGAGGAACTTAAACTAGAGAAAAAGGTTATCTTCCTAGGTCGTGTCAGTGACCTTGAACTGGTCACCCTTTACAGCCTGGCTGACGTGTTTGCCTTTCCCTCTTTTGTTGAGGGCTTTGGCGTGCCTCCGTTAGAAGCCATGGCATGCGGGGCCCCTGTTATTACGTCGAACACCTCTTCGCTGCCCGAGGCGGTTGGCGATGCAGCACTTTTGATTGACCCATACAATACTGGAGAACTCTCAGGTGCGATCACGCGCATCCTGGAAAATAAACAACTACAGGAGGAGCTACGTCAGAAAGGGTATGAGCGGGTAAAAGAGTACACCTGGCTCGCCTCTGCTCACAAGATGCTCTCAGTCTATCAAAAACTCTACGAGGGAGCAACAAACTTTTCTGATGAGAAAAACCTTGTATGAAAATTGGTGTTAATGCCCTTTTTTTACAAACACCCGCGAGCGGAAGTGGCCAGTATCTCATACACCTGCTCAATGCATTGGCAGAAATTGACCAGCAAAACGAATATATTTTGCTGGGCGCCACGCTCCAAGAAAAACCACCCTTACGGTCGCCCTGGGAGAGGTTTCCCTACCAGGTAAGTCCCGTGCCCACTTTGGCCAGGAGCAACGAGAACATCGAAAAACTCGTTTGGGAGCAGTTGACAGGACCGCGGGCAGCACGCAAAGCAGGCGTCGATCTCCTGCACGTCCCATATTTTGCTCCCCCACTTTTCCCACGCACGCCGACCGTCGTCACGATCCACGATGTCATCCCATTGCGGCTGCCGCTCTACCGGGCAGGAGCCAGGGTCGAGGCATATATGCGGCTTGTTGCGCGCGCCGCCTCCAAAGCTACTTTGATTATTACCGTCTCACAACATGCCAGGCAGGACATAATGGACATATTGCATGTGCCTGCTGAACGCATTCGCGTGATCTATGAGGCGGCTGGAGATGAGTATACTCCTGTGACCGATCCCGCCGCGCTGGCTACGGCACGTGGACGTTATGGCTTAGGCGAACAGTACATTTTCTATCTGGGCGGACTTGACCAGCGCAAAAATGTACTCCAGCTGGTGCGGGCTTTTGCCCATCTCTACCGGCAATTAGAGAATCCCAACTTACAGTTATTCATTTCAGGCAACCCTGAAAAGAAAAAAAATGGACCGCTATTTCCTGATCCCCGTCCCGTTGCTGCTGAGTTGGGTGTGGCGGATAAGATCATCTACCACTTTGTCGAGGAGGAAGATAAAGCTGCAGTGTATAGTGGAGCAAGCCTTTTTGTCTTTCCTTCACTTTACGAGGGCTTTGGGCTGCCACCACTAGAGGCGATGAGTTGTGGGGCCCCTGTCATCTGCTCAAACCGCACATCTTTACCAGAGGTTGTAGGTGACGCGGCCATCAGTGTAGACCCGGACGATATCCGGGCCATGGCTGAAGCGATGCGCAGCGTGCTTACCGATAGCACGCTGCGGGACAACTTACGAGCGCGTTCCTTACAACGTGCTGCCCAGTTTAGCTGGCGTAAGGCTGCGAAAGAGACTCTTGCCGTTTATGAAGAGGCGTTGGCAAGGCAGAAAGCAATAGTATGCGTGTATTGATGATTTCAAAAGCCCTGGTTGCAGGGACCTCGCAGCGCAAACTTGAAGAACTGGCGAAATGTCCTGGTGTCGAGCTGACCCTCGTCACTCCTGCATACTGGCGCAGCGATGATGGAAGCAAGCAGGTGCTGGAACGCCTCTATACTCAGGGCTACCAGATGATCGTCACGCCTATGATGCTCAACGGTAACTTTCACCTGCATTTCTACCCGCACCTGGGCAAGATTATGCGCGAGTTACGCCCGGAGATTGTACATATCGACGAGGAACCCTACAATTTCGCCACCTCCCACGCCATGTGGCAGGCTAACAGGCTAAAGGCACGTTCCCTCTTTTTCACCTGGCAGAACCTCTACCGCAACTACCCGCCACCCTTTCGACAGATGGAACTGTATAATTATCGTCACGCGGCGGTCGCGCTGGCCGGCAACCGGGACGCGGCAGAAGTATTGAAGCGGAAAGCCGGGCTACTGGCGAACCCTTTACTATGGGCTATGTCGGGCGCCTGGTTGAACAGAAGGGCTTACCGCTCATGATAGAGGCGCTGACAAGTCTACCTGACTATTGCCACGTGGTTTTCATTGGCAACGGCCCTTTGAAAAGCGAACTTGAAGAACAGGCCTCTTGCCTGGGCGTTGCCGGGCGCGTCATTTTCAAAGGCGGAGTGCCCACCTATGAAATCCCTAAAGAGATGCAGCAAATGGACGCGCTGGTGCTGCCATCCTTGACTCGTCCCAACTGGATAGAACAGTTTGGCCGTGTCCTGCCAGAAGCGATGGCCTGTGAAACACCCGTGATTGGTTCCAGTTCAGGCGAGATTCCCCATGTCATTGGCGAGGCCGGGCTGGTCTTCCAGGAAGGTAAAGTCCAGGAGCTGGTTGCCTGTGTCCGTAAATTACTTGATGACCCTGAACTTTATGCACGCCTGGCGGTTAAGGGGCGGCAGCACGTGTTGGAGAATTATACACAGGAGCAGATTGCCAGGCAGACGTATGAGGTGTACAAGGAGATGCTAGTCTAAGACCTGGGATGCCGCCAGGCCCTGCACTAGACAAAAGCAGGTTGGGCTTTAGCTACGATGTTTGACAGGGAGCATACAATTCTGAATACTCCCTTGTCTCTTACCCATCATAAACAACGCTATTAAGCTTCATAACGTCCACCAAGATACTTAGCGAGAAATTTTTCGGCGGCTGCGTAAAACTTGAGGCGATTTTCCGGCTTGGCGAAGCCGTGGCCCTCGTCGGGGAAGAGCATGTACTCGTAATCGATGCCCTTACTCTTCATGGCCTCGACAATCTGTTCCGACTCCGCCTGTTTTACACGCGGGTCATTTGCCCCCTGACCAATCAGGATAGGTATCTTGATCTGATCGACCCTGAACAATGGCGAACGCGAATTCAGAAACTCTTCCTCGGTATCTGGATTTCCAACCCGCTTGTGGAAGGTCGCCCGGAAGGTTGACCAATATGGGGGAATTGTCCTTATTAATGTGTTTAGATTGGAAGGGCCTACAATGTCTACGGCACAGCAGAAAAGGTCTGGCGTGAACGTTGCCCCCACCAGTGCAGCGTAGCCACCATAGGATCCACCGAAGATCGCCACCTTTTTCGGGTCCGCGATGCCCTTATCTATTGCCCACTGCACGGCGTCTACCAGGTCGTTGTGCATGTTTCGTCCCCACTCCCTATCACCGGCGTTGAGAAAATTCTTGCCATAGCCTGTAGAACCTCGAAAATTTACCTGCAAGCAGGCGTATCCACGGTTCGCAAACCATTGTGCATCAGGACGATACCCCCACGCATCGCGTCCCCATGGACCACCATGCACATTGAGCACCATCGGCAGGTCGGTCTTCTGCTCTCCCTGCGGCAAGGTCAAGTAGCCGTGAATAGTCAGCCCGTCCCTGCTGTTGAAGGAGATCGGTTCCATGGTTACGAGCGTATACTTGTTCAATTCTGGCTGGTTGTCGAAGAGAAACGTTGCTTTCTGGCTTTTCCTATCGTAGGCGTAAAACGGCACAGGCCCATTGTCAACCGTGAACGCTACGAGCCAGGTCGTATCGGCGTCGTCACGACTAATGATGAAGAAGTCTCCTTGGTGGATGCCGCCAATGTTGTCAAAATCCATCTTGATGGACTCATCTAATACGACCCATTCGTTACGGTCTTTGTTGAATGCGACTGCCTGAACATCATGGGTATCGGGGTGGACAATCACATTGCCTACATCATATTGTGGGTCCTCGGCGATGACAGTAATGTCGCCCGTGGCGATGTTCAGCTTGACGAGGCGGCCGGCATTGACGTTACGCGAGTCCTGGAGATAGATTGCTTGACCATCCAATGTGAAGTCAATAGGCCCACTGGTGAGGCTATCGTCTGCATCCCAGGTGACAAGCTTTCTCCATTCGGAGTGCTCGTCATCGCGAACTAGTAGTTCTGTGCCGCCATCAGGCAATGCTGTGACTGCACCGCGTACTTTGAGATGTGCATCCGTGACCCAATTCATGATGTTACCCGGGTTCTTGGCGACAAGCGTGAGTTCGCCTGTAGTCAGGTCGAGATGATAGACATCGTGAACCTGTGGGTTTTCTTTGTTCATGCCGATCAAGAGTTCGTTAGGAAAGTGCTTGTCGCGGTCGATGATCTGCACCTGTACATTCTCAAAGGGCGTCAGGTCTCTCGTCTCCCGCGTTTCCAGGCTCGTTGCATACAAGCGCCAGTTTTCGTTGCCACCAACATCCTGGATGTACATGATGTGCTTGTTATCCTGTGACCAGAAGTAGAAGCGCACGCCTCTATCTTCGTCTTTGGTAACAGGCTCGTAATTGTCTCCACCGATGGTACCTACCCATACATTTAATACATTGTTTACCGGTGCCAGGTAAGCCATCTTCGTTCCATCAGGTGAAACCTGCGGACTCGTCTTCTCTGGATTGCCAAACAACACGTTACGTGGTATAAGCTGTGTCGTTGCTGATGTTGTCATTTTTCCTTCCTCTTGGTCATGTGATAATAGACAGTACCCCCTTATAAAACTGTAAAAGTGTCCCTGTTGTCAAGGCAGAAAATTACCGATGAGGTGTCACGAGCGTTGCCGGGCGAAAAAATGATAAACTAGAAGAGAAACAAACTTGCTATAAGGAAACAAGACATGAGCTACGACGAGATGATGGTATTTGCAGGCAGCGGTAGCCGCAGACTCACCCCTCGCATTTGTGACTACCTGCACATTCCTCAAGGGAAAAACGAGACTCTGCATTTCTCGGATGGGAACACCTTTGTGCGCATTCTAGAAAATGTGCGTGGGCGGCGGGTTTACCTCGTTCAATCAACCGTGTTTCCTACTAATGACAATTTCATGGAGCTGTTGTTTTGGATAGACGCCTTTAAGCGTGCCGGTACCGAGACAGTGACGGTGATTATTCCCTATTTTAGCTATGCAAAGGGGGATAAGAAAGATGAACCTCGGGTGTCTATTCGAGGTCGCGTCTGTGCTGACGCAATTGAGGTTGCAGGGGCAGACCGTGTTGTTACCATGGACCTCCATGCACCACAAATCCAGGGGTTTTTCCACCTGCCTGTAGACAATCTATATGCTCTACCCATACTGGTTAACTGTATTCGGGAAAAGGGGTTGGAAGATATCATTATTGTCTCGCCTGATGTGGGCTTTGCCAAACAGGCCCGGAGATACGCATCACAACTTGATGTATCTATGGCTATAGCTGACAAAGAACGCCACGGACACGATGAGAAGGCGGTGATCTTGGAGGTCATCGGTGATGTGAAAGGCAAAACCGCAGTTGTGGTGGATGACTTTACGATATCAGGTGGCACACTTGTGGATGTATCAGTGAAATTGATGGAGCAGGGAGCCAGAGAGGTGTATGCTGCCGTAACCCACGGCGTTTTGACGAAAGGTTCTGTTGAAAGGATAGATAAAAGTCCTATCAAGCAACTGATTATTACCGATACGGTTGAAAATCAGCCTGTCCGGTTTTCCCAGAAGATAGAGGTGGTGTCGGTTGCTGCCATGTTTGGGGAGGCCATCAAGAGGATACATAACCGCGAGAGCATTAGCGAGATGTTCTCGTAAAGAGAGATCCAAAGGGGGCAAACAATCGTACTGGTAAATAGTACTCCTGTCTAAAAAAATCAGAAGTAGTGCCTGGTTGTGTAGATATGTAGTGATGGAATTGAGAGAGGAACTCAGGCAATGCCAGAGGAGACTATAGAGCGCAAGACTCTATGGATGTTGGAATACGATTATGAGGACTGTCGCCACCTGAAGCCGTTCTATGCGACCTCAAGAGAGGATGCCGAGAGCCAGGCGCGGCAGTGGATGAAGCGGCTCCCGTATCAGGTAGTTTATGTAGGAATGCGTGCTTACCCCCGTGGTTTCGTTGTACAGTTTGGCCATGGATTGCAGGGCAGTAAATAAATTACGCGCTCAATGCGCCTAACCACTCTGGCAAGTCCACTATCGAGGGCAGAATCGCATCTGGCTGCACCCGCTCTAGTAGCGGGGAATCGGCCGAGTGTTTACCTGTACAGACCAGGATACCACGCATGCCAGCGCGTTGAGCGCCACCCACATCATTTTCAATATCGTCACCAACTGTGACCGCCTCATCTGCGGCCACACCTATCGAATGCAAGGCCTGCTCAAAAAAGTCACGATCAGGCTTGCCCAGGACTGTTGCCTGCTTACCTGTAGCTAATTCAAGCGCATGTACATACGGCCCACTATCTAACATCAGCCCATCACTGGCACGCCAGTAGAGATTCCTGTGCATAGCTAATAAGACGGCCCCGTCCATGAGCATACGAAAGGCTGCGTTCATGGCCTCATAAGTCAGCAGTTCTTCAGCGCCACCGATCACAACAATATCAGCCTGTGACTCAACGAGTTCTATGCCATCAAAATCTGCCCTCGTGTTCCCTTTTGTGAGCACCCAGCATCGCTTTCCAGGATAGTGTTGACGAATGTAATTTGCAGTGGCTACCGGTGCGGTAACAAGCTGCTGTTCAGCAACAGGCAGGCCGATAGCTTGTAAGCGCTGTGCCAGCGTGGTACGCGCCAGGGTTGTGGTATTTGTCACAAAGCCGGTCGGGTAGCCTTGCTTTTCTAACCAGGACAGTACTTCTGCCGCGCCTGGAATGGGCTGCATACTGATATGCAAGACGCCATCAAGGTCAAGGAGAATGCCACGGATAGGTTGCATATAGTCCTCTTTCACATTTTACATCTGGCTATCGTTTTCTTTCAAGAAGTATATATTTCCGAGAGAAGAGGCGCAAGGGAAAGGTCACTTTGAGACGTATAATATATGAAACGATGAGGTGACTAGGAGAGTCTACCCATTGTTATGACCTATTGGCTACCTGTTCCGTTTGTAGTACACGAGGGGACTGACAGCCACAAAAAAAGCTAGCATGACATCTGGTAGTAAATGATGTTATAATAGCCGCGAAGAGTAGGCTTTCAGTTAGGAGTTGGCAGAATGAACGGTGACATGATAGGTCGTGTCATCAAAAATCGGTATAAACTCATCGATGAACGAGGGCGAGGCAGTTTTGCCACCGTATATGTCGCACGTGACACGGAAAACAACCACATCTATGCGGTGAAGGTCATGCACCTTGAACTGTCGAATGATGGGGAGTTACTGGCACGTTTCCAACGAGAGGCCCATATTCTCTTGAACCTCCATGATACGCATATCGTGCGCATCGTGGATTATGGCAACGATACCAATATGCCCTTTATTGTGATGGATTATATCGATGGGCAGAACCTGAAGTACCATATGATTACCCAGGGCCCGATGGAGCCATTGCGCGCGCTGAATTACACCCGTCAAATTGCTGAGGGACTAGACACGGCATATAAACAGGGTGTGGTGCATCGTGACATTAAGCCGCAGAATATTCTCATCGACAATAAGGACGATGTGAAGATCACTGATTTTGGGTTGGCGCGGAGTCGGGAAACCGTCACCCTCACACAGTCCAATGTATTCATGGGTACGGCCTACTATATCTCGCCTGAGCAGGCAGAAAGTGGGCGTTCAGCGGACACCCGCTCTGATCTCTATTCAGTTGCTACTGTTTTGTTTGAGATGTTGACTGGCAGCCCTCCTTTTGAGGGGGAAACCGCTGTGGATATTGTCATAAAACACATGAACGAACAAGTTCCATCGATCTGCCAGAAGCGGCACGACCTGCCTTCGGAGATGGATATCTTCATGCAGAAGGCTATGGCGAAATCTCCGGCAGAGCGCTATGCAACTCCACAAGAGTTTATTGCAGCACTTGACCAGTTACAAGAACGTATCCAGGCAATGCCTAAGCGAGTTCCAGAGCCTGGACACGAAGCAAGATCAGGAAATATCGGGATAGCCAAGTCTCCGGTAGCTCCACCAAAACATGCCCGCCTCGTGGTTCTCTCAAATGGACAATCCCATCTTTTAATGAGTGAACTGATGGTTGTTGGACGCCAGGATCCGATTTTGGGAATTTTTCCGGATATCCCCCTGGCGGACAAGACGGTTGGGCGGCGTCATGCCTACCTGAGAAATCAGCAAGGAACGTACACAGTGGAGGATCTCAATGCTTTAAATAAGACTCGCTTAAATGGAGTAACCTTAACGCCACACGAAGAACGTACGCTCAAAGATGGCGATATTCTACGCTTTGGCAGTGTTGAGGTGCGTTTTGAATTGCGATAGAAGTGGTGTTGAGTCGCACTGTGTCGCAGTGTAGGGGTATCCTTTGTGGGTATCCGTGAGCGGTGAATGAAAAGAGGAGCCGCTCGTACGATTCAGAGGGGTGAACGACATGACAGAGAAACTTGCGTTCATAGTTTTTGCAGCTTTTCCAGTGCCAACGAGTATCCTGATCATTGCTGGTCTGGTAGTAGCGATCGTTATCCTTTTCGGGGCCATTCTGCTCTTCCGCAGTCCTGGCAAAAACAAAGGTGCAAATGCCGAGAAGTCCGGTGGTGCGTCAGGTTGGCAGCCTCAAGGGCAACAGCAGGCGATGCCAGGTGGATGGAATCAAGCCGGTATGGGGGGTTCTGCCGATAGTGCATGGGGACAGCAGCAGCAGCCCGGTGCCTGGGGCGCTCAGCCTTCTGCTCAGCAGCAGCAGCCCGGCGCCTGGGGTGCGCAGCCTTCTGCTCAGCAGCAGCCCGGTGCCTGGGGTGCGCAGCCTTCTGCTCAGCAGCAGCCCGGTGCCTGGGGCGCTCAAGCCCCCGCTCAGCAGCCATCGGCAAGCCCCTGGGGTAGCCCCAGTTCCGCTCAGCAACAATCTTCGACCTGGGGTAACGCGAGCCCCAGTACACCATCGGCGGGTGCTGGCATGGGAGGAAACCAACCTGGTTGGGATGCCACTCTCGCGGCCCAGCAACCGGCAGCCTCGCAGCCACAGGACTCCTGGGGGCAACCCCCAGCATCTCCTATGCAGCAGGGAGCACCAGTATGGGGGGCTCTGCCAGGCGGGCAGGCAATGCAAAATAGCACCCCGTCACAACAACAGCAAGCGCCTACCTCCTATGGAGGGAGCGGTTCTGGACAGTCGTGGGGTCAATCTAACCAGCCGGCATCCACGCAGCAAGGATGGGGACAATCTCCCCAACAACAGTCAGCTTCAACACCTTCACCTGCGACAGGTGGCAATCAGGGTATGCCATCATGGCAGCAAGGATCAGGCCTTGGGCAAGGTCAGGGATTTAGCTCCCCTGGTGTGAGACAAGACGCTGCCAGCATGTTTCCCAGCGCCGACAGCGATAGAACGATACTGCGCCCAAGTAGCCCTCAAGGAACCACAGGCATTGTGCGTGTGGAAGAGGGGAAAGAGCCTGGACGTGTCTACGAGGTACGTAAAGACGAGCTGAGTATTGGACGTAGCCGCGAAAGTGATATCTTCCTTGAAGACCTGGCAGTGTCACGTCTCCACGCCAAGATCCTCAGCCTGGGCAACGGGAATTATGCGCTGAAAGATGAAGGAAGTGCCAACGGAACAAAGGTCAACGGACAGTTAGTGAATAAACACCAGACCTACCCTCTGCAAGAGGGAGATAAAATCCAACTTGGCCAGACCGTATTGGTATTCGCCAGGCGCTAAGCATTCGGCAGTAGGGGCACGATCTATCGTGCCCCTCGAGGATGAGGAGAGAGGGCGCAAGACTGGCATAGCATCTTCGCCCCTGCAATTTCGTGCAACAAGACGATCTGATCGGTGTGACGCTTGGAAACTACAAGATCCTGGCCCCCGTTGGCCAGGGGGGGATGGCTCGTGTCTACAAAGCGCACCAGGAGAACCTTGACCGGGAAGTAGCTGTGAAGGTTCTCCCGCCCTGGTTTGCCGCTGATCGCAATTTTGTTGAACGCTTCAACCTGGAGGCCCGGCTCGTTGCCAGGCTTTCGCATCCCAATATCGTCACAGTACATGATGCCAATGAGTACCATGGGCACCTTTATATTGTGATGCAATTAGTCGATGGCGGCACTCTCAAACAGCGTTTAGATCAACTGCAAGCCCTTAGCAAGACCATGGAGGTTGCAGAGGCCAGTCGCATCTTCACTCAGCTGGCCAGCGCTCTTTCCTATGCGCATGATAACGGTATCATTCACCGCGATGTGAAACCTGTCAACGTTTTGATGGATCGCTCAGGGCGTCCCATTCTTTCTGATTTTGGCATTGCCAAGGTGCTCGCTGGTTCAAAAGCATTGACCCGACAGGGCGCGGGGGTAGGTACACCTGAATATATGTCACCGGAACAGTGTCAAGGGGGTCCTGTTGATGCACGAGCAGATATCTACGCTCTTGGAGTGATGCTATTTGAGGCCTTAACCGGCCGCCTACCCTTCCTGGGAGATAACTACCCGGCGCTCGCCCATAGCCATATCTACGAGTTGCCACCACATCCAAACGCTATCAATCCCACAATTGACCCGGCAATTGCCCAGGTCATCTCGACGGCTCTGATGAAAAATCCTTTGCAGCGCTATCAACGGGCCAGTGATATGGCCGAGGCACTTGAGCGGGCTATTCAATCGCTTCCAACTGGAAGTGAGAAGGAAAGGGCGAGCGCAAGGGTCCCCACCCAACCGTTCCCCACCCCTACAGATCCCAGCCGTGTGGCGACGATGCCTCTCTATACCTGTCCACAATGCCGTCACTTCAATAAGCCAGAGATGCGCTTTTGCACGAAATGCGGCTTCCCTCTCAATCCATGCCGCATCTGTGGCGCCTCCAACTGTTTTAATACACAAACTCATCGGGTTGCGGCGCATAGACACGCTCCACCACCCTGCGCTGTTCATCCATGCGCTTGTACCTTAAGTGGATGCGTTCCTCTACGCTGAGTGAGAGAATAGAGCGAATACGTTCTACTAACGCGCTGGGTTGTGCCGGTTTAGTCATATAATCGACAGCGCCTTCTTCAAAGCCATGAACTTGTTCTGTTAATTGAGTAAGCGCGGTCAAGACTAAAACGGGCAGAGGGGGCAATTTACGGTTCGCTCGTAGCCAGTCTAATACTTCAAATCCACTAACCGGCTGCATCATCAAATCCAGCACAATCAAATGCGGACAGAATTCTGGAATAACATGTATGGCCTCTTCACCATTCGAAATACCAAGAACCTCGAATTCCGCAAACTCCAAAAACACACATAATACTTGTAGGATAGCAGCATCGTCTTCTACAACTAAAATCTTTGACTTGTTTTCGGTATTATACATCTGTTACACCTCTTCCAACACGACGTCTAGCAAGGGGAAAACGCACTTCAGCAACAGTACAATTGGCACGATTGGCCTCTCCCACGCGTCGCAGTGTAAATTTACCTCCTAAATCACCTATAAGATTCTTGATCAGCGAAAGACCTAAGCCTTCACTGCTCTCTTCTTCGCCAGGCTGCCATTGCTTCAACTGTGAACCAGAATCAATGACCTGGACGATAACCATGCTATTCTCTTCAAATCCTCGGACCGTGACCTTACCTTCCGGCAGACCGACCATACCATGTTTGATGGCATTTGAGACCATTTCATTGAGAACGAGTGCCAGGATAGTGACGGCCCGCGAAGGAATAACAATAGGGCAGGGTTCCACCTCAAAGGTAATATGTGTCTCCGGAGGACGCAGGTTGGCATTAGCGACGCCAACGATCTTGCGAGCTATGTCGTCAACGCGTGCTTCGCTGACATCTTCATGTGAGAGCAGATCATGTGTTGCCGCTAATCCCTGCACACGGTTAACGCTTTCAGCCAGAGTATGACGTACTTCAGGGGATTTCGTGCGACGCTGCTGCAGGGAGAGAATGCTAGCTACAGTAGCCAGGTTGTTTTTGACGCGATGATGCAATTCCCGCAGTAATACCGATTTTAGCTCCAGCCCACGGCGAGCCTCCTCAAACAGGCGTGCGTTTTCTATGGCTATGGCAGCTTCGTTAGCAAAGGTGATAACAAGCTGCATCTGCTCATGCGAGAGCAGGTGGCGGTGGCTGCTGTAAATACAGATGCAGCCAAGAACTTTGCGCTTGACCTGTAACGGAACACATAACACCGAATGAATCTCTGAGGAAACTCCTGGGTCCTTGAAATGCTGCACTGCAACCCCGCTGGCGCGGCTAGACTTCGTCTCCGCCGGGTCGGAATGTAATGCCCTGGAAATAAAGCAATGCGGGTCATCATGGAAACAGTCGACAGCCATGCTTGGTCGTCCCGTTTGGACGGTGCCTCAAAGATGCAGGAGCGCTCGGCCCCCGAGAGATGGACGGCCTGGGTGGTGATGATCTGGAGGACCTCGTCCAGATTGAGAGTCGAGGCAATGATTGAGGAGACGCGGTGAATAGTGGCCAGTTCGTGGACTTTGCGCCGCAACTGTTCGTCTGTCTGCTCATAGAGTCGTCCATTTTCGATGTTGATGGCGACGATACCTGCCACCACCTCCAGGAAGTTTCTCTCCGAGTTGGTAAATTCACGCAGGTCCTCCGATTGGACGCTGATGACGCCAATGAGACGCTCTGCATTGCCAAAGAAGATGACCGGTATGGCCATGAGTCCATGATATTCAGCGCTATATGTGCGTACCTCTGTTGAGAAATGCGGGTCAGCCAGGGCATCACGCACAATCAATGGGCGTCCTTTGTCTGCTACCCAGCCGCTATAGCCTTCTCCCAGGCGCAGGGTAAAGTGCATGCCACCTAACGGGCGCGGCCCATTGGTGGCACGCAAGGTGAGCATACGTTGTAGTTCATCATAGAAGGAGATGGTGCAGAGGTCAACGTGTAGCTCTTCTGCAACTTCTTTGGTGATTATTTGCAGGGTCTGATCCAGATCCATATTGGAATTGCTGACACCATTAATACGTTGTAGGGCGACGAAACGCTGTTCGAGTTCCAGCGTCAGGGAGTCTCGTTGCACAGAGTATTGATGCACGACACTTTGATAACCGCGAGTCAGAGCCAGGGTACAGGAAGATTGCAGCTGATACAAGCGAGATGTGGCCTCTACGAGCATGGTCAGTTTTTCTTGTTCGTGAGGTAGGGAATTGAAGAGGTCTTTTAGCTCAAGTGCAAGTGCATCGATATAGCGTTGTAAGCCTTGCAGGCGGACATCTAACTTTCCGCCCTGCTCCGCCAGCCAGCGACCGGATTGTTCAAAGCGAGCGAAGAGAGCGGTGTCATCATGCTCCTCACCCACCGCCTGAGCGAAGCTAGACGACTCCTTGCGTTCGGTTGAGTGCGGAGCACTAGACGTGACAGCGTCGTTTCCGAACGTCCGAGACGTAAAGCCAGCTTCGTTGAGGGCGTGGATTGGTGTCGAGCCGATAAGTGCATGTAGTAGTAACCAGGCATCACTACCCTCTTCCGGCCCATCGCTATCACCTGAGGCATGTTGTAAGCAGACACGCAACCTGGCTGAGTGCTCGGCCAGTATTTGCTCTACTTGGCTACTTTTTATCACGTGTGTTGTTCCTACCCTACCACGGGCGACCCCAAGGTCCCCACTCTACACCTGTCCCCCAGGCAGAATGCTCGACACCACCGCCCCTACCCGTTACCTGTCTCCAAGACAGGGTTCACGCATCTCCAGAAAAATATACACGAACAGAAGATTCTAAATTTTACATTAACCACAGTACATCTACCCATCTAATTGTAGATGGGCTGGCAAACTCTGTCAAGGTAATCCTCAACTGATATTCCTTCATAACTTGCCTCATGTCAGCATCCCCAATCACCGGAATAGCCAATTTAGGAAGGTATAAGTTACTATCACTTACTGTACACACTATTATACGTTGTGAACAATGACAGCCTAAACCAGGCAGTGCATTCCTCTTTACCTGCCCCGCCCGGGCAGGATTGCCTACACTGCCGCGTCTAGCTTCGCTCAAGAGGAATGAGAGGAGGAAACCTGGGGGTTCCTCCCAGAAACGGCCTACGCTAGTACAAGGAATGTACGATGAGATGCACAAATTGCGGATTACCACTTTCACCAACCAATACAAGTTTGAATTGCCCTCGCTGCCACAGCGCTCTGGTTTCAGAGGCAAAACCTGTTGCAGTGTATCCCACCCTTCCACCTGTTGTACAGACACCCTTTCCGCAAGCAGGTCAAATGTGGCAACCTGATCTAACACCGCCTCCATTGCCAACGCCTGAACCTATGGAAGCGACTGTACGCAATAGCAGTTCGAGTGATATGAGAGACGCCCGTACAGCCGGGAACCCGCCCATGGGACAGGTAATGCGAGCGCAAACGCGCCGGACGAGCAATGCTGGTTTCATTCTTGCCGGGCTTTGTGTCATTACCGGCGGATTGATCCTTGTTTTTGTCTATTTCATGGCATCAGGATTGCCCTCGACCAATACGACAAGCGCCTCCATGGGAGCACCTACGACAACCAGCGGTACTTTACCTTCAGCAACTACGGTACCATCGTCGACTGTCCTGCCCTCTCCAACTGTGGGAGCATTTCCTGGACAGCAATATATCGATAATGCGCAAACGGCAAGCAAGGTCAATACAAATACAGCCCAACCACTACAAACGACGACCAGGTTCAAAGTCAATCAAAGGATTTACGTTACCTTCAACATTCATCCTAACGGGAAAAGTGGGGCGGTCTGCCTCTTATGGTACCTGAACAGCAGGATTGTGACACAATATCCATTTGCTGTTACTGCAGCTGCCAATGCAGGCTATTCCTATGCCATTTACGGAACAGCAGGTGAGGGCTACGTGGAAATCTACTGGGCCAGTTCAACCACCTGCAGCGATAAAATACTGGCACAGCACGTCAATTTTACAGTCACGCGCTAGCAATGAAAATTAGAAAAGTTCCGAAAACATCTTGGCAGCAGTGAGGAAGCATGGTATGCTAGCACTGCAATATTGACCCACTCGCTCTCCCAGAAAGGGAGAGCGAAATTCCTAACTCTCTCATCAGGCAGGAACCTTCCTCCAGGGGCAGCCGTTTGCCCCCTGTGTGGCACACCGGCCCCTTACAATGCCCAGGGCCCTGGCAGTTTTGGTAATCCACAACAAATTGATCCAACGGTGGCTGCTGCACCACAATATGATTATGGATCGAAGGGAACGCCACCACCATCAACGGGATATGGCGCACCATCCTACGGCACTCCTTCCCAAAACCAGTATAATCCAGCAAACCCGTATAGATCTCCGGCAGAGCAATATTCTTATGGCGCTCCACCGCCGCCAAATCAATATGGGGCCCCACCCCAGCAGGGTGGATATGGGCAGCCAGGTATGTATGGAGGCATGCAGCCGCCACCTCCCAGGCCACGCAGCAGGGTAGGTCTGATTATTGGCATAATCGTAGGTGTGCTTGCTCTTCTAGCTATTGGGGCGTGCGCAATTCTGTACGCGGCGGGAAGAAGCGCCGTAAACACAGTTAATACTACAGCCACAACTGTTGCTGCCACAGAAACGGCATCGGCAAATGTGACGCCCACGATTAACGTGACACCCACGACAATCAATGCAACCCCCACACTGGGGCAAGGAATTTCCCCATCAGGTTTGTCCATTGATCCTACGGCGGCAGGTTACGTCACACATCCAGAAATGTCCAGTGCAGTTGATAGCAACTTTAAGCCTACTGCACAGACGACGACATTCACAACCGGTCAGACAATTTACGCCACATTTCAAATAGATTCAAGTGCGCCTGACGGCTATGTAACGGCAAAGTGGTATAGTAATGGCACTTATGCTTTCACAAGCAAATCGCTCGCCGTCAAAGGAGGCTTTGTAGGCTATCTTGCTGCCAAGTATAATCGTGTGTCGTTGGGCTCCGTTGAATATTACTTCTGTACAACGCAAGCTTGTAGTGACTCCAAACTGGCAGATGTGCTAAATTTCACGGTTACTTCGACAGGCATGCATTCGATTGGGCAGCCTGGAGTAGCACTAACCGATATGCACAAAAGAGATATGCGGGGTCATCCAGAATTTTTTTAAGAGCGCTTGAGAAGGGGTTCTTTACCTGTCCCTACAGATCACTTGATCGAGTATTTTCGCCAGCTGTAAGCGTTCTTGCTCGTTCAATGGCTGCAAAGGAGAACGTGGAAGGCCACCATAACCGGCCGTCAGTTCGAGCGCGCCCTTCAAACCGGCTACATTATAGGTAGTGGTGACAGCCGTATTGGCAGGAGCGAGCAAGGCCTGTAAGATACGCGCCTCTTCTAATTGCCCCGTTTTGCGCAGCGACAGCTCCTACTGCCCCAACAACGAGCGCAGGCAGGAGATAACCTGCACTCCCCGCAAAGACGCTGAAATGTGCTGGCGTCTCAGCTACGATCTGGGCCAATTTTGCCATATTTCCTGCGCTATCCTTCACACCAATAATGTTAGGGTGATCAGCAAGAGTGCAAATAGTGGCAGCATTGAGGTCCAGGCCAGCAGTATTACCGGGCATGTTATAGATCAAGAGGGGCAGCGGGCTGTTGTCAGCTACAGTCCGGTAGTGGGCAATCAAGGCTGCATTATCCATGCGACCTTTGTAATAAAAAGGAGGTAAGATAAGAGCGATATCCGCATCATTGCGTGCAGCTTGTTCACAGTTACGGATGGTAGCGCGTGTTGCTTGCTCACCACAGCCGGCGATAATCT
>WNGM01002829.1_pt1 | contig 23516 bp, 12 predicted proteins | sample 5400571 | NCBI WGS metagenome assembly WNGM01 (sample SAMN13153378, study PRJNA577476) | soil metagenome | isolation source: 100 cm soil or saprolite under Garry oak tree replicate 2 | place: USA:California | collected 2016-06-15 | reverse complement strand
CGCCACCCGGATGGGGCTGACCCAGGCAACCGTCAACACGTACGCAAAGCGGATCCGCGCGAAGCTCAACGCCACTAATAAGGCCGAGCTGACCCGGCTGGCGATCCAGCTCGGCCACCTCACCGACGACCGTACGGCCCACCCGGCGGCGTGAGAAGGGATGGACACGCGGACTTCTAGCGCCGCCGGCCGACCGTACCGTGTCGCCAGCCGCGGTTGGGGCGCCCACCGCACGATCGGCGCCGCGGTACGGGCCGCCGCGGACGGCGCCGTGATCACGGTCGCGCCGGGTACCTACAGCGAGAGCCTGATCGTCGACCGGGACGTGACGATCGTCGCGGAGACCACCGAGGGCGCGGTCGAGGTGGTCTCCGGCCAGGGACCGGCGGTGTCTGTACGGAACGGCACCGCCACCCTCCGCGGCCTGACCCTGCGCACCACCGGCCCGGACGGGATTGCCGTATCGGTACAGGACAGCACCGTCGCCCTGGAGGACTGCCACGTCGACAGCGGGCGCCTGGACGCGGCCGGTTGGGCCAGGGTGACCCTGACCCGGTGCCGGATACACGACTGCGCCGGCGCCGGCATACACGCCACCGGAGATGTCCAACTGTGTGTCACCCGCAGCGCGATCGAGGACGTGGACGGTCCAGCCGCGATCCTTACCCAGTCCGTGCGCGCCGAGCTGACCTGTTCCAGCCTGACCCGGATCAGCGGCCCCGGCCTGTACTTGCGCGACCGCGCCCGCGCCGCGGTCGAGGACTGCGACATCGCCGAATGCGGCGGCGCTGGAGTGGTCACCGAGGGCGCGGCCAGCCTGCGGATGCTCGCGTGCAGGCTGCGGGATCTGGCCGGTGACGGGCTGCACGCGAACGGCAGCGCTCCCCTGGTCGCGGCCAGACCGCCCGACCCCGAGCAGTCGTCCGGGCAGCTGCCCGCCCAAGGCATCGAACTGACCGAATGCACGATCGACCGGCCGACCGGTAACGCGCTACTCGTCGCGGCGGGCGCGCAGCTGCGGGCGCAGCGGTGCCAGCTGACCAACCCGGGCAAGTCCGGACTATGCAGTACCGGGCAGAGCCAGGTAGAGTTGATCGGCTGCGCCATCACCGACAGTGGCAGCAGCGGACTGGTGATCCGCGATTCGGCCCGCCTGGTCGCGGAGGAGTGTACGGTCACCGGCTCGGGTGCCAACGGGCTGTTCCTGGGCGACGAGTCGTCGTCCTCGATGAGCCGGTGCACGGTGAGCGGTTCGCGCTTCACCGCGGTACATGCCAGCGGCGCGGTTACCGCCGACCTCGCCGACTGCACCATCACCGGTACCCCCGAGCACGGCATCCGGGTCACCGGCCGGTCGGTGCTGCGCATGAGCGGTGGTGCGGTCGAGCAGGCACAGATGAACGGGCTGCACCTCGAGGACGCCAGCGACGCCACCGTGCGGCGGGTGACCATCACCGAGACCTTGGTCGGCATCCGGATCGAACAGACCCCGCACCGACCGCTGATCGACGAGTGCGTCATCACCGGGACGGGGCAGTCGGGCCTGGAGGCCGGTCCACAGACCAGCCCGACAGTACGCGGTTGCCGGTTCGAAAACATCGGCGCGGCGGGCATCGTCCTGGACCAGGGAAGCAGCGCGCACCTGGAACGGTGCGAGATCAGGGACATACGCGGCAGCGGGCTGGTCGTGTGGACCCGCGCCGCCCCGGTCATCCGGTCCACCACCGTGGCTAAGTGCGGCAAGAACGCGGTCTACTTCGCCCCGCTGTCGGCCGGTACGGTCGAGGACTGCACCTTCTCTGACACCGAGTACGCGGCCGTCTACGTCGGCGCAGGCGCCGCACCGGTGCTCCGCCACTGCCGGGTCCTCGACGTCGACCAGGACGCGGCACTGGCCGACGGTGCGGCGGCGGTCTTCGAAGAGTGCGAAGTCACCGCGGTACGCACATCGACCATCCCGATTTCGGCGCTTGCCCGACCGGGCCGGGCCCGGGGTCGCGGCCCGGCCGGCAACGGTACCGAGGACGCCGGCCCGGTCGACCCGGAACAGCGGCTTGCCGAACTGCTCACCCAGCTCCACGAGCTGGTCGGCCTCGGGCGCGCCAAACAGGACGTCGGCACCCTGGTCAGCCTGATGCAGATGGTCAAGCGGCGGGAGGAGGCTGGGCTGCTTCCCCCGCCGCTCAGCCGGCACCTGGTGTTCGCCGGAAATCCCGGGACCGGCAAGACGACCGTCGCGCGGCTGTACGGCCAGATCCTGTGCGCACTGGGGATCCTGGAGTCCGGCCACCTGGTGGAGGTCGACCGGGGCACCCTCGTCGGCGAGTACGTGGGCCACACCGCACCGAAAACCCGGGCAGCCTTCCGCCGCGCGCTCGGCGGGGTGCTGTTCATCGACGAGGCGTACGCCCTGGTGCCCCACGGCCGGGGCAACGACTTCGGCCAGGAGTCCATCTCCACGCTGGTCAAGCTCATGGAGGACCATCGGGACGAGGTCGTGGTCATTGTCGCCGGATACCCCGACGAGATGGAGCGCTTCATCACCGCGAACCCGGGCCTGGCCTCCCGGTTCACCCGTACCCTTACGTTCGACGACTACTCCGCCGACGAACTCGTCGAGATCGTCGCCCACCAGGCCACGGCGCACCAGTATGTCCTGGCTGACGCCACCCGCGCAGCGCTGCACGGGTACTTCGAGGCGGTGCCGCACGGCAAGGGGTTCGGCAACGGGCGGTTCGCCCGCAAGGTCTTCCAGGAAATGACCGAACGGCACGCTCGGCGCATCGCCGAGCGGGTCAGCGTTGCCGGCGGTGAGGCGACCGCGGAGCAGCTCAGTACGTTGACCCCCGCCGACCTCCCCGATGTCGATGTGCCGGTCACCAGCTGAACCGGCGGCGGCCAGCCCGCCGCAACGCGGTCGAGCAGCAGCTGCGCCGGGATGGTGGCTCCCCTACATCCAGTTCGCATCCTGGCCGCGCCGATATATGACGCTCGACCACTTACCGAACGGCACCAAGGGGGAACGGATGAACGTAACCGCGCCGCGCATCCGCGCGGCCGGCGTGAACCCCTTCGACCGGAGGGCTGGCGTCGCCGAGCGGGTCCGCATTGCGGTGACCCGGTTAGAGGCAGTGCCGTGACAACCACAGGCGCGAGGAGGACGGCGCCGAGATGAGCGCGCAGTCCTTGGACACAAGCGAAAGATGTGCCAGCCGATCACCTGGCGAACCAACCAAGAGGGAGACAGACATGACCACGCCCATCGAACCGATGGCCGATGTTCGTGACATGTACATGGCTCACACTATGTTCCGGAGAGAATTCGGCCTCATTCCGCGACTCATCCGGGACGTGGCAGAAGGCGACCGGAAGCGCGCGGAGATCGTAGGCGCCCACATCGACCTGCTGTGCAGGATCCTCCGGGTTCATCACGAGGGCGAGGACATCATCCTGTGGCCTCTGCTTCACGAGCGGGGCGGGCGGGAAGCCGACGCCATCGTGGCCACCATGGGGGCTCAGCACATCCTCATCGAAACCTCCGTCGGGCAAGTGACCAAGGTGTTGCCTTCGTGGCGGGCGACCGCACGAGCGGGCGCGACGCTCGCCGAAACCTTTGACAACCTCTTCCCTGTCCTCACCGAACACATGGCGACGGAGGAGAAGAACGTACTCCCTCTCGCCGAGAAGTACGTCACCGCCTCGGAGTGGAGGCGCCTTGGCCAACACGCCATGGAGGCCTTCTCGAAGAAGGAACTCGCGCTGTGCTTCGGTCTGGTCATGTACGAGACGGACCCCGAGGTCATCAAGGACGTCCTGGAAGACGCCCCGCTCCCGGTTCGTCTGCTGATACCGCACATCGCACCGCGCGTCTTCGCCTCCCACTCCAGGCGAGTGCACGGCACCCCCACTCCACCGCGTGCCGGCGGATCGTCGCTGAACTGATGTCGGTCCAGTGCACCATCAGAAGACGGTGCCACCGCCATACGGAACGTGCTCCAAGCGGTCCGTGCAGGCGGCCTCTTCGACTGCACACATGGTGGTCCAGGCGCAGGGCGTCGTCGAGTTCGCGGTAGTCGGGCTCGATGCGCGAGCGCAGCCTCGCCAGCCGGGCCATGATTGGCCGCTACTTGAACGGATAGGAGGCAGATGAACCCGGTAGCCGTCGCCGTACTCGCCACCGACCCGGTCACCAGGGAAGGTGCACTGGCAATGATCTCGTCGTGCCCGCAGCTCAATCTGGTCGACGCGGATCGCCGTGACCGGGCCGACGTACTGCTGGTCCTCGCCGGGGACGTCACCAACCAGGTCCTGGCCAGGATGGAGCAAGCAACCAAGCAGATGGACCCGACCGGGACGCTGCCAATCGTCCTGGTCGCGAACGGCATCGGGGATCAGCAGCTGCTGCGGGCGATCGAGGTCGGACTGGTCAGCCTGCTGCTACGACAGGAAAGTGGCTTCGCCCGGATCGTCGATGCGATCCTGGCGGTCGGTTCTGGTAAGGCCCGACTGCCGGAAGCCGTTGTGCATTCGCTCGTACACCAGGTCCGTGCGCTCGGGCGCGATCTCGTTTCCCGATACGGCGCCGGCTTGCTCGGGTTGGCCGATCGGGAGGTCCAGGTGCTGCGGCTGCTATCGGCCATCTCCGCAACCGTACCCACGCGGTCGCGTACGCCTTGCGGCGCGGCGCGCTGTGACGCGCTCACCCGAGCCCGGCGACCACCCTTATGATCTCGATGCGTGAGCGCAGGGTCAGCTTGCTGAGAATGTGCGACACGTGGGCCTGTGCGGTGCGCCGGGACATGCACAGCTCGGCCGCGATCTCGGGGTTCGAGCGCCCCTGCGCCACCAGCTCGGCGACCCGCAGCTCAGTCGGGGTCAACGCCGCCCAGCCGCTGGCGGAGCGTCGATGTAGGCTGCGCGGCCCCCGCCGAATCCCATGCCGACGCAGTCGGGAATCGGCCCGGCGTACGTCCCAGGTGGCCCCGACACTCGTGTACACCCGCACGGCGTCGGTAAGCGCCGCGCGGGCGGCGTCGACATCCGGCTGCATGGCGAGCCGGACAGCGACCTCCTCCAGCGCCGAGGCGTGCCCGATCGGCCAGCCGTGCTGATGGTAAGCAGCCGCCGCGGCCCGCATTAGCGCCACGTCGTCGACCAACTGGCCCCGGCACAGCTGGGCTGCGGCGTGGTGGCGGGGCAGGGCCTCAGGCGTGGCGGCATCCGCCTCCGCCGCTTCGACCGCGGCTCGGGCGGCCGCGGCATCGCCGACCGCCAGCGCGAGCCGGACCAGATCCGGCAGCCACATGGACCGGTCACCGGCAACAGACCCGGCGCCGGCGTCCAGCGATCCGGCGAGCAGGCCGACCGCCCGAATCGGCTCGCCATCCGCCTGGGCACGAATGGCCTGGGCAGCCGTCAGATATCCCGAGTAGATGCCCACGTCGCCAGCGCTTGTCGGTTCCGCCGAACCCGCGCAGGCATGCTCGCGCATCCGGGCCCACTGTTCCCGATGCGCGGCGATCAGCGCGGCCAGACCGTGCCGGCCGATCAGCGTGGAGTTGTTCAGCGGTGGCTGAAGCGAGTCCAGGTGCCCCAGCGCCTCGTCCCACGCTCCAAAGTCGTAGCAGCCCACCGCCGCGGCCCACCGGACCTCCGCGGCCCGGATCATGCCCAGGCTACCGGCCAGAGTCAGCGTCTCACCGACGGTGGCCTCGAACTCCACCCGTCGCCCCAGGTTGGCCAGATGTACCAACCGGTTGTTCAGCAGCAGCAACCGCAGCTCCATCGCGTCCGGGCCGGTACCAGACGCGGCCAGCCCGGCGTCGACATAGGCAAGAGCCGCCGCACCGGTTACCAGGTGAGACAGCACGTGACGGGCGTAACCCACAGTCAACGCGTCGCCGAGCCGGCTACCATCAGCCAGCGCCCGCGCCACCTGCTGGTGCGCCACAGCTCGACGCTGCAGCTTCATCAGGGCGGCGGCCGACCAGGCCCGAATCCGGGCACGCCAGACCTCAGGAACCCGCTCATCGGCGACCGCCGAGCCGGCGACCGACACCGCCGACTCGTTGTGACCCAACCGCTCGGCAACACGTACACGATACAACTGCATCCGCGCCTTCATATCTGGGTCGTCGATCGTGCGTACCGCTTCGGCGGCCAACTCGCCCGCCCGGGCGTCATCCCCCAACCAGAACAGCGTGGTCGCCAACCTGGTCAGAAGCACGTCCCGCCGCCCACCGCACGCCGGCGATCGTAAAGCACGAGACAACAGCTCCGCAGCCGCCTGCGGCTGCACGAACATCGCATCCGTCGGCAGCTCAGCCAGCCATCCCGGGGCCCAACCATCCAATCCACACCGTACCGCCAACAGGTGACGCATCACCGCGCCGACCGGCGCGTCGGCCTCGGCGAGCGCTCGGGCGAACTGGCTGTGCAACGCATCGCGCACCGACGCCGGCATCTCCCCCGCTAAAGCCTCGCGAATGGACGGATACCGGAACGTGAGCCGATCACCCGCCTCGACAAGAACCCCTTCGGTCACCGCCTCCTCCAGTGGAGCGACCAGGACATCGGCCGCACAACCAGCCACCACTGCCAGCTCGCGTACCTCGAACACGTCGCCTAGCAAGGCCGCAAGCCGCAACACGCTGCGCGTCCGGGGGTGAAGAACGTTCAACCGGCGGCGACTGGTCGGGCCCGGCGTCACGGGACGCGGGGTGCTGTGCACACGTAGCCGGACAGTGCCATCGGCGACCTCGACGAGACCCTCGCGTATCAGATCCGCGACAAGCTCCCGCACGTGCAGCGGATTACCACCCGCCCTGGACAGCTCGACAACCAGATCTGGACCCGGCGCCACGGCCATCAGCCGGCCGGCCAGTTCGGCGACTGCCGGGGCGTCGAGGGGCTTCAGATGCAACATCAAGCCGGCGCGCTCGGCGACGACATCCCTCAGCCGGGTCACCTCCGGGCGCCGTGGGCTTGGCCGTGACGTACCTACCAACATCAGGGGAAGCCGGTCAACAGCGCAACCTAGACGCTCAAACACCGCCAGGCTCGGCAGGTCCGACCAATGCAGATCCTCGGCCACGAGCAACACGGGACCCTCCGCGCACCACCCGTCAACGAGCTCGGCGACCGCGTCGTTGGCCGCCAATACCGGGTCAAGGACGCGTGTACCAGAAGCACCGACGGGCACCGCTCGGGTTGTCTCCAGAAGACCCGGATCTACTGACCGGACAGATACGCCCACGCGAGGTGTCAGCAGGTCCAGCGGGAACGGCTGACCCAGCTCGTCGGCCCGGCCACGGAACACCGGGATGCCATGCATTGCCGCCTCGGCGACCAGGGCGTCGACGAGCGCGGACTTGCCGATGCCCGCTTCGCCCGCTAGCCAAACCAGCCGACCGGCGCCTCCGGTCAACCGACAGACCACGTCGAGCAAGGCATTCCGTTCGGCGGTGCGACCCGCGAGAAGATCCCATGCAGCAGCGCTCACGCAGCTTGAAGGTAACATCCTACCCCTTTTACGATGGATCATCTAAGCAGTGCATTTGTCGGATAAACCTCACTATCCAGGCAAGCAGCACGACGGGGCGCGGGCATCTGCCGCGCAAGAGGGGCACGAACAGCCGCAACCGTGAACGGGCCGGCCCAGGCAACCGAGGCCCAGCCGACGGCGCACTTCCCAGGGAGCATCGATCTCCCGCGGGCGCGGCCGTCCAGCTCACCACGGTGAACGCTCATACTTAGCGATATCGAACGTTTCGCAGCCGGAGGGCTGATCGGCGCCGGACAGCCGGAAAACGCCGGCACCTCGGTGAGGAATCGGCCACGGATCCGCCGGCGGGCCGCACCCTGCGACCGGCGAGGGCCGATCCAGCCGCGGCCGTCAAAAGGATCGAGTGTGGCTATGACCTGCACGCCCCCCACTACGGTTTCCCGGGCCGCCGAGGTTCACCTTGGATCTCGCCGAACTACGGGTGCCATCTCCGCCGGCCCGGGCGGGAGCTGATCGGGGGCGACAGCACGGCCTTTGCAAGATCGTGCGTGACCGTCGCGGCCGACACCATCACTTGTGGGGGCTGGCCGCGGGGGTGTGTGCGGTACTGGCCGGAGCGCGCTCCCTCGCCGCGATTGGCGAGTGACCGCCGGCCGACGCTCCGCTCGAGGTGTTGGTCGCGCTGGGGATCCGCCCGCAGCCGCTGACCGGGTGGATCCCGGCACCCGACGGGGCCACCGTGCGGCGCGTCCCTCGCCGGCGTCGACGGCGATGCCGTGGACGCCGCGATTGGCGCCTGGCTAGGCGCGGACTGCCGCCGCCTGCTGAACCGCCGACCGCACAGCGGCTGTGGCGGGCTGTCGCAGTGGACGACAAGACCCTCCACGGTAGTGGGGCGCCGGCCACCAAGTACACCGCCTGCACATGATTTGTCGCTTAATTTCCCTCTTCCGGGTAACCCAGGCTGCGGCGTGAGGCAAGGGTGTCTGAGTGGTCCGGGCCGAGGACTCGCAGCCGCTCGGCGAGATTCTGATTAAGCAGTTTAGTGGCCGTGATCCAGCGCAGCGTGGATACGTAGGAGAGCGCCAGGCTGTGACGTGAGGCGAGGGTGTCTGGGTGGTCCGAACCGAGCACCCGGATCCGGTCGGCGAGATTCTGCTCGAGCAACGCGACCGCCTCTCCCCGCCGCCCGACGTGCTCATATGCGATAGCCAGGTCGTGGCGGGAGCCCACCGTTCCCCGGTGGTCCGGGCCAAGTACCCGCAGCCGGTCAACCAGGTTCAGCTCAAGCAACGTGATCTCCTCAGCCTGCCGGCCGATTGCGCCGTAAGCCAAGGCTAGGTGGTCGCGAGAGGTCAGGGTGTCGAGGTGGTCCGGGCCGAGGACTCGCAGTCGGTCGGCGAGATTCCGCTCAAGCAGTGTGATCGCCTCAGCCGGTCGCCGCGACAAAATGTAGGCAACGGCCTGGTGGTCGCGAGAGGTCAGGGTATCAGGGTGGTCCGGGCCGAGGACTCGCAGTCGATCGGCGAAATTTTGATCATGCAACGTCATCGCCTCAGTTAGCCGTCTCGATGACGCGTACGCCTGAGCCAAGGTGTCCCGTAGCGACAGGGTGTCCGGGTTGTCCGGGCCCAGTACACCAGCGCAGTCGGCAACAAGTTCTCGCGCGGCCTCGATGGCTCTGGCCAGGTCTTCCACCGTCATGAGATGGAGGACCGTCCACATCCTGCGCTCGATCACGAGCCCAGCAACTCCTGCATACTGTTCCGGGGGTATCTGAGCAGCCGTCAGGCTGTCCCACATTGCGTTCACCTGCTCAACCAGATGCGCCCCCGCCTGACGGTGCTGCCATGCCTGTGCATGTGGGATTTCGCATTCGCGCAGGGCGGACGCCGCCGCGTGCACAACGCAGGCCACACGGTCGCGTCGGGCAGTCCTATCGCGCACGACGCGACCGGTAAGCCGGTGGACGATGACAGCCCTGTCGCCGACGCTGAAGCTGACCATGGATACCTCGTCCAACACCCCCAATGCCGAGTCCACGCTAGCAAGGCTCGCCGGCTTGGTCCCGTCCGCTTGGCTGGTGCCCGGCAGCCGGCGCAGATACTCGTCCAGCGGGAATGCCTTCAGCCGCTGCAGGTACAGCGCAAACGACAGATGCTGGCGGGCAATAACCGGGGCGGCCTGTGCCAACGCCAACGGCAGGTGTCCCACCTCACCCGCCACGCGCATAGCCCCGAGGTCGTCGGCCAGCCCGGTGCGTTCCTGGAGGTAGGCCACCGCCTGCACATCACTGAAGCGGTCTACAACCACCGGTCGGCCAAGCGACTCCACGCCCCGCCGTGCGCTCGTGATCACCACTTGGCAGCGGCCCCGGTCCGGCAGCCACTCGGCCACCATATCCACATCCGTCACATTATCGAGCACCAGCAGCGAGCGATAGCGGCAGCCACGCAGGTACTCCTTGGCCGCCTGGGCCGCCACGCCGGAATCCCCATCGGCCGGCCGGACACCCACCCTCGACGCCAGCTCGTCCAACCCGGACAGCAACTGGCCACGTGACTCGGCTACCACCCAAGCGACCAACGGCCACCCCTCGGCCACCCGTGCCCGCGCGTAAGCCGCCGCTACGTGTGTCATGCCCACCCCATGGATGCCAGTAACCGCGCAGACCACCGCCGGGCCGCCACCCTCGGCCAAGACTGCCAACTGATTCGCCAGATCGGGTCGCGCCTGCCACGCCACAGGCTTGCTCGGAATCTCCCCGACCACTACCTGCTTGCCCGCTGGTCCGCTCGGCTCTGCCAAGGGGGCCAGCCTAGCTTGTTTGGAGGCAACCGGTATGTTCTTGACGTAGACCGTCGGTCGTTCGACGAACCGACCGCGGCCCACCTGCCGGCCCGTCCCACGCCAACGGATCCGCATTGCCTGCGGCACCCCGCCGGCGCCCGAAATTCGGGCGTTCACCGCAGACCGATCCCGCCACCATGCCACGAGCGCTAACACTGCCGCGACAGCTGTCAGCACCCCGGTCCACCGCCATGGGTGTTGCTTTAAACCATGCAGCCACCATGGCGATCGCGGCTGAGCGATCGCTTCGTTGACCGCGATTGCGGCCAAGTCGGTCATCAGCACGGTGCGGCCGACCAAGGGCACCGACGGCAGCACACGCCGCCGACCACTACTCACACGATCACGCTCCACCCAACGGGGATCACGCGTCCGCTGCCACACAGAACACCAACGGATCGACCTCGACTGAGAAGATCATGTCGTCGTAACCCGAGCACCGGCGACAGCGATGACGGGTTAATGATAGAGACGGTGCCTTGGGAGACTTGGGCTTTGAAGTTCCGCGACCAGTGCTCCCAGCTGCTCTGCCGGTACGACGTGCCAGTGCTCGGGACGGTGTTGATAAAACTTCAGAGTAGTCGATGCGGCCACCATACCTGTCTGCTCGCAGACGTTGAAGAATCCTTGCTGACGGACAGTTGAGTCCCGGTTGGCGGACACCAGTAATGGCTCTCGCGCAGATTCCGCGATGCCGCTACGGCTTGTTGCCGATCATGACGGCTGCTGTGGTTCAGCCGGTGGGCTGAGCAGATCAGGCGCCTGGGCCACCCGGATCTTGCGGGCTGCGGCTCGGGGATGAGATGCTCGGCGGCGCGCTGCCGCTCGGAGAGCTGACACTGACGGGGTTCACGACGGCGAACTGATCCACATCGAGGTACGCCGCAATTCCGACCGCCGGGGCCGGTCCCCCGGATCTGCGCCGCCGCAATCCCCTCCTCCCTGGCCGACCGCCGAGCCAGCGGGCTCGCGAAGATCCGGGCGCGCGTGGCCGGACCGCGCGACCAGCACCGGACCGTACGGCCCATCCTGCCGCCTTGCCCGCTGATCCTGGGGTCGACAGCACCGCCACCGTCAGAACATTTGACCGAGGAGGTGGGGCTAGGGGCTCAGCCTTGAGCAAAATCCTCAGCGACCCGCCGGACACTCCCCGGCTGCTGGACATGCTGCGCCGTTTCGTTCGAGCCACTTAATGCCGCACTCCCCGGCGTGGCGTTCCGGGTAGGTCTCGCGGTCGAAGGTCGGCGATCGTCCGCCTTCGACCCTTCGCCGATTCGCGGTGGATGAGCATGCTGCACGAGCAGGGCCCGGCTGGGCACCACTACCGGGGCTGCGCGGGCGAACGAAGGCCAGGACCCGTAGCCGCTATCCGGGCGCCCGCGATCCGGCTGTTGCCAGCACGGCTACGCAGCCACCACCGTCGAGCAGATCGCCACGGCGGCCGAGGTCTCGCCCAGCACGGACGACCTGCGGGTCGACGCGTCCGCGCTCAGCCCGGCGCGCTACCTATCCCGCGTCGGTCCGTTCAGATGCGCGGTGAACTCGATCGCGCTGATCACGTAGTGGAGTAGGTGGGGCGTACTTTCGGACGTCGTTCGCCGCGAACAGGGCGGCTGCGCGGACCGTGCGCTGGAACGGGGCGAGCACGGGACAGCGGGTACCTCGGGTTACTTCTGGTGGCGGTGGCCATGACGGGCTGTACCGGTACCGGGTCGCGGCACTCGGCCCTACCGGCGAGCGTGGCCTCACGGGTACCGTCAAGTGCCGCGCCGACCACGACGGCGCCGCCGAGCCCGGCGGCCCCCACCCGGGGTGCGACCGCCACCCCGGCGCCCCGCACCGGCCACCGCCGGGTGACGTTCGTGAACGCGGTCAACCAGACCATCTGGGTAGCCGGCGCGGAGCAGACCGCGCAGCCGGCGCTGCCCACCACCGGCTGGGTACTGCCGCCCGGACAGCACGTCACCATCAGCGTGCCGGACCGTTGGAACGGCCGGTTCTGGGGGCGTACCGGCTGCCGCTTCGACGGGTCGGGGCACGGGCACTGCCAGAGCGGCGACTGCGCCGGGCTTTTCCAATGCCGCCGGTACGGCGCCATCCCGGCCACGCTCGCCGAGTTCAACCTCAACTCTTGGCGGAACCTGGACTTCTACGACGTGAGCATGGTGGACGGGTCGAACCTGCCGATGTACATCAACATCGCCAGCGGGTCGACCAAGGACCCGATCAGCCCGACCGGGTGTTCCGCACACGGATGCACCAACCCGGTGAACTGCCCGTCGGCGCTGCAGGTCCACACGGGCGGCGCGGTGGTCGGCTGCGAGTCCGCATGCGGCGTGTTCGGCACCGACCAGTACTGCTGCCGGGGCCGATGGGCCAGCCGGGCCGCCTGCGACCCAACGAAGTGGCCGGTGAACTACGCTGCCGTCTTCAAGCAGGCGGAGCCGTACGCCTACTCGTACGCCGACGACGACGCGACGAGCACATTCACCTGCACCGGTGAGTGCGGGTACCGGATAACGTTCGGCGTGACACCGTGACCCCGACTCTGATGCCGGCGGTGCGGCAAGGAGGGCGGGGTGGTGAGGGCGCGGTATGCGTGGCCGCGGTCGGCCTGCTCGCGCTCTGTTGGCTCGAGCGGGCCGGCGAGCTGGACCGCGCCGACCTCGTCGCGGCGACCGGCCCGCCCGGCCCGCACCTGACGATGGGATCCAACAGATGAAGAAGCAGCTGCAGATCGCCCGTTCCGTGGTGCGCGCGCTGCGGGGCCGGCCCGGCTGCCCCAAGCTGGACTCGCCGCGATGGCCGTGGGATGCGGTAGCGGGTCCGCTGTGGCGCATACGGGCGGCCCGACACCTGCGCGACTGCGCCCGGTGCCGGTCGACCGCCGACGACCTGGTACCGGTGGACCGGTTGCTCGCCGAGACGCCGCTCGTGCCGGTACCCGCCCATCTGACCACGCACGGCAAACCCAGGCCGCAGCTGGCGGTCAGGGCGCTGCCGCTGGCCGCCGCCGGCGCCGCCGTGGTCGCCGCCGTCATCCTCACCCTGTACGTGGTCGCCCCGCACCGGGCGGCCAGGTTTGCCGCGGCACCGGCGCCGGTGCCCACCGCATCGGTCGCGTCGGGCGTCACACCGTCGCCCAGCCCGTCACCGTCCCCCTCGCGGCCGCCCTCGCCACGACCATCGGCTGCCGCCGTGCCGCCCGCCACCTTGGCGACACCGGCCAAGAAGGGCGTGGCCGTCTGGGCGTTCACCGGCGTGAGCCAGGCGCTGCGCGACTCCGGAGCCAACTGGTACTACACCTGGTCCACCCAGCACAGCGGCATCACCACACCGCCCGGGGTCGACTTCGTCCCGATGATCTGGGGCGCCAACAGCGTCACCCCGGACTCGCTGGCCCAGGCCAGATCCGCCAGCCCGTACCTGCTCGGGTTCAACGAGCCGGACCTGAGCGGCCAGGCCAACATGAGCGTGGAGCAGGCGCTGAACCTGTGGCCGTCGCTGATGGCCGCCGGGCGGGCGCTGGGCAGTCCCGCGGTGGCCACCGGCGGGGACACGCCGGGCGGCTGGCTTGACCGGTTCATGTCCGGCGCGGCCAGCCGCGGCTACCGGGTCGACTTCATCGCCCTGCACTGGTACGGCGGCGACTTCGTCACCAACCGCGCGGTCAGCCAGCTGCGCTCCTACCTCCAGGCGGTCTACAACCGCTACCACAAGCCGATCTGGCTCACCGAGTACGCGCTCATCGACTTCTCCACCGGCCGCGCACGGTACCCAGCCCAGGACCAGCAGGCCGCGTTCGTCACCGCCTCCGCGACGATGCTGCAGAGCCTGCGCTATGTCCAGCGGTACGCCTGGTTCGCCCTGCCGGCCTCGGACAACTCCCCAACCGGCCTATTCCGCGAAGGTCCGCAGGTGACCACGGTGGGTCGGGCCTTCGAGGCCGCCGGCTGACCGCTTCTACACGCCCAGTCCTGGCGTGCCGCGGTTAGTTAGCCACATCGTGATCGAGATGTACAGCATCTTCAAGTCCTCGGTAAGCCAGGCGTCCCGTGGCCCATCCTCGTGGTCCATAACTTCCATCGGTCGAAATGACTGACGCGGCGTTGATCGAGATTCGCCGCCGCCTGACCATCACCCACCGCAGACGGCGTGACCACTCGGGCTGGGCCGCTGTCTCCAACACTGTCGACCAAGCGGGAGCGCCTGCTCGCCACCCGGCCGCGGCGCGAACGGAGGCAAGGCTCGAACGGCATGGTGGATCGGCCCTGGGCATGCCCCATGAGGTTGGCAGCCCAGAGCCGATCCTGGCGGCGCGTCAGGAGATTACGACGATGGCGTTGACCTGAGCGTTGTCCTTGACGGTCGTGAACATCACCACGACCTGACCGGCACCGTCCGCGACCGCGGTGAAGTCCCGCTCAATGCCGGCGCCCCAGGAGCCGGCCTGCGCGACGATGTCGAAGTCGCTCAGGACGGTGGCTCCATTGATCGACACGTTGAAGATCCGCTGGCCCACCTGGGTCCAGTAGGTCTCGGCGAAGTAGAGCCGCACCGCGTACGCCGCTCCCGGTGTCAGACCCGGCACCGTGTAATGGAAGTCCCCGTACCGGTTCGTGGTGTAGGCGTACTGCTGAATCGCATTGGCGCTGTGCGGCGAGACCGAGCACCGGCAGTCCGCCGTCGCACCACCCGTGAAGTCGGTGTCCGCGACCAGCGGAGACAGGTCACCACCGCCAGAGTTGATCTGCACACCACCCGAGCCCGTGTCGGCGGTGGCGCTGACTCCGGCGTTGGCGGTGTTGAGTCCGAACATGATGGCGATGACGATCGCGAGCGTGACGGGTAGTGCGACGAGGGCTACCAGGCGTGGGCGGCGCGTACGTGTAGCGTGCCGATCGATCTTCATGTACTCTCGTTCTCCTGTAGTTTGTGATTACTGATTGGGTCCGGCCGCCGAACATCGCGTGTCTGAAGTTACCCGGTGTCGGCGGTGTACACGGGCATAACGGAGACGACGTCTACATGGTTCAGTGGTGATTTCTGCTGGTGCCGGCTGGCTCGCTGTCCCTCATCGGCCGGCGCCGTCACACCGCCACAGCTCCGCCATGCCGCCGCATGGTCGACGCCTGGCTCGCCGACGCCCGACCACGACCGTCGAGGGCGAGCGGATCACCAGTCAGGTGGGCGCCGCCAATGCTTGCTAGGTCAACAGGAACTCGCGACACCGCGCCGGGCATGACCGTGTCGGATGGCCTACGGACCGCCGTGGGGGCACGATCATCCACTCGGATCACGGTCGTTCTTGGGCCTGCATGCAGACCGAGCTTCTCAGCCGCCGCCGGTAGGAGACGCGATCAAACTCGCCAACGCGATCTCGAGTACGTAGAGATCCTCCACAACGGGCAACGCCGACACCGCTCTCTGGGATGGTTCACCCCCTGATGTCGTATGAAAGGCTGCGTCCGTCAACCCCTGTCCGTGGCCTGAACCCAACCACGACGACTCCATCAAACCCGGGGAACACCATCCCTACAGAACCCGCCGCGGTTCAGGGATACTCGCCACTATGACGGAGTCTGAGGAAGTGTTGGCCGGGCAGGCAATCTACAACCGCTTCGTACTCGCGACATACGACATGTTGGTGCTGGGCCTGTCCTGCCAGCTCGCTTGGCGCTGCCCCAAGGCGGAGATGCTCGCCCGGTACGACCGCAATGTCGGGCAGCGCCACCTGGAGATCGGCGTGGGCACCGGATACTTCCTGGAACGGTGTCAATTCCCCGATCCGCGACCGCAGATAACCTTGCTCGATCTCAACCCGACGGTGCTGCACGTCGGCGCTGCGCGCCTGTCCCGGTACCGGCCGACATCGGTACGGGCCGACGCGCTGCAGCCATTGCCGGTACCGGCCGGGCAGTTCGACTCCGTCGGCATGAACTTCCTGCTGCATTGCCTGCCCGGCGACTGGCCAGCCAAGGGCAGCGTCTTCGCGCACGCCGCGACGGCACTGCAGCCGGGTGGCCGAGCGTTCGGCAGTACGATCCTGGGCCGCGGGATGCCTGCTAACCCCCTGGCCCGGACGCTAATCGGCGTCTATAACCGCAAGGGCATCTTCCACAATCGCGACGACGATCTGGCCGGGTTGGAGCAGCAGTTGGCGAGCCACTTCGCCGAGTACCGCGTGGCGTTGCGCGGCACCGTCGCACTCTTCGAAGCCAGTACCGCCGCGCTGTCCTGAGTGCGGTTCGTGTTCAGCGCCGGCGGTTGAGCGCCTCTTTCACGGCGGATGTGGTCTCGTCCGGACGGTCGATCCACGGGGAGCAACCTCCCACCCAGGCCGCGGAAACGCTGCCCGAACCGGCGGGCCGGCACACCAGGCTCGCATCTCAGCCACCCATGCCCACTTCCAACCGGAACGAACAATGCCCGGCCAGCCGCGGCGACCGCGGCTTGCCCGCTGGCGGCGGTTGCACTACGCGTCCCGCCGCCGCCACCGCAACAGCGTCGAGAACACCCAACCCGACAGGCTACGCGACCTGGAGTCGTCCGGCGGCGGTTGCCGGGACGGCGCCGTGTCGTTGAGTTCTACGGGCTCGGCCGATGCCGGCCAGGCCACCACGAACAGGTGCCGGCGCCCGGCGACCCGCTCCGGGAAGTCGATCGCGGGGATCTTCTCGAACTTGTCGCCATCGGCGTCGAAGACCATGTAGGTACCGTTCGGCCGGACCAGGACCTCCCTGGAGACGCCGGCCTCGTCCACGAACCAGATATGGGTGTGTGCGGGCTGGGGCGGCGGTACCTCCTCGGTCGGCTCCGCCACGGTGTACCCCGCGTTGGCGAACCGTTCCCGGGCCTCCTCGGCGAGCCGCTCCAGATCGGTCGGTGGCGTGGGCGGCGACGATCCCTCGGTGTCGCGGGGCAGGTCCCCGACGTGGTCGATCCACACCGTGACCTGGTGTCCGGTCGATGCCTCAGCGTTGGTGCCCGACCCTGCCTCTTGCGGCTCAGGGAGCCGGTCACGCAGCTCGTATCGCACGGTGGTGGCGGCGGCGGGATCGGCATCCAGCTCGGCGTCGAGCAGCTGCCGCAGCGCCGCCTCCACCGCGCCGGCTCGGCGGATGCCCGCCGGCTGTCCGGCGGCATCGGTTGCCGGATCCGCGTCGGTTGCGATGTGGACGGTCCAGAAGCGGCGCAGGTATGGGTAGCGCCTGACAAGAGCTGCCACACGCTGCGCCCACCGCCGCAGGGACTCATTCTGCTCCGGCGAGACGTCCACGCTGTCGTCGGCGAAGTCCACCGTGGCCCGTGGTTGCTCGGGCCAGTACTCGTCGCTGTCGAAGTCGGCCCGTGAGGAGATCCAGTAGCGCACCGTCACGTCGTCAACTACCACGCCGGCGAAGACCCCGGCGAACTCGCCGTAGTAACTGTCGGCCTCCCCTCGGGCGGCGCCGGTCTCGATGAGGGGCGAGACGGCGGGACGGTCGGCGATCTGCGCCAGCGCGAAGGCGAGCCCGACGTGGTCGCGCGCGCCGGGCGGCAGCACCGCGTGCTGCGCCGGCGAGATGCCCGCTGCGTCGACCGCGCGGAGCAGGTGCTTCCGGCACCTGGGCGGCGCCGGGGCGATGCGTTGCACCGTCTGCGTACCCTCCGCGGTGCGATGCACGGTGACCTCGACCGGGAGCCTGGGTAGGCCATTCACCCGGACGACGCCGGGCTCGCCCGTATCCGTGCGCGTGGCGTCGGGGTCGCACAGCACCACAGTCGCGGCCAGGCGGACGTCGTCAAGGGTCCAGCTGGCCGGGAACATGACCTCGGTTGACTGTGCCGTGGAGCCCTCCGGGGCGGGGCGGAGAGCCAGGTAGGTCAGCTCGTCGGATCCGCGCAGGACCGGCTCGGTCAGGTCGGTGTGCGGCCATCGAGGGGTCAGGTACCCTTCGGCCTCGGCCAACGCGGGTCCCAGCTCGGCGTCGTAGAAGAGGCGCTGTGCCTCCGACAGCCCGAGGTCGGGCAGCTCGGTCGCCGCCGGCCAGACCGGCCGGTCCGGCAACGGATGCGCCGCCCTCAGCGCGGCCACGCTCCGCTCGAACGCCGGCCGGTTGGAGGCGGTCCAGGCCCGGATGGAGTGAAGCAGCGACAGCGGCTGTTCATTCAGCAGCGCGAGGACCGTCCCGAGATGCCATGCGGCCGTGGCCGGGGTCAACAGGCGCCGCAGCTCACTGGCCGGCGCGGGGTCACCATCGCCGAGCGACCAGCGACCGTCCGGGCGCACCGTCACGGCCACGGGAGGGGTACCGGGCTGGAAGGTAGGGAGATCGGTATCCACGACGCCAGCGGTGACGTGTCGGCCGGTGACGACGTCCGGATCCGCGAGGGCGGACCGGTTCAGCTCCTCCACCGCGCCACGGAACGCCGCCATCGTCGCCTCGTCGGTGCCCGGTGCGCCGATCAGCCGGACCACGCGGGCGACGTGGTAGCTGACTTGGCCCCGGTCCAGCAGCCTGGCCACCGCGACGACCGGCTGCCACGAGCCGTCCAGCCAGAACCCCAGCGGGACGTCCGGCCCGGAAGCCACCACCTCTGCGGGGGTTGCCAGCGAGCCCGCCGCCGCCGGCGGCACGGGCGGCTGGTCCGGGGTCGGGCGGACCGCGATGATGCGACCCTGGGCGTCCTGCGCACCCTCGATCCCCACCCCCCGGCCGGTACCCACCCAGGTCCTCGAGCCGTCGGCCTCGCGGAACGCGCCAATCGCGTGCGCCAACGCACGGGCTTCCAGGACCGCCGTGATCAGCTCCGCCGGCGTCCACGAATCCGGGAACATGCGGTGCCCGGTGCCGTCCACGTGCTGGCGCCAGTAGTGCTCCAGCTGCTGCCGGGCACTGCCCGGCCGCACCCGCGGGTCAAGGAACCGAACCTCGGCGAGGTAGGTGCCGTTGGCATGACTCGATCCGGGCAGCGGATGCACCCGAACTCCCGGAACATACCCGCCCCCCGGAACCCGGTGGTACGCGCCGGAACGGCTGGCCCGGTCACCGTAGGTCAGAATATCCAAGGTGCGGTGCGACATCAGCGGCGGCCGCGTGGCGGGGCGCTCACGGATGGGACTGCGCAGCACCGGGTGCGGCACCGGGGAGTCGATCTTCTCCTGATTGGCCGTAGGCCGGAACCAGACGATCTCCCCGGCTCGGATCTCGCCCTCGGTCCGCACCCCGTTGTACGCGCCGGTCCACCGTTGCCGGGACGGGCGTCCCGGTACCTCAACCAGCCGCCCCGCACGCTGCGCATCCATGAACGACTGCTCGACGTGGTAGCGCACCTCGTCCGCGGTCCACTCGACCGGGTACATCCACAACCCGTCCACCGCGTCACTGCTGGCGCTGTCGTCACGCGCACGGCGAGCGTCGGCTGGGGCAGCGAGGCGGTACACCCCGTTAGGCCGCACCTCGACCCCCCGACCGGCATCCATGGGCCGATGCCGGCGATCCGGGCCGAAGAGGATCTCCTGCAGCACACCATCGGCGAAAACCACCACCGGCCCATCCACCGGCACGCCGATACCCCGCCCGGCACGCGCGACGAGCCCGCCGAGCCGGCGCAGGTCACGGGGCATCAGCCGAAGATCGACCCGCAACCCGGAGGTCCGAGGCTGTCGGTCCTGGTCGGTGTGCGGAAGCTCCAGTGGAGCGGAGTCGACGGCGCCCATGATCCCGCCGTCGTCGTAGACGACCCGGCCGCCGCGGGCGAACTGCTCCCGGTACTCGTCACTTGCCCCGAACAGGTGCAGCACCTCGTGCAGGTACTGCGAGGCGGGAAGGTCGATCACCCAGCTTCTGGCGTAGATCCGTCCGCTGGCATGCAGGCCGACCACGTGCTCGGCACCCGCCGGGGTGTCGACGAAGCGCACCTCAAACCGCACCGGCGAACCGTTAGGCAACTGGTGACCCACATTGGCCAACTCCTGCGTCGCCCGTCTGGCCGCCTCGATGGTCTGCCGCCGCAGCCGGGCCACCTCCTCGTCGAGCTCCCGGCCTCCCATCCTCTCAGCCAACTGCGTCCGCAATGGGGCTACGTCGAGATAGATGCCCACACTCAGCCGCACCGGCGCGGCCTCCGACGGCCGTGCCCACAGCCACTCGACCGCGAACCGCACCCGCTGCGTTTGCCTGCCGGGGACGATCGTGTGCAGCTCGTACCAGTGATAATCCACCTCCGCCCGATGAGTGACGGCCGCAGCGTCGCCAAATCCGTCCGAGTCGGCCGGGCGCACATCGTGCTGCGGTGCGCCGCCGCCGCCGGACTCCTCGGCCTGCGTGCCGGGGGAGTCGTCGTCGGCGTCCAGCACTTCGACCGGCCCGGGGTGGGTGTGCCGCGTGGCCTCATCCAAGACAGGGGACGCGGTGGTCGGCGGATCCGTGACGGCGTATGCCGTCCCGCCGTCGGCGGTGACCGCCGGCGACTGTTCGACCAGGACCCACACCGGCGTCGAGTCAGCCTCGAACGTCTCGGACTCGATCATGAAGGTTGTGTTCGGGCGCAGGATCACGGCGCCGGGCACCGACGCGTCGGGCAGCAGGGTTTTCGGATCAGCCGCCGACCGGGCGTGGACAAGCAACACGACATCATTGTCGCGGAGTTCAAGGTCCTGCTCCGCCTCCTCGTCGAACGCGACCAGCGGGATGTCGAGCCGGAGCACCTTGCCATTGCGCATCCGGGTCAGATACTCCATGGGTAGCGCCGTCGTGACATTGCCACGGGGGAACGGGGGAATCATGCCGGGTTGGTCCAGGAGATCGGCGACCGTCCGGATGACGGCGGTGACCGCCACCCGCCGCTCGTCGAGCTTGGACACGAGCTGGGCAGGCTCCTCTTGCAGGAAGAGCAGGAGGAGTGTCCGCTCCGCGATCTGCTGCTGGAGCTCTTCCGTCCACTGGCCAGGCGGCACGTGCTCCTGCTCGATCAGCTCCTCCTCCCGCTCGTGGAACTCGTCCGAGTCGAAGTAGCCGCGCGCCGCGGCGATCCACCGTTCCCGCTCCCGGGCCCGCTGCGTCCGGGACGACACGACCAGCCCCTGCCGCTCCGCCGGCTGGACCTCTGGGGCGGGCTCGAGCCCGATCTCCCGGGCCCGGGCCTCGACAGACTCCAGGACCTCGGCAATCTCGTGGCGCGCCGTCAGAATTTCTTCAGATACGACTTGGGTATCCGTGGTGAGCTCCACGATGCGGCGGTGCTCAGCATCTAGCATGCCGTACGTCCACCCGCTCAGCAGCTGCACGGCATCGGGCCACTTCGGGTCGGCGTACCGCGCGACGATCGCGCGCACCTGACGCTCGACCTGGAAGGGGTCCGGACGTACGAGGTACGCCGAATCGTCCGGGTCGTACGGCCGGGCCGTGAACGAGATGCCCACGTGCTTCCCGAGCTGGTCGGCGACGTTGCTCAGCCACTCGGTCCGGTCCCGCAACGGCCACGTGCCGCGCACATCGGGCGCGGAGTACCGGCCCGAATTGTCGTTCACCTCCCAGGCGTTCCGTCGCGTGTTCCAGCGGATCTCCCCGCTGATCCGCGCGGGCGACACCGCCGTGCGACCGTCCGACTCGAACCGCACGGCGACCGTCGGGTGCCCGCGACGGATCGCCCGGGCGAGTGCCTCCACCGTCTGGGAAGGATCTTTCTGCTGCAGGTCGACGAGCAGCTCGGCCCTCTCCTGTTCGGTGAGCGTGCCGAGATCCTCGGACCCGAGGCGGATGTCACCCTCCTCGTCAACGGTGTAGAGCCAGACCACATCGGTCGGGCTCCGGAACAGCTGCGGAGGCAGATCCTCCAGACGCGACCAGAACAGATTCAGGTTCACCTGGCCGGTGGAGTCGAACTCGTGCGGTCTCAATCTGCGGGGGCCAGCGAGTTCGCCGTAGCGCACGTCGGCGTTGAGCCGCGCCAGCCACTGCGCGGTCTCATTCTGGCTGATCTGGTCCGCCGTCTTCGCCGGGACGACCTGCCCCAGCCGCCCGTCGGCGTCAACCGCCAGCCGCACCGGGCTGGTGAGGACCACCGGCGGCCGGTCCACCCCGGACCCCGGCGCATCGGCGAGGTCGAAGACGGTGAACCGTTCCGCCCCGACCGCCTGTGTCTCGATCTGGACGTACCGCCCGTCCAGGCCACGCTCCACCAGCACCAGGCGCCGCCGGTCGTTCGGCTTCTCGACCAGCACCACGGTCACCGCCCCGGGTTCCATCATGGTGAGCAGCTGCACCCCGGCCGGTCGGAACCGGCCCCCCAGCCACGCGGCCACACCGTCGATGTCGCGCAGGCCCGAGCCGTCGTCGTAGGACCGCGCAGGACCGGTCGACCGGGCCAGCGCGTACCGGATCCGAGCGACGCTGTCCGCCTGTCCCTGCCAGGCGGGCAGTTCGTCGAGCGCCTCCCGTACACCTTCCGCCGCCCGGCCGAAGTCCACCGCCGGCACGGTAACGTCCTGGGACCCCGCGGTGGCTGGCTGATAAAGCCGCGCGGGTATGTCGGCCTGGTGAAGTGTTCCGGTCACATCGGGCACGGACGCGTGGGGCTGTGCTGTCGCCTCCAGATCGGTCTCCCCCGGCTCCACGTCATGTGTGGCCTCGCCGCCAACATACGGCAGGGCCACGTCGACGATCGGTGCCAGCACCGAAGCGGACAGGACGAAGTCGTCGTCGTGAGAGGGCAGCCCAGCCCGGTACCGCCATCGCCGTACTCGCCGCCCGGCCGGCCCGGGACGGTCTGTCGTCAACACCTCAGCCCCGTCAGGCCGGTCCAGACTCACGAACAGGTCCGTCTGCGCAGCCGGCACGTCCCGGCCCAACGCCGCCGCCAACCCAGCCACGAACCGATCCTCCAGCGCACCGCTACACGACAACAACGCCACCGTGGCATCGCCCGGCAGCCGACCGTCCAACATCAGCGCGACCTGATCAGGACCCATCCGCACCCAAGTCACACCGTCCGGACCGCCCACCGGAACCCGGACGAAGTTCCCGTCCCCATGCACCGCCACCGGCACACTATTCCCATCGCCCGGCAGCGACCGGCCGGCAAGTTGCGCCACCTCAGCGTCAGACAACAGCGCCCAACCGTTCCGCATCTCCGGCACCCGACGCCACAACACCTGCGCACCGTCAGCCCACCACGT
>WNGM01001208.1_pt1 | contig 23537 bp, 21 predicted proteins | sample 5400571 | NCBI WGS metagenome assembly WNGM01 (sample SAMN13153378, study PRJNA577476) | soil metagenome | isolation source: 100 cm soil or saprolite under Garry oak tree replicate 2 | place: USA:California | collected 2016-06-15 | reverse complement strand
TCGATTCGTTCGGCTCTTGATTACGGCGATCTCTCGGAAACGTTAGCTTGCGCGTTTGGCCAATCGAGTTGGAACGGCACTAGCCCACTCAGCGGGTTGACTTCCTATAACAATATAAGTATAATAGTATACCTGTGCCACGGCCGGTCAAGTGGATCGGTACATCGCTCGAGGATTTGCGCTCTTCGCCTCGCGCGGTCAGGATCGACGTTGGTCACGCGCTCTTCACCGCGCAGGAAGGGAAGATGGATCCCGCCGCCAAGCCTCTGAGAGGTTTTGGCGGGGCGAGCGTGTTAGAAATCGTGGCCTCTCACCAAGGGAGCGCGTGGCGCGTCGTCTACACCGTGCGTTTTGCGGATGCCATTTACGTCCTGCACGTATTTCAGAAGAAATCCACCAAGGGGATCAAGACGCCCGTGCGGGAGATGGATTTCGTCCGGCGGCGATTAGCGGAAGTCGAACGCTACTATAGAGAAAGGCAAAACTGAAATGAAACGGAGAGCAGGAAGGAAAAACCGCCCAGTGGCCCGGGTGCGAGAAGGCAGTGGGAATGTTTTTGCAGACCTTGGCGTTCCCAATCCTGAGCAAGAACTGCTCAAGGCGCAGCTCACGCTTCAAATCCATACCATCCTGAAGGACAGCGGCATGACCCAGGCGGAAGTCGCCAGGATTCTCGGCGTTCAACAGCCTCAGGTTTCGCTGCTGATGCGAAATCGCGCGGGGAATTTCTCCGTTGGGCGCCTCATGGAATTTTTGACCGCACTGCGTCAAGACGTCGAAATCACCGTCCGGCCCACTCGCAAAGAACATGGGGCTCTCTCTGTCATTTCTGCATGACCCGAGAGCTAGTGCAGGCGCCACACCGAGCAAGGCCAGAGCTGCGGGGGAAACTCATCGAGTCTCCAGGCTTGGAGCCTGGAGGCTCGAAAAAGCGAGGTCTTACGCTTAGCTCGATTCGGCCGTCGAGCCGCGAGGGGCGGCCCAAGGCGCGAGCTTGCGCCACAGGACGTTCCACGCCAGGAGCAGCGCGGTGACCGAGAGCGAAGCGCCTCCGACGAGAAGCAGGATCACGGCGATATCCCACGCCGGGCGGTGTTTGTAGAGCCACGGCAAATTGAGCGAATGCAGGCCGTGATAGAACCAGCGGTTCCAGCGCGAATTGGAATTGTAGCCTTGCACGATGCGCGCGGTTTTGGGATCGACGTAGTACATGGAGCGCGCTGGGTCGTTCAGTTGCACAAAAATTACGGGCAGCGGCAATTGATTGTTGCGGTCCAGATAGTAGGCTTCGTACTCCGTTACCAGGCGCACTTGCGTCAGGGCAAAAGGCCGCGCCGCTTTTTGCAGAGCTGCAACGATCCGATCGCGATCGAATTCGGCCGCAGGCCGGCCGCGAACGGGGATCACGCGAGTCTGGTTCGGCGCGAAGGCGGCCAAATAGGCGGGCTCTCCTGCGCACGAGGTCAGCTCCAATTCCTTTACGGCGGACCCAAAACTCGCTTCGGCTTCCGCCAAGGCCTCTTGCGGAGGCTTCGCGGCAAAACCTTCGAGCGGCGGCGCTTCACGGAGCGCCGCGGCGAGCCGGGCGTCTGGCCCATCCACGGCGCCTTCCTGCAATTTTGGGAAAGGATCCATCGAGAGCATTCCGCTGAACGCCCAGCTGCAGGCGAAAAGGCCGAAGAGCAGTCCCAGAATGGCGTGCCAGCGCTTCTGTCCGTGATAAGGGAAGCCGGCGGGCGCACCTGCGTAACGATAGGTTTTCGACGGCGAATACATCCACAGCCCAATCGTGATGCCCAGGAGCGCCGCGGCGGTTCCCAATCCCGACGCCCAGATAACCACACGGCTCCATCGCTGCCCGTGCTTCCGTAGCGGCGTGAAATAGAGCCAGTGTGGAATGGCGCCGAACCAAGCCGCCAGGCGGGAAGCGCGCGTGGTGTATTGGACCACGTCGCCCGTCACCGTGGAGACGTAGACTTGCTGGCCATCGGGCCAGCTATATTTGCGGAGCGGGCGGAGTTCCGCGAACTCTTCGGAAACGGTCCACTGGTCTGCCTCGGTGTTGTCCTGCTCCTTTGCCGCGCCAGGAGGCTGGCCGGTCCAGGCCGAGGCAATGCGCAGCGTCAGCTCCGGCGGGAAATCCTCCTGGATCTGCCCGTCGCCGGCATAGACGATGGAGAGATCGCCGAGGCCGAAGCGAAAGCGATACGCCGGCCGTCCGTCGAAAGTGACCAGTTGCGCCCCCGCGGGCGCTCCGTCGGCTCCGAGCCGGGCGTAAGCCTGCGGCGGCGAAAGGTGAATTCGGGAAGCGTCGAGCGCGGGCGCCCGGCTCAAGCGATCGTCCGCCGAGACCTGCGGATACTGCCAATACATCATGACCATTCCGGAGGCGAACCAGCTCAGGAAAAGCAGGCAAAAGAACACGCCCATCCAGCGATGGATGAAGATCAGGGCCCTTTTGAATTGCGCGCCGACGCCGGGCATGGACCTAAGTCAAACGGCGAGATGTTAACGCGGAGCCGTGCGGGAGAACAGGCCGAAGTGGACCGTGATCTCGGAGGTAAAGAGAGATTTTTCGTTTCTTGGGGCGGAGCTCAGAACCACAACTGCTGGGTCTAGTGCCGTTCCAACTTGATCCGGCGAGAGGTTCGGCCCGAAGAGCCTGCGATTGGCTGTGGGGTGGCCTAGTGCCGTGTCCGCGACCTTGGACCGAACGAAACTTGTATCCCGACCGGTCCCCGTTCGGGGACAGGTTCGGTTTCGTTCGGCCCTTGTTGAACTTTTGCGTCGTCAGGGCGAAGCACTTGGCCCAAATAGTTGGAACGGCACTAGTAGTAGGTCAACGACCAGCCGAGCAACGTCATAGCTAGGAGGACGAACAGCGTCCCTATGCTAATGAGGCTCAAAATCCTGCCGTGGCCGAGCAGGGAATCGCGGGTCGAGGGATTCCAGCAGAGCAGCGCGAGCACGAGCGTCACCGTCAGCCAGGCGAGACTCGAAGGCAAGCCCGGATAGCGTGAGATGCGCGCGAGAAAGCTATCCGGCGGCTGTCCGGCGGGGATCCACCAGGGAATCAGCGGAGTGACGGACGTGACGAGAACGAACGTGAGGAGTTTTCGCGTGATCCAGCCGCTGATCTTGTGCCCAATCTGGCGCGCCCGCCGCGAACGGCGCCAGATGAAATAATCCCAGGCCAAAATGCTCAGAATGATCGGCGCCCAGCCATAGAGCGAAAGGTTCTCGTCGATCCAGAGCCAGCCTCGAAAGACTTGGGCATGACGTTCGCTCACCAGGCGCGGCAGCAGAAACCAGCACACCAGCGAATTGCAGAGCGCCGCGAGCACAAACACCATAAGGCTTGTGAGTTGAAGCCAATGCCGCGCGGGCGCCGCGCCGCAGCCGGTGCAGACCGGTTTTTTCGGGGTATAGGCTTCGCCGCAACGGTCGCAGTAGACACTGTAGTCAAATGCGGCGGAACCCATCGGTCACACTCCTGGCGGACAGCGAGAGCGTCCCAGGATAAGGTGCGCCCGCCATTACCCACCACTGGTCGTTCGGACCGACCAAGGACAGGCTTGTCCACCCTGTACGAGTGGGCAAAGAGGGCCTGTCCCTCAGGGCTAAGGGACAGTGGCCATCGAAGGGAACAAGGACGGGATGAATTAGCTGGCATTTTCGCGTCAGCACTTACCTTGGCAATAGTTTTCTTACAGTGTTCTAGGTATGGCTTTTGCCTTGCCCGCTGAGGTATTTAGTGGAGACAGCCTCGCGGCAGCACAAGATTTTCATGTGAACGGGCCGCGCGGAACGGGGTCACGCTTTAGTGGCGGTGCAGGTGCGCCTGAGGCGGCGCTCACTTTTATGGCGCGTGATTTCCACGCCACTGAGGTTCCTCAAGACTCAGGAGAAGAGAAGAGGTCAGACTGAGTCAAAACAGACGTTAGCTGAATGTTTCCCAGCCCGGCAGCGGCTCCCACTCACGATTCCCAGCCACAACTCCTGAGGAAGCCGGCAAACAAAAGTCGAAAGGTTCCGAATCGCGGCACAAGCGCGTGATTTGGAATCATTGGATACAAACTCGGCGAGACCGGCGAGGACAGTGTAATGAGATTTAGTCTGCGGCTGATGCTTCCGGTAATCGCGTGTATCGCGCTGGTTTCTGGCTTGTTCGCGTACTACCAGGAACAGGACCAGGAGCAGGCGCTGCACCAGGAGCTGGATCAGCGTGCGAGCCTGACGGCGCTGGGTCTGGCCGACGCCCTGCAGCCGCTGCTGGACCGGAACGCCTCCGCAACGGAGCTGCGCCGCGCGCTGAACCGTTTCAGCACGCGTGAGCGCATCGTCGGCGCGGCAATCTTCGATGATTCCGGCAAGGGCGTCGCCGTTACCGACCGTCTGCCCGCCTCCCTGGAGAACGCCTTTCCGGAGTTGACGCCCAAGATGGATCCCAGGAACCCGGAGGGACGCGGGCTCTTTCTTACGCTCGGGACGAGGTATTACCACGCTCACACGCTGGCGATGCGCCGCGCCGACGGCAAAACGATGGGGCTGGCCGTCTTTCATGATGCTGGCTTCATCCGCGAACAAAGCTCGGTGACCTGGCGCCAGACCCTGATTCACGTCTCTTTGGAAGTTTTGCTGATTATACTCATCACGTTTTTGATCATTCGCTGGAGCTTGATGAGTCCGATCAGCAAGGCCGCGCAATGGCTGAAGGCTTTGCGGAGCGGCAAATCCGGAGAGGTGCGCGCGCCGCGAAGCGAACTCTTGGGGCCTTTGGCGAAAGAGATGGAAGGCGTGGTGAAGTCTTTGCAGGAAGCGCGCGCCGCAGCGGAGCGAGAGGCGCATTTGCGGGAAACAGCCGAGTCGCTGTGGACCTCCGACCGCCTTTCCGTGCATGTGCGCAAGCGGCTGCAGCAGAGGCGTCTGGTGGTGGTTTCCAATCGCGAGCCTTATATCCACACGCGGCAGAACGGCAACCTGGAGATCATGATTCCCGCCAGCGGCCTGGTAACTGCGCTCGAGCCAATCCTGCGTTCCTGCGACGGCACTTGGATTGCCGAGGCCAGCGGCGATGCCGATCGCGAAACCGTGGACGAACACGATCGCCTGCGCGTGCCGCCGGCCGAGCCGCGATATACGCTCCGGCGCGTCTGGCTCAGCCGCGAAGAGGAAAACGGCTACTACTTCGGCTTCGCCAACGAGGGCCTCTGGCCGCTCTGCCATATCGCGCATACGCGGCCGATCTTTCGCTCGGAGAACTGGGAACACTACCAGCAGGTGAACCGCAAATTCGCCGATGCCGTGCTGGAGGAGATCGCGGACACGCAGAAGCCGTTCATTCTGACGCAGGACTATCACTTCGCGTTGCTGCCGCGCATGATCAAGAACGACCGGCCCGACGCGCGCGTGGCCATCTTCTGGCATATCCCCTGGCCGAATGCGGAGGCTTTCGGAATCTGTCCCTGGGAGCGCGAACTCGTGGATGGATTGCTGGGCGCAGACCTGGTGGGCTTCCACATCCAGAACCATTGCAACAACTTTCTCGAGACCGTGGATCACGCCGTGGAATGCCGCATCGAGTGGGAGGGCTTCACCGTGAATCGCGGCAGCCATTTCACGCGCGTGCGGCCCTTTCCGATCAGCATCGATTTCACCGACGGCGGCGATGCAGAGAGCCGCGAATCGTCCTACGTGGATCGCGCCGCGCTGCTGGCCGGAGTCGGTGTACATGCGAAGTTCATGGGCGTGGGCGTGGATCGGGTCGATTACACCAAGGGAATTCTCGAGCGCTTCCGCGGGATCGAACGCTTCCTCGAGAAATATCCTTCCTATCAGGGCAAATTCACGTTTGTGCAGATCGGCGCGCCCAGCCGCATGCAGATCAAGCGTTATCTGGAGCTTTATGCGGACGTGGAGGCGGAGGCCAATCGCATCTGCCGGCGCTTCCAGACCAATCAATGGAAGCCCATCGTGCTCCTGAAGCGCCACCACAGCCATCAGGAGATCGAGCGCTTTTATCGCGCTTCGGACTTGTGCCTGGTTACTTCACTGCATGATGGGATGAACCTGGTGGCCAAAGAATACGTCGCGGCGCGCGAGGATGAACGCGGCGTGCTCATCCTGAGCCGTTTTGCGGGCGCCAGCCGCGAGTTGCACGACGCGCTCAACGTGAATCCCTACGATACCGAGTCGCTGGCGGAAGCCATTCACACCGCATTGGAAATGCCTGCGGCGGAGATCGAGAGGCGTATGCAAGCTTTGCGCCGCACCGTGCGCGAGTACAATATCTATCGCTGGGCCGCCAATCTGATCAGCGAACTCGCGGAGATTCGCCTGGCGCCGCAGCCCGCCGCCAAGGCGGCCGCGGCAGCCGCCGTCGAAATCGACGCCGCCTCGCTTTAGCCAAGCGGATTGGTAATCGAGGGCACAGTGCGACCCTCTCAGCTATAACGTCTGAAAAATGCCAGGAGCCCGGATGAAGCTCAACCTGAATTTTTTTGGGGATCTTTGGGGGAACGCTTTTGAGGCGAGGGGGCTCGGAAGCCCATCCAAATCAGGACTGCGCACGCGGCGCTAAACACTAAAATCGGAAACAGCATCTCTCGCGTCTCTTTTCTCTGCTCGAACGCATTTTGCTTCGAGTTTAATGCCACAGTATATCAAAAAGAAGCCGATGAAACCGAAGAAGAGCATAAGCCAATCCTTCAGCGGCAACCACTGCATCCATGAGGGGTAGCTTACCCGCTTCAGCGCATCTGGTTCAAAGAAAACGTTCAAAGGAATAAATACGAGAACGAGAACACCTATTTCCCGCAAGGATTCTCCAATTAGTCTCTGTTCAATCCTATCCATGTGAGCATTCTTACTCCCGATTCGGGATTGGTAAAAGTGAATTCCGCCCAGTGGCGATCGGCTTTCGCTAACGTCAAGCCGCCTACATAAACACGCTTCGACTCCGCGTAAGTCACTGGCGAGAGTGCACTGTTTACCTGCCGCGGATGTATGACCGCGATCCATTCCGCCACGGCTACGAACGCGGGCGGGCCTATCGTCGTGCACTGCGAAAGCGCCGCGGGGCGAGCGGCGGCAAAGCCTGAACGCAACGTCGCGCGCGGCCGACACCGCCGCGCCGGAAAAAATCAACCGCTGCCTGCCCTAGCGCTGCGACTGTGGCTGAGCTGGCGCCTTGATGTTGGGATCTACGCCCGCCGGATCGCCGACCGATTTCAAATACTCGATCGTGTCCGACGGTATGCAGAGCTTCTCATCGAGAAGCTGGCCGGGGACCCATCGGAAATAGACCGTCCCGAGCGAGAACGGTTTGGTATAAATTTTCGGGTCGTCGACGGTCACGGTCATCTTCAAATCATTGCGGTCAGTGCGGGTGTAGCGCTCCTCGATGCGCGCATCGAAGGTGTGCGGATACCCGCTCTTGGTCAGCCAGGTGTTCTCATCGAGGCCGGTTGTCTCCACGACGAGCGTATGATCGTCCTCCCAGTGGCCCACCGAATATCCGTAATAGCGTGGATCAGGTGCGCCCTTTTCGGTGCCGCCTGCGTTCTTGGGGAGCTCTCGCCCGTCCATCCAGATTTCGCGCCATACCTGCTGGAATTGGTACATCACCACGATGCGGTTCGGCATCGTTCCAAACTGCACTCCCCTTATTTCGTCAATGGCGGCGCGTGGGAATCCAAAAGGATCACAGGTCCTGAAGTTCGCGTCGTTGGTGCCGGCGGGGCTGTACTTCCCGATGGGTCGATTGGCGATGTTTAGCTTTTGCCCCAACGGCGTGAAGGAAGGGACCTCCGGCTGCGGCAGACCCGGGACTCCCGCGCCAGACAGGGGCCCAGCCCAAGTCCCGCTCAGATCGTGAACGGGAGCGGATCCCCCTGTGCCAACAATTCGATCACGGCCGTTGTACTTCCACAGCCAATGTTCCCCAGTCTCTTGTTGAGACTGAGGCGTCTGGGCCGAGGCAGCTGACGAAAAGACGAGCGCAGCCGCGACAGCTACGATCGCGCCGGCAAAGGGAGTGCGCATCTTCCGAGGTCCTCCAAATACAAACCCGAGCGATAGGGAGCCCACTTATATTAGGACTGGCTTACGGCGGCGGCCGCGGCGCGCTTCTGCATCTCCCCGGGGGAGACGTCCTCCTTGTGCGTCGCGATCGTCCACTGATGGCCGAAAGGATCGCTCAAGGTGCCGGTGCGGTCGCCATAAAATTGATCTTTCACCGGCCGAAGCATTTTGGCGCCGGCCGCGAGAGCTCGCGCCGTCACCGCATCGACATCGTCGACGTAAAGCAGAATGCTGACCGCGGTGCCGCCCAGGGACATCGGGCTGCGCGCCCCGATCTCGGGAAACTCGTCCGCCAGCATGATGCGCGAATCGCCCATCTGTAGTTCGGCATGACCCACACGGCCGTCCGGGTGCGGTATGCGCATCACTTCTTTGGCTCCGAAAGCATGCTTGTAGAACTCAATGGCACTGGCTGCGCCGGTGACGATCAGGTAGGGCGTTACGCTGTGGTATCCCTCAGGAATCGGTCTGGGAGCCATGGTTTCCTCTCGTGAGTGGCTTCGCTATCTTCCCGGCGCAAATCGCTGGACGCTCAGGCCGCGGAGCGGCTTTGCGCGCTTCAATGTAGTGATGATACCAGCCGCGAGGAAGCGCCGGAAAGCCAGGAGCTCACCACCCCAAAATTCGGCCGGAGGAAACGCCGCCTTCGTCGATTAACCAACTTGCGTGTTTAGCGTCCGCCGAAAGTGTAGCCAACCGAACCCGTGTATTGCACCACCAGATTACGCCCGAATTGGTCTGTGAGGTGCGTCGCATAATGCAGATCGAACTGCGGCTTCACGAAAAGATTGCCCCTGATGTAAATCTTCAGGCCGATTGCGCCATGCAACTGAAAGTGATTTCTATCTGACCCTGCAGGGAAGCCGGAGGTGCTGGTGATGCCCGTGATGGAAGTCGTCTGGGTAGAGTAAAGGGCCACTCTGGCGACGCCGACACCGCCTTCCAAAAAAGGAGCGGCGCGCTTGCCGGAGACCGGCTGCCACACGGCATTCAAATCGTAAAATGTGGGGCGCATGTCCAAGCTGTCGCCCGGCAGGAAGGGGGCCCGGCGAAAACGAAAAGCGTATTCGCCGTTAATGCCAAGGTGTGGTTTGAACATGAAATCCACGCCAGCCACGCCGAATAGACCGCCCATGGTCGGCGCGGCTTCGCAGATTACGCCGTCGAAAAGCTGCCCCGCCGGACAACCCTGTGCCGCGCTTGTTCCCGCGCTGTCTTTTACGCTGCCCAGACCAAAATAGGGGCTGACGCGTTGCGCGCGGACAAAATTCACGTTTCCCAACAGCAGCATCGAGAGCAGCAGAATTGTTCGGAGCGTCAATTTGGACAAGAATCTCGCCGATTAATGGCGCGTTTAACGTTCGCCGAAGGTGTAGCCGACAGACACGGTATATTCCGGGACCCAGTCGCGGCCGTATTGGTCCGTCAGGTGGGTCACATAATGGATATCAAACTGTGGCTTGATAAAAAGGGACGGCTTGACGTAGAGCTTCACGCCGAAACCGCCATGCAATTGAAAGTGATTGGCGTTTATCCCGGCAGGGTAGGTAGCGGTGCAGTTGATGTTTGCGATCGAGCATTGCTGGGTAACGTAGAGGGCCATTCTAGCTCCGCCAATGCCGCCTACCACGACGGGAACGATGCGCTTGCCGGAGATCGGTTGGTACACGGCATTGAAATCGTAAAACCCGGGGCGCACCTTCAATCCGGCATTCGGGAGGAAGTTGGCCTGGGCGAAGCGGAAAGCGTATTCGCCATTCACGCCAAAGTGCGGCCGGAACATGAAGTCCACGCCAAATACTCCAAATACGCTGCCGATGGTGCCCCCGGGCTCGCATCCGAAATTAAAAGGGGCGTCAGAGAATTGGCCAGCCGGACAAGGTGCGCCCGTAGCGTCGAACTGGTTGGTAGGCATTCCCGCGGAGTCGTTCGTCGAGCCCAGACCAAAGTAGGCGCTGACGCCCTGCGCACGAGCAAAATTCAAAGTTCCCAACAGCAGCGTAGATAGCAGCAGAATTGTTGTAATCGTCAGTTTGGACAAGAAATTCTCCTTTTGAGCTCCGCTTTTCTTCCTTTGTATCTACCCCTGGGGATTAGAGCAACGTCTTGGTGCACGGGTTGCACGACATTACCCGCGCTACGTCCTCCTTCAATCGCCGACGAACCTTCGCGGCGCATCGCGCGGCAATCTCAGCGCACTAGGATAACGAATCGGCGGCTTGCTGCCAATGAGCTTTCACGCCTCTTCGCCGCAAATGTCCGTTAGGGGAAAATACCGATTGCTCTTGCGACGAACAGACCGTGACCGGCTACCTCTTTGCGTGGAAGCGTGAGGAAAAGCCATGGCTGCGGCGCCTACAATCTTCCCCAAAAAGCAAACGCCACGGCGCCCACCAAACACAGAAAAGCCATCCCGTAGTTCCAGGTGATCTCTTCGCCTAAATAGAGCCATGCGAATACAGCGAAGACGCACAGCGTAATTACCTCTTGGATAATCTTTAATTGAAATCCGCTGAATTCGCCAAAGCCGATGCGGTTCGCGGGAACCTGGAAACAATACTCCACAAACGCAATCAGCCAGCTCACCACGATGACCGCGAAAAGCGGAGACCGGCGGTATTTCAGATGGCCGTACCACGCGATGGTCATGAAGATATTGGAGCAAATCAGAAGCAGGACGGTTTTCATAGACGGTCGAAATCGTATCACGGGTGAAGAGCGAGATTGCCCTTCCCAGGCAAACGCAATTGCGTGTAATATGGCCGTGCAAGCAGAGCAGCGGATTTAACTCGGCCTCCCCCGCGGCTGACCGTAACACGCACGAAACAATCTAATCGTAGGAGTTATGGTAATTTAGGCGTCATTCGGCGTGGGGATATGAGGCTTTCGTACCGGTCAAAATCGGTCTGGCGGCAGGGCATTTGGATCGAGGCGCTTTTAGCCGCTATCGCGCCCTTCGCGGTGTGCGCGCAGGGGAACCTGCTGCTCAGCGCCAAGGATCTCGGCGCAGTGCCTGGTGTGTCCGAGATACGAATCGATTCCGGCCCCGCGAGCGCCGCCATCCAGCAGGAACTGCGCGCGGCCGATCGTGCGCTGCTTCAGGCTGTGGCCACGAATGATCGGCTGGCGGCGGCGCGCCTGCTCGATTCCGAATTCACCTGGATCGACCGTGACGGCCACAGCAGAAATAAATCCGATCTGGTGAATCGGATTGCCTTGCTGTCCGCGGGCCCGGACACCAATGTCACGCTGCAGCCCTATGGCCGGGTAGCCCTGATCACGGGCACGCATGGGCTTACGCCCGATAACGCCCCGGCGCTTTTCGCGCGCGTGTGGGTGCGCCAACTCTCGGGCTGGCGCCTTCTGCTCTATCAGGAGACGGCCCCGCCCGATGCCGTCGTGAGGGATGCGCGCTACGGAACCACGCGCGCGCAGCGGCCCACGCAGTGCGATAATCCCTGCCGCTCGCTGCCCTATAAACCGCTCTCGTCAGATGCGCAGGAGATTGTCGCCTCTTTCATGGCGGGCGAAAAAGCTGTTTTCGATGCCGACCCAGAGGCGGCCAGCCGCATGCTTGCCGATGACGTTATGTTTGTCACGCCGGACAGCTCCCAGCCAATGGACAAGGCTCAGCGCATCGCCGTCATGCGCAGCTTCAGACATGCAGGCGAAGTGGAGCTGCCCCCGGCGGTTGCCTCCATGGCCCTGTGGGTGTTCGGCAATGCCGCTGTCATGTCCCTGGACCAGGAGTCCCCCGCGGGCGAAATGCTCCGCGCCACGCGCATCTGGGCCAAGCGCGATGGCCAATGGCAACTTACCTTCAGCCAGCAGACGCTGGTGCAATAAGAATCGTGGTCCGAATTAGGTGCTCAGGGTAACCCTGGGCTTCAGCCTCGCCAATTTGGCACATCACGGCAGTAAGCGCGTGCGTGACACTTCCTTCCGCCTTCAGTTACAGTTCAGCCACGTTGCCTGAGCGGGCCGCAAACACCATGTGACGCGATATCGCGCGAGTGGATCTAGCAAGCAATTACTTCTTGTCGAGCGGCAAAAGGGCGTTCCTCGCGCGAAAGTCATGGCGATCAGGAGCTTTCGCGCGCTAACAAAGTCCACGCCGCTTTTGCCGCATGACAAAGAGGAGGAAGGCATGTCTCAGCGAAACATTCACACCCAAAACGTCGCCGGCCAAGATATTCAGGAGCTCTTCTGCCGCGCGCTGCATCACGGCACGGCGACCCACAAGGCTCTGCTGCAAAACGGTGGAACTGCCGCCGCCGGCCTCAACGCGCAGGGGCGCCCGGGAGACCCGGTTACACCGGCGATTGTGCCCTCGAGCGTCTACTTTCTTCCCGGCGATCCCGCGGGGCCCTATCAGTACGCGCGCTGGACCAACCCCACCTGGAGTGCGCTCGAGGAAGCGCTCTCCATTCTCGAAGACGCGGAGGCCGTTATTTTTCCTTCCGGAATGGCTGCCGAGGCCGCCATCCTTTGCAGCCAGCCCAAGCCTGGCGATCGCGTGCTTTTGCCGTCGGATGCCTACTACACCACGCGCGTTTTGGCCGAGACGTATCTTGTGCCCGCCGGAATCAGCGTGCTCACTTGCCCATCGGCAAACTACGACAGCCAGGATTTCGCAGGATTGCGCATGGTGTGGATCGAATCGCCCTCCAACCCGGGCCTCGACATTTGCGATATTCGCAAGGCAGTGGCCAAGGCCAGGCAAGCGGGCGCGATCGTCGTCGTGGACAATACCACGCCGACGCCCCTCGGCCAGCGTCCGCTCGATCTCGGCGCGGACGTCGTGGTTTCCTCGGATACCAAAACCATCAACGGCCATTCCGACGTCGTTTTCGGCCACGTCGCTTCGCGGCAGGCAGGGCTGATTGCCGGTGCGCGCGACTGGAGAAAACTCTGCGGGGCCATACCTGGGCCGTTCGAGTCGTGGCTCGTTCATCGCGGCCTCGAGACTCTGGAGGTGCGCTTCGAGCGCATGTGCGGCAATGCAGAGGCGCTGGCGCCGCGTCTGGCCGAGCACCGCAAGGTTCAGCAAGTGAAGTTCCCCGGACTGCCCTCGCATCCCGCGCATGCCGTGGCGAAAAGTCAGATGCTGCGTTTTGCAATGATCCTGGGAGTGACCTTGAGCGATAAGAATTCCGCCGAGCAATTTATCAATGGCTGCAAATTCATCCGCCCCACGACGAGCTTTGGAGGCGTGCACACTTCGGCCGAAAGGCGCGCGCGCTGGGGGGATAAAGTTCCGGAAGGATTCGTGCGCCTTTCCGTAGGCTGCGAGCCGCTCGAACAGCTTTGGAAGGAGATGAAGGCCGCGCTCGATAGTTTATGAAAAAGCCCGGGCGCTTCTTCGCTTTCGATATCCACTGCTTGCACAACAATTCCAAGTAATTTTGCTGCTGTAGGCGAGGCGTACATTATTTGCTGTATTTCCTTCGGGGCGAAGCATTCGTTAACGTTCTCCCCGCAGAAAGCCTGCCTCCCCGCGCCGGCCGTCTTTTCGTGCTTTGGAACCATCGGCACCCGCGCAGATTCTCTTGGTTGGTTATGAGGAGAGAAGCATTTTGTAAGTGGCACAAGTAAGGGGCAGATGGAGTGAGAATTCTGGTCGCAGATGATCACGAAGTAATCCGCAGAGGCGTTCGCGCGTTGCTGTCTGCGGGACGCGATTGCGAAATTTGCGGAGAAGCGGTGGACGGGCAGGATGCCGTGGAGAAGGCCCACCAGCTTCATCCTGACCTGGTGATCATGGACGTCAGCATGCCGAACCTGAACGGCCTGGAAGCCTCCCGCATGATTCGCCGCAGCCTTCCCGGCACGCAGATCTTGATCCTCACCCAGCACGACTCCCACGAAATAATGCGCCAGGCGCTGAACGCCGGCGCGCGCGGCTTTGTGGTCAAGTCTTCCGTGGCGCACGACTTGCTCAACGCCGTGGAGGCCGCGCAGCGTGGCGAATCGTTCTTCGATTCCGCGGTCATTTCCCAGGTCTCCTCTTCCGGCCCTGCCGCTGCCGAAGCGGAGCTCAAGCTCGCGCACGACGAGCTCGAAGCCCGCGTCAGCCGGCGAACTGCCGAGCTGCGCGCCGCGGAAGCCGGTCTGCGCATGCTCTCCGGCCGGCTGATGCAACTGCGGGATGAAGAGCGCCGCCGCATCGCGCGCGAACTGCACGATAGTTCCGGACAGGTTTTGGCCGCCCTGAGCATGTGTCTTTCCATGGTGGAAAGTGAGGCGGATAAGTTGAGCGCGCGCGCCGGGAGAAATCTCTCGGATGCCGCGCGCCTGGTCCGGGAGCTATCGCAGGAGCTGCGCACGATGTCTCATCGGCTGCACCCTCCTCTGCTGGATGAGGCGGGACTGGAATCGGCGCTGCGCTGGTTCGTCCAGGGTTTCGCGCAGCGCAGCGGAATCAACGTGGACCTCGAGCTCGCCCCCGAACTCGGGCGCCTTTCCGGGGAGATGGAGATCGCCATCTTCCGCGTCGTGCAGGAATCGCTCGCCAATGTGCACCGCCATTCCGGAAGCAAAACCGCGCAGGTGCGTGTGGGGCGGGACGCTCAGAAAGTGACCCTGGAGATTCGCGATCAGGGCCATGGCCTTTCCGCAAACGGCAACGCGGAAGCGCCGGGACCGGCCGTCCCCGGCGTGGGTATTCAGGGCATGCGGGAGAGAGTCAGGCAGTTGGGCGGGCATTTCGAGATTCAGTCCAGCGAAGGCGCTACGGTCGTAACAGCAGCCATTCCCTTGCGTGCTGCCAAGATCGCCACGGCGGGCAAAGCGGCGCAGGCATCGACATAACCCTGTAGACCGCCGCCCGCGGCTGTTCACGCCTCGATAATATGATTGAATTTACTTTCCGACAACGAGCACGACGAAGGTATCGGGCAGCACGTCTAGATGCGTTGAGCCATGGCCATGCCTGGCGGTGACCGTAATCACGCTGTGCGTTTTCGTATCCAGCGTGGCCGTGCGCGCGCCCGATTGCGTATCAATTTCCTCCAGCACGCTGAACTTGTCCGGCGAATCCTCGTGAATGATAGTGAGAGTTCCGGCACCTCCGGCTGGCGCGAAGGCATTCATCGTATCCGGATCGAAGACGCTAGCGTCGGTGCCTGCGCCGGTCCGCAGCGCAGCAACCACTTTGCCCGTGTCCGCGTTCATGACGATCATTTTCTGGTTGTCGCAGGCGGAGAAGAGGCGCCGGTTCTTCCGGTCCATCGATATGCCGGAGGGTCCTTCGCCCGGCGCAAGCGGCCAGCGATGGAGCACCTTCAGGGCCTTGGCATCGACTTCGACGACCTGGTTCTTGTCGGTAATGTTGATGAACACGCTGCCCTTGCCGTCGGCCACCACGAACTCCGGCTGCCCGTCAAGCTGCACCGTGCCGGCGACTGTTCCTTCGGCCGCGTTGATGGCTGTCGCGCTAGCACCCGCACTGTTCATGATGAAGACGCGCTTAGTGACCGGTTCGTAGGCAAAGGAATCCGGGGCTTTGCCCGTTTTGACGGTTCCGATTTTTTGCAGGGTCTTGAGATCAACGATGGCCACTTCGCTCTTGTCTTCGTTGGTCGCAAAGCCGCGCCCAAGCTCGGGCACGGGCAGTAAGCCGTTCGTTCCGTCCAAGCCCGTCACCTTGCCCACGAGGGCACCGGTATCGACATTCACCGCGTCAATATGATTTTCGCGACTGATGTACAGAATCCGCGCCGCGCTGTCCATCGTGAGGTAGTCCCAGCCCTCGGTGCCGGGAAGGTGAATCGTTTTCAAAATGTGATAGCCGGATGGGCCAGGAAGTGCCGGAGTCGCCCACCCAAATCCGGCGAGAAGGACGAAGACAACGAGGCTCAGGGATACTGCTGTGATCACTGCAATTTGTTTTTGACGCATAGTCAGCAACCCTCCGGTGGCGGATTCTCAGTCCTGCACGGTATAAATCTTGACCTCGGCACCCGCGCTGCTGCTGGCCGGGATGGCCAGATAGAAGCGGTCGAAGCCTTTTCCTTGTCTCCCAAAATAGCCCGCCGTGCGGCCCCCCAAAACGGTTGGAATCTTGGAGAGCAGCGCGTAGTGATCCGGATCGTTCTGCTGAAAGACGTAAATAAAGCCTTCCCCGCCCGGCATGTAGATGCGCTTGTGCTCAGCGCTGTAATAAAGATCATCCGAATCCTGAACACTCGGCAGAGAGGCGACCATGCGTCCTGTGCTCGTGTCAAACACCGAGAGCGTGGCCGGCTCCCGAGAAGCAACGAACAGCCGGTGATCGGCCTCATCGAGGGCCATGGGAAAGTTTTGAGCAACGCTGATCGGCCATCGCGTGATTTCTTTTGTAGTGCGGTTGATCACCGCAATCTGCTTCGGCTCCGGGAGATTCACATAGATGTTCGGTCCGGATTTCTCCAGTTGGAATGATTCCGGCTCGGCACCTAGTTTGTATACTTCGTCCAGCCGCTTGTTCGTCATCGCGTCCACGGCCACGATTGCCGAAGTCTTCTCGTCATCGCCGCTGGCCACGTAGACACGCTTGTTCGCTGCGTCATAGCGCAGGTTATCGGCGCCTCCTTCAAAATTTATGGTGGTGATGAGCTTGAACGAATCGCCGTCATAGATATAGAGCTTGCCCTTCTCGCTGGCCACGAAGAGCTTGTTGGCTTCCGGAGAAAAGGCCACGCCTTGCGGACCAGGAACGCCGGTGATTTCGTGGATACGCGTTCCTTCGAAGATACCGATCACTTCGACCGTATTGTTGCCGAGCCCCGACACAAAAACCTTACCTTTGCCGGACGCGAAATGGTCGAAACGCCCCTTCACACCTTCAAGAGGAACTTGCCCTGTCAACACCAATGGTGGGGTGTTCTCGGCCGTGGGCTGCGCAGTCGAGGGAGCACTGCCCTGCTTGCTCTGACATGCAGTGAGCATGATTGCGAGCGCCACGAAGCAGCCGATGCCCAAACGCTTTCTCATGGTTTCCTCCGAATGAACCAGATTCCGATCTGCCGCGAAAGTCCGTGGCTCACTCCTGCGGTCCAAAGGCCCAGATTTGCGATGGCTCGCTTCCCTTGGCCGGAACGCCCAGATAAAGCTGGTCACGCGTTGTAAAAAAGAACGCCGTGCGCGCGCCGATTGTCGTCGGAACTCGCTCGACCAAGGTGTAGTGGTCCGCATCGTTCATCTCGTAGACGCTGATCGTGGCTTGGCCGCCGGCAACGTAGATTCGTTTGCGGGAAGCATCAAAAAAGAGATCGTCGGAGTCGCCAGAAGTGCGCATCCGGGCGACCTCTTTACCCGTTTGCGTGTCCAGAACCACCAACATAGGCGGCTTCCGAGTGACCGTAAAGAGGCGGTGGTCTTTTTCATCCAGCTGCATGGGAAAGTTTCCACGCAGGCCCTTGAGAGGCCACTTCGTCACCGCGCCCGTCTTGCGATCGATCGACTCCACTATATTGTCGGCGTCCGGGCAGTTCACAAAGATATGGCCTCCCGACGCCTCCACCTGGAAGGACTCAGGATGGCCGCCCGTCTTGAGGACTTGGCCGACCTGTTGCTCTTTTTGTGGATCAATGAAAGCGATTCCGCCATCCTCTTCGCCGTAGCCAAGGACGACCAGTTTCGAGGTGGCGTCCCAGCGGAGGTTGTCCGGGTCCGGGGCAAAATCGAGGGATTTGCGAAGCTGGTAGGTCGTGCCGTCGTAGATATTGACCTTGCCATTTTCCGCGTTGGCGATGACCAGTTTGTTGAAATCCGGTACGTAGAGGATGCCTTGAGGCTGGGCAAGTCCGGTAATGCTGTGGACCACTCGGCCCGCGAATGTGTCAATGACCTCCGCCGAGTTGTTGCCGAGAGCGGAGACAAATAGGAGCCGCCGTTTTGGATCCGAGGACATGTGATCCAACCGCCCCATGACGTTCGGCACCGGGATTTGCTGCTGCAATTGTAGCGAGGAAATCTCACGGGCGGGTGCCGCCGACGCCTTCTGGGCCGATGCTGCCTGCTGCGCACGCGCCAGCGCAAGGGCTCCGCACCCGATCCCTGCGGCCAGACCGACCAAGAATGCTTTTTTCATTGCTTCCTCCCGTGAAGAGCTTTGCTCATCTTTCATCTCCCACCGGAATTCCGTCTTTCCGCCAGCCTACGGCTGCGGCTCGAAGATCAGAACTTGCGCCTCTTGCTTTTCGCTCGCCGGAGCGGCCACGAAAAATCGGTTCAACTCCGCCACCCACAATGATGTGCCCGCACCGGGCGCCGTTGGAACCTTGCGCATCAGCTTATATTGATCTGCTCCAGTCTGCTGATAGACGTAAACGGAACCAACATCAAACCCCCTGCCGCCAGAAGCGTAAATGCGTTGATGCGCGGCGTCATACCAAAGGTCGTCGATGCCATCAACACCCTCAATCTGCGTAATGGTCTTGCCGGTCTCAGTGTCCAGGACCGTGAGTAGCGGTGGCATGCGAGAGCCGGCAAAAAGGCGATGACGCTTCTCGTCGAGTGCGAGCGCGACATTTCCCGGAACGCCGGCCACAGCCCACGTGGTGACCTGTTCGCGCTTTTTTCGGTCCACGATACCGAGCTTGCCGGAGCCGGTAAGTGTCACGAAGATATTTGCATTCGTTTTGTCGAACTTGATGCCGCCCGGACGCGCATCCGTCTTGATGTCCCCCACATGTGCACCGGTCCGCGTGTCGATCACCGCCAGGGCTCCGGATTTCGCGTCGCCGGTACCAATGTAAAGGTATTTCGTTGCCGGATCGTAACCCACATGGTCCGCATCGTCGCCAACCGGGAAACTGTTGATCAGTTTAAATGTGTCTCCCGCGAAGATTTTGCAAGTACCGTCGGTTCCATTGGCCACAAACAATTTTTTGAATTCAACCGAATAGAAGATGCCCTGGGGTTTGCTCTGCCCCGGAATGCTGGAGGTTCGCTGGTTTGATTTGAGATCGACGACCTCCACCGTGTTTTGCTTGTCGCCGAGCGCGGCGATAAACAGCCGTTTGCCGGGGACGTCCACTCCCAGATGATCCAGCCGGTCTTCCACTTTCGGCATGGGGATCTTTTGGACCAGCTTCAGAACTGACGTATCCTGACCGCGGACGTTCTGCACGGGCACAAACACAAGGCTCATCATGGCCAATAACAGCCGACGCTTATGCATGGTTTCCTCCGAAGCGGCTTTTCGCGCCGATTTGCTGTTCTTACAGGACCTCGATCCTAGGTCAGACACCTGAAAATTCTCTGAAGATGCGACTTAAATTCAGTTTGCGCTCTTTACGTCTAGCGACTCTCCATCGGCCAGAGGAAGACGCAGTTTAAAGGTCGAACCGCCGCCCAGAGAACTCTGAACCTCAATCGTCCCCCCATGAGCCTCCGCGATCCAGCGGCCAATGGAGAGACCCAAACCGACTCCTCCCGACTCGCGAGATCGGGCTTTATCAGCGCGGTAAAATCGTTCAAAGACGTTTGGTAAATCCTCGGGGGCAATTCCAATCCCCGTATCTCGGACCTCTCCAATTGCGAAGCCGTTCTCTTGACCCACAGCAACGTCCACCCGGCCACCCTCAGGTGTGTATTTAATTGCATTGTCGATCAGGATCAAAAACAGCCGGCGCAGCGCCTGCGCATCTGCTTTGACCCAAACGGGATGGTTCGGTATTTCCTCGCAAAAGCTAATTTCCTTAGCTTCTGACAACATCTTTCCTTGACTACATACCTCGCGAACGATTTCTCCTAGATTCTCATTGGAGAGCTGGAGCGCCTCTACTCCGTAATCAGCTCTGGCCAGAAGCATGAGTCTTTCGACGAGCTCCGATGTCTTCTCCAGTTCGGAATGAACCTGGGCAAGGGTCTCGCGATACTCTTCCGCTGACCGGGGCTTACGCAGGGAAAGCTCCGCCCTGGTTCGCATCACGGCCACGGGGGTGCGAAGCTCGTGCGACGCATCGGCGGTGAACTGGATGATTTTCTTGAAAGCAGCCTCAAGGCGCTCCAACATACTGTTCAGCGTCTCAGAAAGCCGCTGCAGCTCGTCGCCTGTTTGCGGCACAATCAAGCGGCTCGAAAGGTTTTGAACACTGACACTTCTCGCGGTCTGAGTGATTTGATCAACGGGGGCCAAGGCACGGCGGCTCATCCAGTAACCGCCCGCGGCTGCGCTCAGCAAGAGAATGGGAATTGATACGAGAAGCAAAGTCGCAAAACGATGCAAAGCACCGTAAAACTCACCTAGTGGAACAGCCGCCTGGACAAAATAGGATTGCTCTCCAGCTTCCATTTCTGTGGTCAATACGCGCAACGGCACATCGTTGAGCACGAGAGTCGAAGGCACGGTTGAGGCTTCTCCGGGCCTCGGGATCTCGTATCGATCCATGGATACCGACCGGTAGAGCCAATTGCCCTGTCGATCCGCGACCTGTAGCAGGGTGTTTCCTGCCAATTCTGAATGTTCCCGAAGCTCCCGGCGCAGGTCGTCAGGTTCATAGCGAGCAGTTCGCTCGATTAGCCGGCGCACTCCTTCCATACGGGCACGAAGTTCCTGATCCACCGTTCGGTAGATGCTATTACGCATCGCAAAATAAGCAGTCAAACTGAAAAGCGACAGGACTACGGCAAGGATTCCGAAATACCAAGCGGTTAGCCTCACCCCAATGGGAAAGGACTTCATCACTCAGGTTCCTCACGAACCGAGTAACCCACCCCCCTTACGGTCTGAATGAGTTTCGTTTTGAAGCCCCTATCCACTTTGCTTCGCAGCAGGGAAACGAAAGCATCGAGCGTGTTTTCCTGTACATCCTGCACGTTCCAGACTGCCTCCACGATTGCGTTGCGCAATAGCACCCGGTCGGCACGGCGCATCAGGAACTCCAGAAGCCTGTACTCTGTTGGGCTTAGGTAAATCTCACGGTTTCCCCGCCAGACGCGACGGCTGGCCGGATCCAGGACCAAATCGGCGACTTTCAGCAGCGGTGGACGCGGACTCGGACCCCGCCTTGCAAGCGCCCGTAATCGAGCCATGAGTTCGACAAATGAGAAAGGCTTCGTCAGATAATCATCGGCACCCAAATCCAAAGCTTTCGCGATGTCAGTAAGGGCGTCTCGTGCAGTGAGGACGAGGATGGGAGTTTGGTTGTGACTTTTCCTGAGGCGGCGTGTGACTTCAAACCCGTCGAATATCGGCACCATCAAATCCAACACGATAACGTCAAATTCCGACGAGGCCGCTAATTCAAGAGCGGCTCGACCGTCAAACGCAAGACACGCGGAGTGATGTTCCTCTTCGACGCCCTCCTTCAGTAGTCCGGCCATTTTGGAGTCATCTTCCATAATTAGGATGCGCATAGAAGGCGGCCTTGATTTCAACATTAGAACCTGAAAATTGAATGAAATCAGCCCCACTGGGCGAATGAGCATTCCTGCTCATCCCAGGTTCGCTTTGAGCCAAGCTTCTCAAGAACCCTCCATTCATCATAGGCCGTTTTCATGTGTCCTTCAGGTTATTGCGTTAACCTGAGTGGTAGGCGGCCCGCTTTGCGCCTGGCAACAGTGTCTTTTTTCGGCGGATGCATCCTATGGGTAGGGCTCGCGAAAGCTAATCGATTAGTTTAAAAAAGGAGAAAGGAGATGAGAAATCGGTTCATTCTATTGTTCTCGCTTGTTCTTGCATGTCCGGTGATCCTGGCGGCGCAGAGTTTGAATACGGCAAAGATTGATCAACTGCTCGGCCACTCCGGCCAAAAAACAGGTGATGTCTATCGCGTCGGCTTACCCCGAACGGACTTACACGTACAAGTAGGGGGCATGGCCCTCAAGCCAGGTTTCGCGCTGGGTTCCTGGGCGGCATTCAGCGGAACGGATGCGGAAGCTGCGGTGATGGGAGATCTCGTTTTGACCGAGAGCGAAATAGGCCGCGTCATGGCCAAGTTGCGCGCCGCGGGATTTGAAATCACCGCCGTACACAACCACTTGCTCAATGAAACGCCGCACGTGATGTACATGCATTACATGGGGCACGGCGACGCACAGAAGATCGCTCAATCTCTCCGCGACGCGCTGGCGGAATCGAAGACGCCTCTGACTTCCGCGCCGCCCGCTCAGGAAGCTCCTCCGGCGCCCTTTGTGAAAACAATTGAAGGTGTGCTCGGAACTCCGGGCCGCTGGGCAGGTGGCGTCCTGGCTTTTGGCATTCCCCGGAAGGAGGCCATCACGGATCACGGGATGACGCTCAACGGCGCGCAAGGAGTGGCCGAGGCCATCAATTTCCAGGAGGCCGGCCAGGGAAACGTGGCGACGACGGGAGACTTCGTGCTGACGGGGCAGGAGGTGAATTCCGTCATCTCCGCGCTCGAGGAGCACAACATTCAGGTTACCGGCCTGCACAACCACATGCTGAGCGAGCAGCCGCGGCTTTTCTTCATGCACTTTTGGGGAGTCGGCACTCCGGCAAATGTGAGCGCGGGAATCAAGGCCGCACTGAGCAAAATTGCGGTAAAGTAAGACCGCTATTTCAGGGAGGCCAGGATGATTCCGCGATTCGCAGCAACCTTTGCGCTGCTCTCGTTGTTGCTGGTGCTAGATGCGGTGCAGTTGCGCGGCCAACAAGCGCCGGCGCAAGGGCCGCAGCCACCAAGCCAGGCGCAACTCCCAGCGCGTTACGTGGGCTCGCGCGCCTGCCAGGCCTGCCACGCCGATATCTATGCGCGCTGGCAGAAGACGCCCATGGCCAACGTGGTTCGCGACCCGCGCGAGCATCCCGAGGCGATACTTCCCGATCTGGCAACGAACACAGTTAAGAAATTCACGCGCGATGACGTTGGGCTCGTCTACGGCAGCATCTGGAAGCAGCGCTACTTCACCAAAATCGGCGACGATTATTATCCCCAGCCCTCCCAGTGGGACATCACCAATCGCGTTTGGCGCGCTTATTTCGTCCCCAACGAGGCCGATTGGTGGGCGCCGCTCTACCCGCCCGACAATATGAAGCGCCCTACGAGCGCACTCTGCGATGGCTGCCACTCCGTCAATTTCAATATCCGCGATCATAGCGTCACGGAATGGAACGTGGGCTGCGAACGCTGCCACGGGCCGGGCAGCGCACACGTGGCGAGTCCCTCGCGCGCGAATATTCAGAATCCGATGCGCATGAATTACGTCAACGCCACCGACACCTGCATTCAATGCCATTCGCAGGGCCGCCCGCTCACGAATCCAATCGAAGGCAAGAATTACGACTGGCCCGTCGGTTTCCACGTCGGACTCAACCTGCAGGATTATTGGCAGCTCGAAGAGCACAAGCTTGGCGAGACGAGCTTCACCCATTTTCCCGACGGCACGGCGCACAAAAATCGCATGCAGGGCAATGATTTCGTGCAGAGCGTGATGTATCGCCGCGGCGTGACCTGCTTCAGTTGTCACGACGCGCACGGCACGGGGAATTATGCGGAGTTGAGGCT
>WNGM01003102.1_pt1 | contig 23581 bp, 33 predicted proteins | sample 5400571 | NCBI WGS metagenome assembly WNGM01 (sample SAMN13153378, study PRJNA577476) | soil metagenome | isolation source: 100 cm soil or saprolite under Garry oak tree replicate 2 | place: USA:California | collected 2016-06-15 | reverse complement strand
ATGTGTTGCAGTATCAGGCTCAGGATGAGACGGGTGGCTACCTCTATCGCAAGGAAGTCGACCATGAAGCCTTCCGCTACTTTCGCGATGAAGAGCCCTACGACTACGGCAGTGGAAAAGTTGTGGAAAACCCCTACGGCTTCGTCCCCGCCGTGTGGATTAAGCACATCGATGTGGGTGGACGTTATGGCAGTCCTGCCATGGCTGGCTCGTTTGGCAAGATTGACGAACTCAATAACCTGGCCAGCCAGGTGCATGACCACATCCACAAGAGCGTGGGTGCCCCCTTCATCTTCTGGACGGATGGCAGGCTCTCCAAGCTGGATGAGACAGCCAAGCGCCCCTTTACGATAGAGGAGAGCGAGCCGTCCAGTGACCAGGAGTCCATTCAGTACATCAAAGGCCCCAAAGATGGACGGGTGGAAAGCCTGGTGGGCAACCTCTCACTCGCTGACGCTGGATCGCGTATGGATAAGCTCTATGAAGAGCTAGAACAGGACCATCCTGAACTTACGTTCTACAAAGAGTTGCGCGCCATGTCGCAAGTCACCGGACCCGCTGCTAGTCGTCTCGTTGGCGATGTGAATAGCAGGTTTGCCGAGGCGGCAGCGAGTTATGACCAGGCCAACATCCGTCTCTTCCAGATGGCCGTGGCGATTGGTGGCTTTCGTGCCAATAGTGGCGCATGGGGTAAGCTGAATAGGCAACAACAGAAATATCTGCCTTTTGACCTCGCGAGCTTTGAGCAGGGCGAGCTGGACATGGAGATTATGCCTAGACCCTTATTGGTGCCGACACGGCAGGAGATTGGTATGGAGAATGAACTGATGTATAAGGGTGTGTGGTATGCGGCACAATCCAGTATCCCCGCGGAGTTTGTGTTGGAAGATGCTGGCTGGACGGATGAGAAACTGACGGCATTGAAACAGGCCATTGAGGCACAGCGTACCGTGGCCTTGCAGCAAGCGGTACAGAAACAGGCACAGAGCAACGAACCGCCTGTATTGCCTGCACAAACTACACCGGCTCCGGCATCAGGGACGGGGCAACACTAGAAAGGTAATCGTATGACAGATGAGATGAAAGCATTTCTTTCCCGTATAGCCAGGGTATCAAAAGAGATGGACGAACTGGAACGCAAAGAGTCACGTTTTTGGTGGCACTGGCAAAACTTGAAGAAGGACTTGCCGAAAGCGTGGTGGCATGGCCGTGCCTGGTTGCATCATCGGCCTGCCGGTGTATTTGGGGTTGAGTGGGTGATTCCGACTCGCTCGTTTGGCGTGCATCTGTTCGTCGGTGGCGTGGAGGACCAGCTTCGTTTCAATGTGTCCTGTCGGCTGTTTGGTCTCTACTTCTCATTGGAACGCTGGCCCTGGTTGCGCAAATGGAAAGCAGCGAACGATCATCATGGCAAAGAAACCAGCTTTGCCATCCATCATTGGACGTTTTGGTGGCGTCTTTGGCACGATGAGCACGAGTGGAAGTCTACGACGCCTAAGTGGCGACATGGCTCATTCACTCTCCCTGATTTTTTCCTGGGCAAGGCCAAATATACACGTGTCAATCAGGGAAGTAAGGATATTGTGATCGAAATGCCGGAGCGTGCGTATCCGGCAACACTCACCTTTTCTACCTCGACGTGGAAACGTCGGCGTTGGCCTTGGGCAAAACGCGTTGAATACGCTGAAATCGAGGTCGAGGGCGGCGTTCCCATTCCTGGCAAAGGGGAAAACAGTTGGGATTGCGATGACGATGCGATATTTTCTAGCAGCATGGCGTGCTCATCAGAGAAAGAAGCCATAGAACGCTTTATCCAGAGTGTCAATCGTACCCGTGAACGCTACGGCGGCAAGAACTGGCTGCCAGAAAAAGCATAGGAGGTTCTATGATAGAGCATATTGTAATAACCGTTCTCATTTGCTTCACCGTCCTGGTAGCCATAGGGCAGGTATGCAGTGTCTTGCAAGAGAAGTGGAAAAGGAGGGACGCCCCAGCAAAGGAACCTCAGCCGCTTATCGGCTGGCAGCCAACAAACCGAAACCAACAATGAAGCCCAATCCATCTCCAAAGAAAGGCGGCAAGTCGATTGCATGAGCGACACCAGCAAATGGCAACCCATCGTATTGGTATTGACGAAAGGCGAACGGCTGGAATGCTCATGTGGTGCGCTGGCTATCTTTGTGGTGTTGGAATTAACGGAGGAAGAAGAGCAGCACAAAGAGTTTGAGTATGGTGCCTATTGCCAGTCATGCTGGCACAAAGCCCAGGAGGAAGAAACGAGTGAGTGACTACAGATTTCAGATTGTGAAGCGCTACGAAGCTCACACGGGAGATGAGCTTGCCTGCCTGCATGTCATGATAGACAGCAATAGTCATGTGGAGATTGCCCATACTTACATTCCTCTCGATGACATTCAGTCAGCAATGAAGGAATACGAAAATGCAACCACCACCACTGCCACAACCGAAACCGATCAGTAGAGATAGCAGGAGGAACACATACCATGGCAACAGGACAACAAGGCAAACGTGGAACCCCACCAGGACAATCCCCGATGAACACGGGCAACCCACCGCCCAAAGGCGTCACGTCCAAAGCAAGTGTCCCTAGCAAGGATAAGGGACGCGATACTTCCCAGAAGAGCACCGGTGGCGCGGATAGCCGTCTCGGCCAGCACAATGCCCGTGTGCGCTCGAAGGGTGGGGGCGCGCGTAGAACTTGACTTTCTGATGAAAGGTACGAATTACATGTCAGATACAACTATAGAACAAGCTATCAAAAAACAGCGAGTTGATATTGACCGTTGCATCAAATCCGGCAAAATACTGCTTGAGTCAGTCAATCGAGGTACAGGTGGCAGGGAACTTGCGCTCAGCTTTACAAAGTTGCAAGAAGCTAAGATGTGGCTAGGCAAAGCGTTAGAGGAGCTTGGTTCACCGTTACCTCAAGAATACAGAGATGAGGCAAAATGATAAAAGCAATTAGGCGCGCATATCGCTTCCTGACGTGCGATCACATCAATAAGACTCAAATCCTTTCATTTCAGGATACTACCGAGTTGCGTTTTTGTACGTGGTGTGGCCGTGTTCTCTCTTGTACTGATGACGGTTCGCGTAGACATAATCCGCATCTATTGGTTGATCAACTTGATCGTGTATAACTTTTTGTTATCATCCTTGACTTTTTCACGAAAGGTATGGTACCTTTATGACAACGAACCCATCGCAAAACACTGATCCGCCAAGTCAGGCACCTGGCAGTTCAGGATCCCCGGGCCAGGCGCCCAATCAGACACCATCTCAGGCAGGCGGTGACTCCCAACACCAACAACAGTCCTTGTCGCAAGATGATATCCAGCGTGTTATTGCTGACTTGCGCAAGGAGAATGCCGCACATCGCAAAAAGGCCAAAGAGCAGGAAGAGCAAGCCCAGGTGGCTGAGCAAGAACGCTTACGGCAAGCTGGCGAGTACAAGCAGTTAGCAGAGCAACATGAAAAGCGTGTCAAGGAACTCGAACCCATCCAGGAAAGTTACACAAGATTGGCCGAACAAATCAATGCACAGATTGCCGCAGAGGTGAAGGATTGGCCAACCGAAGTGAAATCCCTGGTTCCTGATACCACTGTTCCAGTTGAGTCGCGCTTAGAGCAAGTGGCGAAACTTCGCCCACTCATCGCGCAGTTGGCGCAACAGGCACGCGGGCAAGCACCGGGCAACCGACCGAACCCGCAAGCGCAAGGCCAACCGTCTCGTGAAGACCTGGTGGCAGCGAACATGCGTGAGCTCAAGAAACAGCGAACCTACGGCATTTAATCTGCATAGTCCTTTTGACCGCTCTTGACAAGCGGGGAAGGAGAGTATCTTGGCAGAAATCGCCAAATCCGGCACGCCCTCACTGGCGACTGTCGGCCCTGACCCAGGAGCCTGCAAACTCCCTACGCTTCTCGCAGGCGAAAACATCGCAGCGGGTGACGCCTGTTATATAAAATCTGACGGGTTGGTGTGGCGCTCCAATGGTGCGTCTATCGCTCCTGCCGCCAAAGTGCGCGGCTTCGCTCCCACCAAGGCCAACACCGGTGAACCTATTACACTGGTGTATCACGTCGTCCTCAACTATGGAAGTGGACTCACTCCTGGCGCCGACTACTTCCTGTCCACGACCGTTCTTGGTGGCCTGACGGATGTCTCCGCCGGTGGCGGGACGGCCCCCATTGCAGCGGCCATTGACGCGACGCGCGTGTTCGTGCTTCAGAGTCGGTATTAAGGGAGGGAATGACTAAACTATGCCTTACGGAACATTAACTACCCTTGATACCTTAGCATCGCTACGTGCCGCATCAGGTAACGTAGCTGAGATTGGCGAGGATGTCGCCTTTGCCTCGATTGAGGCAGCCCTAGCAGCCCACAACCAGCTCTTGCAAGAGTCCCTGACGGGATTTGTCGACCAGACCACCGACCGTTTACGCCGTTACGGTGGGCCGGACACCATGCAGATGGAAGAGCTGGACGAGTTCGGTACACCCTCCACGCAAAAGATTAGCGCAGGTGCAACGCTCGGTTTCCCACTCAAATTCTTTGGTGGGGCCCTGCAATGGACACGCTTGTTTTTCCAGAATGCGACGGGCGCAGAGCTGGCGGCACAAGTGGACGCCATGATGGACGCCGATATCAAGAACATGCACAAGCAGTTGAAGCTTGCCATGTTCACACCCACCAACTCAACCTTCGAAGATAGGCGCGTCGATCATGTCAACCTGCCGATGAAGGCGTTGGTGAATAATGATGGCGCTCCTATCCCAATAGCGCCTGATGGTACGACTTTCGCGGGAACTCATAACCACTACCTTGGCGCTTCGATAGTCTGGACAGGCTCCCCGACAGCTGCATCAATTGGGACTGACCTGACGACGCTCACCACGACGGTCATCGAGCACTTCTTGAGCGGGGCCATCCAGGTACTCGCCAATCCGGCACAAGAGGTGCTCATCCGCAGCGCCACGGGCTTCTTCCCGTACTATGATGCCCGCTTAACCCCGTCTGTCAACCAGACGAACGCCATGGCTGATTTGGATGTGATGAACATCACCAACCGTGCTATCGGCGTGTTCGGTGCATCTGAGGTCTGGATTAAGCCATGGATTCCCCCTGGCTATCTCGTAGCGGTGCTCGTTGGCAGCCCACAAAAGGCCTTGGTGATGCGCACACGCAACGCTGGTAGTGGTGATTTGCAACTCTTGTTTGACAATGAAATTTTCCCATTGCGTTCCCGTTCCTATGGCCGTGAATTCGGTTTTGGTGTGTGGAATAGAGTAGCCGCAGCCGTTTTAGACACGGCGCATGTGGCTGGCAGTTACGCGGCACCGGCTACAAGCTTGCTGTAGTACGCGGAGCCGTGACTCTTGAGCCGGTGTGCTCAAGAGTCGAGGGAGATGAAAAATATGGCAACACCATTGATTGCAAAATACGCGCCGAAGACCACGACACCGCCCACGTCGCATAAAGAGAACCTGGGCGTGGTCAAGGCTGCGCAGAGACGCGAAACATCTCTTCCCGTCAAGCATATGGCGACGACGGGTCTGACTCCGTGGCGAAGTGGAGGGAAAAGCTAATGCCCGATAAGAAAGCCGATGCCGCACCTGCACCTGCACAACCAGCGGTTATACCGCCGCAGCCTGTACAGAAACCGGATGAGGGCGGCTCATTCATCGTGAACGGCAAGCGCGTCAATGCTGAGGGACAACGTGTCCATGAAGACGGAACGCTGCTCACAGCGGAAGAATTAGCGGCGGAGGGAGCATAGCACATGGCAGCAGGCGACCTCACCCAAAAGCAACGCGATAAGCTGCCCTCAAGTGCCTTTTGCGGGCGTGGGCGCTCGTTTCCGGTGCTTACCCGTGCTGACATTCCCAACGCCGTTTCCAGCCTGGGACGAGCTGCCGATGACGCCGAACGAGCGCAAATCAAGGCGTGCATTATTCGGAAAGCCAAGCAGTTTGGCTGGGTTGGGGCACTGCCACAAAACTGGCAGGACGAACTGAAAGGCGGGAAGTCGTCATGAACCGTACAGCAGCACTGGCCTACGTGCAAAACGAATATGCCGATATCGCGCTAGAGGCAGGGTTGGACACCACACCACTCTTGCAAGCCTATAACACGGCTATTGACCAGAGCCTGCGAGGGTTGGAGTATCCAGAGAGCCAACTGGGCACGACCGATGTGCCTGATAGTCAGGTTATTGGCTATCTCGCCCTGATGGACTTCTTTGTGCTTACGCGTTTCCTGCGCGTTTTTGCGCTGCGTACTGATGTGAGTGTGTCTGGCTCGGTTTCCGCTACGCAGTCGCAAACCTTCAAGCAGGTGCAGTTGCTGCGTGACGCGGCAGAGAAGCGACTCGATGGATTAGGGCTCAGTCCAGTTGAGACGTTCACCAGTGGACGCTTTACCCTTGACTTCTTAGAGCCAAGTCAGGCGACAGGAGGGATGGGCTAATGCCAGTTATCAGTGACACCGCCATCACGAGGATTGCCAACTGGGCCACGACGAAAGTGCTCAAGGACTCGTGTGACATCTTGCGTGAGACACGGGTGCCGACGTCGTCCGGTGGGTTTACTATCACCTATCCTACCGCTCATGCCGCCGTGCCGTGCGTAGTGCTGAATACCGGTACCCCGCACGAGCAACTCATCGCAGGGCAGGAGGTGGGCTTTATGCCCAAGGTTATCCTGCTCCCCAAAGGGACGGATGTGCTTGGTTCTGATCGCATCAAGGTAGGCACAATTACCTATCACGTGATTGACCTGTTTGCACCTGAGAGTTACGAAGTCTGTCGTCGTGTCCTGGTGCGACGGGCCAGTATGAGCGGATAGAAGGAGAACATATGCAGATACATGCACGGTTTCGTTTGGATCAGGTCAACCGCTCTCGTGGCTTTTATAAGCCGCAAGGAGAGCAGGAAGCCAAAAGCGTTGAGGCAGCTTACATTCACCTGAATGGTGTGCAAGGTGAGCCGTTTGGAAGTGCGACACCTTCCGCTCATCTGGAGATGCTTGTTATCAATCCAGAGGCGGCGGCGGTTTTCTTCAACGCTACAATCGGACAGGAGTTCGATGTCCTGTTCACGCCGCGGGAGTAACACATGGCAGGCATTACACTTGAACTGGTGGGGCTCGAAGAGATGATAGGTGAATTGAAGGGCCTTGAGCTGAAAACAGAGGCAAAGGTGGTGCAAGCCGTTTCCGACGCGACCAACGACGCCCGTGATGCGTCACTGCCGCTCATCCCTGTGGATACGGGATTCCTCAAGAGTCAACAAGAGGTCTGGTTTACGGGAAGCATCGGGGCAACCCTCATTTGGGGCGAGTTGCGTAATAGGGCGCCGTACGCCGAGTGGGTATGTTTTGGGCATCACACCCGTAGCGGGTCTTGGGTCGCAGGCCGTGATTTTATGACGCCTGGCTACGCCGTTGGTGAAAAGAGCCTGATTAAACGATTAAATGCCATTTACGGGGGGTAAGGAGTAGACAACGATGCCAGCGACACGGCCAGTCTTCATGTACGAGTTGCAAGTAGCGGTACAGACAAAGCTCACAGGCGATACGACGCTCATGGCTATCATCACTGGTGTGTTTGACATTGCGCCGGAAGGGCAGTCGTTTCCCTACATCACCTATGGGCAGCATGTGGACGGCGTTGGGCCGACGTTTGGCAAGATGAACAATGACGGCATGTTTTTGCTCGACATCTTCTCGCAAGCGGGCTCTGACGACGAGTGCTACCAAATACTGGCCGAAGTCAGGCGGCTCTTGCAGACCACGCCCTCCAACCCGCCACTGACGCTTGCCGACTACGGGGTAGCCTCCATCAACTATGACTGGAGTACCATCCTCCACGAAACGGCCTACAACGTCCGGCATATGCCGGTGCGTTTCCGCACGAGGGCCTACGAACTGTAAAGGAGAAAGAAATTGGGCGTTCCGCTAGCTGGCGTTTCCGCCAATGTCAAAACTGGGGCCAATGCCATCGCCTGGATGAATACCTGGACGGTGACGGCCAAGGCCAATATCAAGGAGACCACCGCCTTCCAATCGGCGAGTGGGTATGCGACCAAGACGGCCACTACCAAAGAGTGGAGTGTCAAGATAGACGGCCCGCTTGATGCGACCGATACGAATGGACAGGTGGCTCTCATTAATGGCCTGGGCAACACCTTTGCTCTGGAAATGGATACGGACGCCGCCGGTACCCACAAGTGGACAGGCTCCGGCATCCTCACCGGCATTGACCCCAAGTCCGACGCCAAAGACGTGAACCAGGTGACGTTTTCGTTCGAGGGCACAGGAGTTTTGGCGTTCGCTTGATAAATAGTATAACTATTAAGAAATAGTATAGCGCCTTGCTTGGAAGGAGGAAACATTGGGTACTCCCTTGGCAGGGGTTGGCGCCGACGTGTGGATGGCCGCTACCCCGTCCATCAACACCACGAATGAGACGGCGAACGATAGTGGCGACCACATCACCTATACCGCCGCTACGCACAAATCGTGGGACTGGCAGCAACCCATCGTGGTACAGAACTCGCCCAACGGCTCAACCGGCTGGGTGACGGTCACTGACTACACCTTCCAATATGCCGGTGGGGTGATTGTCTTTAACACGGCCCGCGTGGTCTCGACCAACAACTTCACGCGCATCTCATCGGGCTACTACTTCAACCTGACCCAACTCGACGATGCCACCGATTGGTCACTCACACTCAAGGCGAACACCAAAGATACCACGTCCTTTCAGGCAACCGGCAACTATGCGCGTAAACTGGCCACGACGAAAGAAGGCTCAGGCAAGATTGACAGTGTGCGCACAGATGGGCGCATCTTCCTTGAGTTGGGCAACGTTGTCGGCATGCAGCTCTATGTGGACAAGACGAACAATGTGCGCTGGGACGCGTTAGGCATTGTGACTGGCGTTGACCCGAAAGCCGACTCCAAGGATGTGTTGATGCAAACCATGAGCTTTGACCTCTATGGTGGCTTTTACTTACGTTCAACTTGATAGAAAGAAGGCACGAATTGCGACCAGAGAAGAAGCGCCTCCGGGCGCTACAGGCGGGTGAGGAACCAACACTCTACGACCAGGAAGCCGAAGAGGATGCCGAAGAGGATGCCGCGACGGACACGCTTGATATAACCAATGAGGAGCCACATACCAACGGGGCGGCGCGTAGCGAGGAGCCTGAATACCTGGAAACGGCGGATGAAGACGAACTGCGTGCGATTATCTCCAACATTGACGACGTGGTGGAAGAATTGCTGCCTATCCCTGAGTGGAAGGTACCCGGTAAAGACGGCAAACCAAAGATTGTCACGGTGCTCATTCGCTCACTCACCTCCTTTGAGCGCACACAGTTTATCAAGGCCATGAACCGCAACGGCGCCGATAACATCGACTTCACCAGGATGTATGCCGACCTCGTCATTCTCTCAACACGGCATCCCACCACCAAGCGACTCCTCTTTAAGAATGCCGACCGAGGCATGTTGAACGGAAAAATGGGTGCCGCGACTGAACGCATTGCCATGCGAGCCGCCGATATCTCTGGTCTCTCTGAGAAGGCCCTTGATGCCATGAAAAAAAAATGAGTGAGCAGCCCGAAGCGTACCGCGAGTTTCAGTTGATGGAACTCTTCGGGTGCGCCACGCGGGGCGAACTCTACTCCCGCCTCAAATCAGGCGCCAATATGGTGCGATGGCTTCTCTACTTAGAGCGGCGTGATGAACTGGAAAATGAACGTCTGCAGTCCCTCGTAGGCGAGCAGAAGTAAGGAAAGGAGGGGACAAGCCACGACCGTCGGTGAGATTGTAGTTAAATTTGGTGCGGAAATGGCCGGTCTTCAGGCCGGTATGGCCACCGCCACGGGACTCCTGAACGTCTTCAAAAACAGCGTCGGCAACCTTGCCTTTGGCATGCAAAACATGGGCACCGCCGGCACCGTTGGTATGGACGCCATCAAGCAGGGCGTCGTCGGCATGGGGTCTGTCTTCCTGGGGCTTGCGGCTATCGTGGCGGTGGCGGCCACTGCCGTCGCGGTCTGGCTGGGCGTCAAGGCGGTCAAAGCGGCAGGGGATTTCCAGCAGAGTATCACGAAACTCTTTACGACTGCTGGGGAACTGCATTCCAACCTGCAAATGGTCGGCGACGGCATGCTCACCATGGCCGGTCAGGTGGGCACGGGTGCCCAACTACTCAGCAATGCCATGTACTACATCGCGAGCGGTGGCTATCACGGGGCGGCTGGACTCGAAGCACTGCGTGTGGCGGCTATGGGGGCGAAGGCCGAAAATGCTGATTTGAACGGCGTCGCCAAAGTCGAGGTCTTTACCATGAATGCCTACGCGGCGCAGCATATGAGTGCCGCCACGGCCATGAATACCCTGATTGCCACCACCTCGCGCGGCGTGATGACCCTTGCGCAACTCTCGGGCGCGGTTTCCAACGTGCTGCCGGCGGCGGCCCACTTTGGCATCTCGCTCACTGATGTGGGTGCGGCCCTGGCCACCATGACCAGTCAGGGAGATAACGCGAGTATGGCCGCGACCCACTTGCGACAGCTCATTCTGGCGTTGGAATCCCCCACCAAAGCGGGCGCCTCTGCCTTAAAGGCGATTGGACTCACCACGCAGCAGGTCGCCGATGAAATGAAGGTGAGTCTGCCGGGTGCCCTGCAGATGATTATTGACGATGTGGGTAAGAAGTTTCCTGTCGGCAGTGCCGCCTATAACCAGGCTATTCGCGATATTGCCGGTGGCTCAAAGCAGATGATGGGCTTTCTTGAGCTGACGGGCGCTCACCTGAAAACCTTCCAGGGCAATGTGGACGCCATCACCGACTCGGTGAAGAAGGCTGGCGGTTCCATCCTGGGCTGGAGTGATGTGCAGGCGAACTTTAATTTCAAGATTGACGCGGCCAAAGCCGCCTTTGGGGCTCTGCTCATCATCCTGGGGCAGCAGCTCTTGCCAGTCCTCACACAACTGGTGGGTCAGGTCGCGCCCCTGGTCACCGCCTTCACCCAGTGGTTGGTCAGCAGTGGTGCGCTCAAAAACACCGTGACGCTGCTCGGCGCCGCTTTGAGCGGCATGATCACCGCCGTGACCGCTATCGTGGGCTTCTTCCAACGTTTTGAGTTAGCCTCGGCCTTGCTCAAGGCCACCCTGCTCGTGCTGGCTGTCATCATAGGCGGTGCCATGGTGATGGCGCTCTATTCCTATGCGGCGGCGGCCTATGTGGCTGCTGCGGCCAATATCGCCGCCTTCTGGCCTGTCTATCTCGTTGTTATCGCCGTGATTGCGGTGGTGGCACTGGTCATCCTGGCCGTGCAGCATTGGGGCGAGATTGCCCACTGGCTGCAAGGGGCCTGGGGTGCTACCCTGAACTGGTTCCATACCGTGTTTGGCGCGATTGGCGCCTGGTTCAACGCACTATGGAATGGCATCAAAGCCGACGCGGTGACTGCCTGGAATGCGACTATCAATGGCATCCGGAACGTCGTCCAAGGCGGTATTGCCTGGCTGCAAAATGCCTGGAATACCTGCGTGCAAGCGGTAGCGAACGCCTTCTTGTGGCTGTATAACCACAACTACTACTTTAGGGATTTGGTCAACACCATTATCAGTGTGACGACTGGTGTCATCAACTGGCTGCACAACGCCTGGACGGCGGTAGTGAGCTGGATAAGCCAAAAGTGGCAGTCAATGGTTGGGCTCGCCCAGGCGGCTTGGAACGGTGTCAGGGGCGTGTTTGCCGCCGTGTGGGGCTGGATGTCGGGCATCTTTAGCCAGATAGGGTCTGGCATCGCGTCCTGGTGGAATGCCATGACCTCGACAGTACGCAACTTGGCCGTCACGCTGTGGCAGAATGTGTCCAGCGTCTTTTCGAGCGCCTGGGGCTACGTCAGCGGCCCACTCGGTGCCCTGGCGGGCAGCATTGGCAGCTTCTTTAGCGGGTTGGCCGGCCTCGCCTATAGTTGGGGTGCATCCATCATTCAAGGGGTGGTGAATGGCATCTATTCGATGCTCGGCGCGGTGGCGTCCGCGGCGCAATCCGTGGTGAACACGGTGGCTTCCTGGCTGGGCTTTCATTCGCCAACTAAGGAAGGGCCTGGACGCTACCTGATGGATTGGGGGCCTGGATTGGCCGGTGGCTTTGCCGAAGGGATTGTGGCCGGTATTCCGAAAGTGCAGACGGCGGTGGATATGATGGTGCAGCCCATTCCACAAAAGCTGGGCAGCGTGGCAGCATCGACATCGTCCGGCGCGACAACGCGCTCCACAGGGGGAGGCAATCGCGAGATCGTCGATGCGTTGGGGCGCATCGAACGGAAGATGTCGAGCGGCGGGCGCATCACCAGCGATGACATCATGAATGCTTTTGGCCGGCAAATTATGACGTCGACGGGAAGCACGGGAGGACTCGGCTGATGAGCGACGTCACTCTCACTTGCACCGTCGGCGGTGTTTCCGTCGCCTTGTATAGCAAAGTACAAGTCTCAGAACGTGCCAATCAGCGCACGACCGCGTCGTTTGGGATTGTGGACACCACCAACGCGCTGACCATTGCTCAGAATATGAAGGTCATCCTCCAAGAGAACGGGGTCAATAAGTTTGTGGGCTATGTCGATACGGCGGATAGGCAGGTGATTGTCAGCAGCAATGGATCATTGATCAGTATTTATGACGTGTCGTGTAAGGACACACAGTACCTATCAGATAAAATGACGTACACGGGTGATGAACTGGCAGGCGTGACTTCGGGCGACGCTGTGGCACTCATCCACCAAAATGCCCTGGCGAGTCAAGGGGTGACGGCTAACTATCAGATTGACCGCGATGCCGACCTCACTGCATGGACAGCAGGCACACACACCAATACGCAAGCCACTGCCGATGGCTTAACGCTCGCAAATGCCGGTTCGACTTTTGTGAAGACGGAGACAAGCACCGCGGACTTTGCGGCGGGCACGCTTGATGGCACGCTGGCTGCGTATAACAACAATCTGCAATTGAATGGAACCAATGCCATCAAGTTGCAAGGGACAGCCAACGCTATTCACCTTTGGCAGTCGCACCGTCTCAAATGGAGACCTTCTCACATACGCCATTTGGATAAGCGGAGATAGCCCCCAAATGATGGGCGGTGTGGATCTCGTCTTCTCGGATGGCACCACCCTTCGAGATTGCTCCCCTTCGGCTCTCGACCAATCACAAATTGGCTCACATCCCAAGAATGACCTGGGCGGGCTAGCCAATGACCAATGGTATTGGCGCACCATTAGTATCCCTTCCTCACAAAATGGGAAAACGGTCAAGTATGCGACCGTGGCGCTGGAAGGCGATAAAGCAGGTACCTACACAGTCTACATGCGGGATATTCACTACTGTAATAGCAGTTTCACTGTGCTAGATAATATCTTCAATGCCTATTCAACTATCCCAGTCAACAAGCTTTCTTCTGTGGGCTATGACAATCTATCCATCTCTATTAAGCAGATTTACGAGCAAACCGGCCAACGCGTGAGCCTGGCCTATACCAATAGCGCGTGTACTATTTTGCGCCAATCGCTGATGAGCTGGACAGCTGACCTTCCTGCTCAAAAGAGCGTGTCCAACGTCAATTATCCGCCGCAGGTCATTATCGAAGTCTCATTCGACAATGGGTTCACGTGGCTCACCTGCACGAATAAACAGTCTATTCCGAACATGATGGCGGGTATGAGTGTGTCAGGGAAGCTTTTCAAGATACGGCAAACTCTCAATGTGGGTGGCCCCAATCCAGAATACACACCGGTGCTGCATGATTGTACCCTCACCTTGATACCGTCCTATGTGGCAACCAAGAGCGATGTCATCATCAGTAGTTTGGCGGGTGATGCGTCGATGGCAACGGGTACCAATACCCGTCTCACTAATAGTTCGACGCTCGGCTTATATATCACCGGGCAATATAAACAATGGGCCTTTGGCAATACTGGCTCACAAAGCATCTTTTCGAGCGTGACTTCTGCTGCTGCCACGCAAAGTACCTTTGTACATACCTTACAGATGCGCTGTACGGGTGTGGGTGACGGCAAGATAAAAATGGATTGGGCGGGCACGTTTGCTGACTTTGTGCTCGACATTGACATCAACCCGCATAACGCTACCGGCATTTATGGCGTGGTCTATCGCACGACATCCTGGGTCAATGCCAATGATACGTACGCTTACTTTGCCGGTATTGACATGGCGAACCAACTGCTGGTATTAGGGCATGGCAGCAATAGTACGGGAAGCACGTGGACGCAAATTACGACAACGGCAGGCACCTATACGGCGGATACCACCTATCACATGCAACTGGTCATTTCAGGTACCAGCCACCAGATTTACATTGATCACGGACTCGTTCACTACGGCGGCGGGCTATGTGGGCGTGCGCTACTATAATGACACCACGGTTCGTCAATCGGCGTTCTGGTCGGACATCGGTATCGTTTCAGGCACGAACTTGCAATCGACACGCCTGTGGCCCTCCACTTCCGTGTCCGCCGTGGGCATTGTGGAAAGTTCTGTTGTGCAGTGGAATGCGACGGTACCAGACTCTTGTACGCTCGACGTGCAAGCGTCGCTTGATGCAGGGGTCACCTACACCTCCTGCATCAACGGAGCCACGATACCAGGGTGTGCTCAAGGCGCGAACTTAGCGGGGAAGAGTCTCCTGCTCAAGGCTATCTTTACCACAACGAATGTTGCTGAGTATCCGACTCTATGGGGACTGACTGCCGTTGTTTCAAGTGATTTTCAGTCATCAGGCAACAGGAAGTCACCTACGATGAACGTGGCGTCTCTTGGCTACGTCGGCTCGTCCTCATTCACGTGGGTAGCCGATGTGCCTGCTAATACCACGCTCATTGGTAAAACCACGCTCGACAACTCAACGTATACCACCGTCACGTCCGGCTCTGCGGTGGCGGGTTTAACCTCACAACCGGCCCAGATGAGCGATAGTTTCACCACTAATACCTCGGCCAACTATACCTTGACTTTTCAAACGGGCGGTTCTATCCCAACCTTGACGTATGACACGCCAAACTCGAAACTCACGATATCCGGGGGCGTGACCGGCCATGCCAGGTGGACGCTCGCCAATACCGTCGTCAATGGGACACTCACGGCACTGGTCGCCTCATCCGACAAGGCTGGTTTCTTGTTCAGATACAGTGATACGAGCAATTTCTACCGGGTCATCTTAACGGACAGTACAGCCGTCTCGAACCAACAGATGGCCACCATTGTGCGCTGCCTGACTGGCACTGTAACGCAAATTGGACAGGTTTCAATCGACTTCGTCCATAACACCTACCATACGCTTGTAGCCAGTGCAGTGGGTAACGTAGTCACAATAAGCTGGGATGGTGTGCAAGTGTTCACCTATACCGATGCAACGCCGGTAGCAGGCGTTGGCGGTGCAGGTCTCTACTCCAACGGTGGGTCGATGGTGATCTATAAATTGGTGGTGCAGGGCAATGGCGCTTTGGCAACATCCACCACGGTGGGCTCTCAACTCCTGCTCACTTCGTCCGATCCACTTTACACACCGGTCGTGCATGAAGCCGTTCTTAACGTTCGGGGGCCGCAACTCGAAACGGGCAATGTCTTGCAAGCAACGAAGTATGCCTATGCTCAGGCCACCGCCAATATTGCCGATGCCGCCAAGCAGAGTAACATGCTCTGGAAAATCAATCCTGATCTCTCACTCACGCTCTACGGACGCACGAGCAGGCTCGCGGCCTGGCCTGCCTGGACAGGTATCAAGGCCGATGGAACAAGCGATGTGATGTACTCCAACACGCCCAAACTCTCGGCACAATCCCCGCTTTACAGGAACCGCCAGTATGTCACCAATGCCTACCAGCTCGTCACGACGAATGAGCAAATGCTTGGCAACGGCTATGCCAGTTCTTGGCCGTTGGCGCTGCCTGTCGACAGCATCACGACTTTTCAAGTCAACGGCCAGGATAAAACGGTCTCACTTGGTGGAAGCTCAGGCTTCGATTTCTATATTAATGGCACAGTCTTGTCACAAGACGCGGCGGCTCCATTGCTGACCGACGAGCAGGATGGTCGAGGACGGTGGAGGGTGTGATAACGTCGCAGCTGACGCTTTGGCACAAGCGCGTATTGACCAATACAGCATTCTCTCAAGAGATTGGGAATTTACCACCATGCGCAGCGGCCTTACCGTCGGGACGATCCTCACCAGTTTTGCGTCCGAGTATGGCTTAACGGACATGGACGCGCTTATCACCGCAATCACCACCGATTACTTCATGCATGGAGCGCTCTCGAGTCCCCTGTATGACATCCAATGCAGCGAAGGTCCTGCTATTGGCACATGGGCACGATTATTCATCCCGACGTAAGAAGGAGTCCTTCCTATGGCTAGTCTTATTCTTAATATGCACAGGGTCATCCAGGGCGAAGACCCGGCCGTCTTTTACGCGGCGCATACTTGCCCACTGGACGGCTATGTCTACGCCTGGGGCGACCCAACGGACGGCACCATCATTTGGTATTTGGGTGCGTGCCCAGTCGATGCCGTCAAAACGGCGCTCACGACGCGCATGACGAGCATTGTGACACAAGCCTATGGTGATCAGATTGATCCCGACCCCCATCGGCGTGTGCTCTCGGTCATTGCCCGTTCCAATGCCCATGCGAAAGAATGGCTCTTGCAACACGCCATTGAAGATATCGCCCATTTTTTAAGCGATGACCTGGTGCTCATGAAGCTCATCATTGCTGAAATGACAACACAGGGCATGATTGCCCCGTGAGAGTGTTGCCTTGTTTATGACACGAAAGGGGTACCCAAAATTAGCGATTTCACCGTTTTAAAAAGCCAAACGAACGCCGGTGCGGCGGTCACCGACGCCTCGCCCACCTGGGTGGACATGCCCTTTGCCACCGCCAACAACGAACTGCGTTTATGTGCGGCGGCGGCTGGTGCGACTACGACTACGTCAGCTGCCTGGCCCTCCTTCTTGCGTCCTGCATCCACGGCTGTCATCCCCGAAATGTGGGCCTTTACCGCCGACGCCACGGGCCTCAAGATGGCCACCTACGACGGCACAAGCGCCCACTACATGCAGTGGCGCATTAACTGGGACGCCACTGGCACCTTTGCCAGTGCCCCCATCATTAGCGCCTGGAAAGACAATACCTTGCCTGCTGCTTCACCTGGCACACAACCAACAGCGGGAGCAGGCGGAGATGGGAGTAGCTTTGTCAATGGAAGTGCCGACACCTCCAACACCTCGTATATCAAAGCCAATGCCTACGGACGCGGTACAGCGGCTTCTGGAAGTACGCAGGATACTCCTGCGGCTAACGCAGCAGGCACCCTGGCTGTTACAACCGGGACAGCAGGCGCCGTTTCACCACCGGTCACACCAGCATGGCTTGCGACCTGGCAAAGTTTGCAGGCAGCAACAGCCTGGATCGCCGACGCAGTTACGCCGCAGGCATTGTTTGCAGGATTCTGGTATACCGTTCTATCGTTCTGGACGGGGCCAGGTATGACTGGAGGGACGCTCTTGCCGGTAGACTAAATTGCCGCTTTCAAGTAGTGTGAACTGCTTGATCGAAGAACCCGCTGTATCGGTGAAACTCCAGAGATGGACAATACCGAGGGAACCCGTAAGGGACGCCGTAACGAGCATACGCGGGAGCGAAAGCTAAGATGTGCTCTGACCCCTGGCAATAATCGAACACGAGAAACCAGGGAGACTAGCAGAAATGACTAGTCCCGCCTATAAAGGTGAGTAACAAATGTGACTTGGGTTTCAGTATACGTGGGTTTAAGGCCCTTGACGGTCAAAAGGTGTCAATGCTTCAAAGGGCTTATACCATAAACTCAGGCAGGAAGCGAGGTTATCATGGGTTTAACATCAGTGAAGCACCCCCGCATTGAATGCGGAGGATTCTACAGAGATTGCTCCCTGTTGGCCTCTTCCAGGCCGGTGTTCGGTACAATCTCGATGGAAGGGAGTGACCCACTGTCCATGTCAACGATTGGCACACAAACGTTTTTGTACGCTAGTGCTTTTACCCAAGGGAACGATTTACCTTGGAACCCGCAAACACTATGAAGTTGTTGGTGTGCAATGGGAAGGCTGCACTGGGGTCAAGCCTTGCCGTCTTACGTCTTCCCAGGAACACTCTCATCATTCTTTTTGTTGAGTTGAAAAGCGGAAAGGAGCAAGGGGTGAGTTTAACATCACTCATCTACCTGGCGCAAGGTCTCTCCTACTGGAAAGTGAAACTCAGACCGACATCACTCTCGAAGCGGCGCGAGTTTAGCGAACTGGACATGACCTGGGACGCTGTTCGGGGGCATCGACAGCTGGATTGGGCGCTGGATATCGTCGGCACGGGCGACAATAACCGCATCGAAGAATTGATGCTCTGCACGCCCCAGGGCGAGGTGGTGATGCCGTTTTATGAGCCACGCACGGCGTTTCAGTTCAAGCGGGGGACGCTGGACATGCTTTCCAATGGGCGCATCATTCAAGCGCAAATCATCGGGCGCGTTGAGAACCGAGAAACGGGTGTGTGTACTGCTTGCATTTGGGATGTGCGAGGCCATGATGAGAAAGTTGAGAGTGGGGTACTCTTGCCACAAAAAAAGCACCTTTACCTTGACTTTGTAACCACCATCCATAACTTTGGTGCGTGGCATACCGATATCGTGCCAGTCGGGGCGATGTCTAGAGAAGTGATAGGAGTCTAGCGTATGGCTTACGGAACAACTTCTAAGGGCAGTGATGGACTGCCGATGGGCAGTGTGCAAGTACCAGGCCAGACGAACCTGACGCCACTCATGGGCGGAACTATCACAACGGATGCCAACTCAAATACGGCGGCCCCAGGTGTCGTCCAGCAAGATGATGGACGCAAGACGACCTATAGTTTTTCTGCGACTGCCCTTGCTGGGGTCGCCGGTGATGTGTTGCTCTTCAAGGGTAGTAGCACCAAGACGGTCAGGGTCACCCAGGTGATTATCAGCGGAACCGCAACGACTGCCATTAATCTGGATGTCCAGCTTATCAAGCGTTCCGCAGCCGATACGGCTGGTACGACAGGAACGGCACCGACGATTGCGCCCCATGACAGCGCCAATGCGGCGGCCACAGCCACGGTTGCCATCTACACCGCCGCGCCAACAGCAGGGACATCGGTGGGCATTGTGCGTGCAGCTCGTCTCTTTCTTGCAACACCCACGACATCACCCACTCTAGCTGAATTGATTATGTGGGACTTTGGTGTTCGTCCAGGTGCGCAAGCAGTGGTGTTGCGAGGAGTGGCAGAGTGTCTAGCTGTGAACCTCAGTGCTGCTCCGACAGCAGGGTCAATTGATATTAGTTTTGAATTTACGGAGGAATAACACATGGCTATTGTACCTATTGACAATGCGCATCTGACGCAATCACTCTTAAACGATGCTATGCAGATGCGTACGTTTGTACAGTGGATAGAAGCGCGTTATAGCGTGTACAACCAGAACTGTTCAACCGCGAACATGACTGCCGCCGGTATCTCGTCAGGCGACCAAACAACGGTGCTGGCATTTATAGCCGATCTCTCAAGAATAAACACGCTTGCTGGTGGCACTGTCCCGTCAAATGCAGCAAATATCGCGTATGATGTCAACGCTATCCTGGGCATATTGTGATCAGTGTTAATCACACGCGATATGCGCCAAAGAAAGGCATCACCTAATCTATGACAGCCCTGACCGTCCTTGAGAATAGTTTTGCTGCCTCATCTACGCTCTCAACGGCCAACCAGCTTGTGACTGGTACAGGTGGTACATCGGGTAGTGCCATCACCATACTCGTTGGAACGGCAACCGGTTGGGGCGAGATATGGTCACAGGGCAACACAGGTGCATGGGCTGCGGCTGGTTCAATGGGCACACCAACTGGTCGCGGGTGGTTCTTAGACGCCTCGACCCTAGACGGACAAACCATAGCGGCGGGCGTCTGGTCATCTCTGATGAAGATGAAGGCGTCTGCTACTGGTATCACGGTCTCTATCTCGTTGAACGCCTATATCTACAATACTGGTGTCTATACACTCATTGGCAGCATGACCAAATCGGGCTATGCCATGCCTTCTGTGGCAACTGAGCCAACACTCTCTACGCCAAGCTTAAGTGCAGCCAACTTCCCTGCCGGTTCAAAGTTGTATGTTGACCTCTGGTTCAACGTCACAGCCAACACGGCGGCAGCAGGTACAACCTTTGGTGTATCACAAGGGACATCATCTGGTACAGCAGATATCACTACTGAGAAGATAGTGACTCCTGGGTATGCGCCAACGCCACCTGCCTCCAATACCACGCCACTTGTTCTTTACGGTTCAAGCGTGGTCAGTTCTCTTGCTACCGCTGACCAACTGAGCAAAACAACCGGTGGTACCGAAACTACCAAAGTGACAACTTCGCCAGCTTCTGGTAGTGGCTTCATGGAAATCTTGTCTCAGGGCGGCTCCGGTACAGTAAATGCCTCTCTTCCTGCTCCATCAGGGAAGGGATGGCTTCTTGACCTGACTCTTTTAGAGCAGCAACAATTCTTTGCGGGCCTTTGGTCTGCGTCATTTGCGCTCTCTGACGCAGCTGGTGGCGGGGCATTCACCAGCTTAACTATTCGGGCGTATAAAAAAAGCGCAGCAGGCGTCTATACATCCATTGGCGTGATGACCAACAGCAGCCCGCCGAGCATCACCACATCACGTCAGGTGTATACCATAGCGGCTACAGCTTTTCCTGCTATGGTCTTTAACATCGGGGATAAGCTCTATCTTGACCTCTTTATGAATGCATCGGCCTGGACATCCGATACGATTACGGTCTATGTCTCTACCTCTGGTACTGCAGGCGTTGCTTCTGATATGCAGATAACGTCGCCAGGATATAGCCCAGCTTCATCCACCATCTTTATTCCAAGAGCGCTCACAGCCCTTATTGCCACCTGGTTCAGATATCTGCAAGTGCGCGTGCTCATGCGAGTGCAGAACACCCAAACCCTGCGCACCCGCACCGTGATGCGCACACAAGTCAACAAGACGCTCCCCGTGCGCATCGTGGAACGGGTGCAATCCACCCGGACACTGGTGGCCCGCGTGGTGATGCGCGGGGGAACGCGCATCCTGGTGGTACGAACGGTCATGCGCACCCTCAAGACGCGCACACTGGTCGCTCGCACATCGATGCGCGTGCAAGCTACGCGCACCCTGGTGGCGCGTGTAGTGGAACGGGTGCAGAAGACCCAAACCCTGGTGGCACGTACCAGAATGCGTGTTCAAACCACGCAGACCCTCGTCGTGCGCACCATCATGACCACCGTCAATACCGTGACGCGCAACCTGCCAGTACGCGTGCGTGTGCGTGTCCAGCGAACCAGCACCCTGGTGGCACGCACCGTGATGCGCGTGCAAGCCACCCGGACGCTCGTGGCCCGCATTGTGGAGCGGGTGCAGGCCACACGCACCCTGGTGGCCCGCGTGCGCCTGCGGGTGCAATCCACCCGGACACTGGTGGCCCGCGTGGTGATGCGCGGGGTGACCCGTATCCTGCAAGTCAGGGCAGTGATGCGGGTGCAACGAACGGTGAGTCTGGTGGTGCGCACGCGTATGCAGCAACTAGCCACCCGCACACTGGTCGCTCGCGTAGTAGAACGGGTGCAGGCCACACGCACGCTCGTAGCACGAACGGTCATGCGCACACTGGTCACTCGCACACTGGTCACTCGCACACGTCTACGCGTACAAGCGACGCGCACCCTCGTGGCGCGCGTGGTGGAACGCACGCAAGTTACCAGGACACTCGCTCTCCGGGCAGTCATGCGCCAACTCACCACTCGCACGCTGCAAGTACGCACAAAGATACGCGTCGCTTCCACACGCACCCTCCAAGTGCGTGTGGTGATGCAAGCGGCCGTCAACCTCGTCACGCGCACCCTCGTGGTGCGCACACGTCTGCGCGTGCAGTCCACACGCACACTCGTGGCTCGCGTGGTGGAACGCACGGGCGTTTCCAGAACGCTCGCCCTCCGAACAGTCATGCGTCAACTTACCACGCGTGTACTGCAAGTGCGTGCGCGTGTACAAGCCCAGGCCACACGCACGCTCGTGGCTCGAACCGTGATGCGCGTGCAAGTGACGAAAACGCTGGTCGAGCGCATCAAGATAAGCGTGAGCGCGACAAAAACACTCGTTGCGCGTATCAAGATGCGCGTGGCTGCGACCAGGACACTCGTGGTACGTACCGTCGAGCGCGTGCAAGGGACAAAAACCCTGGTAGCGCGTCTCAAGATGCGTACGCAGGTGACACGCACCCTCTTCACACGCGCGCGTGTGCGAGTACAGGTCACACGAACGGTGCCGGTGCGTGTGGTCGAGCGCGTCCGCACAACCGCAACGCTTGCCACACGTGTACGCATTCAGGTCATCTTATTCAAAACGCTCATCGTCCGAGCGCGTATGAGGGTACCCGCCACGAGGACGCTGCCGGTGCGCTTTGTGCTGCTGGTCATCATCGGAAAGGTGGATACCATCACGGTTGGGAGCGCACGAGGGAATCTTGAGAGTATCAGCACACGAGGTGTCATGACCGCACCTGGCAGCCGCGGAGTACTTGCCGCCGGGGGCAGTCGTGGCATCATCACAGAGAACGGTACCAGTAGCACTATTACCGTTGAAGAGGAGGAGTGACCTATGGATGACTATAGCCCGCGCTGGGTGGGCGATTTGTCGCACCCGCTTGCCCACACGTTTGTCGATGGAGCAGGCAATCCCCATGACCTGACCGGCGTGGTGACCGCCAACATGACCTTTGTACTCGTGAGCGTGCAGAGTGGGACACGTAAAGTCGGCCTGGGCACATGGACAATTACGGATGCGCCCAACGGGATAGCCGTCTATCACTGGAATACCGCCGATGTGAATACAGCCGGATTGTGGCAAATCCAGGCAAGTGTGCCTTTTGCGGACGGAATTTTACACTTCGCTATCAAAGAGTTGGTCTTCTTACAGCCCTTGTAAGTTATGGGTTTTGTGAAGTACCCCATGCCTAAAGGCGAGAGGCTTCTCGTAGCAAGCCAAACGGAACATACCCGCTCGTGGCAGTTTCACGAAGGTTCCTACCGAACCTGGTTCAGGAGTTGTGCATGGTATCGAACAGAATGTCTTTTCTGTCCTGGGGTAGACCTTGCGAACTTACGAAAAGAAAATCTTCGTGTACACTCTTATATTCTTTTTGTCCAGTTAAAAAGCGGAAACCGCTTCCCTCCCCTGGTCTAAAAGATAGGGGTCTTACGCTATGACGATAATACAAAGGAATGAGTGATGCTGATGGATATACTTCTCGTGCTGCGCCTCTTGATCACGTTGACGTTTCTTATCCTGGCCGCAGGTGGGCCGTATGCCATCGTGCAATTACGGCGGTTTATCATTGTCTATACGCAACGCCACGTGGCGCTCGAGCTGCGTG
>WNGM01001112.1_pt1 | contig 23581 bp, 21 predicted proteins | sample 5400571 | NCBI WGS metagenome assembly WNGM01 (sample SAMN13153378, study PRJNA577476) | soil metagenome | isolation source: 100 cm soil or saprolite under Garry oak tree replicate 2 | place: USA:California | collected 2016-06-15 | reverse complement strand
CGACGAAATCGATCAGTTGTGGGTCCACGGCGCTGCGCTGGATAGCGCCTTGAGCGGCAATGACGCCCAGTTCAATAGCGCTGACATCGGAAAGTGAACCTTGTAAGGTCCCGACAGGGGTTCTTGCCCCGTCAATAATATACACCTCTGGCATAGTGTTCTCCTTGAACTAGTCGTGAAACGATGGGTAACGAACCTACAGTACAACATTTTGCATGAGACGGTACCTAAGACAAGGTTCACAAGATTTTTTCAACCTGACTTTGAACCTTGCCTGGGGATCAAAAAGAAGCACACTTTTATCGACGTCGGTCTATAACGTGAACTGCCTTACCCTCACTACGAGGCAAGGTGCCAGGACTGGACACATGCACGTTCAGTCGCAGGCCCAATGCTTCATATAAGGCTGTACCTATCTTGTGCTGGAGCCCCATTACCTGCTCGTGGGCCGCCCATCCGTCGGCGTCACTGGTGAGCACAGCCCCGCCTAGCTGCTCCTGAAATTCCCTGGTTACCTCAGTTTCCACCGTGGCTTCATCTAACGTCTGCTTGTAGTCCAGGATGACCTGATAGTGAGGTGCCAGTTCGAATATACCCAACAGCACGCGCTCGATCTCGCTAGGAAAGACATTGATCCCGCGGATAATGAGCATATCATCCACGCGTGCTTTAATCTGGCTCATACGAACCAGGGTGCGTCCACAGACGCAACGATCTGGGATCAAGGTACAGAGATCGCCAGTTCGGTAGCGCAGCAGAGGCAACGCCTCCTTGGTGATGCCGGTGAAAACAAGCTCACCCTCCTGCCCATAGGGAAGCGGCTCGCCGGTATCGGGATCAACGATTTCGGGGAGGAAGTGGTCTTCAAAGATATGCAGAGTGCGCGTTCCTCCCTCGCTGATTTGCCCCTCCTCGGCACATTCCATCGCCACACCCGGTCCCATGACCTCACTCAACCCGTAAATGTCCAGGGCCTGGATGCCCAGGCCCTTTTCAACCTGGGAGCGTAATCCTTCCGTCCAGGGCTCAGCCCCAAAGATGCCGCGTTTCAGGCACAGGTCATCCGGACCCAGCCCCATATTGGTCAGGGTTTCGGCAATAGTCAAGGCATAAGAAGGCGTACAGGTGAGTGTGGTCGCCTGCAGGTCACGCAGGAGCATGATCTGGCGCTGGGTGTTGCCGCTGGAAATCGGGACCACCGTTGCGCCCAGGTACTCACAGCCGTAATGCACACCCAACCCACCGGTAAACAGGCCATAGCCGTAGGCGTTGTGGACAACTTCACCAGGGCGCACGCCCGCACATACGAGCGCTCGGGCAACGACCTCACCCCAGATATCAATATCATTCCGGGTATAGGCGACAATCTTGGGCTTGCCCTTGGTGCCCGATGAAGCATGGATCCGAATCACTTGTTCCCTGGGCACCGCCAGGAGACCCAGGGGGTAATTATCGAGCAGATCATGCCGTGTGGTGAAGGGAAGTTGAGTGAGATCGTCCAGGCTTCTTACTGCCGTCGGCTCGATATCCTGATCATTCAGTGCTTTATGGTAGAAAGGCACATGCCCATACACACGTTGGACCGTTGCCTGCAGACGCTCGAGCTGCAGAGCACGCCGCTCTTCAATAGACATATAGTCGCGCTTGGCGACTTGCTCGTTCCATGCCATAAGAAACCTCCCTCATTGTAATATGCCGAGTAATACGCCGACAGGGGTCCATGTCCCGTCAACAATATACACCTCTGGCATAACGTCCTCCTCTAACGAGTGGTGAAACAATGGGTAACAAACCCACTGTACAACTTTTGCCGAAGACAACTATCTGCATTCTGGCAGCAAGTGCCACCAACTAATGTGGACAATTCATTGTTTTGAAGTATAAAGAGTTCAGATCACAATGCTATCACGTTGGTCGCCTTTTTCTTACAAAACCGTCACAATGTCACCTTCCACCTCTCCCTTAGACATGACGGCCCTCTGACCGATTTTTCTTGAAAAACACCCTACATTGAAACACAGCAAGAAAGCCAGGCTAAAAGAGGTTTTATAGGCTTGGGCTGATCTTAAAGCCTGAAGGCATGATACTATTAATTAAGGAGTGCTTGTCTTATGCATGCCACAACTGCAAACTTGCACATGTCAGAAAATAAGGAGACAGAAATGGATATTGCTAATACCTTGCTTGACGCCACCACACGCTCAGAGATAATTGAAATTCTGCTCAGCAAACTACGCGAAAACTATGTTTTTCCCAATGTCGCAGAAGAGATGGAAGAGTCCATGCGTCGACGACTGAGCAGTGGCGAATACAATGACATTACCACAGGGGAAGCCTTCGCTGAAACCCTTACTGTACATCTGCAAGAGATCAGTAAAGATAAGCATCTCCAGGTATTTTACAGTTCTGCTCAGGAGCCTGCGAGGAAGGACGTTGCAGCACCTTCCGAAACATACAGGAATTCGCTTTGGCTTCTCAAAAACTATGGTTTTGAGAAAGTGGAACGTTTGCCTGGTAACATCGGCTACCTCGATTTTCGCGCCTTCTACCCTGTCGAACTTGCCGGGGAAGTTGCTATTGCCGCACTGAACTTTCTTGCCAACACAACTGCACTGATCGTCGACCTGCGTAAAAATCACGGTGGTGAACCTGCATTGGTCGCTTTAATGTGCAGCTACTTCTTCGACTCAGAGCCAGTCCACCTCAATAGCATCTACTGGCGTGCAAGCAATAGAACTCAGCAATTCTGGACGTTACCTTATGTTCCTGGCAGGCGTTACCTCAATAAGCCCGTCTATGTCCTGACAAGCCACGAGACGTTCTCGGGGGCAGAAGAGTTTACTTACAACCTCAAGAGTCTGAAACGTGCTACCATCATCGGTGAAATTACCGGTGGCGGTGCTCATCCAGGAGATGTATACATAATCAACGCTCATTTCACGATCTTCATACCAACAGGGCGTGCCATCAATCCGATCACCGGATCGAACTGGGAAGGAACGGGAGTGATACCAGATATTGAGGTGCTACAGGAGGAAGCGCTGAAAGTGGCCCATGTCATGGCGCTCAAGAAGGTACTTGGGGACATTGGTGATACGCCAACTCAAGCGCAGGAATTCTTTGTGCAAGAATTACAGGAGACTCTTGCTAGGTTGGAAAGGGCGAATCATGAGGCGTGAGAGGCCTGGATATGCAAACGCAAAGGTGAATTTGATGAGGTGATGCCCCATGATGCCCCATGATGCCCCAGAGCCCGCGAATTATCCTGGCGACTCTTGCGGTCGATAGGGGCATCAGCTCCTGTCGACGGAACTGCTCACCTTCCCTGCGGCACGCGCCTGCTGAACGTAGTCGACGAAAAATTCGATGGCTTGCGGACTTGCTAACGCATCCCGGCTGACTGCTTTCTCCACCGGCACTCCCATAAAGAGTTTCTTCACGGGGACCTCGGTCTTTTTGCCATTCAGGGTACGAGGCACTTCCTTGATGGCAAGGATCTCATCTGGCACGTGATGGGGGGAGAGGTTATTGCGGATGCTATCTTTGATCTTCTTCTTGAGCGCGTCGTCCAATTCGGCACCATCCCGAAGCACTATGAAGAGTGGCATGTAGTATTTCCCACCTGGTTGCTCGACGCCCACAACCAGGCTATCCAGCACCTCTGGAAGCGCCTCTACGACTCGGTAGATCTCACTACTCCCCATTCTGACTCCCATACGATTAATCGTGGAGTCCGACCGCCCAGTGATAATGGCGCTGCCCGTGGGCGTAATCTTGATCCAGTCCCCGTGTCGCCACACCCCCGGATACATTTCGAAGTAGCTCTCCTGATAGCGTTTGCCCTCGGGATCATTCCAGAAGAACAGGGGCATCGAGGGCATAGGTGAGCTAATGACGAGTTCTCCTACCTCATCAACAACCGGCTTACCTTGTTCATCAAAGGCTTCCACCTTTACCCCTAGCGCGCGGCACTGAATTTCGCCGGAATAGACGGGTAGCAGCACACAGCCGCCTACGAAAGGTGTGCAGACATCCGTGCCTCCACTGGCGGAAACGAGCCACACGTCTTTCTTGATGTGTTCGTAGACCCAGTGGAAGCCCTCTGGTGGCAAAGGAGAGCCCGTCGAGCCAATCGCTCTGAGCCTGCTCAGGTTATAGGTCTGCCCTGGTTCGATTCCCGCCTTCATACACGAAGTGAGATATCCAGCGCTGGTGCCGAAGAACGTCATCCCAGTATCCTGGGCAAATTGCCAGACTCTGCCCATATCTGGGTAGGTAGGGCTCCCATCGTAGAGGAGGATAGTGCAGCCGACCAGCAACCCACCGACGACGAAGTTCCACATCATCCAACCGGTTGTGGTATACCAGAAGAAGCGGTCGTCCGGTTTCAGATCCAGACCCAGGTCGAGACTTTTGAGATGTTCCAGCACGATGCCGCCTTGACCTTGAACGATAGCCTTCGGTAAGCCAGTCGTGCCCGAGGAATAGAGCACCCACAGAGGATGATCGAAGGGCACCTGCTCGAAGGTTAACTCCGAGCTTCCCTGGAGCAATTCTTGCCACAACACAGCATTTGTGAGTCCCTCTGTCGTCGTGTCTTGCGATAAATAGGGTAGCAGTACCGTCTTTTGCAGGGTGGGCAGATGCCCTTGCAGCTCGGCGATGATCGGGCGTCTGTCGAAGCTGTTGCCATTATACTGGTAGCCATCCACAACAAAGAGCACCTTTGGCTCAATCTGTTTGAAGCGATCGATCACGCTACTGCTGCCAAAGTCCGGCGAGCAACTCGACCAGGTGGCCCCGAGGCTGGCCGTGGCCAGAAACGCGATCACCGTTTCTGGAATGTTTGGCATATAGGAGACGACTCTATCGCCGCGTTGCACGCCCATCGCACGGAGCGCATTGGCGATTAGACCGACCTTGCGGCGTAACTCCTCCCATGTGACCTCGGTCAAGGGTTGCCGCTCCGATTGGAAAATCAAAGCCGGATGGTCCGTAGCCATGTGGCGAAAGACCTGCTCAGTGTAATTCAGTTCAGCGCCGACGAACCATTTTGCGCCAGGCATCTTGCGTTCTTCCAGCACTGTCGTATATGGCTTCGAGGCCTTAACTTGGTAGTATTCCCAGAGCGAGGCCCAAAAATCTTCGAGATAGTTGACCGACCATGCCCATAACTCTTCAGGAGAGCGGAAGCTCAGTCCTTTCTCATTTTCAAGCCACTTCATGTAGCGTGTGATATTCGCTTGCTGCTTCAACTTCACTGAAGGCTCCCAGAGGAGCACCCTCTCTTCAAGGGAAGATTCCATGCTTCATCCTCCTCTATAACGCGTATAACGGGAGGTCACCGCTGCGGTGACCTTGTCTGCATTTAGACGTAGCGGTGTGGGTGGATTTCGAGTTCGCGCAGGAAGTCTTCGACCATGCGCTTCGTATCGTATTGAGGGGACCAGTTCCACTCCTCGCGCGCTTTGCTGTCATCCAGTGGTCGCAGCGGGAGAATGGCCTGTATCGCCATGTCGGGCTTGAAGTCAATCTGCGCCCCAGGAACCTTTGCCCGCACCTGGTCAGCCAGCTCTGCCGCACTGGGGTTGGGCGTCGGGCCATTGAGCAGGTAGTTGACCATTTTGATGTTTTGCGCTGGAGCCTCTGCTAACTGCACGACGGAGCGAGCCGCATCCTTAAAGTAGATCACTGCAATCTTGGTATCCGGCGTCACCCAGATGGTAAAAGGCTTGCCCCTGGCTGACGCTTCAATCACCCAGGAGGTGTATTGGACCACCCCTGGTGTTTTGACTCCCGGTCCTACGACGGATGGATAACGCACTCCCCTGAAATCCAGGCCATACTTGCGTTTGTAAAAGAGACCAAGATGTTCACAGAACACTTTGGTGGCACCGTAAAATAACTCCGGTCGCTGGAGCGTGTAGTCCGTAATCACCTCCTCCTGGATATCCCGGCTGTAGGTTCCGATGGTGCTGGAAAATATCACCTGTGGCACCTCGAAGAGCCTGGCAGCCTCCAGCAAGTAGAAGGTGCCTATAACATTAGTACGAAATGACGCTGGCGGGTCGGCATCAGAAGGAACGGACAACATTCCTCCCAGGTGATAAATCGTGCTCGGCCTGACGGCTTTGACGAGATTCAGGACGTGGCTGAAGTTGCTTAGATCTCCTCGCACTACTTCGGTCTGGCCTGCTATGTCGTCCAGCCGGTTCAGTGCAGGGTTGATATCGAAAACAACGGGCTTCTTCTCGTCTTTTTCAAGAAGGATGCGCACGACTTCTGCCCCGATGAAGCCTGTGCCTCCTGTAATCAGGGTAGTCATAACTAAACAATCTCCTGTCTGCCAGCATCATAGCGGCTTAAACTGTTCAAAAGGTTGGTAACATAGAGCACAATAGGCAATAGCTCGACAGGGTGTTGGGCCAAAGGTATTTTCAAGTGTCGTTTGCTGTGAACCGCAGTGGGGACAGGTTAAGGGATGGCTCATAAGCATGGGCACGGCGCGTCCTCGACCGATTCTGGGTGGAGGAGCAATGCCCACTCTGCGCAGTTTCTCCCGTGCCTCTTCTTTCAGCAGATCACTCGTCCAGGGCTGCACCGTGACATCGACTTCCACCGTCGAAGCCAGTTGTAACAGGCGATTACGGATTTCGGCGCGAATCTGGGAAATGGCCGGGCAGCCGGCAAACGTAGGGGTGATATCCACATGAATATAAGAGCGTGCAGCGTCAACCCGGATGTGTTGCACAATTCCCATATCGACCACGGAGATGACTGGCAGTTCAGGATCGGGAACATTGCTGAGTGTATCCCAAACCCGCTGTTCGTCAAGCGCTGGATGTGAAGATTCAGCTATCAATTTGGACATGCTCTTTTTCTTTCTGTGCGTAATGCTACCAACTTGCCTGTGGTTCCACGCGATACACCATCGTCATCTCTTCCCACAAGCCAACAAAGTCGGGCGTATGCTGTCCACGACGTCCACCCAGGCGTGGCGCGATCATCGGTTGATACTTTGGAGCACCTGTGGGAGATTCTATGCGTGATACGGGAAAGGGCAGCTGTATTCGCTCAAAAACTGGAGCGATTGCTGCTAGCCACTCCTGTTGCAAGGACGCAGAGGCGAGCGTAAGAATACCTGCGCGCAGCAGAAGTTCTTCATCCGGAAATGGCTCAAACATGCCCAGGGCATCAGGCCATAAACATTCAAGAGCTTGCTCCAGGCGTTGACGCGCCTCGGGAGTGCTCTCGGCCAGCCGTTCAAGCCAGGCATGGACATGCATCTGGTGATAGACTTCCTCTCGTTGGATCTTGGCTACCGCCTGGGCTATGGGCAGATACGTTGAGGTGCTGAGATGCTCCAGACGAAGCTGATCGGCGATATGATAGAGAAATTGACGGGCAATGGTAAAGGCCCAATCACCACGACGATGATCGACCAGCTGCACCTGGCGGTATTCCTCCGGCTTGCGTCCATAGGCGATCCGGTCGAGAGACATTCCCGTCAAAGTGGCAACTTCCTGGTAGAAGAGACGAGCGTGACCAATCTCATCTTGAGCAATAGAACTGCTTGCAACATCTTCCTCAAGCATCGGCGCCACGCCGGTCCACTCGGAGTCCCAGTAGCCGAGCACGAACTCGTCGTCAGCTAGAGCCAGTAAAAAGTCTATAAGAGGCCGTTTGAGGTCTGGAGCACCATCCTGAGAGCCGGCAATTTCACTCATAGCGGCTTCCCTCCCGCAGCTTGCACACGCTGGCGTGCAATGCGCAGTTTTTCGCGAATGTTGTAGCCATCCAAGCGACGGTAGGAGCGGTCGAGTGGCGGCTGTAAGAGATCCGGATCAGTGAGTTCACTGATGGCGCTGCGTGGGCAGAGCCAGAGCCTGAGGTAGCCTTCTTCGCGAAGATGAGCAAGCCCCACCGCTGCCTCTGCGGCCTCAAGCAGGTTCACCTGCTCCAGGTCTTGCAGCCACACAAAAGGCTTCCCGTCCTGCTTCTGTCCGAATATGGCAAAGGTCCCGCGGGTCTGGCTGTATTCCTCAGGTGTTGTATCTCCTCTAGCTAGGGCATGCAAGATAGCAGGGAGCTGTCTGGTGTCACGTATTTCCCACAAGGCTGCGCGAGGAATAATCCAGAGCTTCTGACTTTCCTGTCGCCGCCCATAAAACTCCCTGGCATAGTGAATGGCCAGTTCGTTATCAGGCGCCCGCAGATTGCCGCCGTGGTGCGGAAAAGAATCTCTTCGATCCTGCTGAAAGACTTCAAAGACCTCCCCATCCGCATCACTGCTCACAGCGGCTCCAGGGGCATGTTCCACGAGGTTTGACATATCAGTACTCCTTGCTGGCTCAGGCAGTGCTCACTGACCTGGAGGCTGAACGGCGATAAAGCATGAGGTCGCGCACCCACTGGCCTTCTTCGTAGGTCATGCGGCGGAAGCCGACCCGCTCTGCCGTGGCGGGGCCCTGATTGCGTACAACAGCGCGAAGTTCATCCCAGTTCGGCTCGCTGTAAACCCAACGGCCCTTTTCCGCATCGTAACGCAACTCAGGGTCGGGGATCACCAGGCCGATTTCGCGCAGCCGGGGCACCTGGGTGTCCAAAAACTCCTGGCGTAGTTCCTCGTTCGTCTTGGACTTAATGCGCCATTGCAGGTCTCTATCTTTTTCAGCGGGAGTGTTGGGTCCATGGAAGACCATCAGCACCGGCCACCAGCGATTGAGTGCCTCTTGCGCCATCTCGCGTTGTCGAGCGGTACCATTCATCATCGTAATCACAGCATCGCGACCATACATCATGTGGAACGATTCTTCCCAGCAGATCTTTTGCATCGTCCTGGCGTAAGGGGCATAACTGCTATCACGCAGAGCGTGTTGTGAGACAATGGCCGCAGCATCCACAAGCCAGGCGATGATACCAGTATCGGCCCAGGATTTGGTACGGTAATGGAATGCATTATGGAATTTGCCTTTTCCCGCAATCAGATCTTCAATGCAGGCGCTGCGTGGTTTGCCCAGGTCTTCAACCAGGCGATAGAGCAATTCGGCATGCCCGGCTTCGTCCTGGATTTTCGCCGTGAGCGCAAGTTTGCGCTGGATAGTGGGTGCACGCATGATCCAGTCGCGTTCCGGCAAAACGCCCATCAATTCGGAGTTTGCATGCATTTCAATGAAGCGAATAAGCGACTGGCGGTAGGCATCTGGCATCCAATCTGTCGCCTCAACCTTGCCACCGTTTTTGACAGAGTCAAAGAAGCGTTCAGTGCGTTCTGCTTCATTCTCTTGTAATAACATTGAAAACCTCGTTTCTGATTGTAGGGTACCGAGGAGCATATTCCAATACTCTCCTAGCTTATACATGAGCTACTCCGAGCATCCAGGACAATTAATTTAATGCCTGGTAAAAACATTGTGAAACAAAAATTGTCAAAAGTCAAGAGTTGTTGACATAAGCTTTTACCAATGAGTAAAATATTTGGGCTTGTAGGCTAGTATAGCCTACCAGAGAATATCGTTGTGGAGCCATGATGCCTTCACTAGCGAGGAGTGAGTCAGCGAGGGAACATCGCAAGCTCAATTGAGGGCTCGTCATCCGTTTTGTCGTGAATTAGCAGGGAGGAGAAGGAATAAGGCCACGCTCAACCGTATCTGCAAATATCTCTGCGATTTGCTGAGGAGTATAACGACCGGAGGGCTTATACCACATAGAAAGCCAATGACACATTCCTAACAGCCCAAAGGTGATGATCTTGGAATCAACGGTTTTGAAAGCGCCATTCGCCTGACCTTCCTCAAGGATTTGCTCGAAGTAATGTTCGTAATCTTTCTGACGAAGGATAATTTCTTTCGCGAATGGACCAGTGAGATGCTGTTGTTCGCGATAAAAGACCGTGAGAGCGGGTGATCTATTTGCTGCGATAGCTATATGGTGCTCTATAGCACGCCGTAACTTCTCGGCAGGGGGGAGATCGGACTCGACGATACGTTGTAGTGGCTCTTCAGCGATGCTCAATATGAGCAGGCAGATAAGGCGCAAGATCTCCTCTTTGTTTTTGACGTGATAATAGAGTGCCGGTTTGGTCACGCCGAGCACCTCGGCAATGTCATCCAGGCTCGTTGCACCAAAACCATTGTGCGCGAAAAGTTCAGCAGCCACCGCTACGATGGCTTTTTGCGTCAATCGTGCGCGCTTCCCTTCGCCTGATCTGCCCTCTTTTTTCCTGTACGCTTGATTTTTTTCTAGATTCTGCTTCATCTGTCCTCTTTTTTACTCTTCGTTCATATTTCATGGCCGAAGCAATAGATCAAATTTTCCTTATTTTATCACATGGTAAAAAATTATGAAAAGGTCTTGACTTTTGGGTGACTGTTCGGAAAGTGGTAAAAATGGTATAAAATAGAAAAGGAGAGAGAAACCAAAGGAGGCAGAGCCATGCGTTTACGAATCGTCTTACCCAAAGTCAACCCTGAGGTGATGGCAGTTCCTTCAACCTGTTCGTATGCTGGCTGTGGCGGGCGGAAGTTTCACTTGCGCCAGGAAGTGGCGAAACCGCTGCGAGATACAGTGTATCATGAGGTGCGGGTGCATCGCTATCAGTGTTTACGATGCAAACGAACCTTTCGGGTCTATCCCGAAGGAACCACTCGCGCGCAAACGTCACAGCGGGTCAAAGGGCTGGCGGTGATGCTGTATCTGCTGGGGTTGAGCTATGGAGCCGTCTCGTTAGCGTTAGAAGGGCTTGGGGTCTACCTCTGTAAGAGTCGGGTCTATGATGCGGTGCAAGAGGCAGCCAAGCGCGTGCCTGGCCTCAAGCGAGATCAGGTGTTTGCAGGAGTGAAAACGCCTGCCTTGGGAGGCGATCTGACCAGCGTCAAATGCAAAGGGGAGTGGTTATCCCTGGGCATCACCGTCGATCCGATCAGCGGTCTCGCCTTAACCATCGATCAGCTGACGGCGGAAGATAGCAAGGCACTCAAGGACTGGATTGAGCCGATTGCCAAAAGTGTAGGAGCGACGGTGTTGGTCACCGATGATGCCGATGGGTTTAAGACGGTCGCCGATGAGGTGGGCGTGCAGCACCAGGTCTGTAAAGCACATGTACTACGCAACACCGAAACCTTGATTGAACGCTACCAGCCCTTGGTGGCCAGAGATGCCGATGGCTCGCTCAAAGCCATTGGAGTCAGCCCACAGCAGGCGGCAGCCGACTTAACACGCTTAGGAGAACTGGTCAAGAGTCGACAACGGGAGCAGGCGACGGAACTGGAAACCATGCATCGGCGCTATCTGGAAGCGCCACCGCCGCAAGAGGGAGAGCACCAGAGTTTGGCGTATCGTCTGCGACTCTTGTTTCTGGATCGCTGGAACCTGTGGAACCGCCTGACGCGTTATCGCAAATGGAAAGGACCCAAAGGGGAAACGCTCGATGGCACCAACAATGCCTGTGAACGCGCCATCGGCTGGTGGATCAAAGAACGCTACCGCACTATGCGTGGCTACAAGGTGCCTGAGAATGCGGTGCGCGTCAGTCGCCTGCTCGCCTGGTGTGGCAATTTCCTGAATACAGAGGACGGAGCTAACGTGGCAGGACTCTTGCAGTAAGCAAGAGCTACCAGGGATCCTCACGGCTTGTTCCTGCCTGACCTCTGGATACCAACTATCGAACGATCACACTTTTGGGCTTCTTATCTTGTACTATTTTTACCGTTCGGTAAATTAGTTTTAGTGAGCAGGAGATCAAAGGTGGCGGACAACGCAACGGAAACAACATTGAGTACCTTCTTGGGACAGCAGACCATCAAGATGCTCATCGGAGGGGAGTGGGTCGAAGCGGCTAGCGGCAGGACATTCGATACCATCAACCCCTCAACTGGCCAGGTGCTGGCGAAGGTCGCAGAAGGTGATGCCGCAGATATCGACCGGGCGGTCGCGGCTGCCCGCGGGGCATTTGAGCATGGGCCATGGACCAGGCTCACTCCGTCACAGCGTGGACGGTTGCTCTGGAAGATTGCCGATCTGATAGAACAGCATGCTGAGGAACTTGCAAAGCTCGAGACGTTGGACAATGGCAAGCCGATAAAATATTCCCGGGCGGTCGATGTGCCACTGACCGCTGACCACTTCCGCTATTTCGCAGGATGGGCAACCAAACTGGAAGGTGAGACAATTCCAGTCTCCATCCCGAATATGTTCACCTACACGCTTCGCGAACCTGTAGGGGTCGTGGGTCAGATCATTCCCTGGAACTTTCCGCTGCAGATGGCTGCCTGGAAACTGGCTCCCGCCCTGGCCTGTGGGAACACGGTCATCCTCAAGCCCGCGGAACAAACCCCTCTGACAGCATTACGTCTGGGTGAACTGATCTGCGAGGCAGGTTTCCCTGAGGGTGTCGTGAACATTATTCCAGGTTTCGGTGAAACCGCAGGTGCAGCGCTGGCAGCACACCCTGGCGTGGATAAGATTGCCTTTACCGGTTCAACTGAGGTGGGTAAGAGGATTGTGCGTGCCAGTGCAGACAATTTAAAGAAGCTGACACTGGAACTGGGTGGCAAGTCACCGAACATCATTTTTCCCGATGCCGACCTCAAGTTCGCAGTTCGTGGCGCGATGAATGCCATCTTTTTCAACCAGGGCCAGGTGTGTACTGCTGGCAGCCGCCTCTTTGTCCATGCATCGATGTATGATCAGGTGCTGGGTGGGCTGACCGATCTTGCACGCAAGATGAGTCTTGGACTGGGGATCGATCCGGCTACCGATATTGGACCACTCATCTCACAGGAACAACTTGAACGTGTGATGAACTACATTGACATAGGGAAACGTGAAGGAGCAAGTCCGACTACAGGTGGCGAACGAGCCAACGGTGACCTGGCGCAAGGCTACTTCGTTCGACCTACTGTTTTCGATCATGTCGCCGACGAGATGACCATCGCTCGTGAAGAGATCTTTGGTCCAGTAGTGGTGGTGATGCCGTTTGAGGAGGTCGAGGAAGTCGCAGCTCGCGCCAACCAATCGATCTATGGGCTGGCGGCGGCCGTGTGGACCAATGATGTGAAGAAGGTCCATAAAATGGTGGCAGCCCTCAAAGCGGGCGTGGTCTGGGTCAACACCTATAACCAGTTTGATGCGGCTGCGCCTTTTGGTGGTTACAAGCAGAGTGGCTATGGTCGAGAGATGGGCCATGCCGCGCTGGATACCTATACTCAGACAAAGACTGCGTGGATCAACCTGCGCTAAGAAACCTGGACAACTTCCGAATTCTAAAGGAGACAGTCATCTAGGGGATACACCACCCAGCATGAAAAAGGACTTTTTCAGAGGAGAATGAAACAATGGCCGCAACTATGATTGCATTCTACAAAGAGCCTCCTGACCGGGAGAAATTCGATAAGCACCTTTTCGAGGTGCATCTTCCTCTCGTGCAGAAGATACCTGGCCTGGTGAAGATGGAGGTGAATCGCTTCACCGGCAAAAGTGCTCCGTATTACCTTATGGTTACGCTCTACTTCAACGACAAGGAGGAGAGAAAGGCTGGGCTGATGAATTCACCTGAAGGACAGGCCGTAACAGCGGATACGCAAAATAACGTCGCTCCGGACAACATTATTGTTGCCTTTGCCGAAACCGTGTAGGAAGGGGTAAGACCACTCCTTATGGATGAGTCCCGTCCGCCCTATATGCGGAACGCGCTTTCTGTACGCTTACAGAAGAGAGAACTCGGTAAGCGTACAGAGAGCGCGTTCGGCTCGACGATTAACTCCTCCTCAGCTTAAGCGACATTCTCGATGACCGCAGCAATGCCTTGTCCACCACCGATGCACAGCGAGGCGACGCCGTACTTCAGCTGCTGGCGCCGGAGCTCATACATCAGCGTAATGGTCAGACGCGCGCCACTGGCCGCCAGGGGATGGCCGATCGAAATCCCGCCCCCATTCACGTTCGTCTTGTCGCGGTTCAAGCCCAATTCCTTCTCCACCGCCAGGTACTGCGAAGAGAAGGCCTCGTTGACCTCCACCCGGTCCATCTCCTCTACGGTCAGATCGGCCCGTTTGAGGGCCTGGCGGATAGCCGGGGCCGGTCCAATGCCCATGATCTCCGGCGGGACCCCGGCCACCCCCCAGGAAACGAGTCGGGCCAGGGCTTCAAGTGATGGTGCTGCACGGCCTCGGCGGTGGCGAGAATGACACACGCGCCCGCGTCATTGATGCCACTGGCATTCCCCGGCGTCACGACCCCGCCCTTGCGGAACCGCGCCGGGAGCCTGGCTAAGGACTCCATCGAGGTGTCGCGGATCCCCTCATCCTGCTGAAACTCGACCGGGTTGCCCTTGCGGTCCTTGATCGTGACCGGCACGATCTCTTCGGCCAACCATCCCGCTTGTTGTGCTCGACGCGCGGCTTGTTGGCTGCGGAGGGCATAGGCGTCGACCGCTTCGCGGGTCAACGCGTACTTCTCCGCCAGATTCTCCGCCGTGATGGCCATGCCGCAGCCGGTGTAGCTGTCAATGAGCGCCTCCCACAAGCTATCCTCGAGCTGGGGGGCCTGGCCGAATTTATAGCCGGAGCGCGCGCCACGCAGCACATGGGGGGACTGCGTCATGTTCTCGCTCCCGCCAGCCAGGGCGATCTGTCCTTCCCCCAGCTGGAGCGCCTGTGCCGCGCTCACAATCGCCTGCAAGCCAGAACCGCACAAGCGGTTGACCCCCAGGGCGGGAATATCGACGGGTACGCCGGCCTTGAGTGCGACATGTCGCGGTAAATAAATGGCATCTTTACTTGACTGAATGACATTGCCAAGGACGACGAAATCGATCAGTTGCGGGTCCACGGCGCTGCGCTGGATAGCGCCTTGAGCGGCAATGACGCACAGTTCAATAGCGCTGACATCGGAAAGTGAACCTTGTAAGGTCCCGACAGGGGTTCTTGCCCCGTCAATAATATACACTTCTGGCATAGTGTTCTCCTTGAACTAGTCGTGAAACGATGGGTAACGAACCTACTATACAACATTTGCAACGATACCAACAACCTGGAAGAAAGAGCCACCAGGTAATGAAGACAACTCACTGTTTAGAAATATAAAAGGCTCAGATCACAAAGCTATCACGGTTGGGCGCCTTACTCTTACAGGACCGTCACAATGGCACTTATGCCGCTTGAAGATTGTGACAGGTTTGTGCTGCCCAAGCACTTGCACGTGATGACCGTGTGAGACCGATCCGCTACACTGGTATTGACCCTTAGGAGGAGCCTCCCCGCCTCCCGTCTTTGAGGAAGGGAGGGGGCTCATAGAAGCAAGGGCCTATTCGATAAAGGAATGTTGTTTGTTAAGATAAAAAGGAGTAAGATAATGGCAGAGAAAAGGATCACAGAGCCTACAGAACATCTGGTGGATGCTTTTCGTGAGACCACCCAGATTCTGACGGAGAGTTTCGTTGCCGTCCAAGAAGGCAACATGAAATTTGTCCAAAGTACAATGACGAGTGCTATGGAGGTCATGCAGAGCTATATCGAGGTGACCCATGCTCTGCTGCAGGGATGGGAGAAGCAGCAAAGCGCCTTCCGGAAGCTTATACCGGGATGGGGAGAGAGTCAGTGGATGGAAAGCTACCTGGAAATGCTCCGTGCTCCGCTCTCCACCTATCAGCAGGCGTTCGAGGCGGTTGAGCAGACCACACGACAGGGATTCAAGGTCGTTGAGCAGGCAATGGAGGACGTTGGGAAAGCAACACCACAGTCAGATCTGGCTGTAAGCGGGCGAGCAAAGAAATAACCTCTTGAAGCGTGTTCTCAGCAGCAAAGAGACGAGTCCGATGGCTTTCCCTTTCTGAGAACACCTCATGTGTGCTCCAGTAAGCGGGATCGTTTCAGATGGACAGCTCTTGATGCGGGCAGCGGGAGCAGCGGTGTTTCCCGATGTGCCGCATCAAGAGCTGTCACTTCCACTACATGGGTGAAGCGGATCGGTATGCCAAAGATGAACCATGAACCAGCTATAAGGATGGCATACAAATTGTGACCGCCTTGTGAGAGCGAAGCGGTGAGATGTGACCGCCTTGTGAGAGCGAAGCGGTAAGATGTGACCGGATAGTGATGTTGAAGCAATAGACTTCATAATGGCTAAGAAGTGGAAGGAGGAAGGAACAAGCCATATACTACGCAGCGATCCGAAAGTACTCCATCAAATCAACGTTCGTTATTGGTTCTTAGGATTGCGTCAAGTCACACGTGGCACTTTCGACTTACGTTACACTATTTTTGCTTCCCTTCGATCATCTTTTCAATCATGTTTAGAAAAGGAGTATTAACATGGCCGTGTCCCACCTGTCAGAGGACGAACAGACACTTATTGAAGTACTTCGTGAAATCGCCTTGGAGAAAGTAGCCCCACGCGCAGCAGAGATCGACCATACCGCGCAATTTCCCTGGGATATGAAAGAACTGCTAGCGCAGCAAGATATTCTGGCGATGCCGTTTCCCACCGAATATGGCGGTATCGGAACGAGCGAACTGGCAATCTTGATGGCAGTTGAAGAATTGGCGCGCCACTGTGCAACGACTGCCCTCATCCTCTGTTGTCAGCAACTTGGGGCAACTCCCATCTTGTTGGCCGGTACCGAAGAGCAAAAGCGCAAATATTTGCCACCCCTGGCCAGTGGTGAGTGGTTGGCAGCCTATGGGCTCACTGAATCAGGTTCTGGCTCGGATTCAGCAGCCATGCAGACGGAGGCTGTCCGCAAGGGGGATACGTACATCCTCAATGGCTCCAAACGCTTCATTACCAATGGAGGTCTAGCGCAGGTCAACTCCGTCTTTGCCATGACTGATCGGGCGAAAGGAACGCACGGTATCAGCGCATTTATCGTCGACAAGGATTTTCCCGGCTTCTCGGTGGGTCGCATCGAAGATAAGATGGGTATCAAGGGGTCGCAGACGGCTGAACTGATCTTCACGGACTGCCAGGTACCAGCGGAGAACCTGCTGGGGCGCGAAGGCGATGGCTTTAGGATTGCGATGATGACGCTGGATCGTACCCGCCCTGGCATTGCTGCGCAGGCGCTCGGCATTGCCCAGGGTGCCCTCGACCTGGCGGTCTCCTACAGCAAGCAGCGTATCCAGTTCGGTAAGCCGATTGCCGACAGCCAGGGCATTCAGTTTATGCTGGCCGATATGGCCACGAAGATCGAGGCGTCACGTCTGCTTGTTTACAACGTGGCAGAGATGATCGATCGCGGTGAGAAAAACTTCGGCAAATACTCAGCGATGGCCAAAAATTTCGCTTCGGATACTGCAATGGAAGTCACCAATGATACGATCCAGATCCTGGGCGGTTATGGGTACATGAAGGAGTATCCTGCCGAGCGCATGATGCGTGACGCGAAGATTACGCAGATCTATGAAGGGACGAACCAGATCCAGCGACTCGTGATCGCACGCGATTTGCTGAAATAGCAGGTCATACCATCGCTTTCACGAGTGCAGAAGTACGTGTAACGCGAGAAAGTGTGGGGAGGGCATGAGAAGCGTATCCATGAGCGCATTCGCACTTGAAACGTAAGTGCGCACGGATTTGCTGCCTGTTCTCCTGCGTCCTGCATACATAAAGATGAGGCAATAAACAAATGAAGATGTTTGTCTGTGTCAAACAGATCCCAGATCCGAACACCGTCGTGAGTCAGCTCGATCCAAACACGAAACGGCTTGTGCGCAGCGGGGTCTCGCTTGTGCTCGACCCCGGTGACGAAGTCACCATTGCAGCAGCGATCAAACTGCGGGATACCATTGGCAACAGCGAAGTTACCGCTGTGAGCATGGGACCCGTAAGCGCCCAGGAGGCTCTGCGTCGCGCTCTGGCAATGGGTGTAGACCGTGCCATCCTCGTCACCGATCCAGCATTGGCCGGGTCCGATTCACTCAGTACAGCTCGTGTCCTAGCGGCGGTCCTGAGAAAGGAAAACGCTGATCTCATCTTGTGCTCCACTGAGAGTACCGATGGCTACACTGGTATGGTGCCCGGCGGCATCGCAGAGTTTCTTGGTCTACCACAACTGACCTTTGCGCGTGAGGTGAAGATCGAGGGTCAAAAAGCCATCGTCAAACGTGTCACGCCAACTGGCTACCTGATCGTCGAAAGTCCTTTACCTGCTGTGCTGACCATCGCCAGCGGCTCAATTGAAGCGATTTACCCCACCATGAAAGGCATTATGGGGGCCAAGAAGAAACCTTTTACCCAGTTGGGACTGGCTGACCTGGGGATTCATCCCTCACAGGTTGGTGAAGCAGGCGCACGCGAGCGCGTCCTGACCATTGGCAAAGTTGAAACCCGTGCAGCGGGACAAGTGATGAAAGACGAGGGCGACGCAGCACAGGTTATCGCTGACTTTTTGCGGCGCTACCAGTTGCTCTAGGAGGATGGAAATTATGGCAAACACGATTTGGGTCCTGGTTGAATTGGAGAAAGATCAGCCTGCTCGTTCCTCTTTAGAGGTACTGGGAAAAGCTGCCCAGCTGGGTCGTGCCGAAGCTATCGTGCTGGGTTCTGCAGCAGCAGCAGTCGCTCCCACGCTCGGCGAATTTGGAGCAGACAAGGTCTATGTGCATGCTGATGCCATCTACGACCATTATTTAACGCTTCCTGCCGTAGACACGATCAGTGAACTGCTCAAGCAGCACCAGCCCAGGTTGTTGATGCTTGCATACACCTATGAGCTGCGCGATATTGCGGCTCGTCTCAATGTACGCCACAATATGGGCCTGATTACTGATGCCGCTGACCTGCAATTTGAGGGCGATACCCTCCAGGTCACCGTTCCCTGGGGCGGCGAGAACGTTGTGACCGCAACCCTGCCGAATGCGGGAACAGGCATTGTGCTGACGCTGCCGAAAGCTTTTGCGGTAGAGCATCACTCGGGCAAGACCGCAGAAATTGAGACACTCAACATCACGTCGAGTGCCGAATCGCAGAAAATGAAGATCGTTGACCGCGTCGAGTTGCCAAGTGAGGGCCCATCACTTGAGGATGCCAGCGTCATCGTTGGCGGAGGTCGCGGGCTGGGCAAGGCCGAGAATTTCCATTTGGTGGAGGAACTTGCCGCTGCCTTAGAGGGAGCGACCGGCGCTACTCGTGCTATCGTCGATGCTGGTTGGGTGCCTTACAGCTATCAAATTGGTCAAACGGGTAAGACCGTGAAACCAAGCCTGTATATTGCGTGTGGCATCAGCGGCGCTATTCAGCACATTTCCGGCATGAAAGGCTCCAAATACATTGTAGCGATCAACAAAGATGAGCATGCGCCCATCTTTGCGATTGCTGACCTCGGCGTTGTTGGTGATGTTCTGACCATTCTCCCGCAACTCACACAAGAAGTGAAGCAGCGTAAGTCTCAGTAAGGCGTAGGTGGCGCAATTCATTGCGCCCGCCGTGCAATGCCGTTCGACGGGCCAACGAGCACAGTGAATTGCGCCCCTACAAAAACAATTGTAGGTTGCTCGATAATACTTGGGCGGTAAGCTCTCGCGGCACTTTGCTCACAACCGTCCCATTTCGATTGATGAAAATGGTTTGCGGCAAAGATGTTACGCCATATTTGATGGAAACCGACCCATCCGCATCCAGCACAGTCGGGTAGGTGATGCTGTTTAGCTGTAAAAAGCGTATGCCATTATTGTTTGAGTCCTGATAGTCAATCCCCAGGACGACGACATCTTTTCCCTGCGCTTGCACCTGCTTCCAGACATGGCGCACGCCACGAAGCCCAGAAATTCAAGACAACCGGTTTGCCCTTAAAATTCGAGAGCGAAAGCGCGCTCTTCCTGGTATCGGGATGCAGCATTGCCAGCGTAAAATTCGGTGCGGGATGGCCGACAAGAGGATCCGAACCATCATTTGGTGCCGGTGTGAGCAATTGGGTCAAGAGCAGCGCAAGTAATCCCACATTTAACAGGCTCACGAGGGCGTTTCCTGTCTTTCGCTTCTTGCGCGCGTGGTAGGAGGGAGCGGCGAGGGGAGGGCCGCCGCGCGGCGGCCCTCCCGTGCCAGTAGCTCCCTTCCTTGCGGTGGGGTGTCCAGAACCTGGCGGCGCTTACATGACCACCAGCGGCCGCATCATGTCGTGCTCTTCATGCTCCAGGATGTGGCAGTGCCACACGTACTCGTTCCCGCCGGTCCGCGGGCTGGAAGGAACGGTGAACGGCACCGTCGGCAGGGTGAACTGCATGATCACGGTGGTCACCTCGCCGGGGTTCATGCGCACCGTCTCCTTCCACCCCAGCTCGGTTCGGTCCGGATCACGCGCAGGACCGGTGTAGCTGGGCGTGCCGTTGTAGGTGTCCACGTTGAACGGTTGGCGTCCCAGCACCTGAACATTGACCAGGTGGAAGTGGATCGGGTGGGTGTCCCCCGTCAGGTTGGCGATCTGCCAGACCTCGGTTGAGCCCGCCTTTGGCGTCTCGGTCGCAGGGTCCTCGTAGGCACGCCCAAAGCCGCCATTCACCGGCTGGTTTGTCCCGAGCAACTGGATCAGGCGGCCGTATCCATCAAAGGCCTCGTTGAGGGTCAGCTGCCGGACCGGTACGCCTGGTGGCAGCACTACCTGGCCGCCATGCACCGCTGTCCCCGGCGGCACGAGGAACGGCATGAGGTCTGGGGTGAGATCGGTCCCGGGGGTGATCCTCATGGGCGGGTCCGAGCTCGTCGCCGCAACAACATTGAACCGCAGGACCTGGCGAGTGTTCGGCCCGAAGCCTGGTTGGGGTTGCGTGGGATTATCCGGAGCGCCGGGGAAGTAGTCGTTAACCGGGTCGCCTCCCGGGAACGGCGCGGGCGCATCGTTGTAGAGGATGCCCTTCTTCCCGGCGAACCCGGTGAAGTCGACGACGAGATCCCAGCGCTCAGCCGGGCCGGTGATGAGGCTGCCGCTCAGGTCCCTGGCGTTGAACGGCCCCTTCGCCGGGACGATAACCGGGTGCGGCAGGAAGCCGCCCTCGGTCCCAAGCACGAGGAAGTCGGGGCCTGGTGCATTGGTGGGCTTCATCGTGTGGGGGTTGATGGTGATGCCGTCCGGACTCCCATCATCCACATACAGCTGCAGGTTCAGGAACCGCGCCTGGCAGGCGTTGAGGACGCGCAGGCGATAGCGCCGGGCCTCGACGGTCGCCTCGGGATACACCGTGCCGTTGGCGAGCATCGTGTCGCCGAACATCTCGGCGACGATCGAGGGGTCGGGAGGCAGGCCCAACGGGTGGTCTCCCAACTCCCAGCGGTCCGGCTCGTAGGTATGGGGATACCACAGGCTGCCCGGGTCCGGCACTCCCGCAGATTTGCCTCGAAGCTGTCGCGGATGATATAGGCGCTGGCGATCCCTGCGTAGGCATTGAGCCGGGTGAGATCGTGGGCGTGGTCGTGGTACCAGATCAGGCGGGCGCTCTGGTCGTTGGGGTAGTAGTACTCCGCCTGGCCCGGCAGGAGGCCCGGGTTGAGCAGCTTGTAGATATTGCCAGCTGCACTCTGGACACTCGGGCCGTACTGGCCACCCGGGGTAAACCAGGAGAACGGGCTGCCGTCACTGATCCAAGGTGTGAACCCACCGTGCAGGTGAGTTGTGGTCGCGTTCTGGCGCTGCTGCGCGTCAGGGAAGTTGGCGCTGGTGTCGACCGGCAGGATGTGCTTCGGTGGCAGCGTGTTCGTAAACGTGATCTGGATCGGCACCCCACGCTGCGCCACGATAATGCCGCCGAGGTGCCTCTGGGGTTGCGCTCCGCCGCCCAGTGGCACGGCCGGGTTGTAGCCCCACAGCGTCGTCGGGCCGAGCTTGGGGTGTAACTGATCCTTGAACTGCGCGATGGTGAGGGAGTAGTGTTTGACCCCCGTGACGGGAGCCGCGAAGGCATCGGTCGCCGCGACCGGGATCCCCCCTGGGCCGACGCCGCGCAAGGACTGAGCGAACTTCTGCAGCCCCGTGCTCTGATAGAAGGCATACGCTGTCCTGCTATCAAAATACCAGGGTATAGCCAGTGCTGCTCCGGCCGCCATCGTGCCCGCCAAGAATTGTCGTCTCGAGAATCTTGTGTAGTTTGCCATGGTGTTTCCTCGCTTTGTGCTCTGGAATGTGTCGACTGGGATGCCCTTCTTCCCTCCTGAGGAAGAGCAGTACCCCAGACCGCCATACTGACTAATGTTCGTGGGAATCGGAAATATACTGCGAGAGAGTGCGCTCTTGTCAGCCCACTCGAGCTCTGCTGACCCTTCCTTTAACCTCACAGCGTGCTCAGTATCGCAGGAAAGAGGTTATATATTGTTGGAGATACGGTTGAGAAATAGTGATAAATGAATACAAATTGGTTCATGTTTCTCAATATGATAATCTTGTGTAGCTTGATATCGGAGTATTTTTTTATATAAACCATGAGGGCTTTTCATGACTCGGACAATTCCAACAGAAGAGCTAAAACGCGCTTAAAAGAGGGATCAGATCAGGACGACCAGGTCAATAGGCCAGTTTACCCCAATTTTTCGAGTTAGGAAGCGCAATGTCAGTGCCAGACAGGGAAGCGGATGAAAATTCGCTATTTTCAGGCGAAATGTTCTCAACGGTAACAAATATGATACCGGGATGACTCATAGCTGGCTAAGGGCGCGATTCGCGTTGGGAGGCAATGAAGGAAGCGTACCAGCGGCCACTGTCCTTGATGATGCGGCGTTGGGTGGGATAATCAACGTAGACCAGGCCGAAGCGCTTGCGGTAGCCCTCGGACCACTCAAAGTTGTCCAGGAAGGACCAGACGACGTAGCCCTTGATGGGCACACCCTGGCGTATAACCTGGGCAACGGTTTGAATGTGCGCCCGCAGGTAGTCTATGCGCTGCTGGTCGTGAATGTTGCCGGTTCCGTCCCAGTGATCGTCGAAGGCGGCGCCACTTTCGGTAACAACCAGAGCTTTTGGGGCGTACTCGCGGTGAATGCGCGTCAGGATGTTGGCGAGGCCATCGGGGAAGATCTCCCAGCCCATTTCAGTGTAGGACGCACCGGGGATGCGCTCAACGGCTTCATAGCTAGCGGCGGGCACCGTGTGTTCCGCTAAGGCCACGGTTTCTGTGCGGCTCCGCACGAGCATACGCGAGTAGTAGTTGACGCCGAGAAAGTCAATGGGAACGGAGATGATGGAAAAATCATCTTCACGAATAGGTGGAGGAGCCACTCTCATATCGGTAAAAAGATCGTCGGGGTAGCGCCCACGGAATAGCGGATCGAGGAACCATCGATTGCGGAAGGTATCGGCATGTTTGATCGCGAGCAGGTTTTCGGGACGATCATCGGTGGCATAGACGGGATAGAAGTCGAGGGCAATGCCTACCTGCGCCTGGGGAGAGAGATGCGCGCGCAGGCGCGGTACGGATAGGCCGTGCGCGAGCAAGACATGGTGGCCAGCGATCACAGCCAACTGATTATCACGCAGGCCGGGAGCATGGATGACCTCGGCATAGCCGAGGTAGGCCGAACACCAGGGTTCATTCTGCGTGAGCCACCAGTCAACGCGGTCTCCCAGGCGGCGCACCACTACCTCGGCATAGTCGGCGAAAGC
>WNGM01001069.1_pt1 | contig 23590 bp, 20 predicted proteins | sample 5400571 | NCBI WGS metagenome assembly WNGM01 (sample SAMN13153378, study PRJNA577476) | soil metagenome | isolation source: 100 cm soil or saprolite under Garry oak tree replicate 2 | place: USA:California | collected 2016-06-15 | reverse complement strand
CGAGGTTGGTCTCAAGCCAGGGAAGCAGCGTCGCGTTCGCCGTGAGGCTGAAGTACGGAGCCGCCGACGCCATGCCGAACCGCAAGGTTCCGTCGGGATCGAACCGGGCATCGGGCATGTTGATAAGCCCGGTCGGGTCCGCCCTCGTGACGGAGCTTACGCCGCACGCGATCAAGCCCATCCAACACGCTAGAAAACGACGCATAGCCCCTTGCTGAGATGGAATCCCTTGGTCGTTCCACCTCGAAAGCGCGGCGAGCACCGGCGCTGCACCCCGCGCTCGCCGCGGGAGGAGACAAGAAAATTAGTGGTTTGCCGTAGCTGTGCTGTTTCCCGCGGCCGATGCGATGCCGGCAATGCCAGCGGCGACCGCGGCGGCCGTGGCAGAGACGCCGCCTCCGGCCGCCGCGCCCGCTCCCGTAGCGCCCGCGCTCGCGCCGCCGGAACCCGCCGAAGCCCCGACGCCAACGGCAACATTGCCCAGCGAGCTGAAAGCCGCCGAAGCTTCAGCCGGCAATGCCGAAGCGGCGATCGGTGCGGCCAAGGTCGTGGCCGCGGCAACCGTGCCCAAGGCCCCCGCATCGAATGTTACCGTGCCCGCCGCATTGGTCACCCCGACGGCGCCGTTCAGCACGGAAACGTACGCGGGGTTCACCAGCACCGCCATGAAATCCGCGCCTCGAATACCGATCGTCGCCTGAGGCACGGACAGCGACACCCGGTTCCCGCTCCTTTGGCCGATCAGTCCGGCGACAGAGCGCAGCGCGCCCTTCACAAGCTCCGCTGCGAAGGCGTCTTCCTGAGGCCTGTCGCGATTGAACCGATAACCGGTAAGACGGAACTCGGTATTTTCATGCAGGACGATCGCGTGTCCGTCGTCGAAGCGCAGCACGGCTCGGCTATTGGCACCGGTCGTAACGGTCGTTCCAGGCCGCAAGCGCTCACCGGCGGACGCATCAACCGGCGCTTCCGAGCCCATGCCCGCCTTTACCTCACCGGCGACCCCCTGGAAAACTCCGTTTGCCAAGGCCACGGATGCGAACAGGTACGCCCAAATCCCGGAAGCCCAAGACAGGGCATGGCCACGAAGCACGACTTCAGCGCCCTAAGTAAGAGTTCGCTCCCGCGGAGATTCCAAAAACGACAGAACCCTGCCAGGTGGCCCCGGCAGGGCTCTGCAAGTATTCCGGTCTAAAGTTCGCTCAGTGGTTCGGCGCCGTGTTGTTACTACTACTACCACCTGCAGCGGCCGCCGCAATTCCTACCACCGCCACCGCAACGGTGGCTATCGTGCCAGCGGAGACTCCCGCCGCAGCCCCACCACCCGCTCCGGCGCCCTCGGCCGAACCACCCGCTTGCGCCGCCGCGTTGCCCGCGACCATAGCAAAGAAAACCATAGCTACCAGCTTTTTCATGAGACCTCCCCTAGGAAACTACGAACGGATTCGAGTCGAAACACTAGCACACCCTGTCAAGCCCTTGCAACACCAGAGACGCATTAGAAGCTATAAAGGGTAAACACCGCTGGTTATTCCCTATTCCCTCCTCTGCCGTTGGCCGAACCATTCCCGATGTCGGCTACCCCCTGTCGTACCAATATTTTCTTTACAATTTAATTACTTGCTAAGACCAGCCCCCGCTCAGCCCAGGACACAACGGCGTGGCCTTCCGGGCACGTACCCCCCTGTCAAGGTGTTTCAAAGGGGTGGCGTTACGGGATTCTGGTCGCCTCGACCCGTCAGTTGGCCGAGGGGCGCATCGTACGGGACTCCTGGGTTGGGTATCATGGCGTAATAACTAGCCCTCAGGCTGTCGCAAGCACAGCCTATAAAAGTGATCGCGCCGTTACTCAGCAAGAGAACGCTTACCTCGATTGCCTTCGCTGGTCTGTTCGTCGCCGTAATCGGTGCTGTCCAATTCCAACACGGCCGCGTGTACTACCCTCACGTCGTCGTTGAAATCCAAAACCATGCGAAGCTCGAGTTCCTTCAGGAAGGCGTCCCAAAAGACGCGGACTGCCAAGCCACCACCGCCGCGATCGCCGACGCCATCAGAGTCACCTGCCCCACTTGCCGAGTCGCGACCAGGCAATGCCCGGGCAAGCTCGAGCCCGAGCGCGAGAAGCTATTTTCGGAGGAACCGATCGCAGTGCCGAGCTCCCGCATGCCTCACGGGGTGGTGCTCTATCTTTCGGACAACAAGAAACTTGCCCTTGCCGCTTGTCGGGAAACCGAACGGTTGAGCGTCGCGACCCAAGGGTTTCGCGCGGTCTGCTACCCGCCCAACACCAGGCGCCCATTGCCTGGCTCGCCCAGGCTCCAGCGTCTTGAAATGTGGCAGGCATTCGCAGGCCTCTTCGTTCTGCTACTGACCGGCTTCGCCTCGGCTTTCGCAGGCTATCTCATCGTACGCTACGAGGCGCTGCACGCAAACTGGAGTTTTGACCCCATAAAGACCGGCCCGCAGAAAATTCACGCCATTCCCACCCCCCGCATCGGTGGCTTGGGCGTGATGGCGGGTCTCTTTGTATCGGGGGCCGCATTGCTTGCCACCGACCAGGGGGCCTCCGGTGAGCAGTTCGGCTTTCTGCTGTTTGCCAGTTTACCCGCGTTTCTTGGAGGAATTACCGAAGACGTTACCAAAAACGTAAGTGTCCTCGCGCGATTGACGCTTACGATGCTGGCCGCGGCATGCGGCGCCTGGCTCCTCGGTGCAGTGCTTCCGCGGCTGGATGTCCCTGGCTTGGATACGCTTCTGAAATGGACGCCTTTTGCAATCGCTTTCACAATCTTTGCCGTCGGTGGCGTCGCCAACGCAATCAACATCATCGATGGCTACAACGGCCTCGCCGCCGGCCACGCCGCCATCGTGCTTGCGGCACTGGCTTCCGTTTCTGCTCAAGTGGGAGATAGTTATCTCTTCACCTCGGCGCTCGCCATGATTGGCGCACTTGTGGGCTTACTGATCTGGAACTACCCGAAGGGAAGAATCTTCCTGGGCGACGGCGGTGCCTATCTCTTGGGGTTCTGGCTGGCGGAACTCTCGGTCTTGCTCGTGACTCGACACCCGGAAGTCTCGGCGTGGTTCCCGTTACTGCTCTTGGTTTATCCGATATTCGAAACACTTTTCTCGATCTATCGCAGACGGGTCCTCCAAGGAGTTTCGCCCGGGCAGCCCGACCGTTTACACCTACATCAAGTGATCTATATGCGTCTTACACAAACTTCTACAGGCATCTCCGATCCGGTGTCGCTGACCCGACAAAACAGCATGGTTGCACCTATAGGCTGGATGATTAGCTTGTGTTGCGCGATACCAGCGGTATGGCTGTGGAAAGAAACTTCGTGGCTTGCGACTGCATCCTTACTTTTTTGCGCGGCCTATATATGGGTCTATCGATACATGCTGAAGCAAAACGCTTCTGTCTCGTCGGCACCTCACGAGAATTGAAGGGAACATTTTTCAGCTCAATCGGCCACTCCGTCGCTAGACGCGCAAAGACAATAGAACGTTGCACCACAGGCTCATTGCCTTTTTTCCGGGAAATCTTTCCTCAACCAAGCGACGTGCGTTGCGCCCCCACTTGCGCCGCAAGTCATGGTTATTTCGCAAGTCTCGCAAGAGATTTGCCAGCTCTTCCGAAGCCTGTGGACGGACTACGGCGCCGCAGTCGCCCATCCGCACAATTTTGCCGATATCGCCATCAGGGTCACCGACGAAAATCACGGGCCGCCCTGCCGCCGCAATTCCGTAGAATTTGCTCGGCATAATGAACCCTTCCGCTTCCGGTCGAAGGGAAATGAGGTGTACGTCTGCTGTACCGAGACTTTCTGGTAGGTTCTCTCTCGCCTGATAGGGCCTGAACAATACCCGGCCGAGATTACGCTTGCTGGCCTCCTTTTCGACGTAGGCTCTCTGATTTCCCCCGCCAATGAATAGAAAGACGAGACCTGCTTCCGATTTGAGGCGCTCTGCAGCCCCGAGAATCGTTTCAAATTCATGCGCACGGCCCATATTGCCCGAATACCCCACCACGAATTTGCCTGCCAGTCCCCACGTCCTGCGCAGTCGATTCTGTTCCGGAGGGACCGGAACGATGGTCTCCTCATCAACCCAGTTGTGAACTACCTTGACTCGATGCCGCGGCACGCCACGTTCAATCAAATATCCGGCCATTCGTTCGCCCAGCGCTACATTCATCGCGGCCTGCCGTAGCGAAGCATCGCGCATCCGTTGGAGCACCCGTCCAAGGCAACCGTCCAGGCCTCTCACACCGAGCGCAATGGCCACCTCGGGGAACACGTCCTGTATCCAGTTCACGAGACGCGCCCCACGCAGCCGTGCCGCGGCCGCCGCCACGATCGAGATGAGCGGCGGATCGGTCTTGGCGACAATGATGTCGCCCCGTCTTGCGACGCAAAATAATCGCCACCCGGCACTCACGTAGAACGTCGCGTAGTCGACGCTCCGGCCGGCCAGGTTGCCCCGTCCGAACCGTGAAGTCCAGACTCGATGAATCTTCACCTTGTTTGTCACTTCCGCAGACGGCAAGGACGCGCCGGGGCCTTCATAGAGCAGCCCGCTCGTCACCACGTGCACGTCGTGGCCGATCTCAGCCAAATAAAAAGCCAGGTCCGTAAGGAGCTGGCTTGTCGCGGAGTGATCGGGGAAGAAGAATCTGTTGACGAAGACGATTTTCAGACCGATGTCCCCTGGCTTGATTCACTATTGCGGTGCACGAAGAAATCCCCGAGCACTAATACATCCATCGTCGTGCGTAAGAAGCAGTCAAGCGCCTCTTCCGGGCGACAAACCACAGGCTCGTTTTCGTTAAAAGAAGTGTTCAGCACGATTGGCACGCCGGTGATTGAATTGAACGCTTCGATCAAGCGATAGTAGCGCGGATTGGTTTCCCGGTACACAGTTTGCAAACGGCCCGAGCCGTCCACGTGAGTGACGGCCGGAATCACCGACCGCTTTTCCCTGCGAACCTTGTACACCTGCATCATAAAAGGAACATCATCATCCGTCTCGAACCACTCCGGTACGGCTTCGCGAAGTATCGACGGGGCGAACGGCCGAAACGATTCCCTGCGTTTGATCTTGAGATTAAGAATACCTTTCATGTCGGGCCGGCGCGCATCACAAAGAATAGAGCGATTACCAAGCGCCCGGGGGCCCCACTCCATCCTGCCTTGAAACCACCCTACCACTTTGCCCTCGGCGATCGCTTCTGCGGTCCTTGCACACAAGCCTGCTTCGTCGCGCACTTCCTGAACAACACATCCTTTTTCCTGCAGCTCTTCCCGAGCGCTCCGGAGAACGCCGGCGATACATTCCGTGTTGAACTCCGGGCCCCAGAAAGCGTGGTCCATCACGAATCGGCCATTCAAAGCCTGTTTTCTAACTTCCGTTTGGTGTTCGTGTTGTTGACTGCCCTTTTTCTGCGACTTGTGCCAAACCACGAATGCCGCGCCGATCGCACCGCCTGCGTCCCCCGCAGCAGATTGAACGTATAGACGGCGAAACGGCGTGTTCTGATACACCTTGCCGTTGGCGACTGAATTCATCGCGCAGCCGCCGGCCAGAGCCAAACACTCCGATTTGTACCGATCGTAAAGCCGGTTCAGCAGGTTGAAGAAGGCTTCCTCGTACATCGCCTGCACCGACCGCGCCACGTCCCGGTGCTGCTGGGTCAGTTCCTCGTCTTTGCGCCGGGCGCGTCCAAGCAGCTCTTCGAGCCTGGGGGAAAAAAGCGTGCCGACCACGGGCTCGCCGTTATCCCATTCGTAATCCACATTCTCGCGATGATGCCTGAAGTAATCGAGGTTCAACTCGAACGTGCCATCGGTCCGAACCCGCACCATTTGCCGCATCTCGTCCATATGCCGGGGCTCACCATAGGGAGCCAGCCCCATCACCTTGTATTCGTCACCATAATGGGGAAACCCCAGATACTGGGTCATTGCCTGGTAAAAAATCCCCAGCGAGTGGGGAAAATACACGCGCTCGTCCACCTCGACGGACTGGCCCTCGCCAACGCCCCAGGCGGCGCTCGCGAAATCGCCGAACCCGTCCACGGACACAGCCACCGCGCGCTCGAAAGGCGAAACGAGAAAAGCCGACCCCAAATGCGCGAGATGGTGCTCTATCTCGTGCACCTCTCCCTGGAACCGTTCGCCAGGAAAGCAGCGCTCGAGCTCCTCATCCACCCGCACCCGCTCTCGCTTGTTGCGGATCCGGTCCATGACCAGCGACAGATCGGGGCGCCTGGACAAAAGATAGCCCACCTTCTTCCAGAGATTGGCCTTCGAATCCTGATTGATGGCGACGTGTCCGACATCGGCAAGCCCGACGCCTGCTTCCCGCAGGCAACAGCGAACGGCGTCTGCGGGGAATCCTGCCCAATGCTTGACTCTCCGGAACCGCTCCTCTTCCGCTGCCGCGACGATCTTGCCGTCGATAACCAAGCAGGCGGATGAATCTCCGTGATATGCGTTAAGACCAAGAATGATCACGTAACGGATCCCATCGAGCTCGGACGTTTAAATATGGCCTTCATATTCCGGACCAACAGCGCGCTTCCCAGAGCTACCCCTTCGTAATATCGAGCATTTATTGCCGCAGACCGGATCGGAGATACCAGGGGATAGGGAACTATGACAGGAGCGTCGGACAGGAATCCAGCCCAGTACCCAAACGTGCTGCCGTGCGACAAGATCAGGCAGCGGCTCCTGGAGAGAGTAATTAGGTCATACAACGCGTTAGTGGACGGGCTGATCACGACGCTGCCCAGAGCCAACAAGTCGCGTATTTCGTCTGGATGAGCATCAGTGTAGACAGTCACCGGAAGATCCCCTCCGCAGATTTCTCGCACGAACCTAATGCTGCGGATGAAATACTCGCTGGGTGTTCTTACGTTCGCATGCAACCCAGGAAACTCACCGGCTGCTTGTTCCCTGAAGTCGCTGCGCCGAACGTGAACGCCTATGACCGGAGGCCGACTCTCCTGCGCCCTGTTGAGCACGGACGTTGAAGCAATACCCCAAAGCGCACTTTTGATTAGATCTCTGCGATCCCTGATGCCATCGAAGTAATTCGGATAACGGGGTAGTTCGCTGAAAACATAGAGGCGGCGATTCGAAGGGGCCTCCATCACCCGGAGGCCGGGCTCCCTTATCTGGCTGCAGACCCCATACGAGTAGATCAGGCGGAGAAGTTGCAACGTATGCTGACGACGAAAGTAGCCGAAGTAAAAGCGAGTGAATCTCTCGCGCCGCAACAGCGGACCCAGCTTGACGTCGGCCCAACCAGTGGTAACCACCGGCAGATTATTGAGTGCGCCAAAAACAGTCGCCTTTGCCCACACAAGCAATTTATTACCCAGCCCCCCCCGAGGAAGCCGCGCATGGACGAGCGACGGCATCCTATTTCTCGCGAGTCTGCAGGACTGCCCGATAGTGAGCCATGAGTTTTGCGGTTATTGCGGTCCAAGTGTACCGCGTTCGCATCAAACTCCTCGCCCGCTCTCCCATCGCCTGCAGCCGCTGTCGATCGCCTGCAAGGCGGAGCACGGCCTCGGCAACGGCGTCGGCATCGAGGGGCACGATAACTCCGCAGTCGTGTTTTTCGGCCTCGGGAAAATTGCACGCAGCTGATATGACCACGGGCAATCCCGCCGCCATCGCCTCCTTCAGCGCCATCGAATCACCTTCCTGATACGAAGTCAGCATGAACATGTGCGCCCCGGCCAGCATCTGCTGTTTAAGGTTACCGGATACCATTCCGGTCAACGTCACCTGATCTCCGAGATCTTCCTTTTCGATGAGCTTCTTCAAACTCTTCAGGTAGCCGTCATCGGGCCCTGCAACAATCAAGTGCAAACCCCGATTCAGGCTTCTGGCGCGCCGAAATGCGGGAATCAGGATATCCAGGCCCTTCTTGTAGTTGATCCGTCCGAGAAACAGCAGGAGGATCTTTCCGGTGACCTGGGGGTAGATCGACATGAGGGCCGTCTTGTCCGGTTTGTCTGGGTACGCGGATACGTCCACGCCATTCGGAAGAATGAAAGGGCGCACCTCCCCCAATCCCTCCCTGGATGCTTCGACCTCACCGACATTGAACATGTGCACCGCGGCCGCGCATCGCAGATTCGATCTCTCGACGAGCAAATAGTAGATGCGTTTTTTCAGCCAGCCACGCTCAAGCGCCCACCGGTCGAGCATGCCGTGAGGCGTGATCAGGTACGGTATCCCCTTCGCTCGCGCTGCCCACGCCGCCAACGCGGATGCCGCAAACCAGAGACCATGGATGTGGATTAGATCGTACGAACCGATTCTGTGGATCAGCTCTTTTAGGGGAGCCACGCCCGGAAAGTAAAAGAGCCGCCGCCATGTGGGTGTTCCATTGTCGGGAAAGGTATCCGCATGAACTCCCTGTCTGGCCAGCTCCCTGACATATTCACCGACCACGGCAACCGGTCCGCCGTAGCTTGCGTCCCGGGTTGGCAGGATGTGGAGTACTCGCAAGGTTTGCTGCCTCTTCCTGACCGGCGGCGCCGCCAACGGTCACGTACCGCGACGGGGTGAAAACTCAGACATTGCGTGCCTGCAACGACAGGACCGCTTTTACAACTCCCTCCCCGAAACGCTCCGGCGCGAGCTTTTGCGCCAGCTTTCTACTGTAGCTGCCCATTTGCCTCAGGGTTTCCCCGCTGGAGCCATGGAGGAGGGAGAGCTTGTCAGCCATGTCGTCGATATCGGCGGGATCGATCAGGAATCCGTTCTTTCCGTCCGCCACGAGGTCGTAACTCGCCCCGGCGGTCTTGCTGACGATGACGGGCAGCCCTGACGCGCAGGCCTCGTTCACCACCAGCCCCCACTGTTCCTGCAGAGCCGGATGAACAAACGCACCCGCCATGCCGTACCACGCGGGCATCTCCGAGTAAGGCGCGAATCCCGGCAGATGTACACGCCCATCGAGGTTGGATCCCGATACTTCCTCCAGGACGATCTCGAGCTGCGGTCCTTTCCCACAGATTACGAGGTCCCAGGCATTTGCCGGACCTTCGACCTTGTCCACATACCGCTTGTACGCACGAACCAAGCCCAGGATATTTTTTCTCTCGACCAGGCGCGACACCACAATGAAATAAGGGCCGTCAGGAATTTTCGGGAACGCCCTCCTTGTTTCGACCGGCTCGCCCCGCGCCCGATCGGCGCCGGCTTCGAAGTGCGCGTTGTCCACGACATCGTATCCGGTGAATATCCTGTCGCGAGGGATTCCAAGAGACTCCGCGTACTTTCCGTGGATTCCGCCGCCGACGAGCGCCGCTTTGAAATGCCGCACGTACAACGCCGACTTGAGCCGCTCCTTGAGCCAGGTCCTCCGTTCGTCATCCAGTTTGCTTTCGCTCATCAATACGACGGGAACCGATTGTTTTCTGCACCACGCAATGCACTGCCTGCATATTTCGAAAGACCAGCCGGGAAGAAAAACCACATCAGGCCGGATTCCCTCCAGGCACTCGTGGACGCGCTCCGTGCCGATTGCCGGAATCTTTCCGCGCGAGGCGGCATGGCGGTCACTCTGGGCCTGCATCGTGACTATCGGAACGTTTCGGCCCGCCTCTATCGAACCCCATGGATGATCGAGCGTACTGCCTGTTACCTGGATACCCACGGCACGCCAGCCCCTTCCTGCACATGCGTCCAACGCCGCCGACAAGCGCGCGTAGTGATAGTAGCCGATGTTGATGAACAATATTGCAACATTCATTGATCGTCCGCCCAGCCTTTGCACGCCGCCGGCGCTTCGTTTGCTATTGCTCTGCGGCGACCGGCGAACCGACCAGTCCGAGAGTCCGGAGCGTCTCAAGCGCCATACGGCGAGGCGAGAAATAGTCGTTGAACTGCGATAGTTCGACTTGCGACGTACTGTTAGCCTCCAATCCGGCCAACGCCGATCTCAGGGCGGCCACGTATCCGGGCAGATCGCGATTGGACGTCTGCGATACCCACGGTGCCCGCTCCAGGACTTCTTCTGCGCCGTTGAAATCCGCTATCAAACAGGGAACACCGCGCGCAGCAACTTCCAGCAGGCTCAGGGACAGTCCTTCAAAGTGGCTCAACAACAGGAAAAGATCGATGTTGCCAGCATATTCCTCCGAGTGTTCTACCCAGCCGGTAATAGACCAGAAGCCCGATGGCGCGTTTGCCTCCAAATATCGCTCTATCTCCGGCCGCTGAGGCCCATCGCCGATCATTAAAAGCCGGCTTCGCGAACCCGATCTCAGGGCAGCCACCCATCCTTCGATAAGAAACATGAGGTTCTTTTGGGGAACAAACTGTCCGATAAACCCAACCACCGGTATGTCGTCCGGCCAGATTACGCGTTTCGGCACGTGTGCCCTACGTTGAACGGGAATCGCGCTATTGACCACGTGGGTTGGCCTGGGCATGGGGTAGTACTGCTCGAATTCCATTTGCGCCCCTCTTGAGACAAGTATCAAGGAATACGGATGCCGTTCGTACCATGACTTGAGCACAGCTCCGCGGAACCTCCCGAGAAACCGCTCGTGCTTCGTTGCGGTCATAGGCATGTGCATCACACCGCAGACGTTCCTGCAGCCCGACGCGAGCGCACCCGCGAGATAGTCGAGGCCGTCCTCATCGTACTGCTGGTTCACCAAGATTCCATCGGGCCCAAGATCCTTGCAGAACTTCGCAAGTTTGCGGATCTGCGCATAGTCCATGATGGACTGAAGGAATCTGAGGGGACGCTGCGCCAGTGACTTCAGGTCCAGTCGGTGGACCACCGCTCCAGCAGCCTTCAGCTCCGATTCCCATACGTTCATGTAGTCGGCCGTGGAGATCAACGCATGCACCGTCGAACCCAGATCGCGCAAAGCAGCGGTCAAATAGACCAGATACTTTTCTCCACCTCCGCGGCCACTCGAATTGGAACTCACCAGCAGGATAGTCAAGCGTTCAGGCTCGGACAAATTCATAAAGCATCGACTTTGCGAAAAGCTCACGCCTGATACCCAGTACACTCAATGCCGGAGCCAACCTTACCGCCACCTTCGACAAAACTGAGCCGGAATGTTTCATCTTGATGCCAGCGTAACAGTCCAAGGTCAGCCCCGCTCTCTGTCCTATCTCCGCGAGGGTGCTCGGGTCAAACCACACTACATGATCTGTGCTATCGGTAAACGGCAGCCCTTCGAAAAGATTCTTCAAAATCGCGTTCAAATACCAGGGATTCGGGGTTGTGAGGATCACGCGCCCGCCTTCAGCGAGCATGAGCGCCGCATTTTTCATTAGCGCTCCTGGATTGCCGACGTGCTCGATAATCTCTCCCATCACAATGAGATCGAAGATCTCGTTCAAAGGCGCCTGGGTGACGTCGGCGTAAACGATTTCATAGCCACGTTTTTGCAGGTCACGTACACCTTCTTCGAGGATATCGACCCCCAGGCAACTGCTTGCCGCGCGGCGCACATGCTCATGCAGCCATTCGTCTCGGTGGCTCGCTGCGGCGAAATGCTCCACGACGCCCACGTCCAGAACCCTCTTGCCGCTCGCTTGCTGAGCAATATACTGACATCGGTCGTCGATCAGGATGGCTTTTCTCGCGGACGCGAGGATCTGCCTTCTTGCGGCGAGAACCGCAGGGGCGTTGGGGTCCTGGGATATGGATTTCCAATTCGGCACTAGCTTAGATCCCATACGTATCCCATACGTACTTGTACTTAGCTATCAAAACCGACGCGTGCACCGTCAAACGCAGTTCACGTTGGAATGCAAGACTCCGACTCTCAAAGAGCTGGCACCTTCGGGAGACGCTCATAAAGGAGATGCTTGGGCCCGCAGGCAAACAGGTTATACCCCTTTCGAAGTTCAACCGCGCTAGACAGCAGTTGCCCTTGCTTGTCAATACCAAATACTTTCCACCCTAGCTCGAAAAAGTAGTTTCGCACGTCGTCAAAGCTCGAGTTTTCATACAAAACGAGTGCACCAAGACTGTTCCCGAGTGTGCGTCTGCATCCGTTTAACACCTGCAGCTCATGACCCTCTGTATCGATCTTGAGAAAACTGATACTGCCTATATTCAAATCCTCGAGGGTCTGGTCCACCGTAACCAAAGATACACTTGGCCAGCTTTCGTCAAAGTCTTCCTCCGTAGACTGCACCAGTCTGGTAGTGCCAGAATACTTGCCGGTCACCTTTAACATCCCCTTGCCTTGGTGATCGGACGCTGCTGCTTGAATGGGAACTGCGCACTCCATTTCGTTAATCAGCAGGTTTCTTTTCAGCAAGAGAAACGTCTCCGGCTCCGGCTCAAACAACACGGCCCGACTAAAGTCCGGCGCCAGCAAAAGCGTGTACAAGCCCGCATGCGCTCCCACATCGCAGACAACGCCGTCCTTTTCCATGTGTTTTCTGGCGAAGAGCACGTACTCAGATTCGTAAATCCGCGTATAGATTGCACCAACACTGTTACCAGAGGCCGGATCGGCGACAAAAGAAATTCCGTTATCGAGCTGCAACACAACCGGAAAGGGAACGCTACGCTTATAGAGTTGCCATGCGACTGCGGCGAACAGTCTGAATATCCTTTCCCCTTTGTTAGATGGGTCTCCGAGGACCGTCTTAAGGACGGAGAATATTTGTCCCGGAACACTCATAGGGTTCAGCCGGAAAATAGTTCAAAACCTGCGCTCTGCCGGAATTCTAAATCACTAACGCAGTGACATCCTAGGTGGCAATAGCCTCCTGATAAATAGAAATCATTTGGCGTCCCATTTCCTGGATAGAAAAATTCTCGCGAACATGCACCGCAGCACTTGATCCCATTTCTCGGCGAAGTCCAGCGTCACCGATGAGCTTAAGAACGTATGTGGTCACGTCATTGCCGTCTTTGCAAGAGTAACAATGCTTGCCGCTCTCAGCCGACAACCCACCGAATGAACCATCATATGCCACGACGGGTAGACCCAGTGCCATTGCCTGCTGTATTTTCGTTTGTAACCCTGTCGTGGTTCTCTGCGGATAGACATACACCCAGTCCTGATCCAGGAAATCAGCATAATCTCGGACGTAGTCAATATGCTCGATACCGGCCGTTTTCTGCACATACTGCTTCAGTTCTGGCATTGGGTTTTGACCAAGGATGGTTACCTCGACATCTGGAAACAAGGTTTTTATCGAAGGAAGGCTCTGGCGCAGGAAATTTATCACATCATCTGCCACCAGATGATGGTTCAACGAACCTGTGCAAAGTATCTTCCTCGAGTTCTGGGTTGCATTCTTGAAATGAAGTATGGTTCTCTCCGCATACTCTGGCGCCACTCCAATGCCTATTGTTTGAATAGTCGCAGTCGGGGCAATGCCTTTAAGATATTCCCCGTCTCTCTCCGAGACCGTACAAACAATAGTGAAATGTGGGTACTCTCTTCTTTCGAAGTTCCTCAAGAGCCAGCTCTCGACTTGCAGGCGAAAGCGATCTTTGGTAGCAGGAGAGAGAGCACCGGTATTTTTTGCAGCCATTGAGTACGCATCGGATGCAACAAGCAAGGTCGGCGTCTTGTCACAGAATGCCCTATAAGGTGCCGTATGAACCATGTCGAAATGGATCAAATCATATGAGCCCGAAGCCACCTGCGAAGCTAACCATGTGGCGAGTGAGCTATTTGCATACCGCCCCAATGACGGGTGGTACACGTGTGCAAGCATCCCTAGCCTCGCGCGCAGAAGACTCAAGCCACGCGGCTTGCGAAAAACTGCAATGACACCAACAGCCGGGTATTCTTTTCGTAGCGTAGCTTCAATGGTGGCCATTTCAGAAAGATCGTCCACCAAGAGAGCAAGATCGCAGGCCGCCTCCTTGGTCACATACTTAAGCAGGTTATAGAGCAGATTCTTGTTTCCAGAATCTGGAGGGACAAACTGGTAAGGAACAACGAATAGAATTCTCATGGCTGTCGCTGCCTGTTCGGGAAGACGGCATGTAAGGCCGCCATCCGCGATGCTGAAGAGCCGACTACCCCCCAGGGTCTTGCCACAGATTTCGCATTCGACCGGTGACGAATGCAACGTCGCTTCTCTTGATGAGCAAGAACCTACTATAAGGGACGTTCATATCTTGTGAGACATAGCGACTCAGGCAGATGAAGCTAACTGTGCCACCAAGCACCGCTACTAACGCGACACCATGTAACCCGTATTGCCAATAGGACGGTAGCAAGAATAAGCCGATCACAAGAAAGCTTGTGGCCTCGGCCACCAGAGGCCTCTTGGGCAAACCAACCCCCCTCAAGCAATCAGCCAATACAGCATTGGCGAAACTCACAGAAGAAGCACCTAAAAGAATAATTGCGAGGGAAATCGACTCCCTGTAGCCTTTACCGAACAACAGCGGAATCAACACCGAAGAGAGACTCGCCAAGACGATTCCAACGATCGCAGATGCGGCAACAGCCATCCGCGACAGTCCGATAGAGAAAGCGACTCGTTCTTCAAGGCCGCTTATGCTGGAAATCTTTGGGAGAATCAACTGCAGGACGGATGAGAGAATTCCTGATTGAAGTGACGCGTATGCCAAGGCTATTACGTATAACCCCATTTCCAATGATGAGCCAACACCGGCAATTAGAATCAGATCCAACCTTACATTCGATTGATTGAGGATGAACGCGAAATTCGTTGGTAGTGAGTATTTGAGTATCGCTCTTGCGGTATCAAGACTATACGAAAATGCCCTCCCATACTTGCGAACGCAGATCCAGATGAAACACCCAACGTAGGTCGACAGAAAGCACAAATATGTTATTGCCAGCCCCTTTGCAGAGACATCAAAATAGAACAAGACTGCCAGGAGCGGAATAAGCCACAACACCGAGACCAGGACGCGCGTTCCATTCCAGGACGCTATTTTTAGTTCAGCCTGTAGACTCGCCAAAAACAAAGACGTGCACATTACAAGGGGTATATAAGCAAGGTAGATCACCGCTCCTGCGCGAATATCAATTGATTGGTTTTTCAATCCTATGGAAATCACTAGCAGTGCGACAAGCCCTGCGAGCAACCCGATAACAACTCCAGAGACCGCTGCTCCGACGAGGACCTCCGGGATCTTATCCCGATCGTTATTGCTAAGATAAATAACCGAAGCTGAAAGTCCGGATGCGCAAAACGCTCCCGCGAGAGTCCCGTACATTTGAATCATGGCAAAGTCTCCACGACCAGCTGGACCGAGAAGCCTCGCGGTCAAAACTCCAGTCACAAGGCCGAAGAGGATTATTAAGGCGTTTGTCGTGCTTGTTGCAAGTAGATCAACTAAGAAATTTCCTCTCCTTGTTATTAAGTCGCGGAGATTCTTCATTTTCGATGGAATTCCAACCTAACCGTTCCAGCTATTCATTGATCAGGCGATGGTCGCCCATCTTGATAGTCCTGCTTTCCTCCCAACGGAAATAGGACGGGAATTTAGGAAGTGGGTGCCCTCGCCGTGCGAATGCTGGGGCCGACCAATCTAAGTCCAATCTCAAACGCCGCGCCGATCGTCAGCACCAGCGCAATATTCATCGGCATGGATTCCAACGTGCCTTCGCTCAAATAGTGCGCGAACGATATCAGCAGAGTTGCAAAGATAACGGGTCGAAGCTTGAATCCTGAGTGATTCAAGAGAACAAATACTGTATTCCAGAAGAGAAGGAAAACCATCAAAGCGAGCCCCGACAGCACCGGGTCACCAAGAATAAAATAAAAATAACCCATTAGCGAGGGAGAAAATGCGAGACCGGCCTCCAAAGGCAACCCGAGCACCTTGGTCGCATATTCCATGTTCACCGCCGTTTCTGATTCAAATAAATAGTGGACCACTCTCGGCACGGAAAACGTCGGCCCAAAATTGGCAATATTCAGCAAGGTATCGGCGCCGTTTATCCTCATAAGAGGACCGAGTATTTCCGTCACAGATCGAGTAAGGTCTGAGTGGAAAATACCGACGTACTCCTGGCTTGTCTTGCTATCGTAAATAACCGACCACGCTAACCCCGCCAATTCAAAAATATCCACGTCGTCCCGCAGAACTCGGAGAACCCTATTTACGCTTAGCAACGTATTGAACGGCAGCATAAGGACAACTAGGCCGGCAAGTAACGCGAATCGGCGCAAGCTAAACCTATTCGTCATGATCCATAACAAGCCTACGAGCACTATTACGGTGGGGAAAAACGCTTTGCTCGTACTGTGTAGCCCCGATGCCAGTCCGTACACAATGAACATCGTTAGCGTCCACCTCCAGATCTTTTCATTTCTTTGGTCGGAGATCCACAATAGAGTCAAAAACAAGAGCGGGAGAACGAACCGATAAATCGCCGCGATAATTCCAGCCAATCGAAACGGGAGCTGAACCTGCTCACGTTCTGCCCCAGATACAAAGCCCAAGCCGAGCCAAATCTGGATGAATAGAAGCAATAGAAAAAGAACTACCGTAAATACCAGTGCACCTCTGATCACCTGATTGGAGAAGTTGAAACCGCCACGCTCTACGAGTGCTCCGCTAGGATTTCCGAAATCACTCCTCTCAAAAATCTTGAGCACGCCCACGCTCAGGGTCGCGCACAACAGGCCGATTGTAGAGATTTCGTAGCACAGGGTGACGGTCCAGTAATCCTCGAGGATCTGGCGTTCGAGCCGATAGTAAACGTCTAGGTATTCCCAATATGTCTCACCGTGCAGAACCAAATAGGCGAGAACATAGAACTTGACGAAATATCCAATTAAGTAAAACGCCAAGAAAACATAAACATGCGGGTAGCGGCGTATGGGAAGCTTCCACAAGAACAGTATGGCCCAACAACAACACGCCGCAATGATCGTGAGCGCGAAGTCATACCAAAAGTCTCCCTGAAAGATATCAGATATCGTCAGGAATCCGAGCGGGAGCAACAACACGATGAAGGCGCGTGCCCCGAAGTCGGCGTGCCGTTTAGTGTTCGTCGTGATATTCATTGGCGAAGATTACATTGCATCCCATTGTTCGTATCTTCTTGAACCTGTGCTTTGTCGAAAGATATTCTGTCAGCAGCGCCTCTTCCTTGTCGTCATCGACTTCTACGCACAACAGCTCGGTCATCCCCAACGTATGGTCCGCTCCCTGTATGACCTCAAAATTCAAGCCCTCCGTATCGATACTCAGCAGGAATATCCTCTGAGGATTCAAAGAGCCAATGACATCATCAAGACTCATCACTGGAACATAGGTTTTTTTCCACAACGATTGACCATCGATCTTCTTGAACGAACTCAACACCGGCGTTTTACTTATGCAAAGTTCGGCAATTCCAGGCTTGTTCTTGATCCCAATCTCGAATACTTCATCTCTTCTTCTGAACCATCGATGCAATCTTACCAATTCACTATTGGGCTCGATACAAATACCTGAAAAGCCTTTCCTATAGAACAAGTACGTATTCGATATCGACGTAGGGTGGTTGGCGCCTACATCGACGTAAATTTCCCCAGCGAGGTGACGCTTGGAAACCAGCTCCCATATGAATACATCCTCGCCGTGCTGAGAATAGGTCTTGACTGGCATGACAGAATCCCACATCGCCTTGAGAATCCTCTTATAAGGGCCCAAGAAAGGGAATTTGTCGGCAATAAAACCAATGATTCTCATCTGTTCCAAGAGGGTTTATCTAGTGGCGAAGATATTCGCAGAAGCGCTGTGCGGAAAGAAAAAGGCCGAATTCCCGACGCGCCGCCTGGCGGGCGGCGCTACCGATTCGTTCCGCCATGTCGGAATGTTCCAACAGGAAACAGATTTTCTCCCTGAGGTCTTCCCAGTTTCCCTCCTCATAGAGCAATCCGGTTACGCCGTCACGCACGTAGTCACGGCTCGATGCCCCTCTGGTGATAATAACCGGGCGGCCGAGAGCCATGCATTCGAGTAAAGCGGTCAGCCCGACAGGTTTGTCGGCATTTGCAACAGCAATCACAACCATCGCAGCGCTACGGCAGTCGGCGATGTAATCGGCATAAGGTGCGTTATAGTTCTTTTTCAGGAGCGCTTTTCCGAGTCGCTGTTCCGTAGTCTTTACCTTTCCCGAACTATCGAGCTGGTACCGCTTTACCTGAACGTCAAGGTCGCGAATGGAGCTCTCGAAGGTAGTTTCATCCCGATAAGCGCTTCCGGGGGAAAAAATCGTCGCCGGGACTACCGATTGACGATCGTCCCGAAGGCGCATGTCGTACCAGTCGGTATCTACTCCGTAAGTAAGGCCTCCCGTGGTGCCGGCCTTTCTCTTTAGGATCCGAGCGAAGGAGGCCGCCTGGGTACCATCCAGTGCCAGAAGACAATCGGCGCCGCTCGACGCGATCCGCAGGACAAGTCGCTTTATCCAGCCCGCAAGTGCGCCGGCATTATCGTCGGGCAGGCGATACAGGATAAGGCAGACACGCGTATTGCGCCAATGCAGAAGCCTTTTCAGAACCGCGGCGATGATGCCGTTGGTGATCCAGCCCACGATCACGTCGAACTTACGACCGTTTCTAAGCAGCCACCAAGAGACACAGAGGGTCAACGCGTCCGATTCCTTTGTACCGATCCGGGTGAGCCATCCAAACAGAGCGCCTGCTCTCAAGTCGGGAAGGAACGCCGTCGAAACCGAAAATCCTGGAAACACTTTTTCAGCGCAGGCTTTGTAAAAATTGGGCGCCTCTATGTTTGCCTCTTCCACGGAGAAGTTATGCGCCATCAGGAGTTTCATTCCCGAATCCCCGACATCCTATGCCCAACCCGGAACCCGAGCCAACCACGGAAGCGGATGAAGCACATCTGAGAGACTCCTGATCAGTGCCCCTCTTTTTGCACGAAACGTGCCGATGGGGGCGCCGCCCTCCTTCCTTGCCACGGCTCTGAGCAGGGGAATCCTGCTCCCGACCAGATCGACGAGCAATTTACATGACAGGCACTCAAAGCCGGCAATCTCGAGAAAAGCGTTGAGTGTTTCTCGGGTGAAATAACATAGATGCCTGTGATCGCCGACGTGACGCCTGATCAGACAGGTGAGCAGTTCCGACGGTACCTCAACAAAAACAAGTCCATCCTCCTTTAGCAATTGCCTCGCATGCGAAAGGAAACCACCAGGAGACTCCGTGTGTTCGAGCACGTGGCTCATCGTCAGCAGGTCGAATCCGTTCGCATCCCACGCCAGGAAGGGCGCCCTGATTTTTGAAATACCCGGCGATGCGGGATGGCCCGCATCCATATCGAGAACCGAGACTTCGAATCCCCGCTCCAGGAACGTTTGCATCAACTCGCCGTTCCTGCCGCCGACGTCGAGAATCTTGCCGGTCGATGGCAGCCACGGCTCGACTGTCTGGAATATTCGCAGCCCCCTGTACTTTGCGTTCTCGCCGGCCAGCATTTCAGCCTCTGCCGACGCGGCCTCCTCCTCCAGGTTATAGAGGCGAGCCAGTTCTTCGGCGTCGTATCCAATATCCTTGAATATCCATCCGCACGAAGTGCAGATCTTGCCTTGCACCGTCAACGGGAAATTGCTCCGCTCCAGGAATTCCGTCCAGGGTGAGCTGTAGTCGATGGTCTGGCGGTACAAGGTGAAAAGCGAACGCCCTTTGCAGAGCCTGCATTCGGTTAGGCGGAACATGAGTGGTGCCCAAAACGCCGGAGCAGACCGGTTGAATCTAGCGCGGGGCTTACGACAATTCGCAAGTCATCGACGCACCAGAGACCGCAACCCCGCCCGGATACGCGAAAATTTGGGCGCAGCGTCGGGATCGTCGAGCGCCTTGCCGAACGCCTTCCGAACGAATACGAACAATACAAGGACGAATCCGACGCCTATCGCCGTGTACACGGCGATCTGTGCGCGCCTGGGCTTGGATTTCCTCTCTGGCGGCGTGGCCGGATCGACAACCTGAATCACGGCGCCTTCCCGCGCCTCATCCAGGCGTGCGAGTTCGTATTGCTTCGCCATCAGATCGAACAGCGTTTCATGGTACTTGAAGTCGCGGTAGCGATTAAGGTAGTCCGCACGCTGGGGGTTCTTCACGGGTTCGTCACGGTCAGCTCGCGCAAGCTGGGTACGAAGCGCCGCCAGTTCGCGCTGCGTTTGTTGGAAATCCGGGCTCGATTCGCTGAGGTAACCCCGCATGGTGGAAAGTTTGATCTCCTGGGCCGTGATTTGCGCCCTTAGATGGGCAATTCCCGCCACCAAAAAAGACGGTGAGGACTTGATGACGCTCTCCCCCGCGCCCACCTCGCTCAAGGCGGCTTCCGCTTTCTTGAGGTTTTCCTGCGCTTGCTGGAGCTGCTTTTCAAAGAACACCCGTCGCTGCTGCGCCTCAGTGATTGCGAGTTGGCTGATGAGGCGAAATAGCTCCTGCACATAGGCGTTTGCAAGCTCCGCTGCGCGGAGAGGTTCCTTGTCGTCCACTTCGATCGTGATGAGGCCGTCCTTGCCCGACTGCACTCTGGTTACATTCTCGAGCTCGATCCGGGCGTCCGTTCTGCTTGTCGTCTTGTTCACCTCCATCAACTTGAAACGATCGACCATTCGGTCCGCGATGGTTCGGGTCTTGATGAAAGCCACATACATGTCGGCGGGGTTCCTGAGACCCGCCACGGCGGCACTCAGACTGGCGACGCCCGCCATCATGCCGAGCTGGGATGCCAGCATTGCGGCCGTGCTCTGCTGCTGCTGGGGCGGGAGGATTTTCGTGCTTGCCGTATATGTGGGCGTGATGGTGAAGGCGAAGGCGAGCGCGGCGAGCCCTGCTGCGATGGGACCAAAGACGAGCAGACGCGCGTTCTCGGCCAGCAGGAGCAAGGGATCGAGCAGGCTGACGTCGCTTTCGGGAGGGCGTAGGTTGGGGGTCGGGTCGTTCATGAAGGTGCCGTCGTGATCTCGATTTCAAGCGCAGTATAGTCCCGAAAGCGGGGTTCCCCCGTCATTTGGCTTCCAGTTCAGCCTCTACCATCATCCGAACCACGTCTTCCATCTGGTACTGCGCCTGCCAATTTAGTTGAGTTCGAGCTTTTTGGGGATCGGCACTGCTGATCATGAGATCAGTGGGTCGAAGCAGGCCCGCATCGACAGTAACATGCTCTTGCCAATCAAGCCGGACCAAAGAAAACGCGGTTGAAATGAATTCTTCCAGGGAATGAGTCCTCCCGGTGGCGACAACAAAATCGCCGGCATGCTCCTGCTGAAGCATGCGCCACATGGCCTCCACGTATTCGGGAGCCCATCCCCAGTCTCTTTGAACGGAGATATTACCCAGATGGACCTTCTCTCTGCTGCCCGCGGCAATGCGGCAGGCCGCCGCAACTATTTTCTTGGTCACGAAACGTTCCGGGCGGAGGGGTGAGTCATGGTTGAACAGGATTCCCGAGCATGCAAACAAGCCGTACCCTTCTCTGTAGTTAGCAACCTCCCAAAAGGCGGCAGCTTTGGCCACAGCGTAAGGACTCCTGGGTCGGAACGGGGTGTTTTCATTTGCGGGAAGGCCATTGTTATCACCGAAGCATTCTCCCGATCCGGCGTTATAGAACCTAATTGAGCGGTCAGTAAATCGGATCGCCTCGAGGAGATTCAGACTGCCGACACTGATGCTCTCGAGGGTTTCCACCGGTTGTTGAAATGATAGCCCGACGGAACTTTGTCCACCCAGGTTATAGACTTCGTCAGGCTCTGTATTTACCAAGGTTTGCAATACGTCACGGAAATCATTCAAGGACATTGATTCAAGCCGAACCCGATCACGAATACCCAGCTGCCTCAGCTTCGAAAATGAATTCGTTTGGGCATCGCGCGAAGTCCCATACACTTCGTAGCCCTTGTCAAGGAGCAGCCGGGCTAGGTAAGCGCCGTCCTGGCCTGAAATCCCGAAAATCAGCGCTCTTTTCATTGATTCACCAAGTTACTGTAAGACGATAGTCGAACCCGTGAATCGAACTCTACGTAACCGTACGACTCCTTGGCATGCATGTGGGTCTTTGAGAGCCCAACGCCGCCACGGCCGGCAAGGAATCAATTGGGTGGCGACGGCCGTTTGCTGATTGTCTTTTGGATTTTCGTCGCCAGGCTAGGCTGCTCAGGCTTGGTTCGCCTTGGACTTACTACCTAGTCCGCTGTATAAGCTACAGTCGGGGTTTTGAAGAGCTATGGTCCACAATCTCGCTTTCGTAGCCTAAACTCCGGACCGAGTAGTAAACAATTCGTCGAAGTAGCGGATCGTTTTGAGCAAGCCCGCTTCCAAACGGGTGCCGGGTTCCCAGCGCAGGACCTTTCTCGCCAGGCTGATGTCGGGCTGACGCTGCGACGGATCATCGGCGGGCAGCGGTTCGGACGAAAGCTTTGATTTCGATTTCGTGAGTTTGATGACCAATTCTGCAAGACTTCGAATTTCGAACTCGACCGGATTTCCCAGATTGATCGGCCCGGTAAAATCATCGGGCGTATCCATCAGCCCAATCAGCGCATCGATGAGATCGTCGACATAGCAAAAGGAACGCGTCTGCTTGCCCTCGCCGTAAATGGTGATGGGCTCGCCCCTCAAGGCCTGGACGATGAAATTGGATACGACCCTGCCGTCGTTCGGGTGCATCCGCGGACCATAAGTGTTGAAAATCCGGGCCACCTTGATTCGCAGCTTATGTTGGCGGTGATAGTCGAAAAACAGGGTTTCGGCGCAGCGCTTGCCTTCGTCGTAGCATGAACGGAGCCCGATGGGATTGACACGCCCCCAATAGGATTCGACCTGAGGGTGGACCTCCGGGTCGCCGTACACTTCGCTGGTTGAAGCCTGCAGAATCTTCGCCTTGACCCGCTTGGCGAGTCCCAGCATGTTGATCGCACCGTGAACGCAGGTTTTCGTCGTCTGCACTGGGTCGAATCGGTAGTGTATCGGAGAGGCAGGGCACGCCAGGTTGTAGATATCGTCGACCTCGGCATACAACGGAAACGTAATGTCGTGCCGCATCAACTCGAAGCGCGGGTTCGGCAAGAGATGGGCAATGTTGTCCTTGGTGCCTGTGAAGAAGTTGTCCACGCACAGGACATCGCGTCCCGAGGCAAGCAGCCGCTCGCACAGGTGTGACCCCAGAAAACCCGCTCCGCCGGTCACCAGCACGCGCCTGCGCGTTCCGTAATTTCTCACGCGTTCGGTGGTGCGCTAAGGCCGCGATTACTGCCGGATAACCTTGACCGCCGCCGCCCCCAGGCCGAACTGGTAGAAGATCTGCGAGATGTCCTTGAGCGCTCTAGTCACCGTCGTTCGGTCGAGCTCTTCGGGCACGACGATGCTGTCTCCCGGCATCAGCCGCGAGCGTTCCAGCGAGGCCGAGAAAAATCCCGTTTGCCGTTTGCTTTTGACCGAGCCGTCCGCCCGCAGCACGTAGATGCTGCCCTCGTCGGCGCCGCGGGTCGGCCCGCCCGCCTGTGAAAGGTAGTCCGCCACGCGCTTGTCGGGCTTGTAGACGAACGAGTTTTCGCTGTAGACCGAGCCGAACACGCTGACCATGGAAGGCTGCGACGGCACGAAGAAGCGGTCGCCGT
>WNGM01000998.1_pt1 | contig 23604 bp, 22 predicted proteins | sample 5400571 | NCBI WGS metagenome assembly WNGM01 (sample SAMN13153378, study PRJNA577476) | soil metagenome | isolation source: 100 cm soil or saprolite under Garry oak tree replicate 2 | place: USA:California | collected 2016-06-15 | reverse complement strand
TCGCCGCCGCGCGCCAGAAAGAGATGAACGCGAGCATGGCCGTGGTGGCCACCAGCACGCGAGGCGCGCCGGACATTCTTCTTTGTTGTGATGCCGCCAAATCGTTGTTCATCAAAGGGATTCGGACAAGTGCGAGGAGTTCCGCATTCCGTTCAAGCTTTCGGAGCAGATGCGGCAGTAGACTTTACACATCAGCGACGAACCCAGCCGAGCACACAAACCCCGACCGTAAACCAGTTATTTATACCATTAAGAAGCCCTAAAGAGAAAATAAGGATTTGGTTTGGAGATTGTAACTGGGATCGGCCAAGCCAAGGATTCGGGAACGAGATTGTCAATTATGGAGAGGAACATCCTCGGCGGGACCCTAAACCTGCCTAGCGCCGTTCCAACTATTTGGGCCGAGTGCTTCGCTCTGACGACGCAAAAGTTCAACAAGGTCGCGGACAGGCATTCTTTGGCGAGACAAGTTGGAACGGCACTAGGCGCGCGCCCTCTTCGCCACGGTTCGCCATTTACCTTGCGCCTTCAGAATGCCTTCAATGGCCTCCCGCACGCCGGCATCTCCTCCGCTCCGGCGCGTCACGTGGTGAACGGCACGGCGCACTTCGGCAACCGCATTGGCCACCGCAATCGCCAGACCAGCACGCCGCAGGATGGGCAAGTCGGGCAGATCATCGCCGATGTAGGCCACCTCGGAATCGCGCACGTCCGCGATTCGCAGAATCTCTTCGTACGCCGCCAGCTTTTCACTGCGGCCCTGGAACACAAACTCCATTCCCACCTCTTTGGCGCGTCGCGTCGTAGCCGCTGATTGGCGCCCCGAGATCACTCCGGTACGCAATCCAGCCTCGCGCGCCAATTTCAACCCGGCGCCGTCTTGCGAATGAAAGGCTTTCATCTCTACTGCCGTTCCGTCGGCGAGTGGCATGAGATAGACCTCGCCTGCGGTGAGCACGCCATCCACATCCATCAGCAAAACGCGAATTTTGCGCGCTCGGGCGGCCACTGCGGCCGGGAATCCATTGGAGCTGGCGCGAGTGCTGCGAGCCAAGACTCTTCTCCTCGAAATTGATCGATGTGTCCGCTGCGGGTCTGTCAGCCTAAAAAAGCTCCAGCGTCCAGAGGTCGTGCAGGTGGACGACGCCCGCCACTCGCCGCGCGCCGTCGAGTACGACCACCGAAGTAATCTTGCGCTGCTCCATCAGCCGCAATGCGGCGCTGGCAAATTCCTCCGAAGGAATCGTCACGGGATTGGCGGACATGCACTCTTCGGCCGTGAGCTCGAGAACCGCGCCGCTCCGCTTTTGCATCAGGCGCCGCAAATCGCCGTCGGTGATAATTCCGGCCAGCGTGCCGCTCGTCTCGACGACCGTCGTCATTCCCAAACCTTTGCGGCTCATTTCATAAATTACGTCGGGCATTTTCGCGCTCGGCAAAACGCTTGGCAGCGCCTCGCCCGCATGCATGAGCTCACGCACGCGCAGGAGCTTCTTCCCCAGCCGGCCGCCCGGATGAAGCGCGGCGAAATCGTCGTGATCGAAGCCGCGCCGCTCGAGCAAGGCGATCGCCAGGGCGTCGCCTAAAGCCATGGCGGCCGTGGTGGATGCTGTAGGCGCCAAGTTCAGCGAGCAAGCCTCCTCGCGCACGCTGGTGTCCAGCACCACGTCGCTCGCCTGCGCCAGTGTGGAGCGCGTATTCCCGGTGAGCGTCACCAGGGGAAGTCCGAGCCGCTTCATGGTGGCTAAAAGAGCGACGATCTCTTCGGTTTCGCCTCCATAGGAGACGGCCAGCACGGCGTCGCCCCCCAGCAACATTCCCAGATCGCCATGCAAAGCCTCCGCTGGATGCAGAAAAACCGAAGGAGTGCCTGTGGATGAAAACGTCGCCGCAATCTTGCGCCCGATCAATCCCGACTTGCCCATGCCCGTGACCACCACGCGCCCTTTGCAAGCCAGCAGCACCTCCACCGCGCGCTCGAATCCCGCATCCAGACGCGCCTGCAATTCTTTCAGCGCCTCGGCCTCAATGCGCAGAACGCGTCTTGCCGTCTCCAGGCTCACGAGGGGCTCCAGGAACGCACCAGCTTGGCGATCGGCGTCAGTTTCGCCAGTAAGTCCGGCAGCCGATCCAAACGCAACGCATTTGAGCCATCCGAGAGCGCCCGTTCGGGATGATCGTGCACTTCCAGAAAAATGCCGTCCACGCCTACGGCTGTTCCCGCCCGCGCCAGCGGTTCGATAAATTCCGGCTGTCCTCCGCTGGAATCGCCTTGTCCTCCAGGCAACTGTACGGAATGCGTCACGTCAAACACAACCGGGCATCCGCTCTTGGCCAGGATGGGAAAGGAGCGCATATCCACCACAAGATTGTTATATCCAAAGGAAACGCCGCGCTCCGTGATGGTCACCTGGTTATTTCCCGTGCTCTTCACCTTTTCCACAGCGTTGACCATTTCCCAAGGCGATAGAAACTGCCCTTTTTTCAAGTTCACCACTCGCCCCGTTTCTCCCGCGGCGGTAAGCAAATCGGTCTGGCGCGAAAGGAAGGCGGGCACCTGCAGCACATCGCAAACCTCCGCTGCCGCGCGTGCTTGACCGGGCTCGTGAACATCCGTCAGTACCGGCACTCGGAATCGAGCTTTGATCTTCCGCAAAATTTCCAAGCCGCCGGCCAATCCCGGTCCGCGGAAAGAACCGACGGAGGACCGGTTTGCCTTGTCGTAAGATGCCTTAAAAATCAGCGGGATTTTAGCCCTCGCCGCTATTTTCACCAGCCGCTCCGCCATTTTCATGGCGTGTCCCTCGCTCTCGATTACGCACGGTCCGGCAATCAGAACCAGCGGCTCGCGGGCGCCGATGCGAAAGGCGCCAATAGGAATCGATCGAAGAGGCGGCAAGTAAACTCCCGCGGTCCTCAGGATTCTAAGCTGCGCACGGTCATCGGGAGTCTAAGCCTATGCGGGACGTTGCGGATTTGCAATCTGCACGTGTCGGATAAAAATTCTAGCTTCGTTTCGCGGCTTGCACTGCCGCTGGCACGCCTTCCGCGGCCAGCGTGCGATCGGCCGATTCGCGCTGGCTTGCCGCTCCCACGAATGCAGCGAAAAGCGGATGCGGGGCCAGCGGTTTCGATTTGAACTCAGGATGAAATTGGCAGCCCAGAAACCAAGGGTGATCGGCCACCTCCACGATTTCCACATAGGAGCTATCCGGCGTGCGGCCGGTGATTCGCAGGCCCGCGGAGGTCAGCCGCTGTTCATAATCGCGATTGAATTCATAGCGGTGCCGATGACGTTCGCTGATCTCTGCGGCGCCGTAGGCACGCTGTGCGAAAGAACCCGGCTCGATGCGGCACGGCCACGCCCCCAGTCTCATGGTGCCGCCCATTTCATCCACCCCAAGCAGTTCGCGTAACTTGTAAATCACGCGGTGCGGCGTGTGCGCGTCGAATTCGGTGCTATTGGCATCCGCCAAACCGGCGACGTTGCGGGCATATTCGATGGTGGCGCACTGCATCCCCAGACAAATTCCAAAGAACGGAACCTTTCGCTCGCGCGCGTATTGAATCGCAAAAATCATGCCTTGAATGCCGCGTTTCCCGAAACCGCCGGGCACGAGAATGCCATCCACATGCGCCAGCCGGCGCGCCGCCGTTTCCGGCGAATCGATCTCTTCGGCTTCGATCCATTCGATCCCGGTACGCAGATGATGCGGCAGTCCGCCGTGCATCAAGGCTTCCCGCAAGCTCTTATAGGCGTCCTCCAGCGCCACATATTTGCCCACCACCCCAATGCGCACTTCGCCCTGCGGGTGCTCCATATTGGCCAGCAGCCCGAGCCAGGGGCTCATGTCGCGTGGCGCCGCCTCCAATTTCAAAAGGCGAAGGATTTGCTCGTCTAATCCCTCGCCTGCCAGAGTCACCGGCACGGCGTAAATGGTATTCACGTCGCGCGCGGTTATCACGCATTGCTCCGCAATATTGCAGAAGAGAGCAATCTTGGCCTTCATCTCGTGCGGCAGCGGCCGGTCACTGCGGCACAGCAAGAGATCGGGCTGAATGCCGATGCTCAGCATCTCCTTCACGCTGTGCTGTGTTGGTTTGGTCTTGAGTTCGCCCGCCGTGGCTATGAAGGGCACCAGCGTCACGTGCACGAAAATGGTATTTTCAGGACCCAGCTCGAGGCGCATCTGGCGAATGGCCTCGAGAAACGGCAGCGATTCGATGTCTCCCACAGTGCCGCCAATCTCGATGATCACGACATCAACGTCGTGCGCGACCTTGCGAAATGCCGCCTTGATCTCGTCGGTGACGTGCGGGATCACTTGCACGGTCTTGCCCAGAAAATCGCCGCGGCGCTCCTTCGACAGGATCGCTTCGTAAATACGGCCGGTGGTCCAGTTGTTATCGCGCGCCAGCTTGGCCGAGGTAAACCGTTCGTAGTGTCCCAGGTCCAGATCGGTTTCCGCGCCGTCATCGGTGACGTAAACTTCGCCGTGCTGATAAGGACTCATGGTCCCGGGATCGACGTTCAGGTAGGGATCGCATTTCTGGAGGGTGACTCGGAGGCCCCGGCTTTCCAGCAGGCAGCCGATGGACGCCGCGGCGACGCCTTTGCCAAGGGAGGAAACCACACCGCCGGTTACAAAGATATACTTCGGACCCATCCGCGCAGGTTACGCCCCGCAAAAACCGACTGCCGGGCGCGAAACTGTCTTTTTCCTCCTGGGAAAGTAGGTGTACACCGCATTTTACGGAGAACTGCGGCGATGTGTCAACGCGCCCGCATTTCGTCAGACTGACCCGCCGGCCAGCATTTGCTCCACTCGCTTCACGTCTTCCGGGGTATCTACTTCAATGGATTTGCACTCGGTTTCCGCGACGCGAATGCGATAGCCGTTCTCCAGCCAGCGTAGCTGCTCGAGTTGCTCGATGCGTTCCAGATCCCCCTGCGGAAACGTGGCAAATTCCAGAAGGGCCTCCCGGCGGAACACATAAAGCCCCAGATGCTTCAAATGTTTCGCGTGCACCGGGCCTTGCCGGTCTCTCACCCACGGTATCGGCGCGCGGGAAAAATAGAGCGCATTGCCGTCGAAGTCAACAACGGTCTTCACCACATTCGGATCCATGATCTCTGCGGGATTAGCAATGGCCACGGCCAAAGTCCCCAGCTTCACATCCTCATCGCCGCGGACCGCCTCGATGGCGGCGTCAATCGCGGCCGGCTCGATGAGCGGCAAATCGCCCTGTACGTTGACCAGAATCTCCGCATCGGGGTGGGCGATGGCGACTTCGGCCACGCGTTCGGTGCCGGAGCGATGGTCGGCGCGTGTGTGCACAGCTTGCCCGCCGAATGACTTCACGGCGTTGGCGATCCGTTCGTCGTCGGTGGCCACAATGACCCTAGAAACAAGGCTGGCGCGCCGCGCCCGCTCCCACACTCTCTCGATCATCGGCTTTCCCGCGATCGCAATCAGTGGCTTGCCGGGAAAGCGGGTCGATGCAAAACGTGCCGGAATAACGGCCAGGATATTCATGAGCATTCTGTCGCTGATTCTGATGTTGTCTCGAAGCTCTCTCTCTTTTGTTTTTATTTCATCTTAATGGTGGATGGCGCCGGCGATGATGCTAGCATAATCGCGCCGGCCAGATTCGTCATCGAGCTGCGGCTCTCTCCGGCGCGGATTTACCGCCAGGATAGCCGAGGCCATCTAGCCGCCTTGCGTGCGCCCTATCTAGTGCTAGAATGGCCGGTAATGGCCGGTAATTTACCCCGCAGCCCCCCGGCCAGGGCCGGGAGGGGGGTTTTTATGGCAATATACCGACAACGGCTGCCATACGTGGCCCTTCTCGCATTTGTTGTCTTCGCCCTGCCCGTGCTGGCTCAGGTCACCGGTCCCGAAGCTCCGAATCAATCCCAGGAACCGGACTTCAAGAAATCTCCCGGCATCCAGATGAACGTGGAGATGGCCCTGGTCAACGTGACCGTCACCGATCCTTATAGTCGCCTGGTCACCGGCCTGGACAAGGAAAACTTTCGCCTCTACGAAGATGGCGTGGAACAGGAAATCTCCGCCTTCTCCAGTGAAGACGTTCCCATCTCCATTGGCTTGGTCTTCGACATGAGCGGCAGCATGTCTGACAAGGTCGAAAAAGCCCGCCAGGCCGCCATTCAGTTTCTGCGTACGGCCAATCCACGCGACGAGTTCTTTTTGGTCAGCTTCAATGATCGCGCCGAGCTAACCAGCCGCTTCACTTCCAGCATCGAGGAGCTTGAGAATCGCATGATGTTTACCGTCGCCAAGGGCCGCACTGCGCTTCTCGATGCTATTTATCTCGGCCTGAGTCAGATGAGGAGTGCACGTAACGGCAAGCGCGCCTTGCTCATCATCTCCGATGGAGGGGATAATCATAGTCGGTACAACGAAGCGGACATCCGGAACTTCCTGAAAGAAGCAGACTGCCAGCTCTACGCCATGGGAGTTTTTGATGTTAACGATATGGGCCGAACAACCGAGGAGCGCTACGGACCTAGTCTGCTGTCGGAACTCGCCGAAATGACGGGTGGGCGCGTCTTCCCGGTCTCGAGCCTGGGCGATTTGCCCGATATTGCCGCCAAGATTGGAATGGAGCTGCGTAACCAATATGTCCTCGGATATAAACCAAGCGATACACGTCACAATGGCACCTGGCGGAAAATCAAAGTTAAGCTGCTCGCGCCCAAAGGGCTTCCGCCCCTCAACGTTTACGCCAAGACTGGATACTACGCGCCGGCTCAATAGGCGATCTGCGTTCACGCTGGTGGCGGCCGTAATCCTCGCTCTCTCGGCTCCGGCACTTCGCGCCCAGCGACCCTCGCAGCCTTCTGCCCCTCAGGCACCCTCGGCGTCGCCGGACTATTCCATCAAGAAAAACGTAAATCTGGTCGTCCTGCACGTCTCCGTCGTGAATGATCGCGGGCAGTTCGTTCCCGGCCTGAAAGAGAGCGATTTCCACGTCATGGAAGATAAGGCCGATCAGAAGATTTCGGTCTTCAGCCAGGAAGATGTGCCCGTAAGCATGGGCTTGGTAATCGACAATAGCGGCAGCATGCGCGACAAACGGCCCCAGGTAAACGCCGCCGCTTTGACTCTTGTGAAAACCAGCAATCCCCAGGATGAGGCCTTTGTCGTCAACTTCAACGACGATTTTTATCTGGATACGGTCCACGACTTCACCAGCGACGTCAGCGAAATGAAAGACGCCCTGGAGCGCATCGATGCCCGTGGCAGTACCGCGCTCTATGACGCCGTGATTGGATCCCTCGATCATCTGAAGAAGGGCTCGAAGGATAAGAAGGTGCTGCTGGTGGTGACCGACGGCGTGGACAACGCCAGCCGCCGCACGCTGCCCAACGCGGTGCAGGAAGCGCAGCGCTCTGACGCCTTGATCTATCCCGTCGGAATCTTCAGCGATGACGACATCAAACACAACCGCGGCGACATGAAAAAGGCGCGCCGCGCGCTTACCGAATTGGCCACCTCCACCGGCGGCCTCGCCTTCTTTCCCGAGAACGTGGCGGACACCCAAGCCATTTGCACGCAAATTGCCCGCGATATCCGCAATCAGTACACCGTAGCCTATTACCCCACGAACTCAGCCCGCGACGGTACTTACCGCACCGTGCAGATCAGCGTCGCTCCGCAGCGCGGCTACGGCAAACTTCAGGTGCGCACCCGCACCGGTTATTACGCGCGCGGTCCCGCCCTCGCCGCTGGTGCCGGCAATTGACGATGCGACCAGCATCGTCATCCCGTCTTCCGGCGAAAGTCACCATCCTCCGCGAAAAGGCTGCCAACAGGTCCGGTTTTCGGACTCCGGTGGAGTCCGCCGGACTCCCGAAACCGGAGATGCGCTTTCGCGGATAACAAAGTCGAACCGGAGCGAGGGATCCCTCTGAGCTTGCGCCTTTAACAAAATCCAACTCGAGCGAGGGATCTCTCTTCTGATTTGACGCGGTCTACGTTGCTTTCCGAGCATCAATCTCTGCGAGAAAGCTCTCGCCGTGAGGAATTTCTCCGCCAAAATTCTGCGCCACCGTCTGCCCCATATCCGCTAACGTAGCGCGCACGCCCAGGTTTCTGCCCTTCTGCCCTCCGGGGCTATAAGCCAAAATCGGCACGTATTCCCGGGAATGGTCCGTCGTCTCCCAGCGAGGATCGGGATCGCAGCCGTGATCCGCGGTGATCACCAGCACGTCCGTTGCCCGCAAGCTGGCGAGCAACGGCCCGAGCTCATCGTCGAACTCTTCGAGAGCCCGTGCGAAGCCTTCCACGTCTTTGCGATGCCCGTACAGCATGTCGAAATCGACGAGGTTCGCAAATATCAGTCCGCCTGGCTGGCACGCTAAAGCCTTGCGCAATTGCTTCATCCCATCGGCATTGTTTCTCGTGGATACGCAGCTTCCTCTACCCCGGCCATGATAAATATCGTGAATCTTTCCGATCTCCAATAGAGGCACTCCTCGCTCCGCCAGCACGTCCAGCAACATCGGCCGCGGCGGCTCTACGGCGTAGTCATGGCGGCGTTCCGTGCGGCGAAAATTCCCGGGCCCACCGGTAAAGGGCCTGGCAATTACCCGCCCGACGCGGTGCGGTCCATCCAAAATTTTCCTCGCAATTTCGCAGTACCGGTAAAGTTCCGGCACAGCAATCACGTCCTCGTGCGCGGCGATCTGGAAAACACTGTCGCCGGAGGTGTACACGATGGGATCGCCGGTGCGCATGTGCTCGGCGCCCAGTTCCTTGAGAATCTCCGTGCCGCTCGCAGGCTTATTGCCGAGAGTCTTGCGGCCGATGGCGCGCTCGAAGGCCCGCATGATTTCCGGCGGAAAGCCTTGCGGGTACACCGGGAAGGCCCTTTCCAGCCAGATTCCTGCCATTTCCCAATGCCCCGTGGTCGTGTCCTTTCCGGGTGAGCGCGTCGCGCCTTTTCCAAAACAGCCCACGGGGTCGCCAGCCGGCGAGAGGTGCTCCAAGGACTCGATATTCGCGAGCCCCAGGCGAACGAGATTCGCAATCGCCAGCGGCCGTGACGCCGCGATGTGCCCCAGAGTATTCCGCCCCGTATCGCCATACTGCTCGGCATCCGGCAGCGCGCCAATGCCTACGCTATCGAGCACCAGCCACACAATTCGAGAAAACGCCATCTCTCCCCTCTCAAGAGTTCGTCATTTCCAGTCGGGACGCTCTGGCGGCGAAAGTCACCTACAGGATGAGCTTTCGCCGCGCAACAAAGTCGAAGAATCCCTCTTCGATTTTGCCGAACGCAGTAACGATTTCAGCAGAGCTATTATGATCGAATGCTGCTTCGGTATGGACATCCACAACGTCCGCACAAGTTGCTGTCATTCCGAGCGAAGCGAGAAATCTGCTTCTCATGCGTAAGTACCTCCGCGCTGCCACTCCGCGCTACCATTTGCCGCCCCCGCTCCGGCGACGTATAATTTTTTGTTTAGATTGCCACTGAAATTTCCGGCTGTGCAGGACCTTGTGCCCGAAAAACTCGATAAGCCTGAAATCACCGAGGAGCCCACCTCCATCGCGGTTTCCGGCGCCCGCGTTCACAACCTGAAAAATATCAGCTTCGAGATCCCCCACAACGCCATTACCGTAGTGACCGGCGTATCGGGTTCGGGAAAATCGAGCCTGGCTTTTGACACCATCTACGCCGAAGGCCAGCGCCGCTATATTGAATCGCTCTCCGCTTACGCCCGCCAGTTCCTCGAGCGCATCGAAAAGCCCGATGTGGACGAAATTTCGGGCATCGCCCCGGCCATTGCCATCAAGCAAAAGAACGCCACGCGCAATCCGCGATCCACCGTGGCGACCGCCACCGAAATCTATGATTATCTGCGCCTGCTCTATGCCCGAGCGGGCCGCACGTTTTGCACGCGCTGCGGCAGCGAAGTCCGCCGCGATACCATCGACTCGATCACCACGCGTGTCCTGGCGCTCGAACCGGGACGCCGCTTCTACGTGCTCTTCCGCTTGGCGATCCCCGAACCGGCCAAGAAGCCCGGCGCGCGAAAACCTGCGCGCCCTGCGGCGGAGGGCGTGCGGCAAGCCTTGCTCGACCTGCAGAAGCGCGGATTCAATCGCCTCTATCAGGCGGCGCGGGTTCACGAATTCTCTTCACCGGAATCGCTCCTCGATCTCGATTTCTCGCAACCCATCTATGTGCTGGTGGATCGTCTCTCCGTATCCACAGAAATCCGTTCGCGCTTGGCAGATTCGGTCGAAATCTCTTTTCGCGAAGGCAAGGGAGAAACCATCCTCGAATTTCCTCCTGCAGAAACGAACCCCGAAACGGAGCGCATCGTCTTCAGCGATCGCTTCGAGTGCAAGAAGTGCGGCCTCGCCTATCAGGAGCCTGAGCCGCGCCTTTTTTCGTTCAACAATCCTTACGGCGCCTGCCCGCGCTGCCAAGGATTCGGCAATACCGTCGATTTTGATCTCGACTTGGTAATTCCCGATCGCGGCAAGTCCATCAACGAGGGCGCCATTCAGCCCTGGACCAAACCGCGTCATCGCTCGCTTTGGCAGGAACTGAAGCGATTCGCGCGCGCGCGCGGAATTCCCCTCGATGTTCCCTTTCGCCAACTCACCGCCGAACAGAGAGACACCATCGTCGAGGGCGATCGCGACGCGGGATTTCCGGGGGTAAAGGGCTTTTTTTCCTGGCTCGAAAGGAAGAAGTACAAGCTGCACGTTCGCGTGTTCCTCAGCCGCTATCGAGGTTATGCCACCTGTCCGGAATGCGGAGGCACGCGGCTTCGCGCCGAAGCTCGCGCCGTGCGCATCCATGGGAAATCCATTACCGAGGTATGCTCGCTGACGGTTGCCGAGGCGCGCCAGTTTTTCAGCTCCATCGAGCTGGCGCCCGAAGCGGCCGCCATCGCCGAGAGAATCCTGCAGGAGATTCAGCAGCGGCTGCGGTTTCTAGACCAGGTGGGACTCGAATATCTGACGCTCGATCGCCTCACCTCCACGCTTTCCGGCGGCGAAGCGCAGCGCATCCAACTCGCCACCTCCTTGGGCTCGCAGTTGGTCGGTGCACTTTATGTCCTCGATGAGCCCTCTATCGGCCTTCATCCGCGCGATACCCACCGCTTGATCGAAATTCTGAAAAGCCTCCGCGACTTAGGAAACACCATTCTCGTCGTCGAGCACGATGCAGAAACCATTGCCGCTTCCGATTATGTGCTCGACCTGGGACCCGGGGCCGGCGAATTGGGAGGCAAGCTGCTTTTCTGCGGCCCACGCCAGGGTCTCCTCGATGCGCCAGACTCCCTCACCGCTCGCTATCTCAATGGCGAACTGCGCATTCCCGTGCCTTCCCTGCGGCATAAACCTTCTCGTCGTTTTCTGCGCATCTTTGGCGCCCGCGCGCATAACCTTCGCAACATCGATGTCATGTTCCCGCTCGGCACGATGGTCGCTGTGACCGGCGTCTCCGGTTCCGGTAAATCCACATTGATTTATGACGTGGTCTATAAAGCCTTGGAAGCCAAGCGCGCCGGCGTCAATTTCAAGGAACTCTGCGACCGTATCGAGGGCGATACGCTCCTCGACCAAGTTGTCCTGGTGGACCAATCCCCTATCGGCCGCACCCCTCGCTCCAATCCCGCTACCTACTTGAAGGCCTTCGACTCCATACGCGATGTTTTCGCCGCCACGCCGGACGCCAGGCGGCGCGGCTTCACAGCCGGGCACTTTTCCTTCAATATTCCGGGCGGCCGCTGCGAAGCCTGCCAAGGAAATGGCACGGTCACGGTCGAAATGCAGTTTCTCGCCGATGTCGAACTCATCTGCGAGGAATGCCGCGGCACTCGCTTCAAGAGCTCCGTTCTGGAAGTGCGCTATCGCGACAAAAACATTCACGAAGTCCTCGGCCTCACCGTCCGCGAGGGCTTGCAATTCTTCGCCGGCGTGCCGCGCGTGATTTCTAAACTCAAAGTCCTTGAGGAGGTAGGTCTCGGATATCTGCGCCTGGGACAATCCGCCACCACCCTATCGGGAGGCGAAGCGCAGCGGCTGAAGCTCGCCGCGCACCTGATTTACACCGCCAATCCCGGCGTTCTTTATATTTTCGATGAGCCTACTACGGGATTGCATTTCGATGATATTCAGAAGCTCCTGACGGCCTTTCGCAAGCTTCTGGACGGCGGCGCTTCGCTCATCGTCATCGAACACAATCTGGACGTGATCAAATCGGCCGATTGGGTCATCGATTTGGGTCCCGAAGGCGGCGCACAGGGCGGCACGATCGTGGCTACCGGAACTCCCGAGCAGGTTGCGCGCAATCCTCACTCCTACACCGGCAAATATCTTGCGCGCGCCCTCAAGAATTCTAACGGGCGCGGCGAGTCGTGCATTTCCCTAAAAAGTAGTGCGGCGGCCAATGAATTCAGCGCCAAACCAGGATAAGATCACAGCGAACGACTAGTGCCGTTCCAACTTGATCCGGCGAGAGGTTCGGCCCAAAGAGCCTGCGGATAGGGTGGCCTAGTAGAGAATTTGGTGCAAATAGTTGGAACGGCACTAGAACTCGCCGGAGCCCTCGCGCGACGCATCAACAAAATGCCGTTGCGCCATTAGGAAATTCGCACAGGCCATGAGCGAAATTCGCCGAAATCTCGCCGCGCTCGCCCTGATCGCCTTTTTCGCGCCACATGCGGCCCTGGGCTCACAAACCTCGGCCCCAACAAATTCGCCCTCTTCGCCGTCTTCGCAATCAAAGCCACAGCAAGCTCCTGTTTTGGGCGCAGATCCCCTTGCGCCACTGCTCGCGCAAGCCCAGGATGCGCTGGATCGCGAAGACTTCGCCGCCGCCATCCCCCTGCTAGAAAACATTGCCGCGGCGAAACCTACTGAAGCGCTGCCTCATTTCGAACTTGGATTCGCCTATTCCGGGCTGAAGAAAAACCCGGAAGCCATTGCGGAATATCGCCGCGCCATTTCGCTGGACCCGAATCTCGCTCCGGCGCATTTGAACCTGGGACTCGCGCTGCTGGATTCCGACGCTGCCGCGGCAGCGGCGTCGTTTCGCCGCGCGGCGGAGCTCTTGTCCGGCCAGGCTCGCCCGCTCTATCTCCTGGCTGAGGCCCTCGAACGCAGCGGCAAGCGTCCCGAGGCCATCGAGCAATATCGCGCCGCACTGGCCCTTGCACCCAAGGACGACGCCATTCTTTTTGCGCTCGCTCGCGCGCTTTTGGCCGGCGGACAAACCTCAGCCGCCGAATCTGACTTTCGCCAATTGCTGGCTCTCAAGCCCGATTCTGCGCCCGCCCGACTCGGCCTGGCCGAATCTTTGCTCCACCAGCAAAAGACCGCCGAGGCCGTGGATGTCTTCCGCGATTATCTCCAGAGGGTTCCCGACGACGGACATGCCCGCTTCGAGCGCGCCGTGGCCTTGCAAGAGCTGAACCGCTTCGACGAGTCCCTCCGCGAATTGGATTTGCTCGACGAGGGCGCGCCGCCCAGCGCCGAATCTCTGAAGCTTCGCGGCAGCATCCATTTGCAGCAGAAAAAGTGGACCGAAGCCGATGCATCGTTCCAGAAAGCGCTGGCAGCAGCTCCCGCCGATGCTCAACTGCATCTCTGGATGGGCCAAACCAAAATGGAATTGCATGATTACACCGCCGCGGAAAGCGAACTGCGGCGTTGTCTCGAATTGGCGCCGGCCAATTCCGATGCCCTGCGCCAGCTCGTTGGAGTCTATTACTTGTCCGGCCAGTACCAATCCACGCTTTCCACTCTGGATCTTCTTGCGCAGCGCGAAACACCGGCTCCGCTTGACTGGTTTTTTCGCGCCCTGTCGTGCGATAAACTAGGACGGAAGCCCGAAGCGGCCGCCGCTTATCAAAAGTTTCTCGAATTGGATCGAGGCGAACGCGCCGATCAGGAATTCCAGGCACAGGCGCGGCTGAAACTTCTGCTGCGCGAATTGGGCAGAACTTCGAGGAAATAATTGCAAGCGAAAGGCACCGTCTTCGCCGCGAACGTGTCCCCATCGCGAAAAGGCTACCTTCCTGCGGCGGAAGTCTGCCGACAGGTCCGGTATTCGGTCCCGCAGTTGCTTCCGGGATCCCGGGAATGCGGGAACTCCGGTGGAGTCCACCGGACTCCCGACACCGGAGATGAGCTTCCGCCGTGCAAGAAAGTCGCGCTTTTCGCGAGACATAAAGAGCAGCTTCGCGGCGCAACAGAGTTGCGCTTTCGCGCTAAAAAAGTGGCTCGGCGTCCCAGTTGTGGCTGTAGATTTTGCAATCCCTTTTGGATCGTGACGAGCGTGGCCCTTTGCGCCTGCTTCAGTCTCACCGCCGCTGCGCAGGAGTCGCGTGCGAAGTATGAGGCGCAATTTCAATTGGAGCGCGATCCCGTGGTCAAAGCCAAGTTACTCTCCAAGTTGGGCCGCTTTGAAATCGACCAGGCTCGCGCGGATTTGAAATCGGATCAGGACGAGCAGTCTCTTGCCGATCTGGAGCACTACCGCGATCAGGTGGAGGGCACCGTCCAGGCGCTCTCGGCAAGCGGCGTGAATGCGGAGCAGCATCCCGCCGGCTTCAAAGAGCTGCAAATCAGCCTTCGCCAAACGCTGCGGCATATCGATGAACTGATCCTTCAGCTTCCGCTGGATAAGAGACCCTGGTTCCAGGCGGTGCGATTGGATTTGGCCAAGTCCCAAAATTCACTTATCGAGGCTCTCTTTCCGACCTTGGGCGAGAAACGATCGAAGAAAGGAGATCCGAGATGAAGGTCGCCATGCGGTCTCTGCCGCTCGTGCTTGCATCCTTTCTGTGCGTTGCTGGAATGACTGTGGCCTTCGCTCCGGCATTCGCTCAAAAGAAGGACTACCTGAGCGACTCCGAGGCGGACAAGATTCGTGACGCGGAAACCACTTCGGAGCGGATCAAGCTTTTCATCTCTTTCGCCGCCGATCGCATCAAGAAGCTGCAATATGAATTCGCCCATCCCGGCGAATTACATCGCAACCAGCGGATCAACGCTTTGATCAATGCTTATGCCGGCTGTATTGATGACGGTTCCGATTTGATTCAGCTCGGCGTCGAAAAGCAGCAGGACATCCGCGATGCCATCAAGGAAATGCAAGGCCGCGCGCCCGAATTCCTGGCTTACTTGAAAGAGCTATCCGCGAAAGGCCAGGCCGTGGAGCCCTATAAAGAAACCCTGGATGACGCCATTGACGCAACCAACGACGCCATCAGGGACGCCGCCGAAGCGATAAAGGAGAATGCTCCGCCTCCTGTGCGCCGCAGACCGCAATGAAACGCGCATCCGCACGCCCCAGCCCCGTTCCCGGCGGCGCCGCGATGTTCCAACGGCTCTACACGCGTTTGGGTTGCCGGGGACGCCCGCCGCGCTTTGAAGTGGAGTTTTATCCTTACGCCAATTTGATGCACACCATCCGTTTGCGCGAAGAAACCGCGTGCGTGCGCCTGTCAGATGCCTTGCGCGGGGCGCCGCTCGCGGTTCTGGAGTCCGCTGCGGCGATTCTCTTATCTCGCGTTTTTCGGCGGCGTGCGCCAAGCGAAATCCTTCGCGCCTATCGGCAATTTGTTCTGTTACCGCGAACTCGCCGGCGCGTCGCTGCACTCCGCGGCGCTCGGGGCCGCCGTGTCAAACTGGGTCCGCGTGGATCGATTTACGACCTCGCGCCCATGTTCACCCGCCTCAACCGGCACTATTTCGGCGGACGACTGCATCGGCCCAGGCTCGGCTGGAGCAACCGGACCTGGCGCGCGCAATTCGGCTGCTTCGATCCGGCCCTCGACCAGATCGTTATGAACCGCTGGCTGGACCGGCCCTCCGTGCCCCGCTACGCCGTTGAATATGTGCTCTTCCACGAAATGCTGCACGTGAAGCATCCGCTGCGCGCGGCTCGCTGCGGGATCGAAGCCCATTCGCTGAAGTTTCGGATGGAAGAAAAACGCTATGCCAATTACGAACGCGCCAGGAAAGTTCTCGACCGCTTACCCTGATTTCTGTTTTGTCGGCGCATGCCCGGATTGGCTTTCCAGCTTTTCGATGCGCTTGAGAATTTTCTCGCGGTCGGGTGCCGTACGATAAACTTCCAGATATTTTCTATACGCGGCCAGCGCGTTGTCCACGTCCCCTTTGCGTTCGTAGGCCTCTCCTAGCAAGGAATACGGCCGCGCCAACTTCGGCTGGAAATGCGTGGCATCCTGGAAACGTTCGATCGCCGCATCGTAATTTCCTCGCTTCAGATAAAACGTGCCGATCTCCACGCTCTTATCCGCTCGCAGCGGATCGTACGTGGGCTCCGCCGGAGCCGGTGGAGGAGCCGGTTCGGTGTACGGTGGCGGGGGGCCTTTTTCAAGCGCCGATTCCTGAGCAGCGGCGGGTCTGGCGGCCAAAAAGGACACTAGGAGCGCCGCGAGCAACACAAAAACGCCCCTCCGCAAACGACCCGCATTGCACCCACTTCGCATGGTTTTCGCAGGTGTGATTCGCTTTGCTATCATGAATGTCGCCCGCGGCACGAGCCCGGGGCCCTCGACGCACGCCGCCCGGGCGCGAAGCGCCCCCATAGAAGAGAGACCGTGCGTTGGGGTGGGAGATTCCCGGTCATCGGGAACTCCCCTGCTGACAATTGTAACTCCGCCCATGGAACTCCGGGAAAAAGTCGCCCATCTTCCCCATGACGCCGGTGTCTATCTGTTTAAGGACGCGCTCGGTGCCATTCTCTACGTGGGCAAGGCTCGCGCCTTGCGCTCCCGCGTGCGCTCCTACTTTCTGGAAACGAGATGGGCGGATGCGAAGACTGGATCCCTGGTGCGGGAGATCGCCGATGTGGATTACATCGTCGTCGATAACGAACGCGAAGCTCTGGCGCTCGAAAATAACCTCATCAAGCAGTATCAACCGAAATTCAACGTGCTGCTGCGCGATGACAAAACCTACCCCTACATTCGCTTCACGGCATTTGAAAAATATCCGCGCGTCTACGTGACGCGCCGTCTGCGCAAAGACGGCTCCATCTATTTCGGCCCGTTCTTCCCGCATAGCCTCGCCTATCGCATCGTCCATTTCATTCACAAACACTTCCGAATTCCTTCCTGCACCGTGGACTTGACGCGGCCGCATCCGCGTCCCTGCCTGCAATATTACATTCAGCGCTGCTGGGGCCCTTGTGTGCCCGGTCTTGCTTCGGAGGAGAAATACGCGGAGGCGGCACGCGACACGCGCACTTTTCTGGAAGGCCGGCGCCACGACCTGCTGGCCAGTCTCCGCGAGCGCATGATGCAAGCTTCGGACGGACAGCGTTACGAACAGGCCGCCGGTTACCGCAATCTCCTGCACACCCTCGAAGAGATCGAGGAGCGTCAGAAGATTGCCGCCGCCGCCGGCGATGACACCGACGTGCTCGCCTGGTACGCCGAACCTCCACAAGTCGCCGTGAATCTTTTTCACATTCGCGCCGGCCGCGTGGTCGATCGCCGCGATTTTTATTGGGAGGATCTCGAGGAATTCGATCCCGACGAATTCCTGCCCTCGGTGCTCAAACAGCTCTATCTCGATGCCGCTTATCTGCCCCGAGCGATTCATGTCCTGCGGGATTTCGAGGACCGCCAGTTACTCGAAGAAATCCTTTCCGAACGCGCCGCGACCCTGGATCTGCCATACCGGCGCGTGGAGATCGCCGTGCCGCAGCGCGGTCCCAAACATGCCTTCCTGGATTTGGTGGAGAAAAACGCGCGCCATTCTTTCGAGCAGCGCTTCCGTGTGCTGAAGCCCAATTCCAAAGCAATCACCGAGGCGCTGGAATCCACGCTGAATCTTCCCGCTCCTCCCAAGCGCATCGAGAGCTTCGATATCTCTCATCTTCAGGGCACCGACACGGTTGCCTCCATGGTGGTCTGGGAAAACGGGCGCATGCGTAAATCCGATTACCGCAAGTTCATTATTCGCGGAGCATGGGGCAACGACGATTTTGCGAGCATGCGCGAAGCAGTGGAACGCCGTTACCGCCGCGTGCAGAGCGAACAGAGAGAAATGCCCGGCTTGATTCTGATTGATGGCGGACTGGGACAACTGCGCGCCGCGGCGCAAGCTTTGGAAAAATTGGAAATCATCAATCAGCCCGTGGCGGCCATCGCCAAGCAGGAAGAGGTCCTTTTCGTTCTCGGGCAGGAGGACGAACCGATCCGCCTGGAAAGACACTCGCCCTTGCTGCACCTGATTCAGCAAATCCGGGATGAAACGCACCGCTTCGCGGTTGGCTTTCACCGCCAACGCCGCTCTCGCAGAACCTTGAAGACCGAACTCGACGAAATTCCCGGCGTGGGTTCGCGAACCGTGCGGAAGCTGCTTCGCGAATTCGGAAGCGTCGCCCGCGTGCGGCTCGCCAGCGCCGAAGATCTCTCCCGCATCGTGTCGCGGCCGGTGGCCATGCGAATTGCCGAACATCTTCACGGCAACCATGTTTCGAGCGCCGGACCCAAAGCAGATCCAGCGGCCTGATGTGCCCGTGAGCACGCTCTGTTGCATCCAACTAACGTGTGTGCTAGGTTGAGCCGCATGGGGGTTAGTCAAATGGGCGACAGCACCGGATCCAGAATCAGTTACTTCATGGTAGGTCTCGGGATCGGCGCCCTTGTGGGCATTCTCTTTGCTCCCAAATCCGGCGAAGAAACACGCGAGTTTCTGAGCCAGAGGGCCGAAGAAGGCAAGGAATATGCTCAGCGCAAAGCTCGCGAGTTGCGCGAAAGGGCGGACGATCTGGTGGAACGCGGCAAGCAGGTTGCCGCCAAGCAGAAAGAGTCCATCTCCGCCGCGGTGGACGCGGGCCGCGAAGCTTATCAACGCGAAAAATCCAAGGAAATGTAGGGCCGAATTTGATGCCAAGCTGGGTGGTGCCCCTTTTCGTCATCGTCGCGTCTGTATCTCTGTTCGTGCAAATGCTGATCTTCGGCGCGATGTTCCTAGAATTCCGCCGCATCAACCGGCGCCTGGAGCAGATCGCCGACGATCTTCAGAGGCGCATCAACCCGGTAATTTCCCGGCTGCAGATGCTGGTGGAAGAGGCGCAGCCACGCATCTCCGGCATGATTTCCGATGCCGCGGAGATCACCCACGTCGCGCGCAGCCAGGTGCAGCGCGTGGATCGCATGGTCACGGAAGCCGTGGACCGCCTGCGCATGCAACTGGTGCACGCCGACCAAATCCTCACCGGGGCCATGGAAACCGTGGAAGAGACGGGAACGCGCATCCGCAGCACGGTGTGGAGGCCGATGCAATCGGTCACCGCGCTGGTGCGCGGAATCCAAACCGGCCTGGAGTTTTACCGCGGGCGGCGCCGCCGCGCGGATGGCGTCAGCGAGCAGCAGGACGAAGAGCTTTTCATTTGACTCGCTTCTTTCTCGTAAGCATCGCTCCGCAGTGAATATCCACGCGGCTTCCCTTTCGCTAATGTGAGCGGAAAAGCGGATTCCTCGTCGCGTCGCAAGTTTTGCCAGCGGAAACGGCCGCGCCGCGCTACTCGCAGTGACCTCATTTCCGCACAGCGAAGGATCCATCAGCGAATCCAGCCACCGCCGAGCACTTCGTCTCCCCGATAAAAGACGGCGGCTTGGCCGGGCGTGATGGCGCGCTGCGGCGTGTGAAAGTGCACCCGTACCGTCGCCAGGTCAGCAGGCTCGATGCGCGCGGGAGCCGGCTCATGCCGATAGCGTATTTTCACCGTTGCTTCTAACGGTTCATCCAAACCGGGCCAGGCAATCCAATTGACGTCGCGGGCTTCCAAACTATCGCGCCACAATTCCTTCTCTTCCCCTACCGTGACACGCCTCGCGTCGGCATCGATCTGCAAGACGTACAGCGGCCGTGGCGCCGCAATTCGCAACCCGCGGCGCTGCCCCACGGTAAAATTCTGAATCCCCGAATGCCTGCCGAACACTTGACCCGAAGTGCTTACGAGCTCGCCGGATTCGTCACAGTCTTTTTCAGCCGCCGGTCCTTGCTCCCTGTCTTCTTCTTCCGCTCGTTTGCCCTCGCTGTCGTCTTTATCCGCTCGACTCCGCTCGCTATCTTCCTTACCCGCTCGTCTTCGCTCGCTATCTTCCTTATCCGCTCGTCCTCGCTCGCTGGTTTCACGGCGATAAGCGTCGATAAAATTCGTATAGTTTCCCGAGGGCACAAAGCAAATCTCCTGACTTTCCGGCTTTTCCGCCACCGGCAAACGCGCGCGCCGGGCCATCTCCCGAACGGCTTGCTTGGAGAGGTTCCCCAAGGGAAACGCCGCGTGGGCCAACTGCTCCTGAGTCAATCCAAAAAGAAAATAGGACTGATCTTTGGAGAGATCCGAAGCGCGCAAGAGACTGTACCGGCCTGTGTGAGCGTTTCGCTCGATGCGGGCGTAATGGCCGGTAGCGATGCGCGACGCGCCGATCTGCCGCGCCGTCACCAGCAACTGATCGAATTTCACATGATTGTTGCAAAGGGCGCAAGGAATCGGCGTGCGCCCGGCGAGATAATCCTGAACGAACGGACGCACCACGGTCTCCTCAAATCGCCGCTCGAAATTGACCACATAATGGGGAATGCCGATGTGCTCGGCTACGCGGCGCGCATCGTAGACGTCATCGAGCGAGCAGCAACGCTGACGCGGAGCTTCGCCCGGAGAGAGTTCCGGAAAGCGCCGCTGATTCCAGAGCTGCATGGTCAAGCCAACGATCGGAGCACCCGATTCATGCAGCATGGCGGCAACGGTCGAGCTATCCACGCCGCCACTCATGGCCACGACAGTCAGCTCGCGAAGATTCGCCTCGGAGCTCATTGCGCGGCCGCCATTTCTCGACTGGACGCGACGTCGCGCTGGCGCGCAACGGCCGCGGGGATCAATTCCAGCGCTCTGTCGATCTCTTCGCGTGTGTTCGTCCGCCCGAGACTTAGACGGAGGCTGGCCCGCGCTTCGGCGGGAGTAAGCCCGATCGCGGTCAGCACGTGCGAGGGGTCCACCGCTCCTGACGAACATGCCGCGCCCGCCGAGCAAGCCAACCCCGCCAAATCCAGCGCAATGATGAGGGACTCGCTCTCAACGCCAGGCAGCAGCAGGCTCGAGGTATTGGGCGCGCGCCGCGCGGGATCGCCATTGACGCGAGCTCCGGGAATGCGCGCGAGGAGACTGCTTTCGAGGCGATCGCGTAACTCGGCAACGTGGGCAGATGCTTCGGCGAGATCGCTGCGCACGATTTCACAGGCCTTACCGAGACCGACGATGGCGGCCACGTTTTCGGTGCCGGCACGGCGCCCGCGCTCATTTTGCCCGCCGTAAAGCAAAGGATCGATTTCCACGCCCTTCCTTACAAAGAGCGCGCCGGCGCCCTTTAGTCCACCGAATTTGTGCGCCGAAAGTGACAGGAGGCTAACCCCTAAGCGGTTCACGTCGACGGGAATCTTGCCGGCCGCCTGCACCGCGTCGGTGTGAAAGGGGATGCCCGCTTCGGCTGCGATCCTGCCGATCTCCGCAATGGGCTGCAAGGTGCCGATTTCGTTGTTTGCGCCCATGACGGAGATCAAGGCGGTCTCGGGACGTATCGCCGAGCGAATGGCATCCGGGCTGACGATGCCGTCGCGGCCGACGGGAACATAGATAACGGAAACACCGCGCGTTTCAAGAGCGCGGCAAGCGTTCAGAACCGCATCGTGCTCGATGGCGCTGGTGATCAAGTGTGGCGGTGAGCCAGCGGACTTTGTTTGCGAACGTAGCGCGTACCCCATGACACCAAAGATGGCGGCGTTATCGGCTTCGCTGCCACCGCTGGTGAACACGATCTCGGAAGAACGAGCGCCGATCAGCGCGGCGACCGCTTCGCGCGCGCCTTCGATAGCCTGCCTCGCCCGCTGGCCAAAGTGGTGTGCAGAGCTGGGGTTGCCGAATTCGGCCCCGAAATAGGGCAACATGGCCTCGAGCACGGCAGGGTACAGAGGCGTGGTGGCGTTATGGTCGAGGTAGATGCGCTGCATTTGCACGTTACGTAAATACCCGCTGGGATGGGCCGCAAGTAAGTAAATTCAGACCGCAGGAGCTGACTCCCCGTCAGGATTTAAAGTGAAACTTGGGAAACCGGCACCCCCGCCCCCCCCTATTTTTTCACAAGGATATCATTCTAAATGACTTATTCTGAATTTTGCGACAAGAACAAGAATATGATTCCAAAGCGCTTCCGGCAACCGCGGTATCACGAAACGCTGGTAAGTCGGCAAACAGAATTCGAGATGCCGCGCGGCTGCCAAGTTCGCAAGATTCGACCATGATCTATTTTACCCCACGAGTAAAGACCCCTGGGCACGGCTAGTCGGATAACGCTTCAGTTTCCGAAAATCTCGTTTGTCAGGACTTGACCGATTAACTGAGGCTGTCCAGTTTTCTGAGCTCTCTTTTTGAAATCACATCTAAGCTATATCCATGCTTCGCAAAGTGCTTCTCGCCGTCGGCGTATTCACAGCTTTGGTATTGGCAATTACTGTCGCTCGTTTGTACGTTGGAATCCCATTCGTGCCTTCGTCGGGCCGTGAGATTGTGGCGCGCCTGAGCGGTCTTCCAATCCCGGTGTTTGCCCGATCTGAGGATGCTCTGGAGGAATGCAGTGGAGGATTCTGTAGGGACTACCATCGCCGCTGCAAAAGCACAAGGGTGGCAGTCCTTGCCGTTACCTGGCAACGTTTCTATCCCCGAGGAGACTGGTGCCCCGCCGACACCGCCTGCGGGTTACTTTCGCTTTGAACAAAGACAGCCAACAGAACACACGTTTGCTTGGATCGATACGGCAACCTGCAGAGTTTATGCCGAACTCGACATCACATAGTGGGCTAAAGAAGACCATCGTAATTCGAGTGCTCAGTGGAGTGTTCGGTCTAGCGGCTGCCGTGATCGCCATAGGCCTTTTCTTCTCCTTCATCGAGATAACGGTCACTGAGATTGACTCAGCAAAGCAGTACCACGGCCACAGTTCTGTCTTAAGAGGCATTGGCGTCTCACTGCTGGTTGTCACCGTGACGGCATTGATTGGCATCGGCGCTTACAGACTACTGCGACGAGCGGCTGGATGACTGCAAACGAACTGACGCCTTTCATTATTTTCGTCACCCTCGCGTTGGCGGTTGTCACCGCAGCAGTAGGGGCTTACGTTCTATCATCTCAGCGAAGAGGCGAAGCGGCTCGAAGATTCGCATCGTGGCTTGCTGCGGGCGCTTGGACATTCATCGCGTTGATTGCCACCTTAGTCTTTGCAGTTCCTGTTCTAGACGATGTCCGCATTCCTGGCGCGCCCTTTAGGCAAATGTTATTGGGAACCATCGTCGCGGGAGCAATCTGTTTTAGTCTATGGTTCGTAGCAGTGAGACGCACGATGTGTGCGCTCCGGAAACCCAAGTCCCGATAAGTCGGGTTCTCGGAATGTGGCCCCGAGGGCGCGAAATCGTCCAGTCTGGGAGACAGTGGCCCGCGGTGCTATTGCGGATTTTCGGTGCGCCTATAGGCTATCCGGCAGGAAGGCCCTGCGCGATTCGGATGATCCGC
>WNGM01003723.1_pt1 | contig 23608 bp, 23 predicted proteins | sample 5400571 | NCBI WGS metagenome assembly WNGM01 (sample SAMN13153378, study PRJNA577476) | soil metagenome | isolation source: 100 cm soil or saprolite under Garry oak tree replicate 2 | place: USA:California | collected 2016-06-15 | reverse complement strand
CCTTTGTTCCCATTCGCACGAGAACCGCGGAAGCAGCGATGGTCAGCACCACGGTCGCCAGCATCGCGGTGAATAGCGGCGCGGGAATCAGGTCGCGTGCGAGCAGGATGCCAACGAGGACGAAGCTGAACTCCCCCACGTGGCCGAGGCCGATCCCCAGCTGCCAGTGCCTGACGTCGCGCAGCCGCGCAAGCCGGCTGAGGCCGGCTACAGGCAGCACCTTGGCGACGATCACCGCGGCCACCAGGAATCCGATCCAGGGTAGTGCACCAGGCAGCACTGCAGGATCGATGAGGCTGCCCAGCAGCACGAAGAAGAGCACCGCGAAGAGGTCGCGGAAGGGCAGGATCCGCCTGCGCGCTTCCGCGGCTGCCGGGCTCTCGCCGATCGCAAGCCCAGACACAAAGGCGGCGAGGGCGAGCGGGACGTCGAAGTAGCGCGCGCGCGCCGATTCCGGCCAGGGCGAGCCCGCTGCCAACCGACAGCATCAGGAACAGGTCGTGCTCGGCATGAACCGCCTGCAGCAGCCGAGGGAGAATCCAGGCGGCGACGACGACGAGCACGATGTACCCGACGATCGCGCCCACCGCTTCCAGCGGAGGCCTCGAGCCCAGGCCGAAGAACGCGATGACCAGGAGCGCCAGGACCACTCCCGTCATGTCCTGCAGCACGCTCCAGCTCAGCAGCGCGTCCTCGGTTGCTTTGTTGGTTGTGCGACGTTTGCTGCGTGTGATGTTGACCACGACCACGCTCGACGAAAGCGCGATCGAAAGGCCGATCAAAGCCGCTCCGGACCAGCCGACGCCAAACGCAAGCGCCAGCCCGCCGACGACCACCGTCGTCAGAATGACCTGGACCGGCGCCGTCCACAGCACCGCGCTTCGGTTTCGAATCAAACGCACCGGGTCGATCTCGATGCCGACCTCGAACAGCAGCAGGACCACCCCGATGTCCGCCAGCACCTGCAGCTGCCTCCGGTCCGCCACATAACCCGGCGTGAATGGCGACACGATCAGGCCCACGACCAGGTAGCCGAGCACCGCCGGCAAGCCCAGCTTCCGCGCGAGCCAGCCCGCCGCGACCGCAAAGACCAGCAGCAACCCGATTTCGAGAATCGCAGGCGCCGTTTCGATCGAAGCCGATGCGGTCAATGGCACGCGGTGATCCTATCCTTCGTCTGTATGAGCACCACGCCGAGTCAGACCGTTCGTGTCCTCTACACCGCCGAGGCCACCGCGACGGGTGGGCGCAAGGGCCACGGGCGGACAAGCGATGGCCGCATCGACGTCGACTTCTCCTCTCCGAAAGAGATGGGCGGCGATGGTGGGCCGGGCACAAACCCGGAGCAGCTGTTTGCCACCGGTTTCGCGGCTTGCTTTCAGAATGCGATCATGAGCGTGGCTCGGCGCAAGAACCTGGCCGTCGACGATTCGATCGTCACCGCCAGGGTCGGAATCGGGCCGGTCGAAAATCGTTTTGGCCTCACCGCTGAGCTGGACGTCAAGCTGCCCTCGATCCATGATCGCGCGCTCGCGGAAGAGCTGGTGGTAGGTGCCGATCGCCGATGCCCGTACACCAACGCCGTCCGCGGCAACATCGACGTCGCCATCACCATCCTCGAACCCGCAGCGACCTGACCAATCTCCCGGTGGCGAGAACGGCCAGGCTGGTGCTCGCCGGGATCTGGCGCGCGGTGTCACCACGGCGATCGGCTCCGGCGCCAACCGCCGCGTTCATTCGATGGGTTCGCACTCTCGAACATCACGGACGGATCACCAGCCGGATTCCGCGACGAGCTCGTGGCCGCCGCCCGCAGCTCCTCGCGTGAGGGCGCCGTCGCAGTGCTTCGAACGCTCTCACTGCCCCGAAGCCAGGCGGATTCCGATCGTGCCGCATCGGACCGGGCCTTGATCTGGGGCGGGATCGAAGTGGTTGCGGTCGGTTGAATCCATTCCTCCGCCTGCGGCGGCACCCATTCGACGTCGAGGCGCATTTCGAGTTCTCGCTCGTCCTGGCTTACGCGCTGCCATCGCCCGCGCTCGAGCCGCTGCTGGCTCCCGGTCTCGAGCTCGACCGCGTCGGCGACCTCGGCATACTGGCGGTGGCGCTCGTTCAGACACGCCGGCTCAGACCCACCGGGTGGCCGCGGGTGCTGGGACGTGATTTCTTTCTGGCCGGCTATCGAGTGTTCGCCCGCCTGCGCGACAAGCCATCGATCCGCGGGCTGCGCATACTCCGCAGCGACGCCGACAGCCGCGTGATGACGTGGACCGGCAATCTCTTCACGCGCTACGGATACGAGCTGTGCCGCGCCCACGCCAGGCGCCAAGACCATGTCTTGACTGTGTCGGTGCAAGGTGCTGCTGCCCTTCGCGTGGAAGCCGACCTGCGGCCCGCAAAGGCACCTCCAGCCGGCTCGCCGTTTCGCGATCTCGAGGAGGCGCGAAGATTTGCGGGCCCGCTGCCCAACACTTTCGGCTGGGAGCCGGAGACCCGCTCGCTCGTGGTCGTCGGCTCGACTCGCAAAAACTGGGACCCTGTTCTCGTCACAGTCAATGTGAGCGAGCTGGCGTTCCTGGAGCGCTTCTCAGCATTCAACCCGCGACTGGCCAATGCCTTTTACGTCGAGGAAGTCGACTATCGGTGGAAGCGTGGTGTGCTGGAGCGGCTGCCATGAGCCGTCTCTCTGGAGTCGGCCAGGTCCTGCGCTTCAACTGGCCGGCGTACGCGGGCGCGGCCGGATTGGCGGCGATGGCGCTGGTCGCGCCACGCCGGTGGCGCCGGCCTCTGGCGGCCGTGGCTTACGTAGGCGCGTGGTTTGCGGTCGCGTCGCTGGTGACGACCAACGTGGTTTACGACCGCTCCGAATACGCGCGGTGGGAGTGGCCGCGCGGCCTGCTTACGAGGCCGCCCTGGCGCGTGGCAATCCTGCACGCCGGGCTCGACAACGTGTCAGAGCACGTCCGGCGGCTCTGGCCCGAGGCCGAGGTCCAGGTGGTCGACTTCTACGATCCCGTCTCCATGACCGAGCGTGCGATTGCCCGAGCCCGCGGCCGGCGCCGCCACGGCGATGACATCGCAGACCTGCGGCCTTCGCTGGACGCCGCGTTCGTGGTGCTCGCCGCCCACGAGCTGCGATCGCCCTCGGACCGTGCCGTCTTCTTCAACCGGATCGGGGACGCGCTCGCCACGGAAGGACGGCTCGTGCTCCTCGAGCACCTGCGCGACCTCCCCAACGCCCTGGTGTACGGGCCCGGGGCATGGCACTTCCTGCCCCGCGCCGACTACCTCGCGGCCTTCACGGACGCTCGCCTGATGCTGATGGAGGAGCGTTCGATGACGCCGTTCCTGCGCCTGTTCGTTCTCAGCCGGCCAGGGTGAGTCAGCCGCCGTGTGCGTGCGGCTGCGGGATCGTCTGTTTCAACTCTCGGTTCCAGCAGCCGTGGCAGATAGCGGCCGGGCACCCCGGCTCCTGGCAGCACGCGCAGACGTCGATCTCGCGCTCGCAGCCCTTGCACTTCTCCCTGGTCGCTTCTGCCTGGGTCATTTCTCCTTCTCCATCGCGGCAACCACGTCCTTCTGTAGGAGGAGGCCGACCAGCCTGCCGTCGGAGGTGGTCACCGGCGCGTTTTCCAGGTTGTGGTCGACCATGAAATGCAGCATCTCGTGCAGTGAAACGTAGGGGCGGAACGTGCTCGGCCCGGGCCGCATCACCTTCTCGATGGGCTGAGCCGCATCCATCGCGAGCTCCTTGGAGCGCAGCAAGCCCAGCACCACCCGCTCATCGTTGACCACCACCACCGCGTTCCAACCATTCGCCTCGACACGCGCCCTCACGTCGCCGAGCTTTTCACTCAACCCGCACGTGGGCACGTCCTTGCGAGCGGCGTCACCCGCGCGCGGATGCTGCGCGTTCGTGCCTTCGGTTGGAAGACCGGCCGCCATCCAATCGACCTTCCCGTCGACGTACTCATAGACTTCGCCGAACCCGAGCGTCTCGAGCCGCCACGCGGCCCTGGGCGACAGGTCTCAAGCCGTATCCCAGCAGTACACGATCACCGGGCGACTCGGGTCGAGCACTTCGCGCGCCTGCGAGTCGATCTTGCTCAGCGGCACGTGAATCGCGCCGGGCAGATGGTCTTCCTCGTACTCGGGGCTGGGCAGGACCTCGACCAGCTGCGCGCCCTCAGCTACGAGCCTGCGGACCTCTTCGCGTCGAATGTCTTTTGGCATCCAGTTCTCCCCCACCCTATTCTCGTCCCCTGATGATGCTGTCGATCGGTGACCTCGTCCTCGACATCACAATCGTGGCGCACGCGCGCTTGCGGCTCGACGACGACAACCCCGCGAGCATCACCCTGGGCGGCGGCGGGCAAGCGGCCAACTTCTGCGCGTGGGCCGCCAGCCTGGGTGAGCGGACGCGGCTCGTCACGCAAGTCGGCGAGGACGACACCGGCCAGCTGCTCGTGGCCCAGCTGCAGAGGTGCGGGGTCGACGTGCAGTCCGTCTGGACGCCGCGGCCGACCGGGGCGATCGCGGTCATCGTCGGCCCGGATGGAGCCCGGACGATGGCAACCCAGCGCGGCGCCAGCGTCGGCCTCCGTCCCGAGGACCTCCTCGACGAATGGTTCGAGGGCGTGCAGCTCATCCACGTGCCGGGCTATTCGCTGTTCGAGGATCCGCTGGCCAACGCGGCACGGGCGGCTGTCGGAATCGTGCGCCGCTCTGGAGGTCTTCTTGCCATCGACCTGTCCTCGGCAGCTGGGATCCAGGCGTTCGGCCCGGATCGGATGGCGCGCACCATCAAGGAGCTGGCCCCGGACCTGCTGTTCGCCACGCGTGCAGAAGCCGACGCCATCGGCGTCCCGCTCGAGAACCTGGCCGGAGTCGCCGTCACCAAGCTGGGCGCAGCCGGCTGCAGCGTGCTGGGGACCGTGATTCCGTCGCCGACCGTCGATGAGGTCGACCCGACCGGCGCCGGCGACGCGCTTGCTGCCGCGTTCTGCACGTGGTACCTGCGCGGCGCGACTCCTGCGGAGGCGGCGCAGCGCGCCGTCGAGGTCGCCGCCGAAGCCGTGACGAAGGTGGGGGCACGGCCGGCTTGAGCGATCTGCTGCGCGTTTCAGAGGAGGTCGCCGCCGCCCTGGCGCGAGGAGCTCCAGTGGTCGCCCTCGAGACATCGATCGTCGGCCAGGGCCTGCCGCGGCCGCACAACCTGCGCGCGGCGCTCGAATGCGAAGCCGCGATCCGGCACGAGGGCGCCGTGCCCGCCACTGTCGCGGTGCTGGACGGCCGCCTGCGGCTCGGTCTCAGCGACGCCGACCTCGAGCGCATCGCGGCGGGGGCGACCAAGGTGAGCTCGCGCGACATCGGCAGGGCGCTCGCGCAAGGCGAGGTCGGAGCGACCACCGTGGCCGCGACCATGCGTGTAGCGGCCATGGCCGGCATCCGCTTCTTCGCCACCGGCGGCATCGGCGGCGTGCATCGCGGCCACCCTGAAGACCAGTCGGCCGATCTCGCCGAGCTGGCCACGACGCGGGTCGCGGTCTTCTGCGCCGGCGCGAAGATCATCCTCGACCTGCCCCTCACGCTCGAGCGCCTCGAAAGCCTCGGCGTTCCCGTGCTCGGCTACATGTGCGACGAGTTCCCCGCGTTTTACTCCGTGCACAGCGGCTGCGCCGTGAGCGCGCGCGTCGATGGGCCCGAGGCAACAGCACGCGTCCTCGACGCCTCTTGGGCGACGGGCACACGCGGAGCGGTCGTCGCGGTCCCCCCGCCCGCCGAGCTCGAAGATGCAGAGAAGCTCGTCGAGCTCGCTGTGCGAGAGCTGGCCGGCGTGAGCGGCCCTCAGCTGACCCCGCTGCTGCTCACACGCGTGGCCGAGCTGTCCGGCGGCCGCTCGCTCGACCTCAACGTCGAGCTCGTCGTCAACAACGCCAGGATCGCGGCGCGGGTTGCCTCTGCTTTCGCGCGGCTTCGCGACGAGCCGACCTAGGCGCGTACCAGGATCAAGTGGTATTCGATGACGACCTGCGGCTCGGCCGTGGTGAACGAGATGCTGGGCACGCTGACGTTGAAATCGCGCATGTCGACGTTGATCGAGCCCGCGACCTCGACGCCGCTCGCGGTTTGCTGAGCCTGGAGCTGCGTCGTCACCGACTTCGTCTCTCCGTGCACGGTGAGCTTGCCCGTCACGGTCACCGACACCGGTCCTGACCCGATTGCCGATGGGACGTCGATCGAGTCCGCGACGAACTCGGCACTTGGATAGGTGTCCGTCTGCAGGTAGATCGAGCGGATGAAGAAGTCCCGCTGGTAGATCTGATAGTTCGCGTACTTGTCCTGGCTCGCGAGAGCGGCGAGATTCGCCTTGAAATGAAGACCGGTCGCGCGAAGCGTGGAGCCGGAACCCGTCACCTTCAGGCCGCCGGAAATCTCCGTCGTTCGCGCCACCGCCTCGGTGGGCGCGGGCTGGTTGATGAACTGCTCGCGCACGCGGTAGCCGGCTTCAGACCCAGCGCCGACCTTCCAGCTTCCGGCGAGGCTGCCGGCGCCGGCCGATGGCGAGCCGAGCGACAGCGGCGCGGGCGCACGATGCGACCCGAGCAGCAGCGTTCCGGCGATGGCGACCACGACGAGAAGGACCAGGGCGACGCCGCCGACGAGCAAGCCGCGGCGCACGCGGTTGGAGGCCAGGAATCGCGCTCTCACGATAGGGCATGTTTATCGGGTTTTATCGATGTGTCAAGGCAAATTGCAATATCTGCGATCGGGATAGGCCAATGACAGGGATAATGCGGTCCATGCCGATCGAGGTGGGCAGGCCCACCTGCCGCGCCGTGGCGCCGTCCGCCCCGTCTGAGCTCGCGTGGCTGTTGAATCTCCTGGTTCAGGACGCACGCTACGCAGAACCTGCCCTCGCCGAGCTGGACGCGAGCCTGCTTCCCGGCATCACCCGACTGAGGCAGCCCATCAAGGAGCGCGTCAACCGGCTGTGGGGCGACGGCCTCGCCGGCTGCCCCGAGCTCCTTTACGCCGCGCACCAGGCCAACTGCTTGCTGGACGACAGCCCGAAGCGACTGCTGGACTGGCTCGCGGCGCCAGACCGCGGATCGACGTGGGCACGCGGCATGCTCACCGAGCCCGAGCCCGAACGGCCGGCGATCATGGGCAGGCTCCGCACTCTGCGCGAAAACGCCAGGACGCGGCACGCGTACCGCGACATCCTGGCCGAGGTGTGGCAGCTCGCCTCGAGCGCCTGGGATCACGCTGGTCGCGCCGCCGTCGTTGACGCGTGCGTCGCCTGGAATGCAAAGCTGGGCACCGGCGCCTCGATCGAAGACCTCGTCCCGCCGCGACACCCTCTCACACGCGCCGACCGCCTGGGCTTCGACGACCTGTTCGAGCACCGCAACGAGTTCGCCGTCTCCCCGCTCTACTTTTGCCTGTCCGGCGGTCATGTGATCGATCTCTACGAGCTGGTGCATATCGCCGTGCCAGCGAGCGACCTCTTACCGGTGCGAAGGGTGAGGGACGCGATGTTCGTCTCCGACCGGCTTCGCGTCCTGGCGGAGCCGACGCGGGTCCACATCCTGATCCAGCTCTTCTCTGCCCCATCCAGCGTGATGGAACTTTCGCGCTCGCTGCGCATGAGCCAGCCCACCGTAAGCGGGCATCTGAAGATTCTTCGCGACGCGGGCCTCGTTCAGCCCCGGCGATTCGGGGCACGCACGGTGATGGTGCCGTCGCGCCGGCGCGTCGAGCGCCTTATAGAAGACGCGCGCGCGACTCTCGCACGCTGGGACTGACCGGCTCTAAGCCCCTCTCCCCGTTTATCCGACACCTTTTTGGCACAGCTCTGGTCTACCGTCTCCCAAAGGCCTTGGAAACCACCTCGAAGCTGAACCCCTCTCCCCAACCCCCTCCGCTTCAGGGAGAGGAGCCGCCCGCCCGGCCGTCGGTCGCGGCCGAGAGGTTCGTGCGCTTCCTTCACATCGTCTTCGAGCCCCGCGCATATGCGACCGCCCTCTACCTCCTCCTCTCCTTTCCCCTCGGCCTGATGTATTTCGTGGTCCTGGTTGGCGGCGCCATCTTCGGAGCACTCGGCGCCGCCGTGTTGGTCGGCGTGCTCATCCTGGTGGCGGTCATGATCCTGGCCTGGGGGTTCGCGCTCCTGGAGCGGGACCTCGCGATCTGGCTGCTCGGGACGCCGATCGCTCCCCTCTCGCTCCCCAACGCGGAGGTGCTGTCGTCCTGGCGAATGCTGGGCCGCCACCTGCGCCAGAAGACGACGTGGCGATCGCTCGCGTACCTGCTCGTCAAGCTGCCCTTCGGATTCTTCGCGACGACCATCACGATTGCGATTGCGGGACCGCCGACGGTTGGGATCCTGTACCCGCTCATCCGCCTGATCACGAACGGCCCGGCGCCCGACTCCGTCGGCACGCTGATCCTCCTGGGACCGATCTCGGTGTTAGGCCTCGCGCTTGCGCTCCATGTGCTCGGGCTCATCGGGCGGGCGTGGGGTCGATTCGCGGCCGACATGCTGGGAGTCAGCATCGAGGAGCGTCAGGTCTGGGAAGCGCGCCGGCGCGCCGAAGAGGCCGATCGCAGCCGCCGCGAGCTCATCGTCAACGTATCTCACGAGCTGCGGACCCCGATTGCGAGCATCCAGGCACACGTCGATTCCCTCCTCCTCCCGGAGGCGGACCGGCCCGACCAGCACGAGATCGACCGCCGGCTCAGGGTGACCGCAGCCGAGACGCGACGCCTGGCCGACCTGATCGAGGACCTTCTGATGCTCGCCCGCGCCGACTCCCAGGAGCTGAAGGTGGCCAATCGCGCCATCGAGGTCGCCCCCATCGTCGACCAGGTCGCGCAAGTGCTGGCGCCACTGGCCCGGAACGAACGCCAGGTGACGGTCAAATTCGAGGAGATGCCCGCGGGCCTGTGGGCAGTCGGTGACCCCGACCGGCTCGCGCAGGTGGTGACCAACCTCGTTCGCAACGCTATCAACTACACCCCCGAAGGTGGCGTCGTGTCGATCAGGCTCGGCAGCGCTGCCGACCACGTCCAGATCGCCGTCGCCGACACCGGCGTGGGCATCTCGGCCGACGACCTCGCCCACATCTTCGAACGGTTCTATCGGGCCGACAGCTCGCGCACCCGCGACACCGGCGGATTCGGCCTTGGCCTGTCGATCGCACGCGAGCTCCTCGAAGCCATGGGCGGCAGCCTCTCGGCAACCTCCCAACCCGGCCTCGGCAGCACCTTCTGGATCAGCCTGCGCCGGGCGCAGCAGACCTGAAGGACGTGGCGAGGATCCTCATCGTCGAGGATGAGGCGGCGCTCTCCGACCTCGTGCGCTCGCACCTCGAGAAGGAGGGGCACGCAGTCGAGCAGGCCTTGGACGGCAGGCAGGCGCTGGCGGCCGCCGACCGTGCCCGCCCCGACCTGGTCATCCTCGACTGGATGCTTCCAGGCCTCGACGGTCTCGCCGTGTGCCGGGAGCTGCGGCGAAAGCACCTGATGCCGATCCTCATGCTCACGGCGCGCAGCGAGGTTGCCGACCGCGTCACCGGCCTGCAGGTAGGTGCCGACGATTACCTCGGCAAGCCGTTCTCGATCGTCGAGCTTTCCGCACGAGTGGCCTCGCTGCTGCGGCGGGTGGCCCTCGACAGCGCCGCCGCCACCTCTGATTCCACGCAGCCTCTCGCCTTCGGCCCGCTGGTCCTCGACCTCGGCGGGCATCGCGCCACGCTCGCCGGGTCGGCCCTCGACCTCAGCCGGCGCGAGATGGATTTGCTGGAGCTGCTGCTGCAGCATCCCGGCCGAACGTTTTCGCGCGAATTCCTGCTGGAGCGGTTGTGGGGCTCGGATTTCGACGGCCTGGATCGCGCGGTGGATACGCAGATGGTGCGGCTGCGCCGAAAGCTCGGCGATGTCGGCGCCTGCATCGAAACGGTTTGGGGCGTCGGCTACCGGTTTCGCCCGGAGCTCAGGGTCAGTTGATCATGAACGGAATTCATCGTTCTCTCCCATCTCCCCACACCCCGCTTCGCGGGGAGCTCCCCGCCTGGCAGGGAGCCCAGCCGACATAGTTTCGACACAACGCGCGATTAAGGTCTGCGCATAAGTTCGCGTCACAAAATGCGGTTCGGCGGTGCACATGCAGTCGAGTCCCAGCGCATCACTGACACGCAATCACCTGTTTAGGAGAGGCAAATTGACCAATCCCACCCCCCCACTGGGCAGCGCCCTTCGCACGGAGTCAACCTCCCCACATGGTGGGGAGGCTGGCGAGACCATCATCGATGCCAGGGGCGTCTGGAAGAGATACGACGCCGGCAAGCACAAGATCGACGCCCTGCGCGGCCTGGACCTCGTGGTCAGGCGCGGAGAGGTCGTCGCCATCATGGGACCCAGCGGCTGCGGCAAGACCACGCTGCTCAACTGTCTCAGCGGCCTCGACGTCATCGACAGCGGCACCATCAAGATCGCGGGCCGCGACCTCAAGGACCTCACCGACAACCAACGCACCGACTTTCGGGCGCGCGAGATGGGCTTCGTCTTCCAGACGTACAACTTGCTCCCGGTGCTGACCGGCATCGAGAACGTCGAGCTACCCATGCTCGTCGGCGGCGTGAGGCCTTCGGTGGCACGCAAGCGCGCGCAGGAGGCGATCGACATGGTCGGAGTCGGCGAGTGGGGCCGCCACCGCCCCGCTGAGATGAGCGGCGGCCAGCGACAACGGTTCACCATCGCGCGCGCGCTCGCGACGAAGCCCGCCATCGTATGGGCCGACGAGCCCACCGGCGCTCTCGACACCGAGACGAGCTCCGGAATCATGGACCTGATGGTCCAGCTCAACCGTCAGAACGCGCAGACGTTCGTGTGGGTCACACACTCGGAAGAGGTCGGGGCGCTCGCGCAGCGGCTGATCCGCATGCGCGACGGACAGATCGTCTCCGACACCAGGGAGGCGCCGGCGCATCTCGACGGCGCGCCTCAGGCCCAGACTCCGGTCGCGGCAAGGGTGGATTGAGCCCCTTTTTCGGCATCCCGCCCCTGACGCTGGCGGGCTGGATGGCCGCGGCCGTCGCCGTGCTGCTGGCCGGCCTGCTTCTCTTCGCTGCTGTCAACCGGGTTCTCTTGAAGATGGCGCTGCGCAACATTCCTCGACGGCGCGCGCAGACCGTGCTGATCCTGTTCGGGCTCATGCTCGCGACTCTGATCATCACCGCATCGCTTTCCGTCGGCGACACGCTGAACTACTCGCTCCAATCGATCCAGCTCCGGCAGATCGGCGGCGTCGACGAAGCGATCACGAAGCAGCCGGGCGGCCAGTTCGTGCAGGGCGCATCGACTGCCGACTCGTATTTCTTCACCGACGCTCAAGCCGCCGATGTCATCCAGCGCAGCAAGGCGGATCCCAACGTGGCCGCGGCCGCGGGGGTCATTGCAGCGCCAGGGTCGATGATCGACACCACCACGAGCCAGTCCTCATCCGAGAACGTGGCCGTGTTCGGAGTCCCCGAGGGCTTCGGCGCCATCTGGGGCACGCTGCACAATCGAAGCGGCGCCAGCCTCGATGTCGGTTCGCTCGCCTCCGGCGAGGTGTACATCGGGAACCAGCTCGCCGACACGCTCAACGCGCACGCCGGCGACGGTCTGCAGCTGTACGTCGACGGCCACGTCACACGGGCCATCGTGCGCGACGTGCTGGACACGGAGGTCAACCCGAGCATCTCCAACCATGGGCCCGTCGTGAACTCGGTGCTGATGCCCATGGCCACCATGCGCGCCGTGATCGGGCGTGCGATTGGCTACAACCTCATTTTCCTGCGCAACCGCGGAACCGGAGGATTCGACGACCTCGGTCCGAATGGAGCCATCGGCGACGACGTCACCAGGCACTTTCGGGTCGAGTTCACCGACCCGCAGGCGGCCGCCGCCCTTTGGACCTACCTCAACACGGCATCGATCAAGACGCAGATCAAGAAGATCCACGACCAGGCATCCTTCCTCGACCCTACGCAAGACTTCAGCCGGCGCCTCCTGGTCGAGCTCAACCAGCCCGCGGTCACCGACGAGTTCAAGTCGCTGGCCGGCAACCGCCTGGTCCAGCGCGTCATGAGCGATTGAGCCTTCCCGACGGCGATCCGGTTCGCGGGTTGATCGCCACGCTGTATGTGGAGATCCAGAAGTCGGACGTGTCCCTCGACTTCAAGGCCCTGGTCGGCAACCCGGACCTGCAGCAGACACTAGGCCGCGGCATCGCGGCGATCGCGCCTGCGCAGATGGCGCGGTACGAGGACATCGCCGGCCGCCTCGACCTCTACTCATACTCCGCTTACAAAGCTGACGCCGTAGTCTTCGCGCAGACCGGCGGCCTGTTCATCACCGCCGCGCTGCTCGGCGTGAGCTTCTTCTCGATCGCGGTGGGCGTGCTGCTCATCTTCCTGATCTTCGTGATGCTCGCCGCCGAGCGGCGCGCCGAGATGGGCATGAGCCGCGCCGTCGGCCTCAAGCGCAGGCACCTGACCCAGATGTTCCTGTTCGAAGGCACCGCCTATACGCTCGCGTCGAGCGTGGTCGGTGCGCTGCTGGGGGTCGGCGTCGCCGCCCTGATGATCCGCGTCCTGTCGAGCGTGTTCAGTGGCTTCTACAAGGGCATCTCGCTCACGTTCCACGTCGAGTGGACGAGCGTGGTCATCTCCATCTGCCTGGGCATCCTGCTGACCTTCATAGTCGTTGCGTTCTCGGCCTATCGCGTGAGCCGGCTCAACATCGTGGCCGCCATCCGCGATCTCGACGAGAGCGAGGCCCGCGACTTGGGCATGTTGACGCTGTTCGTCGCGCCCTTCAAAGTCGCCTGGGCCGCGCTCAAGCAGCTATGGCACCGCCACCCCCTGGTGTTCCTCGGGCGGATCACGCTTGGGACGCTCGGTGCGATCCGCACCTTCTGGTGGGCGCTGTTCCGCCGCGGGCCGCTGACCGTCCTTCTCGGCGCCGGCCTCGTCGCGGCCACGCTCATCGAAAACAGCCCGGTCCAGCACGTCGAGATCTTCTATTCGGCCGGCGTCTCGCTCGTTGTGATCGGCACCGGCCTGCTCCTGAAATGGATCCTCACCATCGCCCGCGTCCGCCGGCTGGTTGCTGCCCGCGCCGGCTTCACCCTCGCCGCGCTGGGCCTGCTCGTGTACTGGGCCCGCCCATTCGGGCGGGTGGAGAAGCTTCTTCACATCGACGGGACGCTGCAGATCAGCCAGCTGCTGGGCGGCCCGGAGGTGTTCATCCTCTCGGCGCTGATGACGCTTCTGGGCGCAATCTGGCTCGTCATGTACAACAGCGACCTGCTGATCGGCGGCGTGATGTTCTTCACGGGCCGCATCAGCGGGCTGGCCGCGGTCACGCGGACGAGCATGGCCTACCCGATGTCGACCAAGTTCCGTACCGGGATGGCGGTCGCGATGTTCGCGATCGTCACTTTCATCATCGTCTACATGTCGGTGTTCAAGGACGTGCTCGTCCAGAACTTTGCGCAGGTGGACAGCGTCTCCGGCGGCTGGCAGATCGTCGCGGGGTCGCCCGACAACAACTTCAACCAGAACCGGACGACGAGCTTTCCAAGCGACGTAACCGCGTTGGTGCAGTCAACGCCGGCCGCATCCGCGGACGTTCGCGGCGTGGGCTGGGAGAACAACTCGCTGGGCGTGCAGATCCAGCAGGTCAAGCCGGACGGCTCGCTGTCGACGCTGCAGCAGGACAGCGGATATAACCTGCACGTGGTCGATCCCGGCTACCTCTCGACGACCGGATATTCACTGCAGCCGCGGGCTGCCGGCTATTCGTCGGACCGCGCCGCTTGGGATGCGGTGAGGGACAACACGGGTTACGCGATCCTCAACGCGTCGAGCCTCGACGCGAGAACCAACGGCGCCGCGGACATCACCGGCATCAAGCCGGCGGATGCGACCTTCAAGCCGTTCCAGGTCCGCGTGACGCTCTTGAACCAGAGCACGGCCAAGACCACGTCGACACTGACCGTGGTCGGGTTCATGAAGACCAATGCCGCCTGGGGAGGGATGTACATCTCGACCAGCACGGCTATGGCGAATGGAATGTTCGTCGCGCCTGATGCGCCTTCGAGCGCGTCGGTCGGGTTCCTCCACCCCCTCACCCCGACCGGCTACTACTTCGCGATCAAGCCTGGCGTCGACGTCAACCAGGCGCGCCTCGACCTTGGTCGCATGCTGGTGAAGGACCAGGTCGAGCCGGTGATCGTGGCCGACCAGCTCGCGCAGCAGCTGAGCGGGACGCTGACGCTACTAAACCTGGTCACCGGGTTCCTCGCGCTCGGGCTGATCGTCGGCATAGCCGGACTGGGCGTGATCAGCACTCGAGCCGTGGTGGAGCGATTCCAGCAGATCGGCATGCTCCGCGCCCTGGGCTACCGGCGGTCGCTCGTGCAGACATCTTTTCTGATGGAGTCGAGCCTCATCGCGATCGTCGGCCTGATCATCGGCGCGACCGTGGGTGTATGGCAGTCGTACCGGTTCTTCGTCGTCGAGAAGACCTTCGGCACCGTGATGTTCCACGTGCCCGTGACCGAGCTCGCGCTGATCCTTGGCGGCGCTTACCTGGCGACGCTGGTCACCACGTACATGCCGGCGAGGTCGGCGTCTCGGATCGCTCCAGCGGAGGCGCTGCGTTACGAGTAGCTCCGTGCCCCCACCCGGCCGGCGCGGTCCGCTCGGGTCTCCGCGCCGAAGGAGCGGGAGGCAGCCTCCTCACCGCGTGGGGAGGGAATCTTTCTCAGCACCTCGAGGACGGCCGCCTCGACCGGCGGGTGCCCGTCGAGCTCGTGCTTCACGTACGCTTCGATGACGGCCGGGTGAACGTAGCTGCGACGCGCGACCGCTCGCGTGTTGCCCAACCGCCGCGCCACCTTGTCGATCGCCGCGATGACGTTGCGCTTCGCCTCCGTCTCCGACTCGAATCCCTCCAGTCCTCTCAACGCCACCGCCGCCAGCACGGTCCCGCCCCACGTCCGGAAGTCCTTCGCGGTGTAGTCCCCACCGGTCGTCTCTCGGAGGTAGCGGTTCACGTCCTCCGACGAAACCGTGCGGCGCTCGCCGTTCTCGTCGACGTAACCGAACAGGACCTGGCCGGGCAGCTCCTGGCATCTCTTGACCACACGCGCCACGCGCGGGTCGGTCACCTCCGCCTCGACGTCCTTGCCGCTCTTCCCGCGAAACGATAGGCGGATGGTGGCGCCCCGCACCTTTGCGTGCCGGCGGCGCAGCGTGGTCAGACCGAAGGAGCCGTTCTGGCTGGCGTACTCCTCGTTGCCAACGCGGATGAACGTGCTCTCGAGGAGGCGGACGATCGCCGCGATCACCTTCTCATGCGACAACCCAGGCGCGCGGAGATCTCTCGCCACCCGCCTCCTGATTCGCGGCAGAACGCGACAGAAGCCGACGATGTGCGAGAACTTGTCGGCGTCGCGATGCGCCGTCCACAGCGGGTGGTACCGAAACTGCTTGCGGCCTCTGGCGTCGCGCCCGGTGGCCTGGATATGTCCGCGAGGGTTGCGGTTGATCCACACATGGGTCCATGCCGGCGGGACCGCGAGACTCGCGATGCGCCGCATAGTGCTCGCGTCGCGAACCGCCGACCCGCTCGGGCGCCGGTATTCGAAGCCGCGGCCCCGGCGCACGCGCGTGATCCCGGGGCCCGTATCTGCCGAGTACACGAGGCCGCTTCGCGGGCTGAGCCGCGGAGTGGGTTGCATCTCTGATGAATTAACGCCCTACGGTTGATTCTGTGGCAAAAGTCGAGCGATACGGGCCCGGCGAGGAGGCCGGCAACTATGAGCCGGGCGACTTCATCCTCACCCACCGCAACCGCCCGATCGCGGCGTTGATCACCTTCGGCCAGACCTGGCGCTTCCGCGGCCCCGACGCCCCCTTCGCGCACTGGAGCCATGCCGCGATCATCGTCGATCCCGAAGGCACTCTCGTCGAGGCCGAATCGCTAGGCGTCGAGAAGGCGCCGATCTCGAAGTACAGGGCGACCGAATATCACCTGGTGCGGCTCGGCCCCGAATTCGGAGCCGAGGGCCGCAAGCACGCCGTCGACTACGCGAGCTCGCAGGTGGGTGTCGCTTTCGGTTACCTCGCACTCGCGGGCGCGTCCATCTACCTGCTGACCGGCCTACCCGTGAGGCTCGCGCGGCGCAATCATCAGGTCTGCTCCGAACTCGTCGTACGCGCGCTGCAGGCGGGCGGCCTGCTGACCGACGCCGATCCCGCGCTGACGCTGCCGGCCGACCTGGCGAAGAGGTTCGGGGTAAGGCCCTAGAGCCCCCACCCGCCGGCGCCGCTTCGCAGCGGCAGAGCGACCTCCCCCACACGGTGGGGAGGCCAGGCCCGCGGCGCCTGGCTCGGTGGAGCCAGGCGCTTGGCGGTACCAAGGAGGAGAGGGTCAGATCTCTAGACGGTCCGCGCGAAGTAGATGTCAGAGTTGAGGCAATCGGTGGTGGCATCGCCCGGGACGAGCTCCGTGCAGCGCGTGTAAACGACGTCCAGGCGGCCGAGATTGTCAAACCCGACCTCGAAGAAATCCCCGAAGGCGAAGTCACCGGCGGGAGCCACCTCCACGGGATCGACCAGGCTGTAGCTCACCGCGGCTCCGAAAGCCGGCGAGGTGCCCGCGTAGACATGCCAGTTGCCGTTGACGGTCTGATGTGTGAAGTACCCAACGCCGATGGTGTGGCCATCGCCCGCGACGCTCATCCAGCTGTAGCGGATCAAGCCCGCGTTGGCCGGTGTGACGTTCTGCTTGCTCCAGTGAACGCCGTGGTCTGTCGAGCGGTAGAGGTTGAGCGTGGTCCCGGTCTTCACCTGGTTGACGCTGATCGGATTGGCGAAGAGCGCATACACGTAGCCGTTGTTTGCGACCGTGACTGCCGGCCACGTGATATCGCCGCTGGAAGAGGAGAAATCGGAGTTGTAGCTGTCGACTTTGTAGCGCTTCCAGGTCGCTCCGTTGTCGGCCGAGGCGTACGACCACAGCGTGCCCACGGTGAAGCCCGGCGTGCCCTCGCTGTTGACGTTGTCATCAGCACCCGAATCGTTGGTGCAGAACATGTAGAGGTAGGGCGAGCCGGCGGTGTGGTCGGCGGCCGGCCGGCACCAACCGCTGTCGGGCAAGGTACATCCGACCGGATCGAACGTCTGCCCGGCGTCGTGTGACAGAAACACCGTGTAGCGCCCACCGGTTGCCGGCTGACCCGGTGCGGGTGGGGTGACAGGTCCCGTGCATCCGTTGGCGGTGGATCCGACGTCGTAGCTGTCCTTGTCACCCTCGTTGCCGGCGTACATGACCGTCGTGGCGCCGTGGGCGGTGACCCATGGCCGGTCGTCGACTGGCATCAGGGAAGGGATCACCGGCCGGTGGATGTCCTGAGTCATGTTGGCGGTGCCGAGGCCGTTCACCGTCCAACGCGTAAAGCTGTCGTCAACGACCTTCGTGTCGACGAAAAAGAAGTGGCTGGCATCGTCGAGGGCGATGTCGCCCTCGTCGCCGACGTCGAGCGAGGCAGGATCCGTGAGCAGGTTGTCCAGCCCCGGCATGTCCATCCAGTTCACGCCGTCGGTTGAAGTCCACATCCAGGACTGTGCGCGGACCCCGATCGGCGCGCTCGGGTCGAGGGCGACCGCGTCGCAGTGGTTTTGCTTATGGGCGGTCACAAAGATGTTGCCGTACTTGTCCAGGGCGATTCCCGGCTCGTAGCCGCCGCACGACTTGAAGGTCGGTAGACGGACGGGCGTGCCAAACCTCGGCGCCGTCGACGCCAGCGCGCTGCTGGCAGAGCCGACCGAAAAGAGAACCAGCACCGCCACACCCAGGGCGGCGAGACGCCCTGACCTTGAAATCAGTGCCACCAACAAACCCCCTTCAGCTGCGAACGCGGCCGCTTCTTTACATGGCTTTGCCTGCTAGAGATTCTCGCCAGGGATTCGGGGCCGGGTCCATACCACCGACGTACGGAATTCGCTTGATACGTTTGTAGTAGCGGCGGCGGTGGACTTAAGCGGCGCCCATGCGCTCGATGAGCGGCATCTCGGCGAGGAAGAGCTCCACGAGACTGGGGTCCCACTGGGTGCCGGCGCCGGCTTGCAGGGTGGCGGCCGCCTCGTCGATCGATACAGCGGCCCGGTAGGGCCGGTCGTTGATCATGGCGTCGAAGGCGTCGCAGATGGAGATGATCCGCGCCAGCAGCGGGATCTCGCCGCCGCACAGGCCATCGGGATAGCCCTTGCCGTCGAACCTCTCGTGGTGGTGCCGGATGATCGGCTGCAGGCTCGACCCGGTTTGCAGCGGCGCGATGATGTTGGCTCCGATATCGGGGTGCGCCTGCATGCTGCGCTGCTCCACGTTGTCGAGCGGGCCGCCTTTGAGCAGGATCGCCTCGGACACGCCGATCTTGCCGATGTCGTGGATGATGCCGCCGCGATACAAGGCATCGAGTGCCTGTTCGGGAAGTCCGAGGCGCATGCCGAGATGGCGGGCGGATTCGGCCACGCGGCGGGTATGCCGCTCGGTCACCGAGTCCTTTGCTTCGACCGCGGCCGCCAACGCAAAGATCACCTGCTCGGCGCTGTCGAGCGTGTTGTAGAGCGACTTCAGGCGGAGCGATGACCGCACGCGCGCGACCAGCTCCGCGCGCTCGAACGGCTTGGTCATGAAGTCGTCGGCCCCATACTCGAGCGCCTTGACGCGATCATGCCTGTGACTGCGCGCGGTGATCATCACCACCGGCAGCAGCCGCAGTCGCGAGTCCGCCCTGATCCGCCGGCACACTTCATAGCCGTCCATCCCCGGCATGTTCACATCGAGCAGCACGAGGTCAGGCGGATCGGCCTCGATCATTGCGAGGGCGCTGACACCGTTGCTTGCAAATCGAATCTCGCACTCGATGCCGGTAAGGCACACCTCGATCACGGTCCGTATCGATTTGCTGTCATCGACCACGAGGATGACTGGGCTCTTGTGTACAGAGTCCATGAAAACAGCGTATCGCGGAGGCACGCCCGCGTGGAGCCCATGGCGGGGGTCGCGAGGCTGAAAGAGATCGCGATGACAGCGCCGGTGAGCAGTGCCGAACGCGAGCTGGTCTTCATCCATCCCCCCTTGGCGACCTGAAGTCGCCCGGCGCGAGCACAAATGCTCGCCGTCACCCGGGCTAACTGTGTGGTTGCGATACATGGGCCAGGCGGCCGAGGATGGACGTATGGCTGCACCCATCCGAATCGTTCCGCTGCACACCGGCCCCGCCGCGGCGCCCGTCACCGCACCTCAGCTGACCTACCGCGGAGGTCCGCTGCTCACCGCGGCCGAGGTTGTGACCGCGTTCTGGGGCGACGATTGGCTGGCCGGGGAAGCCCCGCTGCTGACCCAGGTCAACGATTTCTTCGTCTACGTTCTGAACAGCGAGCTCATCGATCAGCTGTCCGAGTACTCCGTCGCGGGAAATGCGATCGGACACGGTTCCCTGGCCGGCACCGCGGTCATCACAGACCAGAAGCCGCGCACATCCGTGACCGACGCCGAGATCCAGGGCCTGATCAAGTCCGAGATCGCCGGTGGCGCACTGCCCGCGGCGAAGCCGAACTCCCTTTACTTCATCTACCTGCCACCGAACGTGGACGTTGACCTTGGCGGGCAGCTTTCGTGCTCCAGCTTCTGCGGTTACCACGACAGCATCGGAGGGACGATCTTCTACGCGGTCATGCCGTACCCCGGCTGCTCCGGCTGCGTGGGCGGCCTGCCTGTGCTGGACGCCATCACGTCGACGAGCTCGCACGAGCTGTGCGAAGCGATCACCGATCCGGTTCCCGGCACCGGCTGGTACGACGACGTCAACGGGGAGATCGGCGACATCTGCGCGTGGAGGACCCGGAAGGACGGCCCTTGGACCGTGCAGCTCGAATGGTCGAACAAGAATGCCGCGTGCATCTGATGCCTGCGACCACGCCCATCGAGCACGTCGTCATCGTCGTCAAGGAGAACCACGGTTTTGACAACTACTTCGGGCAGTTTCCCGGTGCTAACGGTATGACCATGCCGCACAGCCCGAATCCCCCGAAGAAGGATCCCGATCATCGGCACCCCGCGTGGCTGACGCGGGCGACGACTGCGCCCCGCGTTCAGTTCTTCGAGGCCGACATCCCGAAATACTGGGCATGGGCGCGCTCGTTCACTCTGTGCGACTCGTACTTCACCGACGTGGCGGGGCCTTCATCACCGAATCACCTGATGCTGGTCGCGGCGGCATCGCCCATCATCGAAAATCCCCACCCCGCGCCTCTGTTCGACCTGCCCACGCTCCCCGCGCAGCTGGATGCGGCACGCCTCAGCTGGGCCAATTACGGCGGTTACGTCTTCGACTACCTCAAGTACACGAACGGAAAGAACAAGAAGCAGCCGGCCGATTTTGCCGTCGACGCCGCGGCGGGCAAGCTTCCGACAGTCTCATGGGTCTACGCCGACAACGCGCTGTCGGAACATCCTCCGGACACGGCAGCGGAGCTCAAGTCGGGCTACGGGAATGTCACCAAGGGCATGGAGTGGACGGTCACGCAGGTGGCCGCAATCGTGAAAGGCGGGCTGTGGCCGAAGGTGGCGATCTTCGTCACGTTTGACGACTGGGGCGGGTGGCACGACCACGTCAACCCGCCGGAGCTGGAGAAGTGGACCGACGGAACTCAGTTTCGCTATGGCGGCCGCGTGCCTTGCCTGGTCCTTAGCCCATATGCAAAATCGGGCTTCATCTCTCACGCGAGGCACTCACACGTCAGCGTGGTCCGGTTCTGTGAGAACGGCTTCGGCCTGCCTTCGCTGAACGCGCGGACCACAGCAGACGACGGCATGGCGGATTGCTTCGACTTCAAGCAGAAGCCGCTGCCGCCACCGGCCGCCTAGTTCGCCGAGAGCTGGGTCGCGATGTCCTCCAGGCGCTCGATGTCGAGGACGCGAACGACGTTCGGCGCGGTCGCGATGATGCGATCCTCGCGCAGCTTGCGCAGCGAGCGCGCCACCACCTCGCGCACCGAACCGATGGAATCCGCAAGCTGCTGCTGCGAGGCGTGCACGACCAGCTTCCCGGAGACGAGCTGGTTGGCGCAGGCGCGATCGAGCAGGTCGAAAGCCAGCCGCACGGTGATGTCGCCGAGCGAGCGCACGGCGATGATCCGCGTGGAGTGGGCCAGCAGAGTGGAGAAGTTGATCAGCAGGGCCTGGCAGACGTCAAGATCGCGATCGATGATCGAACGCAGTAGGTTCACGTCGAGGCTCGTGACTTCGATGTCCGTGACCGCCTGGACGTAGAGGTTGATCGCCGGCCGTTTGACAAGGCCGATGGTCAGCAGCTCGCCGCGGTGGCGATAAAACGCGGTCGCCTGGCGGCCGCCTCCATCGCCGATATACACGCGGATGAGCCCGCGGTCGATCACCGCCGCGTAATTCGGGGCGTCAGGTAGGAATCCGGTGGTACCGGCCGGAGAGGTGACACGTTTCGAGCCGGCAAGCACCTGGCGACGCTTGGGCTCTTCCAGAAGGCTCAAGAATTCGACGCAATCGCTCTTCGCGGGAGCGGTGTCGGTCATCCCAACCCGGAGTGAATCGTAGCTGGCCTGAGATCGAATGCGAACCTGAGTCCACCTGGTCGAGGGCAAGATCACATGGCCGATCCGCACCATGCATCAATACCCGGTCGTACTACATGGCGGTCGTGGTGTCGAGCGCTGCCACGAAATCGAGCTCGACCGTGACGGGCGACATCACCAGCACCGTCATCGTGAAGACCGACGCCGGGTACGGGCCCGATCCGCAGAGCCACGGGACCGCGACGGTCGTCGCCGTGCTCTGCTGAGCCTGGTCACGCCCGGGTCCGTCAGATACAGCTGCAGCGTGGGCCCGAGCCACGCCACGACATCGTCGACGCGGGCTGACGCGAGCGGCTCGACCTTGACGACGTAGCGCAGCATCGCCAGGCCGATGAGCTGACTCGCGACGAGGCTGGCACGCAGCTCGGGATGGTCGACCTCGAGCGCCTTCGCGAGGCGCCCAAGCACCTCACGAGTCACGAACTCTCGCATGATCGCGGCGGCCTCCTCGTTTCCGACGATGGACCGGATGAGCCCAAGCAACGGGCTGCCGGCAGGCGAGTCCCAGGTCTCGAGAAAGAACTTCACCAGCCGGGCGCCAAGGCCGTCGAGGCCCGGCGCGAGGAGCCTCGGGATGAACTCCTTCGGGTCGACGGGAAACTCGACGGCCGCGCGGAACATGCCGTCCTTCGACTCGAAGTAATGCAGGACGAGCGCGGGGTCGACCTTGGCCTGGGCGGCGATGCCGCGGATGGTGACGCCGCCGTAGCCGACGTTGCTGAAGTCCTGGCGCGCGGCCGCCAGGATTCTTTCTTTGGTCCCTGCAGCGCCAGGCCGCCTGCCAGTTCTCGGCATTCGTTTCTTCAGTGCGCCGTCGCGACGGCCGGGACCGACTTGCGGCTCCGGCCGTTGACGGCCGCGCCGAGGAGCATGAGCGCCAGCCCGGCGACCAGCCATCCGGTGAGAACCGCGATGGGGCCGGTCAGCGGCGCGCTCTCGAAGAACAGAGCCCCTCGCATCCCGTCGTACAGCTGGCCCGCCGGCATCCAGGGCGCGAGCGCGCGGTAGAAGTCGGGCAGCAGCCGGCTTCCCACCGGACCGCCCGATGTGACGAGGCTGAGAAGGATCGCGACGAGACCCGCCAGGCCGAGGCCCGGGGCCCCTATGAGGCGGGCGCAGCCGGCAGCCACGGCGCCGACCGCGGCCGAGGCGAGCGCTGCCAGGGCGGCCGCGGTCCAGAAGCCGTCGCCGTAGCCACCGGCGATCCACGCCGCCGTGCCCATCCCAGCCAACCCGGCGAGGGCGGCGTAGCCGACGACGACGGCTGCCTGCACGGCGAGGCCGGCGTTCCTGTTGGTGGCGAGCATCACGGCTTGCACCGCCAGCGTCGAAACGAACGTCGCGACGACGACGAAGAAGAGGATCAGTCCGTGGGCGTCGCCCGATGCGAAGGGATGGACGGTCTCCACGGTCAGGGCCGCGCCCTGGGCCTGGAAGGCGTTCGTGAATGCGGCGGTCATGACACCCGTCGCCGCGTCGCCCGCCGCGCCCGCGACGACGAGGTGCGGGGTTTGGCCGAGGATGAGCACGCCGTCGACGGTCCGCGCGTCTAAGGCCGCACGTGCGTCTTGTTCACTCGCGTAGGTCGTGAATTGGAATGCGCCGGGGGCGGCGGTTCCAAATGATGTGGCGAGCTGCTGCGTGGCCTGTGCCGGGCCGACCAGGCCGACGGGGATGTCGTGAGGCTGGGGGTTCTTGATCGCGGTGCCGATGAGGAAGATCAGCGCCACCAGGATCACGAGCCCTCCGATCACGGGTCTCAGCGCTAATTCGAGCTGCTTCATGCGCGTCCCTCCACCTCATGAACTTAATTCAACGCGTGATGAATTCTACTGCTGATGAATTGTTGAAGTCAAGGGACGGACTGGGAAAAG
>WNGM01000924.1_pt1 | contig 23632 bp, 18 predicted proteins | sample 5400571 | NCBI WGS metagenome assembly WNGM01 (sample SAMN13153378, study PRJNA577476) | soil metagenome | isolation source: 100 cm soil or saprolite under Garry oak tree replicate 2 | place: USA:California | collected 2016-06-15 | reverse complement strand
AGCATGCACACGTTCCTGGGCAGCCTGCACCTCCTGCTCCAGCCCAACAACCTCAGCAGCCAGCTGCTGCTCAACGGAAGTGGCAAGTTGTAACTCTGTCTGTATACGCTCCTGTTCGCGCTGGCTAGCCATCAAGACCTTGTTGAGTTCATTGACGCGACTGCCTATTTTCTGCTGCTCTTTATCCACGGCCGCTTGCTCAGCACGACGGCCCTCCTGACTTCGCTGCACTTCACTTATCCTGCTATTAAGTTGATCTATCAGTGCTACATGCTCATTAAGTTGCTGCGGCAATTCGCGCAGCTCGCGCTCATAAGCCAGCAACCCTTGTTGATTAGCATCCTTCCCGCTGCCAGCGGTCAGCCAGCCTGTACCGTGCAACACTTCACCTGCCAGTGTAACCACCTTCTCAAAAGGCAGGTGAGCAGAAGAAGAGCTTTTTAGCGGCGTAAGCCAGGCGAGCAATTCCCGCGCAGCGTCCACATCTTTGACAATGACAACTCCACGCAACATTTTGCCGAAAAGCTGCAGATAGGTGGAATCGCACTGTACGTGCCGCCAGGCGAAACCAACTACACGCTCTTGCAGTGCCGGTTTCCCGGATAAAAAGCTATGAAGCATCTCCTCTTCCGCTTGACATTGTGCCTCATCAACCTCAGCCAGTTTCCCCTCTTCCTCCAACCACATGACCATGGCTTTTCCCGACCTGGCTGCCTGCAAGTAATGCAAGCTGGTATAGGCATCAGCCTGTGTTTCGACCACCACGGCTTGTAAATAGGGTCCAAGCGCCGCCTCCAATGCAGCCTCCAGGCCAGAGGGAGCAACACCCAGTTGAGGAACAGGGCCGACGAGGCCACTCACCTTGCCTGCCGGAGCACGCAGGAGCGCGCGTACGCCATCACTATACCCACTCAGGCTCTGCCGCCAGTTCTTGAGCATAGCCAGGCGATCAGAGACCGTGCGGCGCTGTCTTTCCGCCTCAGCCAGGGTAGCTTTTAAACGCTCGATCTCCTGCTGGGCCTCCGCTATAGCCCGTCCAAGTACCTGTTTGCGCTGAACCACCTGTTGTTCTTCATTACGGGCTGTTTCCAGGCGGAAACGTTCTTCAACGAGGCGTGTTTCTAAGCTGCGCAATGCCTGTTGCGACTGCCCTATTGTATCTCTGCGGGCTGCCAGGGTACGGTTACGTTCGCCCAGGTGCTTTTGTTGTCGCCCCAGGTCTGTCTGGCTGGCACCCAGGCGTGCCTGTACTTGAACGAGGTCATTCTGGGCGGCGCGCAAACGCCGCTCTTCCATTTCATAGTCTTTTTGGGCTCTCGCTACCTGCGCTTCCTGGGCAGCGAGAGCAGCGGCGCCGGTATCTACCGCTTCATCGACAAGGTCGCACTGCTCTTCCTGGTCGATAATCTGCTGCTGCAGCGCGATCAGTCGTTCTCGTAGTCGTCGCTCTTCTTGCTGTTGCTCGCCCCGCTGCCGCTGCAGGCCGGTGATACGCTCTTCACTTACAGCCAGGTCACGCTCAATCTTCTGCACAAGTTCGTTAGAGGTGCTACACGCATTGCGGGCCTCGACAATACGGGCCCTCACAGTTTGTCGCCGGGCACGCAGTGTGTCTCCCTGTTCATCAGCAGAGGAAATGGCCTGCTCTAACTGGCGAACCTGCTGTGCCTGCTCCTGCTCAGCAGCCTCCGCACGCTCCCTGGTCATTTGCAGTCGCCTCCATTGGAGGGCATACCAGGTAAGCAGCGCCTCTTGCAATTCACTATTCAGCTGGCGGAACTCAGCTGCGCGCCGGGCCTGTTCCTCTAAAGGTCCCAGACGTGGTTCAATCTCGCCTACAATGTCACGCAAACGCTCCAGGTTCTGTTCTGTTTGACGGAGGCGGTTATCTGCATCGGCCCGCTGCACCTGGAAGGGGCGTATGCCCGCGGCATCCTCGAATAGGCCGCGCCGCTCCTCAGCCCGCAAGCTCAGCGCTGCATCAATCAAGCCCTGTCCGACAACGGTGTAAGAATCATGTCCAATACGCGCCTGGGCCAGCAGCAAGACCACATCCTTGAGACGGACTTTCTGCTTATTGATAAGGTATTCGTTTTCGCCAGAGCGATAACTGCGCCTGGTCACATGAATTTCGCTATATGCTGAAGGCACCCATCCGGTACTGTTATCAAGCGTCAGCGAGACTTCCGCCATACCCAGGGCGGATTTGCCATGCCCGCCCGCAAAGATGATGTCATCACCTTTCTTGCCCCGCAGCTGGCGCATACTCTGCTCGCCCAGGACCCAGCGCATGGCGTCGGCAACATTTGATTTCCCCGCCCCATTCGGCCCGACCACGGCAGTAATGCCCGTACTAAACTCCAGGCAAGTGCGAGCAGCAAAGCTCTTAAAGCCCAGCATTTCCAAACGTTTGAGATACACAGTATGGCCCTACTCTTTTGTAAAAAGTGTTTTTATTGTGCCGATAATACCATAGACCGGGAGATGCGTCGAGTAGCCAGACTCATTGAGGAAGAAGATCTTGCAGCTTTCCCACCGCACTGTTGGAGGAGATACCTGATAAGGCGCCAAACGAGGGCTGATTCTGTCCTCCTTCCAGGATATACTTTGAAGTAGAGACAGGTGAAGCGAGATACGTTTTTGACAGCAGTCATCTCCGAAGCCCCTGCTCGCTTGAAGATGTTTCGGCGTCTATTCTGGAAGGAGAACGGTTCATGAATGTTCAATCTTTTACCATAGCCATTCCACAAGCAACCCTTGATGACTTACGTGAACGTTTAGCTCACACCCGCTGGCCCGACGAGATAGAGAGCGCTGGATGGGATTATGGCACGAACTTAGCCTATTTGAAGGCATTGGTGGACTACTGGCAACACGATTTCGACTGGCGAGCCCAAGAGAAGCAACTCAACGCCTTTGCACACTTTCGTAGCGAAATCGATGGCCTGGGCATTCACTTTCTGCATGAGCATGGGAAGGGGCCCAATCCCATCCCTCTTCTGCTCACCCATGGGTGGCCAGATTCGTTCTATCGGTTCCACAAAATCATTCCTATGCTGACCGATCCGGCCACGTATGGTGGCGATCCAGCTGACTCATGCGACGTGATTGTGCCCGATCTGCCAGGATTTGGGTTTTCTGATCGACCAAAGGCGCGTGGAATGACGCTGGCGCGAACTGCTGAGTTATGGGCCAGCTTGATGACCGATGTCCTGGGCTACCCGCGCTATGCGGCGGCTGGTGGAGATTTTGGGAGTCCCGTCACCCAACTGGTGGCCCTCGCGCACCCGGAGTCGGTGATCGGCATCCATGTCACCGACCTGGGCTTCTACACCTTGAATGCTCGGCAGCCTGATCTCAGCCCCGCCGAGAAGCAGTATGTGGGTGCCAATCAGGGGTGGTTCTTCCAGGAAGGCGCGTATGCCATGCTGCACGCGAGCAAACCACAAACCCTGGCGTACGGCTTGAACGACTCGCCGGTGGGTTTAGCTGCCTGGATGGTGGAGAAGTTTCGCGCCTGGAGTGACTGCAATGGCGAGGTGGAAACGCGTTTTAGCAAAGATGAGTTGCTGACCCAGGTGATGATCTACTGGGTGACCCAGACGATCAATTCCTCAATCCGCTCGTACTACCAAGATGTGGCTATGCCGCAGCCACTTTCTCCAGGACAACACATTGAGGTTCCCGCCGGATTCGCCCGTTTCCCCAAAGACCTGCCCCCAGGAGTCAACCTTCCGCGAGAATTGGTAGAGCGTCACTTGCGCGTGACCAGCTTTACGCACATGCCACGAGGCGGGCATTTTGCCGCCTTAGAGGAGCCTGAACTGTTGGTCGAGGACATGCGGGCGTTCTTGCGTCCATTGCGGAACAGAGCATAGAGGAGAAAGGTTCATGACTGAGGTCTATCTGGAACTGGGAAGCAGCACGTACACGACCGCCCCGATGTCCAGGTAGGTCGTCTTTGGGAAGGCGTCGAGCTTCTCGACCGTTGCAAAGCCTGCCTCGTCGGGCGTCGCATCGATATCCCACCCCTGCCCCGCTTGCGCCCAGGTTGGTATTGGCCCCTCCAGGACGTCGGCCAGCGTGGGCGGGATGGAAGGTGCGCCCTGCGCAGTCAGCAGCAGACCGCCAGGGCGCAGCACCCGGTACACCTCGGCTGGGCAAAACGCGCTGCTGTGGGCCAGCACCAGTTCAAAGCTTGCATCCTGAAAAGGCAAGCGTCGCTCGGCAAAACGGCCATCCGGCTGGGGGCCGCGGCTGTCATGCACGGCAGGGTGCGTGCGAACGACCTGGACCCCCAGCGGTTGCAGTAGCCGAGTGGCAATGGGCACGTTCGGCCCGTAGGCTTCCGTGGCGACTGCGAGTGGCGGAAACGGACCCAGTCGGCTCAATCGCTCTCCTCCTCCGGTGCCCAGGTCTAAGAGGGAATCCGCCGCTTGAACCAGCTTTCGTGCCCGTTCCTCGTAATCCCACGTGGTCACCGTATCCTCCTCTTCAACCCTGCGGCCCTCGATCCAGGAGAAATCCCATCCGGAGAACGGAGCTGCCACGGCTTCGGCAAGCAGTCGATCAAATTCGGGGTCATTCATCATACGCGTCTCCATCAAATACATGCGAGATGTCATTGAACCGCGCTAGCCGCCACGCCTCCTGTGCGACGAGCCACTCGGTCAGCGAGGTAGAGCCGGGATCGAGACGCGCGCTGGTCCCAGTCGGATTCCCCATGACGTATCAGGATCAGTCGCATCTTGCCGAAGGTTCCCTTCCAGTGTGCAGCTCGTCCACGTGGCGGCAGTGTAATGAGTTGCCCATACATTTCTTTTTCGTCCGCACGGGACGCTCTCTTTCCCTGCCCTCCCCAGCGTATTGTATCACGCTCCTATGTGCTCAATAGGCACCAAACGTACGCACTTGCTTTCTCTTTTGTCGCGGTTCGTTGTTAACATTGGAGAAATTTTGTAATTGGCGCCCACACTGGAAATGTATTATACTACCTCTATGCTACAGAAATTGTAGCGAATAAGCAGCATCGCTTCTGAAATTGAAGCGCGAGGAGGAGAGATGTCTCTACCGACGCCCGAACACGCTATACCCGGCTTCCAGACCGGTTACCCGATCGTGGCAGCACTTGACCTGCTTGGTCGGCGCTGGATTCTGCGCATTCTCTGGGAACTGCGCAATGGGCCGATAGGCTTTCGCGGGTTGCAGGCATTCTGCGATCAAATGTCTCCCAGCATGTTAAGCCAGCGGCTCAGCCTTCTCCAGACCACGGGGCTGATCTACCATACCGAGGAAAGCACCTATTCCTTGACGGGAACGGGCCAGGAACTACTGCAAGCGCTCACGCCTTTGCAGGCGTGGGCGCAGCAGTGGGCCGAGCAGTTGAGAGGACAGGAAGAAACCGAGAGCGCACAGACTGATCTTGAAAGGAGTAGCAGACCAATGTCATCGTCACAAAGTAGCCAACCAACTTTTCTTGGGATTGCTCCCCGTTTTGTTGTCCGCGAATTGGAGCAATCGCTGGCCTTCTATGAGCAACTGGGCTTTCAGACCACGTATCACGACGAGGATTTTGCCATCGTTGAACGGGACAAGGTGTCTCTGCACCTGAATTACTTCCGGGACTTCCCAAAGGGGAAAAACTCTGTCTGTTGGATCGCTTCCACAGACATTGATGCCTTGTACCAGCAGTATCTGCCTGCCGAAGCGCGCCAGGCTCCCTTGCAGACCAAACCCTGGGGTTTCAAGGAGTTTACCATGAGAGATCCTTCTGGGAACCTCATCATCTTTGCTGAACACATTCCCGAAGCGGATGCCAGTATCGAACAAGGAGCATGATCGATGCGTGGGGAAGGACCTTCTCGTTACGAATGCCATGAAAAACAAAGGGGGAGCTTTCTCGGATAGCAGAGAATATTTGTCTGATGTTAACACAATCGGACACGCATAATGTGCTCGTCAGGGTTCTGTCCCTGGCCGCAGCGGCGGTCGATCTGCACCAACGCACGGTCCTCTACGTGGGCGGACGCTGGATCGACCTTGCCAGGGCTGGCGTGCTTGAACAACATGAGCGCATCCTCAAACCGATCTACCAAGGGCTCTCTGTGATGGAGTTATTTCGCCATTTTCAGAACGCTGGCGGTCAGCTGTGGGTTTCTTCGTCCGACGCCCAGAGGCAGGGCCCCGACAAACGGGCTCTCATCGAGGGCGTCACCTTTGTTGATGAGAAAACGCTGCTGACCTTTCTGACGCAGGGGACCGTTGTCCTCAACTTCTAGAAGACCCAGGCAGGGCGTCACTACATGGGCATCGTGTTGACGATGATCTCCCCGCACAGAACAAGGCACGCCTGACAAATGTTCACCCCACGAGGGCCAATAGCCAGGTATAGCACCTGCCGCCGGTGTTTCCCACAGAACGAGCAGCGCAGCCCTTGCTCTTCCTGAGGTGCTTCAGGACTATGACTCAAGACCGCGACGCATTCGTCGCAGACATAGGCCCCTCCTGGTCCTGCAATGAGGCGCTGGACCTGGTCTTGCTGTTTGCCGCAAAAGGAGCAAACGGTGAACCTGTCAAAGCTCCCTCCCCGGTTCCTGCGTGCGTCGCTTCTCGTTCCGCAGGAACCAGTTCCCCAGTGGGTATGACCCAGCCATCTGCCGAGCGCGCCAACAAGTCTCTTCGCTGTCATCTTCTTTCTGCACGCGTGCGTCACCCGACCGGCGTTAACCAGTGATCCCTGGCCTTCACGCCTGTCCCACAGACGCGCTCGATGAGTTCAGCCTCACAGGTCGCCACGCGTTTCCTCCTTCCGTAACAATAGTACACCCAAAGAAGGGTAAAAGGTTCCCTACATACTTCATCTTGTTGAAAAATCCGCAAACTGTTGGGAGGTGAACTATACTTCACAGTGAAGAATGTTCTCTGATGTTTCAGGTTACGTGTTAAAAGTGACTTCTAGTAAGCAAGAGGTACATATCAAAAAGCAAAATAATACGAGGAGGTTTGTGCAAGGCTTAGACACCTGTAGTATAATGAAGAGCAAACAGGTCGTGGTGAGGTCTCGTTCCAGGTGTAGCTGGGATATGCTATCATGCTTCCCTCACGTCCAGTTCTCGCATCTTTGCGATGAAAGGAGTCAAGCAGCTGTTCAGGAGTTCTGCTGCTGCCTGCACGTCCAATGAGCTATATCTTTGACCCCAACGCCCTCCATGCAGCCACGCGCGCGGTGCTGGACCTGGGCACACCGCAGGCCATGTTTTCGGCGCTAATACGCATCAACCTAAGAACTGTTGAGCTGTGGATCAGCGAGCAGTTGATAGGTGTTGGGCCGTCTTTTGCGCGCATTGATGGTGCAGCCCTTGCCCATCATCTGCACCGTGCGTCCGACCACGGTCTCGACAGCGACCACCCCTGCCAAAGCCAGCGCCAAGCAGGGAGTCATCCACTCGACGACCTGTTTGGCTTTGACGAGGCTCCGATTGGGCGCCTGCCAACAGCCAATCAAGAGCTGCCAGTGGGTGATGACCAGGCCCAGCAGTTTGGCATAGATCTCCGTCAGAATACGCTCGGGCTTGTAACTGCGCCACGTATCCACCTTGCCGTACTGTTTCCACAGTTTCCACAGCAGTTCAATTTGCCAACGACAGCGCAGCAGGACGAGGGCTTCGGGCACGGAGAGCTGCTCCTGTGGCACATTGGTCAGCACAATGGTCCAATCGGCTAAGCGCAGACGAGCGGCGCTCACTTTCTTGCCCTTGCGCTTGCCCTGACGCTGCTCTTTGGGCTTGCACTTGCCGGGCAAGGGGGCTTGACAGCCTTTGGGCGGATGCGTGATGCGCTCATTGGCTCGCTCGCGGCGCCGCTTGGCCTCCTCTGGCGACACGCGCACGGCGATCAGGCGCACCGGTAAGCGCTCGCGCTTGCCCACGAACAGGTCCACATCCACCACCTCGCTCTTGTGTGCCCGTAAGAAGGAGAGCAGGTCCCAGCATTGGCCGCGCTGATCGATGAGGGTCAGCGTGGCCTTGGCTTGCGTCAGCCAATACTGTCCCTGCTTGCCGCGCTGGCGCATCTCTGAGAGCGTGAAATAGCCCATATCCCCATGGAAGAGCGAGCCAACCGGCAAGGGCGTGGTGATGGCTGGGCCACTGCGCTCGGCCTCACGGCCAGCTTGCAGCCACAGTCCCGAGAGGTGGCCCGAGCCCAGTTCCAGCCGCCCTTGCACGCGTAAGGCCGCTTCCTGACCCGCCTGACCACCGCGCGGCCACTGCCGGGCTAAACTCGCCGGCAAGCTGATCACCGTCCCATCTTGCAAATAGACCCCGTTGAAGCGTGCCAGCACCTCGGGAGCGCTGGCTTCACTGCTGATCACTTGGCCAATCGTCTCTTCGAGCAAGGCGCGCAACAGCCGCACCGAGGCTGGGCCAAAACGTTGCTCGATCGCTTGGTTGCTCACCTGCACCCCCAAACTGGCCGCCGTGTGTCGCAACTGCGAATAGCTCGCCTGCGGGGTGTGCATCCAGGTCAACACCGCGGTTTGGCTAAAGATCGGTCCGTCCAGGTGCACCGTGGAGCGCGAGACGAAGCCCGTCTCGCGCTCCACGGCTTTAGCACGACTCGTCAAGATCGTCTGCATCGTTTCACTGACCTGTGCTCTACTGCTCATCAGAAAGCTCCTTTGCATGATACACGCTCAAGATTCTATTGGTTCTATCATGTCACAGAAGCTTTCCCTTTTCTACTTTCCATCATCCTTAGGTTGATGCGTATTCAGGCCATGTTTTCGGCGCTGGCTGAAGAACTGGCGATGTGCTATCCTGGGCATGTGCGCTACGACCATACGTGGCTGTTTAACAATGCGGGCGGCGCGATGGGAGTCCTGTCGCTCTTGCACGGCTCTCTCTCGGAGTATGTGCTCTTTTTTGGCACCCCTATTGAGACCGAAGGCCATTCTGGGCGCTATCTCACGGAAGTCTTCGACTTCATGCTGGATGGGGAAATGTGGTGCTACACCGCCGGCGAAACCGAGCGCACGGTCTACACTCCAGGCGACTGTGCCTATCTGGGCAAGTCGCAGGCCAAAGGCTATCGTATTCCCGATCACGCCTGGATGCTGGAATACGCGCGTGGCCCCATCCCACTGATGCTTCCGTTTGGGTTCAGCGACTCCGTGTTTAGCACGCTCGATTATGGGGTAATTGTGCGCACGATGTGGCGCTACGGGAAGTTGGCCGCCCGTGAATTGCTTCTCAAAGGCAAGATATAGCCTTATGACGAAAGGAACCACTGGAAAGTCGGTCGCCCACCGAGGAGTCATCCAAAGACGGTCAAGGTCACAGGTGCGTCCCTTGCATCTGACGATTTCACACGCCCTTCTACCGGTGTCTTGTCGCAAAAACCCCCGTTATCTAAAGGTGATAAAAGGAATGTCGTCATAGTCTTTAATGAGAAGAAATAATCCCTTTTTCAGGTTCTCCATCCTTGCGGGTGAAAAAGGAGCAGGGCGTAGGGACTCGATTTATCGCGTCTGGGGTTGGGACTTCCCCAAAATCACCCTGAAGGATGGAGAGCTCTCATGATTCATTACTGTTACAGGAGTTATGATATAATATGGTTGCCTTTGATGGCTTCCACCTTGTTTAGAGCTTGTCAATGTCGAGTGTCTAAATTCTCACTTGCTGGATGGAGGTGGTTTTTCTCCTAGGAGAAAGTAAGATGCTTGATCCTGATAACCTGCCCCGCGTGCGTGAAGCAATACAAACAAGAACACGTGAAGATAGCTTTCTTCTTCAGCAGTTGAGAGAAGAGATACGCCCGCTTAAAGACGCTACCCGTCGTATAGCGCCACGTTCCACCACATCTGTATCACTGGTCGCAAGTGACGGCGGAAATAATGCGCTCAAATTTGATCCTTTCCTTATTCAGCTCGTTCGAGTTGTAGATTCATATGGGCAGGAACTGTGCCTTGATGCCGTCACTCCGACAACGAACGTCGTCGAATTGAGCGAGCGGCAACTTGCAGAGCATACAGCCCTGGGTTTTATGATGGAAGAACTAGGTGTTCGTAAGCTGTATGAGTTAAGCACGATGATTTCCGATCCTCGCAAGTTGAAAGATGACACCACTGTTAAACCGTCGTGGGTATTTGTTTACCGGGATCTTTGTGAGTGGGCAGTACTGTTTGATCGCATTGTTCGCACGGAGTTTGCAACCGATACATTAGTTGTACGTGACGGACTGCTACGAAGCAAATTGTTCGCGGGCGATCTCTTCATCCAAATGATGGCGCGACTCCGTTCAGCGATCGAAGAGAAGGCAAAAAAGCAGCGAAGAAAGATCTACCTTGTCGGATTTGCGAAGCACAGCAAAGTGCTCACTCGCTATCAACTTGCAATGGCCCTTGAGGGTATTCTTCAGGAAGAATATCCGGCTTTCGTCGAGATACCACGTGACATCGAGAAGAAAGCCTATGTATGGCCGGAGTATGCTCTAGGGGACGAGTCTTCAGGTACTGGAGAAGCTCCCAAGTTCGTCGCTGGTCGTATGTTCTTCACCAAATTTGGCAATCGTCGACGAGATCCCATATGGGCTGTTGATATCTTGAATTCCCAGGTGGGAGATGCCCCTATCATTTTTGGTCACTTACTTGCCGACGCATTAGACGGCTTCCCCGTTCCCCTCTATCCCCGATGTCTGCAGAAAGCACACGAGAATGCAGCACTCGTCGGGTTCGATATGGATGTGCTACAGGAAGAGATTTTTCTCGCGATCCGGTCCGCGATCGATAACGATAAGAAACATGTATTAGATTCGTTCCGCTTTGGTTCTGATCCGAGTAATTTACGATACGAGTAGGAAGGAGCTCTCATGAGCGCTTCAAGTCTCTTCCCCAAAGATCGAGTGGTAGGAATCTTTCGCGGTTTTAGTGAAGGTGGACTCGAGTTTCACGCTGACATTATACTGCCTTACAAGAACGAATTTCAGAGTATCCCGATGCATGGTCAATTTCTCCTCGTTCAGCTAGCGCACGAAGATGAGGGGGTCTTAGGAAGGATTACATCCTTCTTCTCCGATGGCAAACTCACTTCAAGTACTGGTGAAGACTACGGACTGCGCGCTGTAGCAGAAGATCGGCCGGTACCCGAGGATTTGCGCGAACAGTACTTGAAATACCGCGTGAATATTCGTGTGCTTGGAGTCCTCCGACGAAACGACGGAAATCTCATTTTCGCTGCATCGCATCGTCGGCTGCCACATGTGGGAAGTCGCGTTGTCTTTCCATCAGAAGAAGTGCTCAAAGAGATCACCGGGCATAACATTGACCCAACACACAGTGCTGAGATCGGCTTTTTCGCACTTGGGGAGTTCATTTACGCAGAAGGAGATTGTCGCCTTAAACGCCAGCCCTGGATGCAAGTGATTAAACCAAGCGTTGTGCCCCGCTTTGACATCACAAGCTTGGTATCGCGCCGAACCTTTGTTTTTGCACGCGCCGGATTTGGTAAATCGAACTTAACAAAGTTGCTCTTCAGCAATCTCTACCGAGAGACACCAACTGTAGAAAAGCGAGGAGGACGACACGTTCCCGTGGGAACAGTTATTTTCGATCCCGAAGGTGAATACTTTTGGCCAGATGATAAGAATCGCCCAGGACTCTGCGACGTTCCGGAGCTTGAGGAAAAGATCGTAGTTTTCACTCCGAAACAAGGGCCCAGTGAGTTCTACCAATCATTCATCGCGGGGGATATACGGCTTGATATACGACGCTTGCGGTCGACTGATGTCATCTCCATCGCACTATCACCTGAACGGCAAGACCAGCAGAATGTGCGCAAGTTAAAAGGAATGCGGCAGACCGATTGGGAGAAGTTAGTTGATGAAATATATACGAACGGCAATGCTGCCGATCTCAACCACATCAAAGAATTGCTCCAGCTAGATAACACCTCAGGTGATGTTGAGGCGGTTGCGGCTCGCAGCAACATGACACAAATTGTGCGCCAGTTGCACGATCCGTCGAGTCGTATGATGGATATGCTGCTGACAGCTCTGCGGAACGGCAAGCTTTGTGTCGTGGATGTGTCACAAATGCGCGGTGAGGCTGCTCTCATCCTTTCTGGCCTTATCCTGCGCCGTATTTTCGATACAAATCAGGAGGAATTCACCAAAGCTGTGCCTCGTACGATTCCGACCATCGCTGTCATCGAGGAGGCGCAGACGGTGCTCGGAGCTTCCATTAGTGGCAGAGCTTCAGCAGAGTCAGCATATATCGCGTGGGTGAAGGAGGGTCGTAAATACGACCTGGGTGCAATGCTGATCACGCAACAACCTGGAAGTATTTCACCGGAAATTCTGAGCCAGGGAGATAACTGGTTTATCTTCCATCTGCTTTCCTCAGGTGACCTGCAAGCTGTGCGGAGAGCGAATGCCCACTTCAGTGAAGATCTCCTGAGCGCTCTCCTCAACGAGCCGATTGCAGGACATGGTGTCTTTTGGAGCAGTGTAGCTGGCCGGGCATATCCTATTCCCCTTCGCATACTTTCATTTGAAGATGCTTACAAAGTGCGCGATCCCGATTATGTAGCTCCATTTGCCAACACTTACGCGGCACAACTTCATAAACACTTCGAGGAAGAGTTACATGAGACAATCGCAAATACTGAGTCAATGGTGGAAGCTGGAGATGTTATATTCCACCAGGATGATTTATTGCCAACCGATTACATACCCTCCCTGTGGAATGCAGAGGGTGCCGCTTCTGGCGATACGCTCACTTTATATCGAGCACGACTCATTAAGGGGTTAAGAGAAGATCAAACTAGCTTAACACGTCTTCGCGCGAAAGGAATACCATATAAAGGAGTAATGGAAACGTTAAAAGGTTTCCTACCTGCTGACTTTGAGGACCCTGACAACTTCGTCTACAATTCTTTACCCTTTGTATTAGACAGGGTTTTTGGAAAGGGTGGCTGGAGCCGGGAGAACAAACCATCGAAGTCGAAACCTGGTGCTACAACAGTCTGGGTAAAAGCTAAAGAATAAGGATGTCATTTGTAAAGCTATGAATAGTAATGTTGGTTCAAGCGTACTTAACGGCATATGTCCCTATTACACGATGTACCCGCTTGACTTCCCGCTTACAGCGCTTAAGAGAGCGGAAAAGGACGATTGGGTCTACGATCCATTTTGCGGAAGAGGTACGACAAATTTCGCCGCCAGACTTCAAGGGTTGAACACTATAGGAGTGGACAGTAATCCCGTCGCCGCAGCCATTGCAGCAGCCAAACTGGTTGCCCCAGTGCCTGATAGTATCGTCCTCGAATGTGAAAAGCTATTAGCCTCCAATTCCTATGACGCAGATGTTCCAAAAGAAGAATTCTGGCAGCTCTGTTATGAAGAACAAACCTTGCTAACACTTTGCCAGCTCAGGACGAGACTTCTGGAGGATTGCATATCTGATGAGAGAATAGCACTTAGAGCAATCCTACTCGGTGCGCTCCATGGACCTCAGTCAAAGACGAAAGACTCTTACTTTTCGAACCAGATGCCGCGGACATATGCGGCGAAACCTGATTATGCCGTGAAGTTTTGGAAGGAAAGAGGATTTCGACCACGACGCGTTGATATTCTCGCTGTCGTGCGGGAGCGGGCCAGCCGCTACTATGGATACCATATTCCTCAAGTTTATGGAAAAGTCATTCGGGGTGATAGCAGAGTCATAACAATTCCTTCTGTTGAGGCAATCAAGTGGATTGTCACATCACCGCCGTATTATGGCATGCGCACCTATGTTCCCGACCAATGGCTGCGAAACTGGTTTCTTGGAGGCCCACCTGAAGTCGTTTATATTGCAGATGATCAGTTGATGCACAGTTCTCCAGCGTTATTTGCACATGAACTATCGATTGTCTGGAAAAGATTGGCTTCGTTGTGTGACGATAGAGCAAGGCTCATCATTCGTTTTGGCGGCATACACGATCGCAAAGCGAATCCACGAGAAATAATGAAAGATTCGCTTAGGCTTGCTGACAGCCACTGGCGACTTCGAACTGTGCGCTCCGCAGGTTGTTCAACCGCTGGCAAGCGCCAGGCGAACCAGTTTGTCCGCTCACCGAAACATCCTATCGAGGAGTTCGACTTCTATGCTCGCTTGGAATAGATCGAGCAGGGAAATACAGATTACCGGTACTTTGTTGACACGGATTGTTCCTCAAGCGAGAACAAGCGGTTTCTGTTGACGTAGGTACAAAGTATCCAGGCGGAGCCAGCTATCAGCATATTAGCGAAGAGGTCATATTTCCCGAGTCAACAAAGTACCGCTATGTAAATCGCAGAGGAAGCTTAACAATGCTGCTATTCTTTCACCTGCCCCCACTAACCAAAACCTTGCTGATCTCACTCATCGCAATACTGACACTCATTGGCATCATGGTTCGCCCCTTTAAGTGGAATGAAGCCATGATCGCTATGGCAGGGGCCGGACTTCTACTCATCCTTGGCCTCATCAATCCACTGGATGCCCTTACTGTGCTCCTCAACGACTGGAATATCTTCCTCTTCTTCCTGGGTATGATGGCTCTATCAGCGCTGGCTGAGGCGGCTGGACTCTTCGATTGGTTAGCAGCCCAGGCAGCACGCCTGGCAGGCGGCAGTTCGCGGCGTCTCCTCCTCAACACCTTTCTCCTGGGGAGTGTGATCTCGATGGTGCTCTCGAATGATGCAACAGCACTGATCTTGACGCCAATCGTCTACACCCTGGTTACACGCCTGCGTCTCCCCGTGCTCCCTTTTCTCTTTGCCTGCACCTTCATAGCCGATACAGCTTCATTCTTGTTGCCTGTCAGCAATCCTATCAACATTATCGTTCTCACGACATTCCATCTCGATCTCTGGACATTTCTGCGCCTCCTATTCTTACCCGGCTTACTCGTCATCTGCATTAATATCGTCGTATTTTTCTTCCTTTATCGCCAACAACTCAAGGGAAGTTTCGATGCCAAGAGACTGCCATCAGCGGCTGCATCGATCAGGCATGAAAGCTATTTTCGCTATACATGCACGACACTTCTCCTGGTGGCCCTGGCGTATATCATCGCATCTGCCACACAATTTCCACTTTCTCTCGTAGCGCTGGGAGGAGCCTTCTTGCTCCTGATCGGCGCACTATCCTGGAAACAAATCACCTTCAAAGCCATAGGAGGACAGATCTCCTGGTCAATCTTTGGTTTTATTGCAGGCATGTTTATTGTTGTACGCGCTGTAGAGGATACCAACCTCACAACACAATTTGGACTATTGCTCCTGCACCTTTCGGGTGGCAGTAGCCTCGGCTCCGTTCTCATAGGCACCCTGGGGGCTGCTATCGGGACAAACCTGGTCAACAACGTACCAATGGCTGTGGTGCTTACTTCCTCACTACGTGGCGTACAACATATTGCACCCTCTACACAACTAGGCTTTGTTGCCGCAACAATTTTTGGCTGCGATCTGGGACCAAATCTGACAACGGTCGGGTCGCTGGCCACGATCCTCTGGCTACTGATACTCCGCCGTCGCAACCTTGAGGTATCAGGCCTGGACTACTTTAAGATCGGTATTCTGGTCACACCCCTCATGTTGTTAGCTGGCGCGTTGACTATCTGGCTATTATTACCATAGGAGGGTTCCCATGCGAGTCCTTTGTTGTCTGGATGGCACCAATATCGAACAAGTGCATAAAGCCGTTTCCACTATGCTTCGCGCCGATGCGCTTACCATCGGGATAGTTTACGTGATTGATAGTGGGCCACAAGGCGAAATAGAGCGGCAGCGTGAGCGCTTCCTGCGACGCCTGGAACTCCCATCTCATCGACGCGAACAGATACAGCAAGCAGAAATCACTGCTGCGCAAGATATCCTCGAAGAAGGAGGTCGCTACTTTCCAGGTGCAGAACTGATACGCAAAGAGGGGCGACCTGAACGTGAAATTGTCAACACCACCACCGAGTGGGCCGCCGACCTCGTCGCCATCTGCCCACGTTCTCCCCAAAGTGCAGGGCCACCCCTCGGGCCAAAATCGGTTGGACACGTTGCACGCTTCGTTCTTGACCATGCTCCCTGTCCCGTATTGCTTGTACGTCCAATAGCACGAGAGGTTTTCCCCATTCCAAGGTAGGCATTGTCAAACGCTTCAGCTTGACAAAGCGTGCTATAATTCCTCAGAGATTAATTTGGTGGATACCAAAATTGCTGAGGCTGCAAGGAACCCCATGTCTTTGAGACGTGGGGTTCCATGTGGAGCACTCTCTTCCCGCGTAAATCAGTTACATATATTGGAGCTACTGTATGGCCCACAACCGAGAACAGAATTCGGGAGAAGAAGATGTCACAGTCAAAACGGTTCTAGTGGTAGAGGATGATATAGGAATTGGTAATTTTCTCGTCCAGGCTATTTCTCAGGAGACTGCACATCACGCTTTGCTGGTCACAGATGCATTTCAAGCCCTAAAAACGGTGGCAAGCCTGAAGCCTAGCCTGTTTATTCTGGACTATCAACTACCAAGAATGAATGGTATTGAACTCTACGATCAATTACACGCGACGAAGGGCCTGGAAGAGATACCTGCTATCGTGATCAGCGCCCGTCTCCCCAGACATGAGGTTGAAAAGCGGAAAATCCTGGCTATGAGCAAGCCGCTTGAGCTAGATGATTTCTTGAATACTATTGAAAGTTTGTTGGATTAGCCACTCCTATCCATCCTACTTTGCAGCGAATCCACAGCTCTTCTCCCCGCCAAAAATATGCTGCATCCTGGGAGTCGCGCATGTTTTCAAGGCTATAGGAAATGGCTTTGTTAACGACAAAATATTCACTTCCGACGTGCAGTTTGATAGGCTCACCCCAGTCTGCTACCCCACAAATAAAGTTATAGACGTGGGAGGCGCTCCAGTCTGCAACAGGGACAATATAATCTTCGTCAGAAGGAAATGTCTGGTAAGTGCTCCTCGTCTCATCCTGGGGTACAGGAACCGCACGACCCTCGTAAAGCTCCCATACAGTCTTTGCCAGCAGTTCTCCGCCACGCGTGGCGCACTGGAGTTCCAGTTGGGCATAGCTTATCCCATTGGGTATCTCAATTATAGCTTGAGCCAGTATATCGCCAGTGTCCATGCCTTCATCCATCAAATGAATGGTGACGCCTGTCTGCTTCAAGCCCTGTCGGACCGCCCAGAACAACGGCACCGGGCCACGATGAGCAGGCAACAACGACGGGTGCACATTGAGAGAGCCAAGGCGCGGAATATCCAGGATACTGCGCGCAATACGCAGTGAAAAGCAGGCTACACAGATGATATCAGGTTGATAAGCCGCAAGCGTGGAAACTGTCTCGGGGTCCGACATGTGAGACACCTCCCAAAGAGGAATCTGTCGCTCCCAGGCAAATTGAACAATGCCGGCATGCAAAGAAGAATTGAGCAGAGGTAACATCGAGCGGGTTGAACGGGGTTGTTCTCGTCGATTTATAGCTGGCCGGACGAGTCCGTCAAGGCTTTCGAGGCCGGGGCGAGGCGAGACAGGAAGAACTACGGCACAAACGTCGATGCCGCCTTCCAATAATGCCCGCAGGGGAGGCCATGAAAAGCTAGCGGGCATGCCGAGAAAGAGCACTCGCGGTGGGCGTTCCATCAAAAAAATCGGGCGTGGAGACCCGCCAGCGTTCACGTGGCGGGAGGAAACGCCCGCTCCTTTCCCAGGTGGTAACTATATCCATCGCTCCGCGCGATGAGCCGACAGTAGCGATGCGCAATGCCTTGTACGACTCCCTGCCTCGTCGTGATGTTGAAGTAGCCTGAGCTGCGTACCGCCACTTTGCCCACATAGGTCCCCTGCTTTGTTCCACTGCTCACGACCGCGCGCACCAGATCGCCTGTCTGAAATCCCGCGACCCGCTTGTGCTGCTTGGAACCGGTACGCGGAAACCCAAAGCGATCCATGCGACACATTTGCCTGCTGCCATGTCCCGTTGCCGTGATTTTCCAGGGCACGATGCCACGCAGCTTAAGCACCTGCGGGGTACTCTTTCCCACGCAGGCCGCATCTAGCCAATGCGCCTTGGGCAGGGCGCGCGTCATCCGATTGCATTTCGTGCCTCCTCCACTGCCACACTCGACTGGCAACCCCAAGGCGGAGAGGCGTTCATAGAGCGCCCAGCGGATCGTATTGACGGCTGCTGCGTCTCGCAGTGGCGTCTTAACCTGCGCCAGCAGACGCGCTAAGCGCTCCGGCTCCTCGCGCAAGAAGGCACGAATGTCTTGATCGCCCTTGCGCTGATTACAGCTGTGACACGCTAGGGTCAGATTGCTCACGCGACCCGTGCCCTGTTTGCTGCGTGGATGAATATGGTCCAGTTCCAGGGGGACTGCGCGGGCATCACAGTAGGCACATTGGTGGTTCCACTTGAAGAGCACATATTCGCGCACCTCATAGCCTGCAAGCTGGCCTTGCTGGTACTCCACCCCCTCGATATCCGGGTGCTCGAGCGCCTGGGTATCGAACCGGACCAGTTCTTGACTGATGGCGCTCACCGGACAGAGCCTACTCAGACGGCGGACCCAGGTCAGCACATTCGAGACCCGGCTCTCCAGGGAAGGGGGAAGTGTCCCTGTGCGCCGACGGCGATTGTTGAAACGCGCTGGGCGATAGCGGGTTTTGCGCTGCCTGCGGCTACGCCTGGCGGCGCGGCGCTGGTCGAGGCGCTGTTTGATCTGCTGGCCACGATGGGTGAGTTCGGCGGCCCACACCACTTCGCCTGAGGCATCATTGACCAGGGCCAAGCCGGTCGTCTGACTGCCCGGATCGATTTTGACGCGCAGCGGATGGAGCGTGGGATGCTCCACCGCGCGCTTGAGAATCAGAGTGAAAGGAAAACGACGATAGACTGCCGCCTTGCCAGCTTTGAGGAGCAGGCGAGCGCGCCCCGGATGGACCGGGTCCAGCGCCTGGTGGTTGGTGTCTAAGACAAAGACCTTCGACATGCTGACTTCCTTTTGCCCATGTGGGCCTCCTGTTGCCAGGGTAATGCTCACCCCGTCAATGTTGCTGAGCGGTTTGATGTGCAAGACGCTGAGTTTGCCCCTCGCTCTGTTTGATCCTGCACCGAAGCGGTCCGAGCTGGTGAAGCACCCGGACGTTCCTATGGATTCGCTCGCAACGGAGTCCGTGACCGGACCAAGACTGGTCAAGAGTGAGGCTCACGGACCAGCCGCAAGCCTGCCCCGTCTAACGGGGCGGGTTCCTGACGAATTTGACAGAAGCCTCTCAATCTTGTAGTATCTCTATAGAGCGCACTGTAATCTCAATCAGGAGTTATTATCATGCCACGAATGGTCAAATGTGTCAAACTAGGAAGAGAACTTCCAGGACTGGATAAACCTCCATTTCCTGGTGAGTTGGGTCAGCGCATCTATGAGAATGTCTCTAAAGAGGCCTACGATATGTGGCCCGCGCAAAGCACACTCATCATTAATCACTATGGATTGAATATGGCTGATCCCGATGCACGCAAACTGCTGCGTGAGCAAATGGAAGAGTTTTTCTTTGGCGCAGATGCGAAGATGCCAGAAGGTTGGGTACCGGAGGAAGAAGCTGGCGTAGAAGCTTCTAAAGGAGGACAGAGCAGCAAAGGCGGCGGCGGAGCATCGCGCAAGAAATGAGTTCTCCGGCGACTCTCCTACTGTGATTGCAGGCAACGATGAAATACCTCGACAGCCCGCGCTACTCCGTTTTCAGTCCGGATGCATTCACCTAAAGCGTGTGCGCGCCTGCGCATGCTCTCGTCACTGGCAGCAGTGTGAATAGCGGCCGCTAAGCGCTCCTGCGACAACCGTTTCCGCGGGATAGGCTTTGGTCCAACACCCAATTCGGCAATCCGCCGCCCCCAAAAAGGTTGTTCGGCAAAAAAGGGGATAATGACCGAGGGTATGCCGGCACGCAGTCCAGCGGCCGTCGTACCGGCACCGCCGTGATGTACTACCGCCGCCATTTGCGGGAAAAGCCAATCGTGAGGAATGGCATCGATCTTGAAGACTTCATCCGGCAAATCCGCATTGCTCAGACCACCCCAGCCTGTAAGTAAGATCCCCCGCTGCCTGGAACAGGCCAGGGCATTCAACGCCATTTCCGTCACTTCTTCTGGGTTACGGTTTTTCATGCTACCAAAACCAATATAAACGGGTGGTGGGCCTGATGCCAGGAAATCTACCAGGTCGGCTGGCGGCTTCCATTCGGCAGGGCGATCCAGAAACCAGTAACCGGTGATATGATTCCTGTTGTTCCAATCAGCCGGTGGTGAGAGAACGTTGGAGCTGTAGCCGTAGAGAAAATGCTCTTCTTGCCGGCGTAACTGATTAACAAGCCAGCGAGAGGGGAGCTTTGGCAAGTTCAGATCTTCCTGCCGTACCTTATTCACTGATGATTGCACGAGCTTCCAAAAAGCCTCCACTGATAGGAAATAGGTGAGGCGATTGTAATAACCGCTATCAACAGGGAGCCAGGAGGGTTTAGCGGGAAAAAACGGGCAGGAGAAGGCATATGTGGGGGTTAGAGGCTGCAGGCAGGCGAAATAGTATGGCACCCCAAGACTTTCGATCACCGGATAAGCTACGCCAATCCCAAGTTGCGCAAGCACTATGGCATCCGCATCTTGACAGGCATTCCAGCAATCGATAGCCGCTTGCTTGAGCACCGGCTCAGCCAGAGAGGAGAGACGGCGGAAGAAGTGAAGAGGGTTGCTGCCACTTTCGAGCCAGGCTCGTCCGGCTTCACTTTCCAGTAGTTCAGAGGGATCACCGGCTAAAGAGAAGAAGTTTAGGCCGTGGCTGCATATGAGTGGCTTAAACCTGGCGTGCGTTGCGAGGCAGACGTTGTGGCCAGCAGTTTGTAGTCCCAGTCCTAAGGCTATGTAGGGCTGTACGTCACCATATGAACCAATGGTTATGATTGTAATGCGCATGGCTCTTCTTGATTTGTAACTCTTCAGGTACTCAACTCATGCCGCCTTCGGCGGCGAGAAGGAGAGAGTGAACTGGGGGCACCCCAGACCCCGGCAGGAGGACTGCGTCCCCCTGCACCCCCTGCTAAAAATAGTAGATGGCGCAGCCAACTTGTATTCCCGTACCGACGTTGATAATCAGTCCAATGTCGCCGGCTTTGACCAGCTGCTGCTCACGAGCATGTTGCAACGCGTAGGGCAGGGATGAAGTAAAATAATCCTTACCATCATGGGCTATATCCACGAATTTTTCCCTGCAAACATTCATTTCGCTGCTCAAACGCGAGATAAACGTCGAAGAGATCTGGGGCGGAAAAATGACCTTGATTGAGGAAATAGCTAATTTCTCAAGCGCTAACAGCTCGCCAATTGTTTCGTTAATGCACTTTAGATAATAGTGCTCGATGTTGGGGTCGTTCTTAAAGTGCACAAAGGTTTTCCCTCTTTCCTGGACAGCGTATGCTGCGAAGGTATCGAGGTAATCGGTAAAATACTTAAAGACAAAATTGCCAAAGCCTTCTTTTCCATGGGCACTCTCTTCTAAAATCACGACTGAGCTGGTTTCTTTGAGACAACGCAGTTCTTTCGCAGGGACCTCAACATTATTTTCAATTTCCGAGGCAACAATCATAGCATTTTTAAATTTCTTTGCCTTAATCATGCCCGAGGCAGCGTAACACGCGTTCAAGAAACCGATGGCACCATTCAATAGATCAAAGGCAAAAGTCTTCTTATCTAATTGGGACTCAATGTCGCCGTTGATCTTTAGATTGCCCGCAACTATGGCGGCCATGGCAGGTTCGGCAATGAAGTCACTGTGATATGTGCCTGCATGGATAAGTAGCTCGATATCGCTGCGGTTGTAGGATGACCTTGTAAGGCAGTCCCCCACGGCTGCCTCTACGAGAGCCTGCGTGTTTCTTTTCACCTTCCCGGGAATTGTGCCCACACTTTCTATTCGCACCCTGGGGGTATCAGCAGGTGGTATGAGAGGTTCTATTTTCCTGTCGGATGGTAATTTTTGAGGTTCTTGACCATCTAGCCATGTACGACGAAGACGGTCCGGCAAATCATCGAGGGTGTAAAGCGCCGTTCCAACGTTCAGTCCGGAGGCAGTGATGCTGAAAATCACGTTCTCTCCAGATGCAATCCTGTTATTGACTATGTTATCTTTCAGAGCAACAAAGTGGCTGGTGGATGCTGTATTACCACGTTCAGTCAGGTTGTTGATGATATTCCTATCGCTGCAGACTTCCCTGTTGTGTACCCTATTGGTCTCGCGAGCGACTTCATCGAGGCTTATCCTGGAGGTCTGATGAGGGATAATATGCTGAAAAGCATCGACCGGTTGTTGTAGTTGTTCTAGCACATGGAAGACATGGGCAACGGACTGCTTGATACCGGCGGCTGTAAGCTTGCCCATTTCCGTGAACATAATAGCGCCACCATGCTCCTCTTCCGTGGGCCCGGCAATGCAATATGGACTATAGCAGCCCAGGGTGTACATATCGATTTCATGAAAGCCAACCTGATTGTCTGCCGATGCATCTAAGATGATGGCTGCTCCCGCATCACCCAGAGTCAGGCAGGCCAGCCGTGGATCCATATAATTATTAATTTCCTTTTGCGCGGTATCGGTGAGATGGGTAATGTACTCACCGCTGGCCACCATGCCACGGCGAATCAGCCCGGCTTTGATAAGAGCATCAACTATGTAGACCCCGGTGAACATACCGGCACAGGCATTAGTAATATCAAAAACGAGGGCGTTGTCGAACCCGAAATACTTTTTTAGCTTGATGGATGTACCCGGTTCAAATGAAACTTGATAATCTGGGCCGTCACAGCGCGAGCAATTGCAGCAGATGAGAATATCAATATCCGCAGGATGGTATCTGGAGCTGGCTAAGCAGTCTTCGATGGCCTTCCTCGCCAGGTCGATGGAGAATTCTCCTTCCCCAACTATCCTCCTGGATTTGATGCCGGTAAAGTCTTCCAGCGGAAACAAGACCTGTTGTTTGCAGGCTCGTAAAATATCCCCGGTGGAGACAATGCGCGCAGGTAGGTAGGCGCCAAGACTTTCTATTCGTGTATTGCTCTGGCTGGTTTGCTTGTTCCATAAATGCCCGTTGTTTTCAGGCTTGGGGCTTGTGGCTGGGAACCCTTTCCCCGGCTAAATAGTGGGCAAGGGCTTCGATCGTCGGGTAATCATAAGCGAGGGTGGGAGGAAGAGTCCGTCCAAGCCAACCCTCCAGGTCTGCAGCCAGACTGACGGCTTGAAGTGAGTCCATCCCATAGTGAACTAATGGTTCACGAACATCTATGCTCTGGTGAGGAATTTTTAGTTGTTCGGAAAGCTGAGCAACTAACCAGGTTTGTATGGCATCTGCTGTTCTCTCATCTGGATCAAGAGGCTTCTTTTGCCATGCTGCTTGCTCGTCAACATCACTTTCCCCCGCTGCAGGTTGCAGCTTACGGTCTCCAAGCGGCAAGGACCACTCAGCCACCACGTCCAGTTTCCGAGCCAGAAACCCTTCCCGGCAGGCTCTGCGCTGGCGCTTGCCGCTGGAAGTCTTCGGAATGCTGCCTGTCCTGATAAGTAC
>WNGM01003788.1_pt1 | contig 23651 bp, 26 predicted proteins | sample 5400571 | NCBI WGS metagenome assembly WNGM01 (sample SAMN13153378, study PRJNA577476) | soil metagenome | isolation source: 100 cm soil or saprolite under Garry oak tree replicate 2 | place: USA:California | collected 2016-06-15 | reverse complement strand
GAGGCGATCTCGCGCAGCTTGATGCTCGACCGCGACGAGCGCGCGCACCTGTACATTTTTGCCGGCGCCGCCGAACAGTCGGCGGGTCCGGACGGCGCCGAGGTGACATTTGCGATGTGCTCGATGCTCGAGAAGTTCCTGCCGTTCCCGGTCTGTGTGCAGGACGGCAAGTACCAGCTGCTGGCCTGGAACCAGGCATATGCCCGGTTGATTACGGACATCGACGCGATCGAGCCCCAGGATCGCAACTGCATGTGGTTGCTGTTCACGCATCCGACCTGGCGCAAGACGATCGTCGACTGGGACGGCGCGGCGGCGCGCATGGTGGCGCAGTTCCGCGCACAGATGGCCGAGCACGTCGCCGAGCCCGCGTGGAAGTCCCTGCTGCGACGGCTGCGCGCCGCATCGCCTGAGTTCTCCGCATTGTGGGACCGGCACGAGGTCAGCGCCGTCGTGACCAAGGCGAAGCAGATCCGCAATCCGTACGTCGGGACGTTGCGTTTCGAGGCGGTCAGCACCTGGCTGAACCCACGCCCGGGCATGCGAATGCTCGTCTACACGCCGACCAACGCCGAGACCGTGCGCCGGCTCGAGCGCCTGCTCGAGATGGTCCGGGAAGACGTCGCATGACCCGGCTGACCAAGTATTCGCACTCCTGCGTGCGGTTCGACGACGGCGACCGCTCGCTGGTGATCGACCCGGGCACGCTGTCCGAGACCGATGCCGCGCTCGACGGCGCCGGCGGGGTGCTGATCACCCACGAACATCCCGATCACCTCGACCTCGACGCGGTGCGCTCGGCCGCCGGCGCCGACCCGAGGCTGCGCATCTGGGCGCCGTCCGGCGTCGCGGCATCGCTCGGCGACCTCGGCGAGCAGGTCGTCGCCGTCGCGCCGGGTGAGTCGTTCGAGGCCGTCGGCTTCGCGGTCGAGACGTTCGGCGGCCAGCACGGTCTGCTGCATCCGACGGTGCCGGTCGTGCAGAACAACTGCTACCTGATCGACGGCGCGGTATACCACCCGGGCGACTCGGTGATCGTGCCGACCAAGCAGGTGCAGACGCTGCTCGTGCCGATCCATGGTCCGTGGTCGAGCACGGCGGACGTCATCGATTTCGTCGTATCGGTTCGCGCGCCGAGGGCGATCCAGATCCACGACGGGATGCTGAACGATCGCGGCCTGTTCTTCGTCGAGGGCCATGTCACGCGCATCGGCGCCGAGCACGGCGTCGAGTTCGCACACGTCGCAGCGAAGAACACTCTGGACGTTTGACGTATCACGGTGCCGTCCGCGCCCCTCCTAAGGGACATCACGACGCATGCCTGATGGGGGTGGCCATGACCGCGCTGAAGACGCGCGCCGACGTCACGATGATGTACCTGATCCACGATGCTTTTCGCCGCGACCTCGACCGTCTCGAGGACGGTTTGCACCTGCTGGCGTCCATGCCGGCCGGCCCGCCCCGGCGGGCGTTGGTCAGGGCGCTTGAGCTCTGCTGGGCCGACTTCGACCACTTCCTGCACCACCACCACACGATCGAGGACGAGCGGCTCTGGCCGATTCTGCGCAAGGTGTGCCCGATGACGGGGGAACTGCTCGAGGACATGGAGGCCGAGCACGCGGCGGTCGACCCGCTGGTGCGTGAATGCCGGTCCGCGATGGCCCGCGCGCTCACGTCCTACCCGACGTTCGAGGACGCGAGCCGGGCCGCCGATGCGGTCGGCGGGCTGCGCGGTGAATTGCGAGCGCATCTCGACCACGAGGAGACGGGCGTCCTGCCGTACGTCGTTGATCATCTCGGCGAGCAGTGGGACGCGTTCGAGCAACGGCAGCGCAAGGAGGCCGGACTCGCCGGAGTCACCCGGTTCATGCCGTGGCTGCTCGACGGCGCCGACCCGGTGCGCGCCGACTGGCTGCGCGACCGGCTGCCCGTGCCGGTCTTCGCGATGGTCAGTGGCGTGTTCCTGCGGCGCCGGCGGCGCGCACTGCTGCTGCTGCGCGAGGTCTGAGACGTCAGCCGGCGTTCTGCCAGAGGCCGACGACGTTTCCCTCTGTGTCGGCGAAATACGCGGCGAAGCCCATGTCGCCCACCGGGAGGCTCTCGCGCACGGTGCGCCCGCCGAGGCTCTCGACGGTCTTGAGCGCCGTTTCGATGTCGTCGACCTCGATGGTGATCACCGGCACGCGCACCGGATCCTGCCGGACGAGCATCCCGCCGTTGATCGCACCTGGCTCGGTCGGTCCGTTCTCGCCCGACGGCGTCGTGCCGATCAGCGTGTACCCCATGTCGGGCAGGCTGTTGACGTCCCAGCCGAAAGCTCCGCGGTAGAAGCCCTGTGCCCGCTCGACATCGTCGACCGGAAGTTCGAAATGCACGACACGTCCGCTCATGTCCCCGCCTCGCTTCGGTGAGATTCGGTGGGTGATGCGGAGCAAGATACGCCGCGGACGTGTCGCTGGGGCGGCGTGCTCGCCGCCGGTATCCACGCCGGGCTGTTGCGTCGGACGAACGCGCTAGCTGGGCAGCCACTCGGTGGAGACGGTGACATCGTCGAGTGCGTCCTGGTCGGGCACGACGCCGATGCCGTCGCCTACCGGCACGCGCACGTGCCCGTCGTCGAGGACGAACGGCGTGGTGATATCGCGCAGGTAGTAGCGATTCGACGCAGACGTGTCGCCCGGCAGGGTGAAGTTGGGCAGTGCGGCCAGGGCGACGTTCGCCGCCCGTCCGATACCCGTCTCGAGCATGCCGCCGCACCACACCGGCACGCCGTCGGCGGCGCACACGTCGTGGATCCGGCGCGCCTCGAGGTATCCGCCGACGCGGCCGGGCTTGATGTTGACGATCCGCGTGGCGCCGATCCGGATCGCCTCGGCGGCGGCTCGCGCCGATGTGATCGACTCGTCCAGGCAGATCGGTGTGCGCAGCAGGCGGGCGAGCTGTGCGTGCCCGGCAAGGTCGTCCTCGGCGAGCGGCTGCTCGATCAGCAACAGGTCGAACGGATCGAGCTTGGCGAGCTGGCGGGCGTCGGCCAGCGTGTACGCGGTGTTGGCATCGACCTGCAGCAGCATGTCGTCGCCGAAGCGCTCGCGGACGGCACGCACCGGCGCAGCGTCCCAGCCGGGCTCGATCTTCAGCTTGATTCGCAGGTAGCCCTCGGCGAGGTAGCCGTCGACGGCGTCGAGCAGTTCCGGGATGGAGTCCATGATGCCCACCGACACGCCAGCCGGAACCGCCTCGTGCACCGCACCGAGGAACGTGCCCAACGACATGCCGGCCTGCCGTAACTGCGCGTCGAGCAGCGCGGTCTCGACGGCCGCCTTGGCCATCGGGTGGCCTTTGATGCGTGCGAAGGCGCGCTCGGCGGCATGCACCTCGACGTCACGTAGTGCGCCGAGCGCCGGGACGAGGAAGCGGCGGATCACGTCAGCGGCGGCGTCGACGTATTCCGAGGAGTAGAGCGGCTCGGTCATCGCGACGCACTCGCCCCACCCCTCAGCGCTCTCCGTGACGATGCGGACGAGCACCACCTGGCGGTCGTGCTCTGTACCGAACGACGTCCGGAACGGGGCCACCAGCGGCATGGCGATACGCCGCAGTTCGACGCCTTCGAGCTTCACGGTGCCTCCAACTGGTACTGCCCGTCGCGAGTCATGCCGGTGATCCGGTAGCCCGCTTCCATCGCGCCGGTCATGGCGTCGCGTACTGCCATACGCCACCGTACGGCCAGGGCCGGATCGGCCACTCGCAGCCGCTCGATGTCATTCGGCGTCGCGACGCTGACCCGGCTGCCCTGCATCGCGCCGGCAACCGGCTCGTTGCCGTCGTTGGCCAGTACGGCGGCGGCGCCGGCAAGATCCGGCGCGGACGGCACGGGTTCGTTCAGGTGCCACACGACGAACAGCCGATCGGTCGCGTCGCCCGCGTTGACCTCGTCGTCCATCGGACCGTAGAAGTCCGGCAGGTACTCCGTGACGGTGGCACCGACCTTGTGCAGGTTGAAGTACGCATTGCGTGGCAGGAGTGGGTCGAACGTCCAGCTGATCGTGGTTCGCTGACGGGCCAGCGCCCAGTCGCGCTGATGCCGCTTGAGCGCGTAGCCGATGCCGCGTCCCTGGTATGCGGGCGCCACGGCTGTCAGATGCGAATGCAGGTGGCCGTCGACGGCGAAGAAGCCCACGGCCGCGCCGACCAGTTCGCCGTCGTACGCTCCCGCGATGTAGTTGCCGACGTGCGACATCGCGTGCAGCGTGCTGGCGTTCATCACCGGCGCGTGCCAGACCAGATGGAGCAGCGCAGCCACCTCGTGGTGTGCCGCGATGTCGGTCAGCTCGTCGATGCGCACGTGGACAGTCTCGCGCGCTACGGAACGAGCGAGAAGCGGCCACCGTGCAGCGGCCGCACCGTGGCGATCGGCGATCACGACATTGAACGCATCGGCAAGGCCGATCTTCAGGTCGGAATGCCGCTCGATGATCTGGATCGCCGACGTCAGATCGTCACCGTCGAACGACGCAAAGGTCCAAGCGCCACCGGTGAGATCGCGCAGCAGCGCAAGCTCGGACGGGACGCCTTCGCGCGTCGTGACGAGGTGGGCATCGGTTCGCGCGGTATGTAGAAGGCCAGCAGCACGCTCGTATCGACGATCAATCTTCGCCGAAGGCTTTGAGGAGTTCGTCGACGCGATACGACATAGGCTCCCCGCTGGACAGGATCCCGGGTGTGGGTCGCGGCCGATGATTACCCGAGGGGTAATCGTCTCGCGGTGACGCGCGGAACAGCGTCCACGCTCATGACGTCCGCAACCGCCACCCGGCCGCAGAGCCCGATCGGCGAGATGCTGCGCCAGTGGCGCGAACGCCGCCGGATCAGCCAGCTCGATCTCGCCATCCAGGCCGACATCTCGACCCGTCACCTCAGCTTCGTCGAGACCGGACGCTCCTCGCCGAGCCGCGACATGGTGCTGCACCTGGCCGACAACCTCGAAGTGCCGTTGCGCGAGCGCAATCACCTGCTGCTCGCCGCCGGGTACGCACCCGTATACGGCGAGAGCTCGCTGGATTCCCCGCAGATGGCAGCCGTCAGGCAGGCCGTGCGGCTGGTGCTCAAGGCCCACGAGCCGTTTCCGGCGGTGGTCGTCGACCGCAGGTGGAACATGGTCGACGCCAACGCGACGCTCGCGCTGCTGACCGCGGGGTCCGCGCCGGATCTGCTCGAGCCGCCGGTCAACGTGCTCCGGCTGTCGCTGCACCCGCAGGGAGTGGCGCCGCGCATCGTGAACCTCGGCGAGTGGCGCGGTCACCTGCTCAGCCGGCTGCGCCGCGAGATCGCGGTCACCGCCGACGCCGAGCTCAGCGAGCTCTACGACGAGTTGCGCGACTACCCCGCGGGCGAGGCGCCCGATGTCGAGATCCCCGGGCCGGGCGAGGTGGTCGTGCCGCTGCGCATCCGCACGGATGTGGGCGAGCTGGGGTTCTTCGGCACCGTGGCCACGTTCGGCACCCCGATGGACGTCACCGTGGCCGAGCTGTCGATAGAGTCGTTCTTCCCGGCCGATCCACAGACGGCAGAAGCGCTGCGCACAGCCCTCGCCTAGCAACCGCCTAGCCTCCCCTGGGGTGGGCAAGCGCTTCCCTGGCGTGATCAACAGCGACATTCGAGCCGGCCCGCGCAGCGATGTCACTTCATGCCGGATTTGTTGACATGCAATCGCATGCGTACTACGACATGTCTGGGCAGATGCGATCCACCTGCCCAGGGCGCCGTGTCAGTTCGGTTGGCGTTGTATGGCGGCCGCGTATTCACGGTGACGAGTTGTTGCGGCACGTCCGTCTGCTCGTACGGCGGACAGCCCTCACGAAGGGTGCAGGCCAATGAACCTTGTTCTGCGCGGCGCGCAAACGCGTGCCCGGCACGCCTTCTTCGCGGTATCGGCAGCCGTGCTGCTCGCAGCCGGGCTCGCCTCGACGCCCCCCGCCGCCGCGGCCCCGACCAAGGACGTCGACCCGTCGCTGTACAGCTCGCTGCAATGGCGCAACATCGGGCCGAACCTGGGCGGCCGGTCGCTGGCCGTCGCGGGCAGCGTGACCCGTCCGAACGAGTACTACTTCGGTGCGACCGGCGGCGGGCTGTGGAAGACCACCAATGGCGGGACGAGCTGGGCGCCGGTCACCGACCAGCAGATCAGCAGCTCGTCGGTCGGCGCGGTGGCCGTCTGTGCCAGCAATCCCGACGTCGTCTACATCGGCATGGGCGAGGTCGACCTGCGTGGTGACGTGATCCCCGGCGACGGCGTGTACCGCACCACTGACGGCGGCAAGACCTGGACGCACCTTGGCCTGGCCGACACGCAGATGATCGGCAAGATTCGCATCGACCCGCACGACTGCAACCGCGCGTACGTGGCCGCGCTGGGGCACGCGTTCGGCGCCAACACCGAGCGCGGCGTGTTCCGCACTACCGACGGCGGCGCGAGCTGGCAGAAGGTGCTCTACCGCGACGACCGGACCGGCGCCGTCGATCTGTCGATGGACCCGTCCAACCCGAACGTCCTCTACGCCGCGATGTGGCAGGCGTCGCGCAAGTTCTGGCTGCTCGACGACGGTGGTCCGGGCAGCGGGCTGTTCAAGTCGACCGACGGCGGGACGACCTGGACCGAGCTCACCAGCCGTCTCGGCCTGCCGGCCGGGCCGGTCGGCAAGATCGGGGTCAGCGTCTCCGGTGCCGACCCGAACCGGGTGTACGCAATCGTCGAGGCCAACGGGGGTGGCCTGTTCCGGTCAGACGACGCGGGCGCGACCTGGGCGCTGGTCAGCACCGACGCCGACATCCGCCAGCGCGGCTTCTACTTCAGCAAGGTGTTCGCCGACCCGCAGATCGCCGACCGGGTCTACATCGGCAACGTCGAGTTCCTGCGGTCGAACGACGGCGGAGCGAACTTCTCGACAGTGAACACGCCGCACAGTGACAACCACGATCTGTGGATCGACCCGACCAACAACAACCGGATGGTCGAGAGCAACGACGGCGGAGCCGCGGTCTCGACCGACACGGGCGCGCACTTCACGGCCGAGACCTACCCGACCGGGCAGTTCTACCAAGTGGTCACGACGAACAACGACCCCTACCTGGTCTGCGGCGAGCAGCAGGACCGCAGCTCCCTCTGCGTGTCGAGCACCGGCGGCACCGGCTCGTTCGGCATCGGTGGCGGCGAGAGCGGCCCGGTCGCGGTCGACCCGCGCGACTCCAACGTGTTCTACGCGGGCAACTACGACTGGTTGCTGACGCGCCTCGACCGCAGTGGCAAGAGCGCGATCGGCAGCCGCAACGTCAATCCGTGGCCGGACAACCCGATGGGCTACCCGGCGGCGGCTCTGAAGCACCGCATGCAGTGGACGTTCCCGCTCGTCACGAACCCGGCCGAGCCGGACGCCGTGTTCACCGGCTCGCAGTACGTCATGAAGTCGACGAACGGCGGGCAGAGCTGGCAGCAGATCAGCCCTGACCTCAGCTACAACGACCCGGCGACCACGGGCGACTCCGGCGGGCCGATCACCAAGGACCAGACGAGCATCGAGTACTACGCGACGGTCTTCTCGATCGCCCCGTCCACAGTGAACAAGAACTGGATCTGGGCCGGCAGTGACGACGGCAAGGTCTGGTTCACGAACAAGGGTGGCGGAACCTGGCACCAGGTCACGCCGTCCGGCCTGGCGAAGTTCACCCGCGTTTCCATGATCGACGCCGGTCATGCGGCGCCCGGGACGACCTCGGAGAAGGCGCAGGAGACTGCGTATGTCGCGGCCCAGCGTTACGAGCTCGACGACTTCACGCCGATCGCGTACCGCACCCACGACGGCGGTCAGCACTGGACCAAGATCACCAACGGCATCGCTGCGAACGATTACTTGTGGACGATCCGCCAGGACCCGCAGCGCAGCGACCTGCTGTACGCGACGAGCGCGCACGGCGCGTACGTGTCGTTCAACGACGGCGACAGCTGGCACTCGCTGCGGCTGAACCTGCCGGACACCACGGTGTACGACTTGAAGGTCAAGGGCGACGATCTCGTCGTCTCCACGCACGGCCGCGGGTTCTACGTCCTGGACGACGGGGCAGCGCTGCTTCGCCGGCTCTCTCCGAACACCACGCCGGCCGACATCGCCGACTTCCACCAGACCGTGCCGCCGGTGACGCCGATCCCGCCCGTCGCGCCGCCGCCTGCGGTTATCCCGCCGACGACGCCCGCGCCGGATGCGGACAACTCAGTGGCAACGCTGCGCGACCCCAACAACGTCGTGCGCTCGGTCAGCGGCAACGTCTCGGTCAACTACACGCTCAAGGTGCCGGCCACCTCTGCGACCATGACGATCCTCGACCAGAACGGCAACACCGCGTTCACGGCGTCCCTGCCGACGGCGGCCGGCACCCGTAACCAGACGTGGAACCTCCGCTATCCCAATGCGGTCAGCTTCCCGGGGCTCATCTACTGGGCCGGCACGAACACCGGGCCGAAGGCGCCGACCGGCACGTACACCGTCCGGCTCACCGTCGACGGGCAGACACTGGAGCAGTCCTTCGACGATCTCAAGGATGCACGGCTGACGCATGTGAGCGACGCCGACATCGCCGCGCAGTTCGCCCTGGATCTCAACGTTCGCAACAAGACGAACGACGCCAACCAGGACGTGATCAACATCCGCGCGTGTACCGTGCAAGTCGACGATCGCGTCGCGGCCGACGGTTCGCTCGCACAGGCCGGCGCGGCCCTGAACGACAAGCTGAACGCCGTCCAGAAGGAGCTCTACCAGACGAAGCTGCAGGCGGGCGAGGACCCGCTGAACTTCCCGATCAAGCTCAACGACAAGATCGGCGCGTTGCATGGCGTGATCGAGAGCGTCGACGGCAAGCCGACCGACCAGACCTTCCAGGTCTTCGACGAGCTGAACGCCCAGCTGCAAGTGCAACTGCAGAGGCTGCGCGACGTCGTCTCGACCGACGTAGCGGCATTCAATGCCGTCCTGCAGAACCCCATCAGTTGCGCCGCGGTCTAGCGGCATAAGGAGGCCTGACCAGATGACAGCGCTTCGTAGGTTCGGGCGGCGCAGGTGGCTCGCCTTGATCGCGAGCATCGTGGTCGCCGTTCCGATGGCGGTCAGCGCGAGCAGCACAGCGACGGCGGGCGGGCAGGCAGCGCCTCAGCAGTCCCCGACCGTCGACGCGAATTACCTGTACGCGCAGCTCTACGCCATGGCCAAGGCGTACAGCTACCGGATCTCGGGTGCTGACGGCGACCCGCGCAACGCGAGCGATCCGTTCAACCTGCCGCCGACGGTCAACGGCTGGCAGGAACTGGTCACGTACTGGAAGAAGACGCTGACCAACTCGCAGTCGAACACGCAGCTGGCGAACTTCGCGACCGCGGCCGACCACTACTTCCGGCGCAGCGGCGGCTACCGGTTCGACTCGGACGACGCCGAGGTGACCCTGCCCGGTTCCACGTGCGCGGGCCAGCGAGTGCTGCTCGCGACGCATCCGGACGAGACCCCGGTGCCGAACGACGTGGTCGCGCTGATCGACTCCGGCACGACGAGCGGAACGACCGGCTTCGGCGCCGCGCGGCGGCACATCACCGACAGCAACCTCGGCAACGAAGGTGCCTACGACGGGTTGTCCGGCGTCGCACTCACGCTGGCCGAGTACAACGCGCTGCTCGGCTGGTACGACGCGAACGGCACCTACCCGAAGCGGACGCTCAAGGTCACCCTGCTGGACGCGTCGCGCGGCAAGACCGCTGACGGCCTGTTCAGCCGTGAGGGCTCCGCGTACTACGCGAGCAACCTGATCCCGTCCGGGCCGCAGGGCCAGTACGCCCTGTTCGCCAACATGGACTCGCTCGGCATGGACTACCCGGCCTACCACCTCGGGACGGAGTTCTTCTGGAACAACATCACCGGTGGCGGTGTCGGGCCGTGGAACACGTTCATCAAGGCCACGCCGACGGCGCCGAACTCCGCCTACCCCGACAACGGAGCGGGCTCGCCCGGCGCGAACATCAGCGCCAACGCGTCCGCGATCGGCCAGCTGCACACCAACCTGCAGTCGGCCCTCACGGCCGGATTCAGCCAGCAGGGCACGAAGTACGGCTTCGCCGTCCCGCTGGAGAACCCGCTTCGCTACAACCAGACCGGCCAGGCGCCCAACCCGTACAGCGGCACCGTCCCGACCAAGCCGGCCTACTCCAGCGCGGATCAAGCGCAGTTCTCGCCGGTCCGCGACGACACCGACGCCCTCGAGGACGAGCAGGCGTTCTTCAACAAGGGCATCCCCGGATTCACCGTGTCCGGCGTGAAGAACTCCAACAGCGTCGAGAACCCGTACTCGACTACCGATCCCCGCGTCACCGACGCGCGCCGGGCGACGCCGGTGATCGGCTACGCCGGCAACCAGACGACGTTCCAGCTCGGCAACAACACGCCGCAGCCGGGCATGACGACTGTCGCGGCGGCCACGGCTCCCGGCGACACGAACGTCACGGTCGCCGACGCGACCAATCTCACCGCCGGCCAGCCGATCTTCGTCGACACCGGCGCAAACCTCGAGTACGGCCAGATCCAGTCGCAAACCGCTGGCGAATGCCCATGCGATCGGCGTGCCGTTCAACGTCAACGAGAACCAGCCCGTCGGCTACCTGTCCGACTCGCTCGAGCACCTGAACTACTTCGCCGGTGGCGCACCGCACGGCTTGCAGCCGCAGCAGCCGACCGAGGAGCTCAAGCGTGCTCTGGAGTTGCCCGCACAGTGGACGAGCCTGCTGCTCGCGGGCGATGACTACCTGGGCGCGACGGCGCATCCGACCAAGCCGGTCGCGTACTTCGAGACCAGCCCGGCCAAGCCCGATTCGACGCTGACCGTCACGTTCGACGCGAGCTTCTCGCGCAACGCGAGCGGCACCAAGAGCGGGCTGACGTACTACTGGGACTTCGGCGACGGCACGCATGCGGTCGGCGAACGCGTCACGCACACTTACGCCTCGGCGACGTTCGCCGACGTCAAGCTCGCGGTCGGCAGGAGCGGCCAGTGGGGCCTCTATCGCCAGGCCGTCGCTGTCGACAGCCCGTCGAGCCAGCCACCACCGACACCCGCCTGCGGCACGTTCGCGCCGGACGAAGCGGCGCGCCTGATCGCAGCTGCCCAGGAAGGGACGGACTAGCCATGAGCGCGCAGTCGAGAAGAGTGCGGCGTTGGTTCTCCGTCGCGACCGTGATGTTGCTCGCGCTGCTGACCGGTAGCGCGGCGGCCGGGCAGAACGCGTCCGGCCAGACGACGGCGGGCCAACCGCGTCCGGTCGTCGACACCGCGTTCCTCTACAGCGAGCTGTACTACCTGGCGACCCAGTTCATCTTCCGGAGCGCCGGCGCCGACGGGCCGGTGACCAACCCGAGCGACCCGAACAACCTGCCGGCCAACTACAACGGCGCGCAGGAGTTCTACAAGTGGTTCGGCGACGAGCTGACCAACCCCGCCAACGACCACATGGGGCCGATGGGCCGGTTCATGACCGCCAAGGACCACCTCTACCCGACGCGGGTGTGGCAGCTCGACGACAGCACGCCGACCTCGACCGGCGTGGCCAACGGCGCGGCGAGCGGCAGCGCCACGCCGATGAGTGCCATGCGTGGCGGCAACTGGGGCAACGGGTCGATGTACGACGCCGGATCCGGCGAGGCGATGGGCATGGCCGAGTTCCAGGCGCTGCTTCGCTGGTACCAGGCGAACGGCACATACCCGAAGCGGACGATCAAGATCGGCCTGTTCGACAACGAAGAGGGCGGCCTGGTCGGTTCGGGCTTCTACTCGCAGACCAACGTCGCGACGCTCGCCGCGCCAGTCGCCGCAGGCGACACCACGCTGCGGGTGAACAGCCGGACCGGCGTCGGGCTCGCCGTGGGCGAGACACTGGTGATCGACCCGTTCGGCACCCGGGAGACAGTCACCATCACGGCAATCACCAATGCGACGAACACCATCACGTTCACGCCGGCGCTCACCGCGTCGCACGTCGCCGGGACCACGGTGTCGGCCGGTGTTGCCAACGTCGGCGGGTTGATCCCAGACGGTCCGCAGGGGCAGTACGTCGCCGTCGCGAACATGGACCAGAACGGCATCGAATACCCGGCCCGGCACTTCGGCACCGAGCACTACCTGAACAACATCGTCGGCGGCGGAGTCGGCCCGTGGTACACGAACATCAACGCCGTCCCGCTCTACACGACACCGAACAACCTCTATGACGCCACGGCGATCCAGCGCATCCAGCACAACCTGGCTGCGGTGCAGGCGTTCCGCGACGCGACCGCGAACGCGGTCAGCCTGGCGTTCCAGGTGCTGGGCCAGAAGTACGGCTTCAGCATGCCGCTGGAAAACCCCTTGCGGCTCGACCAGGTCGGCTCGACGCCGGTCGACCCGAACCCGGGTTCGGTACCGGCATACCTGCCGAGCGACATCCCGAAGTACTCGCCGGTCGTCGACGACAACACCGGCCGCACCGACCAGGTGTCGTTCATCCGCGACTGGGGAATCCCCGGTTACGGGATCATCGGTGCGTACGACACGAGCACCAACCAGCAGGTCGGCGGCAACGAGAACCCGTACCCGACGGGATACGCGAGCAAGCCGGGCCTGGGCCAGTACGCGCTCTACGACACCAACGACGACACGCCCGAGCACTTGAACTATTACGCCTCGGGCACGACGCACGGGCCGGACGGTCCGGCATCGCCGTCAGAGGGGCTCAAGCGCGCGCTCGAACTGCCCGCCACCTGGACGTCGTACCTGATCTCGGACGACGCCTACGGCGGTGCCGAGGCTCGAACGAACGGCCCCGTCGCGTACTTCGAGACGTCGCCGGCCAAGCCGTTCCTGACCTCGAATGTCACGTTCGACGCCTCGTTCTCGCGCAACGCCGGCGGCAACAAGACCGGGCTGACGTACTACTGGGACTTCGGCGACGGCACGACGATGGCCACGACGAACCCGCAGGCGTCGCACACGTACAGCTCGACGCCGAGCTGGTACGACGTGAAGCTCGCCGTCAAGTCCGGCAGCAGCTGGGACTTCTACCGCCAGGCGCTGGCGGTGCGGTTCGTACCTGCGCATTTCCCGGACACGCCGCTGCCCAGCGAGCCGGCGCCGCCCGCGACGGACCCGTGCGGAACCCTCACCCCCGCCGAGCAGGCGAGCGTCACCGCACAGGCCACGAGCCTGATCAGCCGCCTCGACGCGGGCACTACCGAGGTGACCGCCAAGCAGAACTGAGACCATAACCGCGTGAACCCGCGTCGGCTGATGTTCCTGGCCGCCCTGCCCGTGGCTGCCGCGTGCACGAGCCACGGGCCGGGCGGCCCGGCGTCGACGCCGGCCGCCCCGGTCAGCTCGGCGGGCGCTGTCTCGATCGCGCCCGCCGATCGGCCTGCCTGCGCGGCACTGTTCACGCACCTGCAGCAAGTCACCGGTGCGCTCAGCGCCAGCTCCGAGCTGATCGCCAACGCGGTCGACAAGCAGCAGCTCAGCGAGCGCATCTCGAACGAGCAGACGCAGCTGAAGCAGTCCGCTGACCTCATGGCTGCCGGTCCGGTGCCGGCACCGCTCGCCGATGCCAACCGCCAGCTCGTCGCGGCGCTGCGCGCATTCACCGACGACTTCGCCCGGGCAAAGGCGCCGGCCGCTCGCGGCGACTTCCAGGCCGCGACGGACGCGATGACCGACCAGGCCGTCGTGCAGCGCATCGTCGACGCGTCCAAGACGATCGAGGACGCCTGCGGATGAGGGCATTGCTGCTCGGCGTCGTGGTCGTGCTCGCCGCCGGTTGCACAGGCGGTGGCGGCCGCAAGCCGGACACGCCGGCCAAGCTCGTCCCGTGGACCTCGGCAAAGCCCGCCCAGTTGGCGGCCAAGCCGGTCGAGGCGGCAACGCCGTGCCGCGCGTCGAACCTGCGGGTGGTCGGCGCTGGGCTGCTGTTCACACCGGCCGTCTCCGGCGGCACCGGCCGGCTGACCTTGCGAAACGCCGGCCCGCACGCCTGCCGGCTCACCGGACGTCCGAGCGTGCGCGCCGTCGGCGCGGTGCCCTCGCCTAAGCAGCATCAGGAGCCGCTACCGCCTGAGCCGGCGACGTTCCCCGACGTCGTACCGCCGGTCGCCGTGTTGCTCGCCCTGCCGGTGAACGGCACCGCGACGCTTGACGTCGCCTGGAGCAACTGGTGCGTGCCGGCCACGAAGGGCACGAGCAAGCCGGTGCCGCCGCGCGCCCTCCTGGTCACGCTGCCGGGCGGGCGTGGCGGCGTCGAAGTCGACTACAACGCGGTGCCGTCGTGCGACTCGCCACACCAGCCGGCGACGGTCGGCGTGGGTCCCTTCCAACCCTCGCCGTTGCGCTCCACGACGCCCTGGACGACCAGCACCGTGCAGGCGACGATCCAGTCGCCGCATGGGACGAAGGCGGCGCTCACCGGCAAGCGCGGCGCCGTGGTGACGTTCGCGGTAGTCCTGCACAACGCGTCGGGCGGGACCGTCCGGTTCGACCGCTGCCCGTTGGTGATCGAGATGCTCGCACCGGCGGGCAGCCCTGAGGTCCATCAGCTCAACTGCCGGGCAGCGGGCTCCATCGCGCCGGGCGAATCGCGCAGCTTCGAGATGCGGATCCGGATTCCGGCGGACGCCCCGAGCGGGGCCAACGGCTTGTTCTGGGAGCTCGACCCGGTCGGGGCACGCGGCCCCGAGGCCGTGTCGCGCATCGTCGTCGCGGCGCATTGATCGGCCCGGATGCGGCTGGACAGCCCGTCCGCTAGGAATGGCTCATGGTTGACACCCGGACCGTCTTCATCACCGGCTCCACCGACGGACTCGGTCGCGCCCTCGCGCACCGGCTCGCCGCGGCCGGCGAGACGCTGATCCTGCACGGCCGCGACCCGGCTCGGCTGGACCGCGTCGTCGACGAGATCCGCGACAAATACGGCGTGACGCGCCCGCACGGCGTGATCGCCGACCTGTCCGACCTCAAGCAGGTGCGCCGCCTGGCGGCCGACGTCCTGGCGACGACGGACCGCCTCGACGTCCTGGTCAGCAACGCCGGCATCGGCGGCGGAGAGCCGGACGGGCGCGAGCGACGGATCAGCGCCGACGGCTACGAGCTGCGCTTCGCGGTGAACTACCTGGCCGGCTTCCTGCTGACCCTGCAACTGCTGCCACTCATGCGCGAGTCCGCCCCGGCCCGCATCGTCAACGTCGCGTCCATCGGCCAGCACCCGATCGACTTCGACGACCTGATGATCGAGCACGGGTACAGCGGCATGCGAGCCTACGGCCAGAGCAAGCTCGCCCAGATCATGTCGGGCTTCGAGCTGGCCAGCCGCGTACCGGCCACGGCTGTCACCGTCAACAGCCTGCATCCGGCCACGTACATGCCGACCAAGATGGTGCTCGCCGAGATCGGGCATCACATCGACAGCCTCGAAGACGGCGTGTACGCGACCGAGCGGCTCGTCAGCGACCCGGCGCTCGCCGGCACCACGGGCCGGTTCTTCGACCGGACGCGCGAGGCCACCGCGAACGCGCAGGCCTACGACACGCGCGCCCGCGCCGAGCTGTGGCGGCGCAGCCTCGAGCTCGTCGACCACCCGGATCTGTGAACGAGCCACCCGGTCCGGCCGGGGAGTGCGAGCCACGAGCGCTTCCCCTCTGAAGCAGCGAGAATCAGCTGCCGATGTCGCGATTTTCAGCGGGAGAGCTGGTCGGAATCGCCGTACGCGATGCTCGCGATCGCGCCGGCACCAGGTACCACAGCCACAGGACCAGCACGGCGATCAACGCGGTCACGATGCCCGCGGCCACGGCGTTGAGCACCACGTCGACGATCAGCAAGACCGCGCCCAGCATCGCGATCACCAGGAAGACGAGCCCGCCGGTCGCGAGCCGCCCGGTGAACGTGACGAGTTCGTCCTTGAGCCGCAGCCCGAAGAGCAAGCGGTGTGCGGCGACCGGCCCGATCAGCAGGACGGCCGCGATCGCCGCCGCAACGAGCGTCGTCACGTACACCCCGCGCTGGAACGCGTCGATCGAGGCGAAGCGCTGCTGGAAGGCGATCGTCAGCAGGAACGCGAACAGGATCTGCACGCCGGTCTGTGCGACCCGTAGCTCTTGCAGCAGCTCGGCGTAGTTGCGATCGAGCCGTTGCGCCTCGGATTCCTCGCGCGAATAGGGCTGCTCCGAAGGCTCGTCCATGCCCAGAGCTTGCCCCAGACGGCTCCACCGTTACCCGTCGAGCTCGGATGTCCGCATCGTGTAGTCGCGTTCGACGGTCGCGATCCGCACGCGGTAGTCCTCGTACCAGGTGCCCCGACCCCGCCGCTGCGCGACGAGATGAGCGGCGACGCCCTTCCACGCCCGAGCGGCTGCGTCGTCGCGCCAGTACGAAACCGTGATGCCGATGTCGCTGCGGGCGTACTCGACGCCGAGGAATCCCGGTTGCTGCCGGGCCAGCTCGTCCATCGCATCGGCCATGTGCGCGTAGCCGTTGTCGCCGTCCGTCCGGACCGAGGAGAAGATGACTGCGACGTACGGCGGCTCGGGCGTCTGCGCCAGGGCGCTATGCGGATCGGTCATACCGCGTCCTGGCCCGCTCGATCCGGTTGATGTTCGTGTAGGCCCACTCGCGCAGGACGTGCACCGTGTCGGCCAGACTGTGCCCGAGTGGGGTCAGCCGGTACTCCACGGTGACCGGCACGGTCGCCTTGGCGTGGCGGCTGACCAGCCCGTCGCGTTCCAGGCCGCGCAGCGTCTGGGTCAGCATCTTCTGGGTAACGCCCTGGACGCGGCGGCGCAGTTCCGCGAAACGCAGCACGTCCTCGGCGGCGAGTGCGGTGATTACAAGCATCGTCCACTTCTCGCCGATGCGGCTGAGTACCTCGCGGGTCGGGCACTGCGCGCTGAGCACGTCCCATCGACCCCTCGGCTTCGGCAGCGTGCTGGTATCCATCAGGTACCTATAGCACTAATTAGTGCTTACTTTCCAACGAGTAAATCGATGCCTACCGTCGGCCTAGCCACCAACTGGAAGGACGCACGCTCATGCTCGGCTGGACGGCGACGGGCCGCAACGACGATCCCTTGGCGCTGGTCGATCTCAACGAGCCACGGCCTGCCGACGACGAGGCGCTGCTCGCCGTCGAGGCCTACTCGATCAATCGCGGCGAGACCTTCCTGGTCGAGCAGCCACGCGCCGGCTGGCGTCCTGGTAAGGACGTCGCCGGCACCGTGCTGCGCGAGGCCGCCGACGGCTCTGGGCCGAAGCGCGGGCAGCGGGTCGTCGGGCATCCCGAACAGGCCGGTTGGGCCGAGCGGGTCGCGGTGCCGACCAGCAAGCTCGCGGCACTGCCGGACGGCATCGCGACCACCACCGCGGCCGCGCTGCCGCTGGCCGGGCTGACCGCGCTGCGCCTGACCCGGCTCACCGGTTCGCTCGCCGGCAAGACGGTCTTGCTGACCGGAGCGTCCGGCGGCGTGGGGCACTACTTCGTCGAACTTGCCGCCGCCCAGGGAACTCTGGTCACGGCCGTCGTCTCGAGCCGTCAGCGCGGCGAGCGCCTGCTCGAGCTCGGCGCGTCCGAGATCGTCACTGACGTGGAGAAGACGGCCGGGCCGTTCGACGTCGCGCTCGAATCCGTCGGCGGCGACAGCCTGGGTGCAGTCTGGCCCCGGCTGCACGATCGGGGCCTGCTCGTGTGGTTCGGCCAAGCCAGCCGCACACCGCCGACCATCGACTTCGTCGACTGGCGCGGCGGCATGAGCGCGACGATGCGCAAGTTCCAGTACGCCGACAGCGACACGACCGACGCCGCCGACCTGGGCACGCTGGTGCGCCTGGTCGCCGGCGGCCGCCTGCATCCGCAGATCGGTAGTGTTGCCGACTGGCGAACCACGCCGGACACGATGAATGCCCTTGTGTCACGGCAGATTCGCGGCAACGCCGTGCTGACGGTGACGCGATGAGCACGCGCGCTGTCCTGCAGCGGTACCTGGACGCTCTCGTCGCCGGCGACCTGCCGACGATCACCGACAGCTTCGCCGACAATGCCACCTGGTGGCTGCATGGCGACCTGCCGATGTCGGGTACCAAGCGTGGACGCGACGAGATCATCGAGTTCCTGCTCAGCGCGGGCGTCCTGTACATTCCCGGGACGCAGAGCTTCGAGTTCGGCTCCATCACCGTCGAAGACGAGAGGGCAGTGCTGGAGTGGACGGTGCGCGGCACGTCCGCGGCCACCGGTGAGCGGTACGACAACGCGTACTGCGGCGTGTTCGTCATCCGGGACGGCCGGATCGCCGCGGTCCGCGAGTATTTCGACTCACTTCACGCCGCCACGGTCCTGTTCGACACCTCGCAGCCGCGCTGACGCGCAGGCTCGACACCTGCCGCTCGAACGCTTCGTCTCGTCCGGTACGCCGGTTTTCCGGGCTCGTAGCCGTTCGCGGTGGATTCGAGGCCTATCGGACCAACGCGACCCGCCGCGCCTACTTGCCTCTAGCGTGAGCCCCTACCTCCGGTGCTAATGTCATCCGGCAATTACGGAGGGTAAGCAAGCGATCATGGAACGTGGTAGCGCCCGCTCGCCAAAAGCGGGGCAGCTGCCGCGCTGATCGTTGCACGCGCAGAGCAGGGGAGACGTTGATGCAGGAGCGTTCTATGGCGGACACCGCGGCCGGCCGGATGACCGGCGGCGGTGTTCGTCAACTCGATCGGCAGGCGGACGACGCACCTGAGCACAGTGCTCGCTGCCGCAGCCTGATCCAGAACGCGTCCGACGTCATCGTGGTCGTCGACGAGGTGGGTCGCATCACCTACGCCGCACCGTCGCTCAGCCGGGTACTCGACCACGCGCCGGCCGACGTTCTCGGCAGGCCGCTGTCGGACCTGCTGCACGAGGACGACTTCGCCGACGCCGGGGCCGTGCTGGACGGGTTGACCGTCCGCACGTCCGAAGAGCGTTCGGTGGCCGACTGGCGGCTGCGCCACGCCGACGGCACCTACCTGTCCTTCGAGGTTCTGTCGAACAGCCTGCTCGGCGATCCGAGCGTCGCGGGGATCGTGCTCACGATGCGCGACGTGTCCGAGCGCCGGATGGTCGAGCAGCAACTCACGCACCAGGCATTCCACGACTCGCTGACCGGCCTGCCCAACCGCGTACTGTTCCGCGACCGCGCCGAGCAGGCCCTGGCCCGAGCCACCAGGCTGGGCACTCTCGTCGCGGTCGTGATGATCGACATCGACGGTTTCAAGGGCATCAACGACACCCGCGGCCATGGCGCCGGCGACGAACTGCTCGTCGGCATCGCCCGCCGGATGACGCAGAACCTGCGCGCCGGCGCGACCGTCGCCCGGCTCAGCGGCGACGAGTTCGCGATCCTGGTCGAGGACATCGCCAACGAGACCGAGGCAGCGGGCTTCGCGGCTCGTGTGCTCGCCCCGTTCGGTGCGCCGTTCAGCGTCCTTGACGAGGAGATGCTGGTCAGCGCCAGCGCCGGGCTCGTCCTCACGACAGGGATCGGGACGAGCGCGATGGACCTGCCCGGGTTGATGCGCAGCGCGGATCTCGCTCTCTATGCGGCGAAGGGACGCGGCAAGGGCCAGCTCGTCCGGTACGACGCCGGTCTGCACGACCAGATGACCGACCGTCTTGCGCTGCGTACCGAGCTGCAACACGGCGTGGAGGCGCACGAGTTCTTCCTGCACTACCAGCCGATCGTGGCGATCGATACCGGGCAGATCCTGGGTGCCGAGGCACTCGTCAGGTGGCAGCACCCGACGCGGGGGGCCGTCGCTCCGGCCGATTTCATCAGCTTCGCCGAAGACACCGGCCTCATCGTTCCGCTCGGCCGATGGGTGCTCGACCAGGCCTGCGCCCAGGCACGGATCTGGCTGGACGAGGGCTTCGCCGACTTCTGCGTGTCGGTGAACATCTCGGGCCGGCAGTTGCAGGAGGCGGGCTTCGTCGACGACGTCCGGTCCGCGCTCGACCGGCACCACTTGCCCGCGGGCGTCCTGTCGCTCGAACTCACCGAGAGCGTTCTGGTCTATGACGGATCCACGGTGCCGGAGCGGCTCGCCGCGCTGAAGGATCTCGGCGTCAAGATCGCTGTCGACAACTTTGGTACCGGTTACACGAGCCTGGCCTACCTGACCCGGTTCCCGATCGACACGCTCAAGATCGACAAGTCCTTCGTGGACGGCCTGGGAACGGGCGATCCGGAAGACGGCGTCCTCGCACACGCCATCGTGTCGCTTGCTCACACATTGCGGCTGCGGGTTGTCGCCGAGGGAATCGAGCGGCTCGCGCAACGCGACGAGCTGTGGTCGCTGGGCTGCGGTCAGGGTCAGGGTTATCTGTACTCGAAGCCCGTTACGGCCGAGGAACTGTCCGTCTTGGCATCAAGTACTGGGCATCTCGGGCCGGCCCCGCTGAGCGCGGAAGCGGCGAATGTCTCGCGGCTTCGCCCGCCGCCACATGTGGCCGCGATGGCGCAACCGCGGTCGCAGGCTGCGTCCGATCGCACCTGATGCTCAGTACGGGAGCAGCTTGCCCGACGGCGTGCGCAGATCGATCGGCTGCTCGGCGTTCTTGCCGGGACGTTTCTTGATCTGGACCTGGACCTGTGCCATGACCGGACTCCTTGCGAAAGCTCGAACGGGGACGCTCAGGACTAGCCGACTGCCAGCGGCGTGAGCTGCGCGGCACTCGCGAGCGCCCAGCGCATCCGATCACGGGCCGTCTCGGGGTGGTCGCCGTACTCGGCTGCGCACGCCTCGGCGCAGCCGCAGGAACCGCCGTGGTCGCGCAGGCTGGTACGGATAGCCGCGGCGATCTGGCTGGTCGTCGGACGCTCTGAGGGCTGCAGGCTGCTTGCGAACAGTGCTTCCGCTCTGCTGGCTAGCGTCATTTCGGTTCGCTCCTCGGGGACTGCCGCTGACTGGTCGCCGTCGGCCTTTGTCTGGATTTGGCCGCCGTAGCGGCCTGTGAGTTAGTTCACTCCCCGGCGCGTCTTGACTGCAGAGCCGACCGTCCCATCACGCCGGGACATCTGACCCGCAGGTCCCGGGTCCGCGCTAATGGCACGAACCGGACGATTGACGCTCGCGTGGGTCAGGGATGTAGCGCCGTCCCGATCGCAAGATTGCGCAGGACGGTGAATGCGGCGAGCGCGGTGATCACAGCCAGCGTCGCGCCTCGTGGCCAGCGCCGGCGCGCGCTACCGGTACGCATCCGGGCGGCCCACTGCGCCCACAGCGCGACGATGATCGGCAGCGCGAGCACCAGCATCGCGTTGTCGTGCAGGGCGGACTGGATGCTTCCCCGCGACAGGGCATGGACCGCCCGCAGGCCACCGCACAGCGGGCACCACAGTCCGGTGAGCGCGTGTAGCGGGCAGAGCGGCACGTGTGTGCGCGATGGGTCGCCGACCACGTCGATCGCGCCGGCGAGCGCTGCCGCCGCTGCGAACCGGTACCGCGCGGCTTCGGCTCGGGCGATCGCGTCCGGACGGGTCGGCATCGGGTTGCTAGCCGGGCGGTCTGGCCGGGATGACGACGGAGCTCGCTGCCTTGTCGTGCCATCCCTGTCGGCGCTGGCTGTCGAAGAACGGCGACCAGTAGCCCAGCGTGCAGATCGCGCCGGTCACGCCCATGACCAGCCAGCGCAACGCCGCGCGCCCCGGGCCGATCAGCGCGCCGGTGTTGACGTCGACGACCCGGATCTTTGCCGCCCGGTGCCCCGGGGTCTGCCCCTGTGTGCCGACGAAGAAGGCCGAGTACGCGATGCCGAGGACGAGCCCGATCAGGTCCAGCCCCCACGCGCCCGTGAACTGGAGGGTCTTCGTGCAGGTCTCGCCCGGATCGCAGTTCCTGGACGTGTGGAACGCGCCGGTGAATGCCCCGATGATCCCTACCGGGACGGACAGGATCAGGGTGTCCAGCAGCAGTCCGCCGAACCGGGCGCCCATGCCGGCGAGCCGGCCCCCGGGTACCGGCGCCGCCGCGTATCCGTACCCGTAGGCAGATCCGGCGGGCGGCATCGGGCCACCGGCGTAGCCGGCGTATGGCTGCTGCGGGGGCGGGGGGTACTGGCCGTACTGCGGAGGCTGGCCGTACTGCGGAGGCGGACCGTACGGCGGTGGCTGGTCGGGCGGCGGTTGCTGCGGCGGACGCGTCCAGGGATCTGGATCCTGCGGACCTTCTGGACCCGACGACGTCATGTGCCCTCCTCCGACCGGCCGCATCAGGGGAGGCGGCGGCGCAAGGATTCTCGCGTCCACTCATCGGCCCGTCCAGTCACGATGCGAGGCGTAATGCGCTGACTACCAGACGTATCAGAGTGACTCCGCTGCGCCTCCAGTCTCATGATCGAGACGGTGAGCGTCTAGACGGTCTGAGGAGTCAGCCATGAACAGGTTCAAGGAGATCAACCTCGCCCTCAACGAGCTGGCCGCGCTCGAGCGCAAGCTCAAGAACCCCGGTGGCCCAGTCGAGGACGTCGTCGCGAACTACGCGCTTCGCGTCGCGATCGTGTCACTCGAGACCGTGCAGGACCTGGGCGCTCGGCACGAAGCCGTCGCGCACTGAGCTGCACGCAACTTTCTGCCGCTCGCCGGTACGCGCGGCGTGCTCGATGCGGTCGAGCAGGCGCTGCCGGTGGGCGGCATGGGCGAAACTGGGTGAATGCAGCCGGCAGCTTGGTACGGTGCCGCGCGTGCTGGACATTGTGCATCTGAATCCGGACGGTCTGCCCCGCAGCCCGGCGTTCTCGCAGGCGGTGAGCGTCGCCGGGCACGCCCGCACCATCTACGTCGGCGGCCAGAACGCGATCGGTGCCGACGGTGCCGTGATCGGCGACGACGCCGGTACGCAGACCGCCCGCGCGCTGGGCAACCTCGAACTCGTCCTGGCCGAGGCTGGGGCCAGCCTCGACGACGTGGTCAGCTGGACGATGCAGGTCGTCGACGGGCAGCCTCTCGGTCCGGCGTTCGCCGCGTTCCAGCAGGTGTGGGGGACGCGGCAGAACCCGCCCGCCATCTCGGTCGCGTTCGTGTCGGCGCTGGCCAACCCGAGCTTCCTCGTCGAGATCAGCGCGATCGCAGTGGTCGACGCCGGCGCGTGACCGCGCCGGCGACGGTGCTCAAAACCGGTCGGGCGTGTCCAGGATCCGGTAGGCGGTCGAGGTCGGCGGGCCGGTGACGCCACCTGCCTCGGCGACCTTCTTGATGTCGTCCTGGGCGGCGAAGAAGGCGTTGAACGCGGCTTCGCTCTCCCACTCGTCGATCACCAGGGTGTTGCCGTCGGTGTCCTCGACGAACATGTGGTGAAGCGCGCCCTTGCTCCTGCCGTCCTCGGAGATGTCCATCAGGGTGCTGGCGTGTTCTGCGGCGGCGAGTCGTTCCAGTTCGACCGCCTTGCCCGGAAACTTCGTGATGACGATAACGCTCATGGCGCCCCTCCCTCGGCTGGATATGCGAGCTGAGCGTCGCACCGCGCCGCCGGCCGTGCGCGGCGAACCGCGAAACTGACGTCCGCAACCGGCATCGACCACGCGAATCGGTCTGCCG
>WNGM01000913.1_pt1 | contig 23653 bp, 19 predicted proteins | sample 5400571 | NCBI WGS metagenome assembly WNGM01 (sample SAMN13153378, study PRJNA577476) | soil metagenome | isolation source: 100 cm soil or saprolite under Garry oak tree replicate 2 | place: USA:California | collected 2016-06-15 | reverse complement strand
ACGACCAAGTGGCTCAAGCGTGGCAGCCACCGGTCGGTGCCGGAGCTCACCGCTTCGATCCAGGCCTGGATCGACACCTGGAACGAGCAGCCTCGGCCGTTTGTGTGGACCAAGACCGCCGATCAGATCCTTGACAGCATCACTCGATATCTACAGCCAATCTCTAACTCAGGACACTAGGCTGACTTGTGTGGCGACTGGCGATGTTTTGGTGCCGCCAACCCTGCCCACGGTCATCGGCGTGCGCGGGGCCCGGCACAACAACCTGCGGGATATCGACGTCGACGTGCCGCTGTGGCGGACGGTCGCGGTGGTCGGCGTGTCTGGATCGGGCAAGACGTCGCTGGCCATCGGCACGCTGTACGCCGAGGGTATGCACCGGTTCCTGGAGAGCCTGAGCACCTACAGCCGTCGGCGGCTGACCCAGGCGCAGCGGCCGGACGTGGACCGGATCGACCACCTGCCGCCAGCGCTGGCGCTGCGGCAGCGCCCGCCGATACCGGGGCCGCGCAGCACGGTCGGCACCATGTCGGAGGTGCTCAACGTGCTGCGCCTGATGATGTCGCGGCTGGGCTCGCATCTATGCCCGAACGGCCACCGCGTCGGGCCGTCGATCGCCACACAGGGCATGGAGATCGTCTGCCCGGTGTGCCGCGCGCGTTTCGAGCCCCCCAGCGCCGAATCCTTCTCCTTCAACTCCTACGGCGCGTGCCCAGCCTGCCAGGGCGTGGGCGTGCGGTCCGAAGTCGACGTCGCCACCCTGGTTCCCGATCCGGGCAAGACGATCGAGGAGGGCGCGGTGCTGCCGTGGAATTCCGGCGGGCGACGGCTGTCGATGTATGCCGCGCGCGAGCTCGGGGTCCGGCTCGACGTCCCGTACCGGTCACTGACCGAGCACGAGCGCGACATCGTGCTGCACGGACTGGGTCATCGAACTCGGCCCCGCGCCCGGTGCCAAGGGCGGCAGGGTGATCGCAGAGGGCACCCCTGGCCAGCTGGAAACCGACCCGCGCTCGATCATGGGCCGGTTCCTGGCCGGCGCCGCGGCCTTGCCACGTGACCGCCCGGTCCGGGCCGGTCCCGGCGGGCCGATCGCCATCGAGATCGGCGACCTGTACAACCTGCACGACCTCACCGCCACCTTCCCGGTGAACCGGCTGACCGCGCTGACTGGGCCGTCCGGGGCGGGCAAGACCGCCCTGGTCCTGGACAGCCTCATCCCGGCCGCGCGGGCGCTGCTGAGCGGGTCGACGCAGCCCGGGCACGTCCGCCGCCTGGACCTCGGCGGCATCCGCCAGGTCGTCCAGGTCGACGCCTCGCCGATCGGCCAGAACGCACGGTCCACACCCGCAACCTACTCCGGGGCGTTCGACCAGATCCGCCGCGTGTTCGCCGAGTCCGCGTACGCCCGGCGGCGGCGCTGGAAGCCCGGGCACTTCTCGTTCAACACCCGCGAGGGCCAGTGCCCGACCTGCCGCGGGCTCGGCCACATCGACCTTGACGTCCAGTACCTGCCCCGACATCACCGTCCAGTGCCCGACCTGCCAGGGCGCCCGGTTCAACGACGCCACCCTGGCCGTCCGGATCGACGGCCTGAGCATCGCCGACGTGCTCGGCCTGAGCGTGGACGACGCCCTGGAGCGGGTCGCCGACCGGGCCCCGGTCGCCGCGGCGCTGCGGCCCGTCAAAGAGGTCGGCCTGGGTTACCTGCGGCTTGGCGAGCCCACGCCGTCCCTGTCCGGCGGCGAGTCGCAGCGGCTGCGGATCGCCTCCCGGCTGCGCAGCAGCCAGCGGGGCACACTGTACGTCTTCGACGAGCCGTCCACCGGCCTGCACCCGCTCGACGTGGCCACGCTGGTCGGCGTGTTCGACCGGCTGCTGGAGGCCGGGGCCACGATCATCGTCATCGACCACGACCTGGATCTGCTCGCCGCCGCCGACCACCTCATCGACATGGGCCCGGGCGGCGGCCCGGACGGCGGGCACATCGTCGCGGCGGGCACGCCCGAGGACGTCGCGCGTGTCCCGGACAGCGTGACCGGGCCGTGGCTGGCCGAGCACCTGGGCCTGCCGGATGCCCGCCAGCCCGGCGTCCTGCCTCACGGCCAGAGCTGAGAGGGAGGCGGGCACCGGGAGCCATGCCGGGAGCCATCTGCGCGAACGACTTCTGCGCCAGGCTGGCCGGGCCGGCGCAGCTTCGCCGAGCTGGCCACGGACCTGGACGGGATGGCCCGCGACCTCCAGTCCCGCAGCGCATGGGGCGGACTGCGTCGCAGGCCGGCGCGTGCGCCATCTCACTGCCGGCAGGTCACTGCCCAGTGTTTGCCTGCGGTGGTGTGCCGGCCCGGTTGACCAGGTCATGGAGTTCGTGGCGGCCGGAGATGCCGAGCTTGGGATAGGAGCGGTACAGGTGCGAGGCGACCGTGCGCGGGGACAGGAACAGCCGGTCGGCGATCTCGCGGTTGGTCAGGCCGCTGCCGGCCAGGACGATGATCTCGCGTTGCTGCGGGGTCAGCTCGGCCATGGTGCCGGGGTCCCTGGGCGGGGCGCTGACGCTCACGCCGCACGCTCGCAGCTCGGCTTCGGCGCGGCGCGCCGATCCGCCGGCTTGGAGCCTCCGGAACGTCTCCAGCGCGGCGAGCAGGAGCGGCTTGGCGTCGTTGATGCGGCGGCGCCTGCGCATCCATTCGGCATAGTCGAGCTGGAGCTGTGCCCGCTCGAACGCCCAGCGCTCGCCTGCGGGGTCTGACAGGGCCTTGTCGAATTGCGCGCCGGCCTCGTCTGGGCCGGCGAAAAGGCCGCGGGCCCGGGCGAGGATCTGCTCCAGCCGGGGGGACGGCGTCGCCCCCAGCTGGTCGAGCGCACGCTCGAGGACGCCGCGGCCTTCGATGCGCCGGTCAGCGCGGACCGCCGCCGCGGCCAGGTCCGCCAGGCCGAGGTAGGAGACGACCGGATGCAACGGGCTGCCGTCCGGGCCGAACATCTGGCGGAGCTGGGCGTAGGCCACCAGGTGCGCGCCGTCGTCGAGGGCCGCGATACCGAAGACCCGCCGCGCCCGGGCGGCGATGAGGCCGCTGTCCGCTGGGTCGATGCTGGCCAGGGCCTTGGCGGCCTGCTCCCGGGCCCCGGCGCTGTCCCCCCGCATGGCCTGGACGGTGGCTGTGATCAGCGCGGCGGAGGCGGCGACCATGTCCATCTGGTAGGCCTCGGCCAGGTCGCTGGCCTCGGCGGCGATGGTCAGCGCGCTGTCCCAGCGCCCGGTGTCGATGTGCGCCCAGCCGAGCGCTGTCAGCGAGGCGCCGCTGGAGCCGAGGATGCCGGGGGAGCGGATCCGGCGCACCGCCTCGCCGAGCAGCTCGACCGCCACCCCGGATTCGTCGAGCAGCCAGGCCGTGGCGCCGGCACCCGACAGCGCCGGTTCCTCCAGGCTTGAGCGGGCGAGACGGCTTAGGTGCGGGAGGAGCTGGTCCCTGCTCCCATGCGGATCGGTGCAGGCCCGTATCCACAGCCAGAAGGCCTCCATGCCCGGTACGGCGTGGCCGCCGGATGACGGCTGGCCCGATCGCTCGAGGAGGCGGCCGAGCGTGCGGTTGACCATCTGGCGGTCGGCGGAGGTACCGGACTGGTGCGCGACGGTGGCCGCCGTCGCGAGCGCGTCCCAGGCGAGCGCCGCCATGTCCGGCGCGGCCTCCTCGGCGACGGAGAGGAGCGTCAACAGCGCGGCCGTCGGCCGGTTGGACCAGGTCAGCGCCCAGCCCGCGGCGTGGCGGGCAGCGAGCTGGATTGCCGGGTCGGCGGTGGCCGCAATGGCTCGCGCGGCGAGATCCTGGACCCAGTCGGCCTGCCCGGTCGGGACGGCGGCCGAGGCGGCCGCCACCAGCCGCCGTGCCTGCTCCGCGCGGTCGGGGCTGAGCTCGGCGGAGCGCTCGAGGGCCAGCGCCGCGGCCGCGGCGCCGCCACGGCGCTGCGCCTTGGCCGCCGTCTCCTCGAGCAGCGCGGCAACCTGCGCGTCGGGCCGCAGCGCTGCCGCGGCCAGGTGCCAGGCTCGCCGGTCCGGCTGGTCGTTCAGCGTGCCGGCCAGCCGGCGGTGCGCCGCGGCGCGATCCGCGAACGGCGCGGCGTGGTAGACGGCGGAACGCACCAGCGGGTGGCTGAACTGCACGCCCGCCTCGTCGATCTTGATCAGGCCCTTCTCCTCGGCCGGCACCAGCGCTTTCGGGTCGAGCTCGAAGCTGCCGCCGGCGGCCGCGCCAAGGTCGGGGGCGTCGGCGACGGCGGCCAGCAGCAGAGCTGCTCGGGTCGGCTCGGGGAGGGCGTCGAGCCGATCGATGATGATGGCCGAGAGCCGCTCGGTCAGCGGCAGCGGCTCGGCGTCCCAGCGCCGTCCCGCGACCGGATCGGCCGCGATCGCCCGGGCCAGTTCGATCAGCGCCATCGGGTTCCCGGCCGCCTGCATCAGCACCTGGCCGCGGGCGCGGCCACGTGGCGGCCGGGGCTGCCGGTCGAGCAGCCTGCCCGCCTCCGACGTGGACAACGGCCCCAGGCGCAGCTCGGGCACGTCGCGGTCGAAGCCGGCCGGCGGTGCGCTGCCGCGCATGCCCAGCACCAGCACGACCGGCTCATCGCCGAGCCGGTAGGAGGCGAAGGCGAGCGCGTCCAGCGAGCTGCGATCCAGCCACTGGGCGTCGTCGGCAATGACGAGGACAGGGGCCTGCTCCGAGAGGTCCGACAGCAGGGTGAGCACCGCCATCCCGGTCAGCAACCGGTCCGGCCCTACCGGAGCAGGTGCCAGGCCGAGCGCTCCCCGCAGCGCGGCGGCCTGACGGCCTGGCAGACCCGCCACCCGGTCCAGCACCGGCCGCAGTAGCCCGTGCAGCCCGGCGAACGCAAGTTGCGACTCCGACTCCCTGCCGGTGGCCGCCAGCACCCGCATGCCCGCGTGGCGTGCCCAAGTCGTCAGCTCCGCCAGCAGCGCGGTCTTGCCCATCCCTGCATCGCCAAGGACCATCAGCACCCGGCCGGCATCCGGGACCGGATCGACCAGCGCCCGGAGCGTGGCGAGCTCGGCCTCCCGCCCGACCAGTCCCTCAAGCCCCACGTGGTCCGCTGTGGTCATCCCGTCGTCCAACCCCGCCCCGGGAGCTGCTTGCCTTCCCCTCGATACTAGTCGCCTGGCCGCCGGTCACCGCCGCGGTGCGCCTTCGGAGGTGCAGTCAGGTTGCGGATACCGCCTTCCGCTCGCGCCGACGCACCCTCGGTGCGAGGACCAGCTACGTGAGGCCGCGATGTCGTTCGTCACCGTCGGGCAGGAGAACTCCGAGGCGATCCGGATCTACTATGAGGACCACGGCTCCGGCGCTCCGGTCGTCCTGGTGCACGGCTACCTGCTGGACGGCCACTCCTGGGAGAAACAGGAAGCCGCGCTGCTGGCCGGCGGACACCGGGTCATCACCTATGACCGGCGGGGCTTCGGGAACTCCAGCAAGCCGAGCGTGGGGTACGACTTCGACACCCTCGCCGCCGACCTCGAGGTGCTGCTCTCCGAGCTCAGCCTGCACGAGGTGACACTGGTCGGCTTCTGCACGGGGACCGGGGAGGTCACCCGCTACCTGGCGGTCCACGGCGCCGACCGGGTCCGCGCCGCCGCGCTGATCGCTCCGCTGCCACCCTACCTGCTCAAGACGCCCTGCAACCCGCACGGCATTCACCGCGGCGTGGTCGAGGAGCTCCTGGCCGAGATCGCCGCCGACCGGCCCGCCGCGGCCAAGACCTTCCTCGACAAGGCCTACAACATCGACCTCCTCGGCGGCAGCCACGTCAGCGACCAGGCATGGCAGAACAGCTTCCAGGCGGCCCTCCGCGCATCCGCGACCGCCGCCCGCGGCCACATCATCGCCGCGCTGGAAGACTTCCGCGGCGACCTCACGCGGATTGATGTCCCCGTCTTGGTCATCCAGGGCAGTCAGGACCGCATCCTGCCCCCCGAGGCCACCGGAGACCGGCTGCCTGGTCTGCTGCGCACTGCCCGGCATGTGGTGATACCGGACGGCCCGCACGCGATCATCTGGACCCACGCCAGCCAGGTCAACGACGCCCTCCTCGGCTTCATCCGGCTGGCCCGCACCTGATCGCCGGGCGGGGAGTGCAGTCAACATGCGGATACCCCGCCGAGGCCAGGCCCGCCAGCATGGCCAGCAACCGCCACTGTCCCCCGCGAGGGAAGGAACCACGAGATGGATGCACGACCCAACATCGTCCTGGTCCACGGCGCATGGGCCGACGGCTCCTGCTGGAGCGGCGTCATCGAGCGCCTCCAAGCGGACGGTTACCACGTCACGGCTCCCCAGTTCCCGCTGACCGCGCTGGCCGATGACGTCGCCCGGCTGCGCCAGGTCCTGGACCTCCAGGACGGCCCCACGATCGTGGCCGGACACTCCTACGGCGGCCAGATCGTGACCGCGCTCGGCACCGACGCGTCGAACGTGGCCGGCCTGGTCTACATCGCGGCCTTCGGGCTCGACGAGGGGGAATCGCTCGGCGCGCTGCTCTCACAGGGCCCCACGCCCCCGGCCCTGGAGCACCTGTTCACCGACAAGCAGAGCTTCGGCTGGCTACCCGAGGATGACTTCGTCAAGCACTTCGCAGCCGACGTCGACCCGGTCCGGGCCAAGGTGCTGCATGCCGTGCAGCAGCCGCTCGCCGGCTCCACCTTCACCGACGTGATGGGCGTCCCGGCCTGGAAATCGCTGCCGACCTGGTACCTGGTCGCCACCCAGGACCAGGCGATCCCGCCGGACGCCGAGCGCCAGTTCGCCACCCGCATGGGCGCGACCACCATCGAAGTCCCCTCCAGCCACCTCGCCATGGTCTCCCACCCCGACGAAGTGACCCAGCTCATCAAGACGGCGGCCGAAACCCGCGCCTCGACACCGGCCTGACCGGGGAGCGGGCAGGTGACAGCCAGTCACAAGCGGCGATGGAGCGAGTCGTTCGCGGACCCCAGCGGTGAGGGGCCCACCACTTCTATCAAGGTCCGTAGCATGCCATCCGAACGAGTGCTCGACGTGCTGGTGCGCCGCCAGGTCATCGACAGCCAACGGCCGTTCCCCAGCGTCCCGGACGGCGTCTTCGGCGCATCAGCCGGCCCGACATCGGGCCGCTGTTCAGCGGGCTCGAGGCCAGCACCTCACGGCCGCCAGCGCAATTGCGCCCTGGCACGATGCGGCCCGTCGCAGGTCGCCGAGCAGCTCGACAGCGAGGTGCTCGGGCTCCTGCGTCACGGAGCGGGTGCCGGCATCCGGAATGCTCTGAGGCTCCGCGCGCCACAGTCCCGATCTGCTGAAGGAGCATCGCCATGCCCATGATCGACGTCTACGCCACGGCCGGGACATTCCCCGACAAGCACCGGCTCGCCGTCGAGATGGCGACCGCGGTGATGACCATCGAGGAGGTGCCGGACATTCCCATGTTCCGGCAGAACACCGCGGCCTTCATCCATGACCTGCCTGCCGGCAGCCTGTCCAACGTCGACGGCGAGAGCAACTACGTGCGGATCCAGGTGCTCACCAACGCAGGCGCGCTCGATCGTGGCAAGCAGCTGGCCGTGGTCGAGCGGCTGACCAACATCGCCGCGGATGCCGCCGGCGACCCCGCATTGGCCGGCCGGACGTGGGTGCTGCTCACCGAGGCGCCCGACGGAGGCTGGGGCCTCAACGGCCACGCCAACACCAATCAGGAGCTCGTGAGTGCCGCCCGGGCACAGATAGCGAGCCTGCAAGCCGGCCAGGCTGCGGACAGATGACAGAGGCGACGCTCGCTCGCGCCTCATCAGGCTCAGACAACCTTGCAGCAAAGCGTGAGCTTCCTTCGCCCGGTCAGGCCCGGCGACGTTCCGGCACCACGAGCCTTGGATCTCCTGTCGTCGCTGGTCGACAAGTCCCTGGTGACGAAAGAGGACGCCAAGGGCCGCGCCTGCTACCGGCTGCACGAGACGATGCGTGAATACACCAGCCTCAAGCTCCGGGAGGCCGGCGAGCAGGACGCGGTCGAACGGCGATGCGCCGACTACTACATAGCCATATGCCGCCAATTCGCGGAGCAAAACCGGTATCGGCTTCTCCGGTGGCTCGAATGGATGGAGTTGGAGGTCGACAACATCCGGTCAGTCCTTCAGCGATGCCTGATGCATGCGGACTTCCTCCGTGGAATCGACCTCGCCTGCTCCCTCGGCTGGTATTGGGCCACGCGCGCCACCACCGAAGGTGTTCGCTGGCTCGACGAGCTGCTCGCCTCTGCACCGTCCGGAGGTGGCAACGCGGCGGTGAACGGGCGGGCGTACTTCATCCGCGGATTCCTGGCCGTGCTGCAGAGCGATCCGGCAGCTGCCAGGCCAGCGCTTGAACGGGCAATACTGGCGGCGCGAGCGGCAGGAAATCTCGCGCCGCTGTCCCACGCGCTCTCCATGGCATCGGTCGCCGCGAACATGGCCGGTGATCGCGCCGCTGCCAGGCGCCTGCTCGATGAGGATCTCGCCGTGATGTCGGGCCTCGATGACGTCGCCGCGACGGTCTCGTTGCTCCAGGCGCGAGCACTCAACGGCATGTTCGAGGGCGACATTGAGGCGGTCAGCGCCGCGGCGACCGAAGGCGCGCGTCTCAGCCGGGAAGCCGGCGATCTCTACAGTCTGGAAATGATGCTGCTCAACCTCGGCGTTGCCACGCTGATGGCCGGTGATCTCGATCGCTCGCAGCCGCTGTTCGCGGAAGCGCTGCGGATCGGTCAGCAGATCGATGACCGGGTGGCACAGTACTGCCTGCTCGACGCGCTGGGGTGCCGCGCCGTCGGCGCTGGCCAGGCGCGGCTCGCGGCGCAGCTGCTCGGCGCCGCCGAAACCGTGCGAACCGAGGCTGGTGCGACCCTCATCGCAACCCTCGCTCCGCTCGTGGCCCAGGCCGAAGAGTCGGCGATCGTGGCGCTTGGGGCAGCGAGATTCGAGGCCGAGTTCAAGGCCGGAAAAGGCCTGCGCCGGGACACCGCGATCCGGCTGGCGCTCGGCCAGCCGGATCATGCCGCCGCCGCGGCTTCAGACGACGGGAGCGTGGCGCCACTCGGGAAGCGCGAAGCCGACGTCGCACGGCTGGTCGCCGACGGTCTGAGCAACAAGCAGATCGGAGCGCGCCTGTTCATCTCCGAACGCACCGTCGACAGCCACGTCCGCAGCATCCTGAACAAGCTCGGATTCAACTCACGTGCCCAGATCGCCGGCTGGATGGCGTCGTCGAAACAGTAGCGGCGATAGATTTCTGTGCTGGGCCTCCGTTACGACATGACTCCGCCCTTCAGGCGCAGGCTGAAGGGCGGCCACCCGACCAGGCTGGAAACGGAGCAGTCGCTACCGCGCCAGCCCCTCACCCAACCATCCTCAGGGCGTGTCCATCCGGACGTAGAGCCACTGGTCCAGCGTTCCCGTCGCGCTCCACGCCTCGCGCCGCGCGAGCCAGCGGAAGGCATCGCCGATGGACGCGTCGCCCCAGTCGACGACCCACCACTCCCGCAGGTGGAACCTGCTACCCGTATAGCCGGCAAGGTGTGGCAGGACGCGCGAGCGGTTGCTGTCGTCGACCACGACGATGTCGGCGTCCGGTATGAACGGGCCACGCATGTCGGTGTACTGGACGGGCAGGTCGCGCAAATAAAAGGCCCACGGCCAGGCGGTGCCATCCCGGCCGTCGACCTGGATGGTCGCGTGGCGGTGTGCCGCCGCGAGCGTCCGGTGGTCGGCCTGGAGGATCACCTCCCTCACGGCCTCCGACTGGATCGACGTCTGCGTGAAGACGAGCAGCTCCGCAGGATCGGCCGGATGGAGGTACGCGACGTTGACGGCGCCCCACAGCAGGAAGGCAGCACCCGCCGCCGCGAAGGCAACGGCTGCGGCCCGCAGCATGCGACGTCCCTCCCACAGCGTCTGGAGCCCCACGCCCGCCAGCAGCACCAGCGGCAGCAGGAGATGAAGGACGAGCCATGGCATGCGCTCGCTCGCCCACGAGTAGATGATGAGGTTGAGCGTCGCGCTCCAGACCAGATACAGGCGCAGGAACGTCGGTCGCCGCAATGACGTGACGATGCCGACCGCTGCGAGCACGAGCACCGGCAGCTCGTAGGCCGCAAGCACCACGAGGTAGTAGAACCCCGGCTGGCCGCCGCGGTTGACGGGCTGCTGGCTCAACCAGTAGCTCAGGCTGTCGGACAGCGCCGTTCGCAGGCCCTGCGGTCGCAGCAGAAACGTCGTGAACAGCAACGTGAAGACGGCGGCGAAGCTGGCCGCGGCCCAGATCCATGCGTCGCCGCCGACCGACCGCGCCGCCTGAAGGATGGGAGCCGAGCGCATCTGCTCGCCCCGCGCGCGTTCCCGCCGCACTTGATAGCCGACCGCCCCGGCCAGGAACGTACCGGCCACGAAGGTGGTGATGAATGTCGTCTCCTTCGTCGCGAAGCTGGCTGCCAGCAGCGCGAGCAGGGCCGCGGGGTGCCAGCGCCTTGGACGTTCGAGGAAGCGGACGGCGACCACGAGCATGGCGAGGGTGAGCAATGCCGCGTAGATGTCCTCACGGGCGAAGCGGGAGAAGTACAGGTAGCTCGGGCTGATGCACAGCAGCGCCGATGCCGAGAGCGCTGCCGTCTGGCCGAGCTGCCGCCGCAAGAAGTACGGGAGGAGCGTGATCACCGAGCCGGCGATGGCCGGCATCAGCCGGACGCCGGTCGCCCCGACCCCCGCGACGAGATATCCGAGCGCGTCGAGGTAGAACTGAACGGGACCATGGTAGATGGGGTTGTATTCGTAGCCGTGGCCGGTTATCAGCAGCCACGTGAACCAGGCATGCACGCTTTCGTCGTGGTGAAGTGGCCTGTCGCCGAGCGCGACGAGTCGCGATGTCAGCGCGACCGCGAACACGGGTCGACCGGCCAATGGACCGGGCGCACCCGCGAAAGCGGCTGCGCCCCATCGCGGCCGGCCAACTGGCGGTGGCGCCGGCCTTGGCCGTGGCGGTGCTGCTGGTGGCGGGCGGCGTCACCGTGGCCGTGTGGGGCGGCGGTCTGCGGGTCGCCGCGGTCGTAGTGGCCTACGTTTCGCTGGCGCTCGCCTACACGCTCATGCTCCGGGACATCGTCCTGCTCGACCTGGCCGCAGTGGCCGGCGGGTTCGTTCTGCGGGCAGCGGCGGGCGGCGTCGCCGTGCGCGTGCCGCTGTCGAGCTGGTTCCTGATCGTCGCCTGCTTCGGGGCGTTGTTCATCGCGACTGGCAAACGCCGGGCGGAGCACAGCTACCTCGGGCAGAACCGTGGCGACCATCGCAAGACGCTGGAGGAGTATTCGGAGCCGTACCTGCGCTACATCATGAGCAGCGCCTCGACCGTCACGATCACCGCCTACTGCCTCTGGGCGTTCGAAGGGGCGTCGGGCCGGAGCCTTGCGGCGGCGCTCTCGATCCTGCCGCTCGTCCTGGGCGTCTACCGCTACGCGATGCTGCTGGACGCCGGCAGGGGAGGTGCGCCGGAGGATGTGGTCCTGCGGGACCGGCCACTGCAGCTCTGTGGCCTGCTCTGGATCCTGCTCGTGGCGATCGGTGTGTACCTGCGGTGAGGCGCTTGGTCGGGTGGCCGGGCAACCCGGAGGGTGTCTGGTTCGCGCCGGGCCGCGTCAACCTGATCCGCGAGCACACGGACTATTCCACGCCCGCATCGCCCGTTGCGGATCATATTCCGCTCATCGTCGTCTCATAGGCCATGGCGAGAATCCGACCGAGAGCCATGAAAGGCTCAGGCTGGATTGGGGCCAGATTTCTGATTGGGCAGCTGGGCCGTGTCGGTCTGGAAAGGGTGGGCGCTCATGAAGATGACGATCTCCACGCCTCTGGCGGTGGCGGCGATCGCTGCCATGACGCTGGTCGCCGGGGCCGTTCGACCCGCGGCTCCGCGCCCAGGTGGGCCGGCGTTGGTGCCGCAGGCAATCGAGGCGCCGGAGCGCGCCTTCACACCGGGCAGGCCGGTGGCCGCCCCAGTGGCCTGCGTGACGCCGCCGCCGGTGGTCACGTCGGCATTCATCCACTGCTACACGCCCGCACAGATCCGTGCCGCCTACGGCGTCGACCAGGTCGCGAACCGGGGCGCCGGGCAGACGGTCGTGCTCGTCGACGCCTACGGCAGCCCCACGGCCGCCCATGACCTGCAGGTCTTCCACGACACCTTCTTCCCGGACCTGCCGAGCCCGAAGTTCGACCAGGTGTTCCCGCTCGGCGCCCCGAACTTCCACAACATTGCGAAGGGCAACGGGCTGTCCGGCCCCAGCGCCGCCGTGCTCTGGGCGGAGGAGTCGACGCTCGACATCGAGTGGTCCTACGCCATCGCCCCGCTCGCCCACATCGTCCTGCTCGCCACTCCGCCGGCCGAGACCCTCGGGGTGCAGGGCTTGCCGAACTTCTTCAAGGCGATCCAGGGTGCGATCGGCACCTACCCCGCCGGAACGGTGTTCTCGCAGAGCTTCGCCACGACCGAGCGGGACTTCGAGGGCGCGGCGGCGGTGCAGACCGCGAGGTTCGACTCGGTCTACAAGGCCGCCACGGCCAGGGGCGACACCATGCTCTCCTCCTCGGGCGACTTCGGCTCCACCGGGGTCGCCAAGCAACAGCGGGAGAGCCGCATCTTCCCCTCGCCGACGGTCTGGTGGCCGACATCGAGCCCGTTCGTGACCTCGGTCGGCGGCACACAGCTCCAGCTCGGCTGGACCTGGGATCCAACCAGCGACACGCCATTCAACCCGGACGGCTCGTTCAACCCGGCATACTTCAACTTCACGGCAGGCGGTAACACCGAGGCCGTGTGGAACGAGTCCTGGCTCCCGGCCGCGACCGGCGGCGGCAGGAGCGTGATCTACCCCCGCCCGTTGTATCAGGACGGCGTGGCCTCGATCATCGGCTCCGATGCCCGCGGTGTGCCCGACCTGTCCTGGAACGCCGCTGTCAACGGTGGCGTGCTCGTCTTCACGTCGTTCTACCCCAACGCCTTCAGGGTGGGCTGGCACACCTTCGGGGGGACGAGCGCCTCCTCGCCGCAGGTGGCTGGCGTAATCGCGCTCGCCAACGAGCAGCAGTCCGCGGCTGGCAAGCCCCCACTCGGCGCCCTCAACCCGTTGCTCTACAAGGTCGACAGCGGCCCTGCGTTCCGCGACATCGTGCCCGTCAAGCAGGGGACGGCTGTCAGCGGCGATCTGAAGAACAACCAACTGTTCAGCTTCAACCCCGACGGCAGCGTCTCTCCAGGGCCTGTGGCGGGCTTGCCCACCCTGACGGGCTGGGACATGACGACCGGGTTCGGCTCGCCGAAGGTCCCCGCCTTCATCGGGGCAGTGAGGGCGGCGCGGAACACGCCATAAGCCGCTCGCCTGGAAGCGTTCCCGGTCACGCATGGCCGGGGACGCTTCCGCGCTGCTCGGCGGCCGCGGGGCCTTGCCGGGTTGCTCACAGCGCTCTCATACCGCTGCTGGGACCCTGCCGGTACAGCGCCGATGCCGCCAGACGACGTCCGCGGCGCCCGCGAGCTGAGGAGCTGGCCAGGGCTGTCGCGGTCGGGTGCCGGACAGGCTGGTCACCCCAGCGCCTGCAGGAGAGCCTTGTGGCGAGCGGCCAGCATGGTGGCGCCGAGGACCGCCGCGGCGATCCCGGCGGCGAGCAGCGGGCCACCAGCGCCCGACGGCCAGCGCTCGTGGTAGAGCAGGAAGCCGGCGAGGACCGGCCCGACCGACGCCACGGCGGTCATGGCGGCGGTTACCGAGGCGGCGTTGGCCCGCTGGAAGCCGGCCTGCACCAGCCACAGCGCGACCACGCCCAACAGGGCGAGCAGCCAGGGCGTCGGGCTCTCCAGCAGCGGGCCGAGCGCGCCCCAGCGGTCGGCGGCCACCTGGCCGCCGACCTCCTTGGTGCAGATCGCCGTGGCGGCGTACAGGCAACCGGCCGCGGTGCCGAGGGCGACGCCGCTGCGGCTGCGGCTGGCCAGCAGCGCGGCGGCCGCAGCGACCGTGGCGACGCCGAGCTGTGTCCCGGCGCCCAACGGTGCGCGGGCGGGGGCGACGCCCTCGGTCGCCACCGCGGCGGCCGAGCCGCCCGCAGCCACCAGGGCGACCGCGGTCAGCTCGGCGCGGCCGAACCTCTCGCCGAGCCAGCGCACCCCGAGCAGCACCAGCAGCACCGCGCCGACCGCCATGAGCGGGACTACCAGCTCGATCGGTGCCAGCGTCAGGGCAGCCGCCTGGGCTACCCAGGCCGCGAGGTCGAGCAGGAGGGCCAGCAGCCACAGCGGTCGTCTGAGCAACGCAGGCAGCAGGCGGCGCGCCGGCACTGCCGCGCGCACGGTCTCGTGCTTCTGTACGGCAGCCGTGGCGTTGTAGGCAACGCCGGACGCAGCCGCGAGCGTCGCACCCAGGACGAGCACACGTCACCTCGGAGGTGAGGAGCGGTCCGGCCATGGTAGGGGATGGTCGTCCCAGGGTCTTGCTGCTCACCGCGGACATCGGTGAGGGGCACAACGCCGCGGCGCGCGCGATCGCCGAGCGCATCGACCAGGTCTGGCCCGGCACCGAGGTTTGCATGCTCGACGTCATCGCCCAGATGGCCCCGGGCATGTCCTGGCTGGTGCCGTGCGCCTACCGCCTGGCGCTCGACCACGCTCCAGCGGTCTATCAGTGCTTCTACGACGCGCTCTGGCAGCACCGGTGGTTCGCCTGGCTGAGCAAGCGCTTCATCGCCGCCTGGTGCGGTTGGCGGCTGTGGCCTCGGCTGCACCGCTTCCACCCGGACGTGGTCGTCTGCACCCACCCGTTCGGCGCCGCCGCCATGGACCAGCTGCGGCGCGTCCACCGGCTGGCGCTTCCCACCGCCACCTTCGTGACCGACTTCGCACCGCACCCGTTCTGGGTCTTTTCGCAGATCGACGCGCACTTCGTCATGCACGCCGTGAGCGCGCCCGCCGCCCGCCGGCTCAGCGCCCGCGGCCTGGTGTGCGTGGCCGCGCCGCCGATCTCCCCGCTGTTCCAGCCACGCGACCAGGGCACGGCGCGCGACCTCCTCGGCCTGCGCGCTGGTGCTTTCGTGGTGCTGGTGACCGGTGGGGCCTGGGGGGTCGGCACCCTGGCCGTCGCGGTCGCCGCCCTGCTCGAGTTGGGCGAGCGCATCCAGGTCGTCGCGGTCTGCGGCCGCAACCAGGTGTTGCGCCAGCGTCTGGAGGCGCTCGGCGAGCCGCGTTCGCGGCTGGTGCCGCTGGGCTTCGTGGGCATCATGCCCGAGCTGATGGCGGCGGCCGACGTGGTGGTGACCAACGCCGGCGGGGTCACCTCGCTGGAGGCGTTCGCCTCCGCCCGCCCGGTGCTGTTGTTCGACCCGATCGCCGGACACGGCAGGGCCAACGCCGCAATGATGGAGCAGGCCGGCCTGGCGTTGGTCTGCCACCGTATCCCTGAGCTGAAGTCCACCGTCGCCGAGCTGGTCGCCGACCAGGGGCGGGTGGCCCGGATGCGCGCCGCCGAGCTGGCGCACCTGGAAGGCAGGGACCTGGGCGACGACCTCGCGCTGCTCGCAGCCGCGGAGCCGCTGCCGCTCCCCCATGGGCGCGGCATGCGCCTGGCGGTCCGCACCCTGATCGCGAGCGCGGCCGTGACAGCGCTGCTGTTCCAGGGCTCCTGGACGGCCGGCACCCGGCTCGCCGCGGCGGCGCGGGGGTCGCCCAGGGCGTCGGGTACGGTGGCGATCGTGGTGGCCGGATCGCTGCCACCGGAGTTGCTGAGGGCGGTGGCCACGGCCGGGACGGACGAGCGCCTCGCCCTCACTTTCTTCGTGGAAGGCGAGGACGTCTCGGCCGACCGGGTCGACCTCGCCCGGCTCGCCCGGCAGGGCTTCGAGGTCGAAGCGGGCACCTGGGAGGCGCAGCGCGACAGCACCGTCGATCTGGGCCGCACGCGGGCGGAGTTCACCGACACGGTCGGAGCGCTACGCCGTGAGGTGGACCTGAAGCCTGTCTACGTGGCCGAGCCGTGCGGCCGCTTCAGCCTGCTCGCGGTCGCCGTCACCAGGGACCTGCACGTCCGTCGGGTGGTGTTCGGCCAGCGGCTACCTGTCTCGAACCGGCCCTTCGAGCTGCCGTCGATCGTGCCCGGCCACATCGTCGAGCTGCTGGTCACCCCGACCGCCTCGCCGGCCGACGCGGCTGGGGCCGTGCACGCGGTCGCCGCCGCGCTCCACCGGGAAGGCCTGCGGGCACGCACGCTGGCTGAGATGGACCGGCCAGGCCGCGACCGACTCCGGCCGGCCGCATGAGGCCGCGCCAAGCGACAGCCGCGGTCGCCGGGACCGCTGCGGTCGCCGCGGCCAGCTACTGGGGCGTCGCCGCGGCGGTCATGCGGCCAGGGCGGCGGCTCCTCGGCGACCGGCTGGTGCTCTGCTCGGTGCGGACAGCCGAGCCGCTGCTCGCGCTCACCTTCGACGACGGGCCGGACCCCGCCCTCGTCGGGCGCTTCCTGGCGGCGCTCGACGGTTCGCCCTGCACCTTCTTCGTGCTCGGCGAGGGCGTGCGCCGCGCGCCCGGCCTGGCGCGGCTGACCGTCGCAACCGGTCACGAGCTGGCCTGCCATGGCGACACCCACCACAGCCTCGCCAGGCTGCCGCCCCGAGCGACTGCTGTGGCGCTGCGCCGCGCCCGTGACGCCATCGCGGACGCCTGTGGACACGCACCGCGGTTCTACCGCCCCGCTTACGGCGTATTCAACCTGGCCGGCTGGTGCGCGGCGCCGCGCCTGGGCATGCGCCGGACGCTGTGGAGCGCCTGGGCCAGGGACTGGGAGGAGCGCGCGACGCCCGCGCTGATCGCCGCCCGTACCCTGCGCGCAGCCGCGCCGGGCGCGATCCTGCTGCTGCACGACGCGGACGGCAGTCCGGGGGCGCCCGAGCGGACGCTGGCGGCGCTACCGCTGATCCTCGACGGGCTGCGTCAGCGCGGGCTACGGACCGTGACCCTCTCCGAGCTGGTCGCCGCGGGCGACGGATCGGTCGCAAGGGACCAGGGTTGACAGGTGGCTGTGGGGACGTACCTTCACCAGCGCCTCACCTGCACGTAGCCAGACCACCGGCACCAAAAACAGCTGGTCCCCTGGCCAGGGGGACCAGCTGTCTCAAGCCCGTGGAGCTTCGGGCTAGTGGAAGCCGCCGATTTCGACGTTGGTGAAGATGTTCGTGTCGCCGTTCGGGCGGCCCGGGCTGTTGCGCCCGTCCGTCCAGACCGGGTAGACGGCCTGCGTCGAGGCGGCGATGGCGCTGTAATCGCCGATGAAGCACCCGCACGTGAAAAAGCCCTGGTTGGGATTCCACGGCGCGGTCGAGATGTCGGCGCTCTTCCAGGTCGCGCCGTCATTCGATGACTTGGCCTGGAACGTCTCGATCAGCGTGTCGCTGGGGTCGTTGCGGTTGTCGAACCAGATCACGTTGAGGCTCCCCGCCTCGTCGACGGAGATCCACGGGAAGAACTGGTCCTGCGGCGCGGCAGCGCCGCTGGGCGTGGTCGAGATGGTCTTGGCGTCCGACCAGGTCGCGCCGAAGTCCGACGACTGCTGGAAGGAGATGTCGGCCCCGGACACCGCGCGGTCGACGTTGTTCTGGTAGACGTAGCCGAGCGTCCCCGTCGTTGGATTGAACGCGACCGACGGCGAGATCGGGATCCGCGCCTGCTTGGACGGGAGCAGGTCCTGGGTGTTGGGGTTGTCGGCGAACTGGCCCGGCTTGTCGATCTGGACCGTCGGCGCGAAGTTCGCGCCGCCGTCGGTGGAACGCGTGAACAGCAGGGCCCGGTCGACGGCAGTATTGCAGTCCTCGCTCACGTACGGGATGTCGAGGCCGCCCTGGCTGTCGACGACCGGCGTCGCCCACTGGTTCGCGCCCGGGCCGACAGCGCCCAGACCGTCGGGGACGACCGCGGTGTGGCTCCAGCGCTTGCCGAACAGGTCGGTGAAGGCCAGCTGCACCGGACAGAAGTCGCTGCGGCCGCTCGGCAGGGTCAGGTGGAACTTGATGAAGGTGACGTATACGCGGCCGAAGAAGCGGCTCGAGCTGTTGTTGTCGACCGCCAGCAACTCCTTGTCGTAGAACACCGACCCGTCGACCTGGCTGCCGCTGCGGTTCGTGACGACGATCGAGCCGGACGACCACGTCGCGCCGTCGTCGGTCGACTTGTAGACATCGACCTCGGAGTCGGGCGCCGTGAAGAAGAAGCACAGCTGTGACAGGTAGAAGGCGTGGTCGCGGACGCTGTAGACAACGGAGGGATCGCCGCCGCTGCACATCTGGCCAGCGGAGGAGACCGGCGCGATACGCTGGCTCGCCCATGTCCGGCCGCCGTCGCGCGTCGTGCCGATCCAGACGCCGCCGGAGACGTAGTCGTTGGCCGCCGCCACCGCAACCAGCGGGTTGAACGGCTTGAACGCGACCGTCGTCTCGTCCTGCGGCAGGGGCGGGGTCGAGTCGTCGTTCATCTGCACGTTGTCCAGCATCCCCACCGTCGAGGTGAAGCCGGTCGCGGTGAAGGGGCCGCTCCCGTAGCGTGCCCGTGCCGTCGCGACATTGGGGTCAAGGGAGGCTCGCACGCCGTTGGAAATGCCGCCGTCATAGTTCTGGACGTGCTGCACCCAAAGCGGTGTCGCCGCAACGGCGCTCGGCAGGGCACCCGGCACGCCGAGCCCGACCGCCACGATTAACCCGGCCACCACAACCAGCAGCCGCATCGGCCTGTTCACGTTGATCCCCTCCTCACCGGGTCTGTGGTCGCCTGCGCCGAGCGGCGTAGCGCCCAAACCCGCACGACCCGCCTCATACGGCGACGTCACGGCCATGTCAAGCAGCCGGCGCACGACCCCGAACAGGAACCCAGGAGGGTCGGGTCGTGCGCCGGCTCGGAGCACCGGGTGATGCCCGCCCGCGGCTACTACCGGATCGTGCTCGGCGGCACGCTGCTGGGCGGCCCAGCCTGCCCGGAGCCACCAATCGTGCTGGCCGGCAGGCTGCTCGGCGGGCCAGCCTGCCCGGACCCACCTGCCGTGCTGGCCGGCAGGCTGCTCGGCGGCCCAGCCTGCCCGGAGCCACCAATCGTGCTAGCCGGGCTGCCCTGACCCTGACCAGAGGCGCCGGGCGTGCTGGCGGTGACCTGGGCGCAGTAGGCGCCGATCTGGTCGCTGCCGCCAGCGGCCTTGGCCAGCGCCGTAAATGCGGGCGCGTCCAGCTTGCTGCCGTGCTGGCCGCCCTGCCCGGCCGACCACGCCCGGCACAAGCCCTGCGCCGCCGGCCCTGCCGCATCCGGCCCCACGGCGTGAGCCCGGGTCGTGGCAGTCGCCTCGGCAGGCGCTGGCACACCAGCGCGACCAAGCAGCGCATGGGCGGCCTGCTGGGCGGGATCTGGCAGGTTGCCGGTGGCAGCGGCGGCCACGCCGCCGGTCGCCAGCACGCCAAGCAGCGCCGCAGCGGCCTTGAGGGTCAACAACTTCGTCAACACACGCGACCTCCGGGGGGTGAGTAGTCGCACATCAACGGGACGTGAGCGCGCCGCTGCCGCAAAGACCGCCACGATCGTGGCCTCACCGCCCAACTCCTCGGCGTCCGGGGGGGCAGACACCGCGGCCAGCATGGCGGCGGCCCGGGCATAGCCGGGCGGCGCGTCGGCAGGGGCCATCCGGCCGGTCAATAGCCGCTCGGCCGTGCCCTCATCAAGGGCCAGCCGGTGGCGGTCTCGCAGCAGTCGGCGCATCTCGCCCCAAGAGCGCCGCCGTCCATCAGGGCGTTACACCCCCTTTGGACGGGCCCCCGAACAAGCCCTCCCGCCCTTGGTCCCGCTCCAGCCGCTCGGCCAGCCGGCGCAAGCCTCGATGGGCCAGCACCCGGACCGCGCCGGGGCGCTTGCCGACCACGCGGGCCACCTGCTCGACGTCCAGCCCGGCCACCACCCGCAGCAGCACCACCTCGGCCTGGTCGTGGGGAAGCTGCCCGATCACCGCCAGCGCAGCCCTGGTCGACAGCCCCTCGACCACCTGGTCGGCCGGGTCGTCGGCGCCCTGCCACCTGGCCGCCAGCTCGATCGGGAGCGGCACGGTCGGCCGGCGGGCGTGTCGCCGGCGATCGTCCAGGGCACGGTGCCGGGCGATGGTGAACACCCATGACCGAAAGCCCCCCTCGTCGCCGGTGAACCGGCCAAGGCAGCGCACCACCTCCAGCCAGGTCTCCGAGGCCACATCCTCAGCACTGCCGGGTGTCACCACCTGGAGGTAGCGCAGCACCGCAGGGTGCAGATCTCGCCACAACCTGGCAAAGGCCTGCTCGTCGCCGCCGACCGCGGCGGCCAGCACCGAAGCAAAGCAGCTCCCAAGCATCAACGGGTCCCGTTCCGGACATCGGCGCGACCTGGCCGACCTGCCGCACCACCCAGCGCAGGTCCGGGGGTCATCGGACTCCTCGGACGGGACGGCAGATGCAACACCACCCCTCCACCGTCCGCGACCACCACGGCCACAAGCCACTCCACCCCAAGCGTCGGGCACCCACACCCGGCCGCCCCAGCGGCATAGTCGTTGGACAGCGCATGGATGGTGGGGTCGCGCTCGCCAGTCGGCCCTGATGGTCGGCCGGTGCGCCGGCGGATCCCGCTTGCTCCCCAGTCGGCCGGTGTGTCGTCGGGCGGGGTCATAGGACCGCTCCGTTGCGCGGTTCGCCGCGGATCACGTAGGGCTCGCCGAGCGCGGCGGCCAGCGCGATGTAGGCGCGGGCAAGGGCGGCCACGGCGACGGCATGCAGCGTCAGGGCGTCGTCCCGGTCGGCGTAGCGGTCGAGGTCGTCAGCGACCTCGGCGGCGAGCAGCGCGATCTTCTCGGCCGCGTTGGCCGCCCCCTGGCGGATGTGGGCCATCGAGCGGAGCTCGCCGCCTCGGCGAATGACGTACTCGGTGTCGACGTCGTCGGGCGGCTTGCTCATCGACACCACGCCGCCTGGGGTGCCGTGGCCGGCAACGACACCGCACCCACCACAGACGGACGTGGGCCGCGCAGGATCATCGGCGCGAACTTCCGGCCGCCGATGGTGAGGCACCGGCGCCATCGGCGCCAGCTCGACGTCGCCGTCGATCGTGCCAGCCCCGCCCCTGCCGCGCAGGAGGCGGCCGTGGACGGCGACGCTGGGGCCACCGGGCGCCCTTGCGGCGGGCTCAACTTCTGGCGGCCCTTGGCGTGCTGGTCCACATGGTCGGCTCCTTCCAGCCGGGCGGGCAGCCGACACCCGGGTACGGCAACGTCCTGTGAGGGAAGAGCGCAGCGTGCGGCGACGGCGTTTCGGTGACGGGCGTCCGCGAGCCCGCGAGGAAGTTGCGCGCCTGCCGGCATGAGGGTTCGCCACCCTCGCCTTGTTCTGGTTCCGCGGTCGGTCTTTGCCGGGTTCCGCTTCCCGTCCGGCGTGGTCATGCTCGCGGTGCGCTGGTATCTGCCGCTCGGCCTGTTCTACCGCGATGTCGAGGAACTGCTGACCGAGCGCGGTGTCGAGTCGATCACGCCACTATCTACCGCTGGGTGCTGCGGTGCACGCCGTTGCTGGCCGATGCCGCCCGACCCTGCCGCCACTTGCTCGGCAACCGCTGGTTCACCGACGAGACCTATGTGAAGATCGCCGGGCGCTGCTGGCCCGCCAGGCCAACCAGCCCGCCGTTGTCCGTTGCCCCGCCTACACCCCCGCCCGGAAAGGCACTCGCGGACCTGCCACTTGACAACCCACCCCTCGATATCAGGCGTCCCGCCGGCTCAGGATTACCGCGGCGGCGAGGAGGGAGAGGGCCGCATAGGCGCACACGACGGCGAAGCCGGTCCAGGGGGGCAGCAGGTGCAGGCCTTGGGGGGCGAACTTGGTGCGGCCGATGAGCGCCTGACCGGCGTCGGAGGGCAGGTAGGGGGTGATCGTGTACTCCCACGAGGAGGGCAGGGCACCGACGATGCCGGGCAGGATGAACACCAGGCCGACCACCACGGCGGTGGCGCCGACGGTCGAGCGGATGAGGGTGCCGAGCCCAAGCGCCAGCAGGCCGAGCACGGCCAGGTAGAGCAGGGCGCCAACCACCGAGCGGAGGACCCCGGGGCCGCCGAGGTGGGCCTGCAGGCCCTTGTTGGCCAGGATGGCCTGGCCGACGAGGAACGCGGCAAGCGAGGAGGCGATCCCGACCAGGGCGGTGACGGCCGCCAGCACGACCGCTTTGGCGGCAAGTACGGAGAGCCGTTGGGGAGTGGCGGCGAGGGTCGTCCGGATGGACCCGGTGGCGTACTCGCCTGTGATCGCCAGTACGCCGAGCACCCCGACGGCCAGTTGGGCCAGGAAGAATCCGCTGAGGCTGTAGGCGGCCGGATCGAAGACCGCCCGGTCCGCTGGGCTGATCGGCCCGATGCCGTAGCGGGCGGCAAACAGCGCCCCGAGCCCGACCATGCTGGCCGCGGTGACGAGCAGGGTCCACCAGGTGGACCGCACGGTGCGCAGCTTGGTCCACTCGGAGCGCACCAGGTCGGGGCCCAGTGGCCGGGAGGCCGCAGGGCGGGGCACAGGCTCCAGCGCCGGCCCGTGGGCGGGCGGCGTGGGGCTGCCGGCGGCGGCGGTCATGCTCACGGGACCTTTCCTGTGGGGGTGGCATGCCGTCGGTATTGGACGGCGTCACGGGTCAGGTCCATGAACGCCTCCTCCAGGGAGGCCTGCTGGGCGACCAACTCGTGCAGGGCGATGCCGTGGCGGGCGGCCAGCTCGCCGACCTGGGCGGGGTCGGTGCCGCCCGCCAGCAGGGCGCCGTCGGCGCCGGTCTGGACCACGGCGCCCTCAGCCCGCAGCAGCTCGGCCAGCCGGTCGCGATGGGGGGAGCGGACCCTGACCTGCCCGCCAGAGCCGCGCCGGACCAGCTCCTGGACGCTGGTGTCGGCGATCAGCCGGCCACGGCCGATCACGATCACGTGGTCGGCGGTCAGGGCCATCTCGCTCATCAGGTGGCTGGAGACGAACACGGTGCGGCCCTCGCCCGCGAGCCCGCGGAGCAGGGTCCGGATCCACACCACCGCTTCGGGGTCGAGCCCGTTGACCGGCTCGTCCAGCAGCAGTACCCCGGGATCGCCGAGCAGCGCGGCGGCCACGCCCAGGCGCTGGGTCATGCCCAGCGAGAAGGTCCCCGCCCGCCGGCCCGCGACCCCATCGAGCCCGACCAGGCCCAGGACCTCGTCCACCCTGCCGCGGGGAATGGCATTGGACTGTGCCAATGCCAGCAGGTGCGCGTGGGCGCTGCGCCCGGGATGGACGGCGGCGGACTCCAGCATCGCGCCGACCTCGAACAGCGGCCGGCGCAGCGTCCGGTAGGCGACGCCGCCAACGGTGACTGTGCCTGCCGTGGGGGCGTCCAGGCCGAGGATCAGCCGCATGGTGGTGGACTTGCCGGCGCCGTTGGGGCCCAGGAACCCGGTCACCCGGCCGGGCAGCACCTCGAAGGTCAGCCCGTCCACCGCCAGGGTTGGCCCGTAGCGCTTGGTGAGCTGGTGGGCTTGGATCGTCATCCCGGTCCTGATCATC
>WNGM01000911.1_pt1 | contig 23662 bp, 22 predicted proteins | sample 5400571 | NCBI WGS metagenome assembly WNGM01 (sample SAMN13153378, study PRJNA577476) | soil metagenome | isolation source: 100 cm soil or saprolite under Garry oak tree replicate 2 | place: USA:California | collected 2016-06-15 | reverse complement strand
GCGCAAGAGATAGGTGCGGATGCGGACGGCTTCGGCTTCGGAGAGGACCCAAGCGCCGGGATCTTCCACGAAAATCCAGGGCCAATTGTAGATGTCGTCGCTCGTCGCGTCGACCACGTGCTCGCCGATATACGAATTGATGCGCGTCAGGCGAATGACGCCCTCGACGAGTTGGCGATCCGATTTCGGATAATCGGCGGCCCAGCGTTGGAAGCCGCGAAAGCTGCCGTAGGGCATGTTGTAGTGAAAACGCGCAAAGGTCCATTCGACTTTTTGTTTGGCGCCGATGGGCATGTCCTCTTCGTCTTCTTCTTCCTGGTATCCGCCGCCCCGGCGCTGGTAAGCGAGCAGGCCGGCGGCAAAGCCGAGGAAGAGCAATGCCGAGAAGAGGAACACGAAGCGCCGCCGGAGAGCCTTTTGCGCGAATTTCATGGGCTTCTTTCTGAGTAGCTATTATCAACCAAAATCGGCGGCTGGAGCAGGCTTTCCAAAAACCCGCACGATAACTAGAGTTTCAGAGAGATCCTTCGGGGGCGACGACTGCCCCTCAGGAAGACAATGTTAAATTTCGCGCGCAGGCTTGAAAGGGCTATCGCCGGCAAGCGCCTTGAGGAAGGTTCGCCGGAGGAAAACGTCGATCAAATGCCGTTTGTATTCGGCGCTGCCTTCGTAATCGTCGATCAGCTCCGCGCCATCGGCGATGAGAGCAGCAGCCTGCGGCAGGCGTTTTTCGACATCGGCACGCGAGCCCGTGAGCAATTCCTCGGCCGTGGACGCGCGGCTGGGAAATGGGCAAACGCAGCCCACGGCAACCCGTGCGGACGCAAACGTGCGGCCGCGGTCCGGAGTTTCGAGCCACAGTCCCAGGCCCAGCGTGGGGCGCTCATGAATTTGAAACTTCATGTAAGCGGCGCGGTGATTCGGTTTCGCGGACGGCACTATGATGCGCGTGAGGACTTCGCCCGGCGCGAGATGATTTGCGTAAGCTCCGGCAATGAGGTTCTCGATGGGGATTTCGCGAGCGCCTGCGGCGCTTTCGATGCGCACTTTCGCGTCGAGGACGAGCAGCATCGTGGCGGGGTCCGAGTGCGGCTCGGCGAAGCAAAGATTGCCTCCGAGGGTTCCCGTCGCCCGCACTCGAATATTGGCCACTTGCGATTCCAGTTCCGCCAATACGGGCTGCTTTTCGCGCACCAGCGCCGAGCGTTCGATAGCGCGATGCGTGCAAGCGGCGCCAATTTCGATTACACCATCGCGCGGCTCGAGGGCGTTCAATGCCGGAATGACTTTGAGGTCGATGAGGTGGCTATAGCTGAGCGCGCGATGCCGCATGGCCAGCAGCAATTCCGTTCCGCCCGCGTAGATGGCCCCGTCATCGCCATAATGCGCGAGCATCTGAGATGCTTCCGCGACGCTTTGTGGCTGATGGATTTCAAAACGCGAGAGCGTGGTCATACCTTAGTTTTAGGGGCGCGAGCTTTATGCGACCGCGTTTTAGGCGCTCGATCTTTTTTCGCTACGGGGGTCGCGACGGAGGACTTTCTCCGCATCGCCGGCGCTTGCGCTTTCTTCTCCTGCAGCGCTTTCCACACGCGCTCGGGCGTTAACGGCAGGCTGCGAATGCGTACGCCGGCAGCTTGATAGAGCGCATTCGCGAGACAGGCGCCGATCGGGTTGAGAGAACCTTCGCCGCCGCCTTTTGCGCCGTAGGGGCCCACGCCATCGCGATTCTCGACCAGCTTCAGCTCAACCCTGCGGGCCAAATCGGAGAATCGCGGCACGCGATATTCGAGGAGCGTTCCATTCATCAATTGCTGGCCTTCAAAGATCAATTCCTCGAACAAGCCGGCGCCCAGGCCCATGGTGGCGGCGCCCAAATCCTGACTTTCCGTCATGGCCGGATGGATGGCGAGTCCCACGTCTCCCACCGTGACCAGCGTATCGAGCGAGATCTTTCCCGTATCTTCGTCCAGGGCGATCTCCAGGCCCACGACTCCAATTTCCCAAAATACCGGCACGGATTTTAGGGCTCCGGCGCGGCGCAAATAGGCGCGGCCGATGATGCTGCAGCCCTCCATCTGGAAATAACGTTCGATGATTTCAGGCCAGGTGAGCCAGTCTTTTCCGTGGCGAATTCCGCCGCGTTCCTCGGTGAATTGGCTTACCGGCACGCCCAGGAGTTCCGCGGCCATGGACTTGCATTGAGCGATGGCTTCGCGGCAGGCTTCCATCACGGCGCGGCCCATGAGCGTGGTGGTTCGGCTGGCGCCGGTGGAGCGCTCGAAAAGCGTGACGGCCGTATCGGAACCGACCAGTCTTACTTTTTCGAGTGGAACGCCCATCTCTTCCGCGGCAATCTGTGCGAGAACGGTGTGACTTCCCTGGCCGATCTCCGTGCTTCCGCTGAACACCGATACGGACCCGTCGGCATGCACCTGCACCATCGCCAAGGTTACCGGATGCGCTCCCGCGTCGCTGCAGGAACAACATACGGAGCGGCCATGCTTCGGCGCCAAGGGGCCATTAGACCGCAGCGTTTCGGCGGCGATGCGGATGTCGCCCAGCACGTCGGCATCGATGGGACGCAGGCCCGGATGAATGGATTCGCCGCTATGAGCCAGATTGCGCAACCGGAATTCCTGCGGATCGCAGCCGATCTGGTGCGCCAGTTCGTCCATCTGGGATTCCACGGGAAACGTGATTTGCGCCGCACCCAATCCGCGGTAGGAGCTTGCGGGAACCGTGTTCGTGTAAATCGCCAGGCAGTCGATCCTCACGTTGGGAAAGCGATAGGGTCCGACGATGCGATTGGCCGCTTTGCGGCAGACCATGGGGCTGTTTTCCGCATATGCGCCGGTATTCAGGTGAATGGTGGCCTGCTTGGCGATCAGCTTGCCATCGCCATCCGCGGCGGTGCGAATGTACACGCGCGCATCGTCTGAGCGCGTGGTGAGAAAAGCTTCTTCCACGCTGAGCTGCAATTTCACGGGCCGCGACACCTTCCACGAACATGCGGCCGTGAGCGGCTCGATCTTGGTGTAGGACTTGCTGCCATATCCGCCGCCGACATAAGGGACGATCACGCGCACGCTGTTGAGCGGCAGGTCGAAAACTTCGGCCAGATCGTGACGCACCATGAAAGGATGCTGCGCCGAAGAATGGACTGTAAGCTGGCCTTTGGGGTCGTAATCGGCGAGGGCCACGTAGGGTTCCATGGCGTAGGCGTAAATCATCGGGAAATAGTATTCGCCCTCGACAATGTGCGCGGCCGACGCGAAGGTGGAGTCCACATCGCCCCACTCCACGTGCACGGCCTGGCAAATATTCTTTGTGCCGCCCGGAAAATTATTGAAATCGTCGAAGCCGCGAAAAGCGCCGCCGATGTAGTCCATGCCATGAACGAGCACGGCGCCTGGCGCGAGCGCGCTCGGAACATCGAGCACCGGCGTCAGCTCTGCGTACTCGACTTTGATTTTGTCGAGCGCCTCCTGCGCGCTCAACTCATCTTCGCCGATGACCGCAGCCACCGGCTCGCCGACAAATCGAACCTTGCCGATGGCCAGCAAGGGATGATCTTTTACGGCGTGGCCATAATAAGGATGAAGCGCGCCGAGATCATTTGCCGTGAGCACGTCAATGACTCCCGGCTGGCGCTTGGCCTCGGAAACGTCGACGGAGAGAATTTTGGCGTGCGCGAACGGGCTGCGGAGCAGCTTGGCCCAGGCCATGCGTTCGAGAGCAATGTCGCTTGCGTAGGTGGCGCTTCCCGTCACCTTGGCCAGGCCATCAGTGCGAGGAACGGAATGATTCACGACGGCAAAGTTCTTCGCGTCATTCTTATTTACGTCGCTCACGATTTCGCCTGTTTTCTTTCGGTGGGTCCTTGCAACTCCGCGGAGGCCTGCCGGATGGCCTTGAGTATTCCCAGATATCCCGTGCAGCGGCACAGATTGCCGCTCATGTAAGCGATAATTTCTTCGTCGGAGGCATGGACATTTTCGTCCAGCAGCGATTTGGCCGCGAGGATCATGCCCGGCGTGCAGAAGCCACACTGGAAAGCGAAATGATCGAGAAAAGCTTGCTGTAGCGGATGCAGACGGCCCGCTCCGCCGGCCAATCCTTCGATGGTGGTCACGCGCTTATCGCGGATTTCGTAGGCGAGATAGGTGCAGGCGCTGACGGGAAGGCCATCGACGAGCACGGTGCAACTTCCGCAAACCTGGGACTCGCAGGAGAGCTTCACGCCGGTCAGGCGGCAGCGCGCTCGCAGGACCTCGGCGAGCGTCTCGCGCGGTTCGATCTCCAGGGACGTGGATTTTCCATTTAGTTCAAAATTGATTTTCACCGGCGGTCCTTTGTTGACTGAGTGCGCAAACTGGCGCGCACATCGGTCGCGGATTGAGTGCGCAGATTGGCGCGCACGCCGGGTGCAAACTGCGCCTGAACATTTCGAGCGAACTCGGCGAACTTTTCTGTACCTCTGCGACGGATGGGCACCGCGCCCAGCGTTGCCAGTTTGCCTAATATTTCGATATCCGCTTCGAATCGCAGGCGCGTGGCCGACGAGGCGGGACGCAGCATTATATGCAAGGAGCCGGTGATGCGATTCAGCCCGATGGAATCGCTTCCTTTGATACTGGCTTTCAAAAATGACGGCTCCTGCGCCTCGGCCACGCGGATTTCCATGTTCAGGGCCACCTTGAACGGACCAATTTTATCGCTGGCCTTGGCCTGGTAGGCCTCCACACCAGGCTCATTGATCGCTGTGACGTTTTCGACGCCCGGCAGAAGAGCTGCGAGCCGGGGAGTATCCCGCAGAAGTTTCCAGACATCCTCCGGAGAGGCATCGACATTTAGCTCCTCATTGATTTTCAGCAGCATCGCAGCCGGCCATCCCGCTATGCACTCGCTTCGTGCAAGAGGCGACCGCTCAATTATTACCGTGCGCTTCTCTTCAAGGCAAAAACTAAATTGCGCTCGGGCCGCTTCGTGCCACAATTATGGGCTTTCATCTCAGGAGCATCTTCATGGCTCAAACGAGTTCAATCGCGCGCGCGAAGGATGGATGCCAGCTCTGGTATCGAATTTATGCGAATCCCGGAAAGCCCCGCCTCGCGCTGATTCATTCGCTCGCGCTTAGCGGAGCAATGTGGGGGGAAGTCATCGCCCAGCTTGCCGGCGCCGCGGAAATTCTGGTTTACGATTGCCGCGGGCATGGGCAATCGGAACGGCGGCCCGGTCCCTATAGCGTCGAGCTTTTTGCTGATGATTTCGCGGCGCTGCTCGATTCCAGCGGCTGGCCCTCAGCAGTCGTCGCGGGATGCTCGATGGGCGGCTGCGTGGCTCAGGCGTTTGCCGCGAGATATCCCCAGCGAGTTCGAGGATTGGCATTGGTCGACACCACAGCGTGGTACGGTCCGACGGCGCCTAACGATTGGAAAGCTCGCGGCGCCAGGCCCGCAAAAGACGGATTTCCTTCCATGATGGAGTTCCAGCTCAGCCGTTGGTTCAGCGATGGTTTCCGCCGCGCGCATCCCGATGTTGCAAACGAGATTGCGCAAATTTTTCTAGCAAATGATGCAGCCTCTTATCAAGCGGCCTGCGAGATGCTCGGAAACGCCGACCTACGGGCCGCGCTGCGCGCGTTTCGCATGCCCGTTTCGGTGATCGTGGGTGAGGAAGATTACGCCACACCCGTGGCCATGGCGGAGTACCTCCATGAAAGCATTCCGAATTCGACGCTGACCGTGATCCGCGGCGCGCGCCATACCACGCCCGTAGAATGCCCCCGGGGTATCGCCGCGGTTTTGGGCGACCTGGTCTGCAAGCCGGCCGCTGCGTCGCGCTGACTCACACCCCATCGCGCGCAAAACCGGCGCGTGATGGGGACCCCGATCTGCCACCCGAGACGCGCGACTTTTTGCCGCGCGAGTTCTCGCGCTCGAGAGGCGCGTGCCGGGCCCCACCGTCCGCTCCTCAGAACGACGCCGATAGATTTTTCTACCGGAAGATTGAAGGACTAGCCGTCAGCTTTCGGCGGGCCTTCGACCTTGCGGACGGGAGTTTCCGGAGTGAGGCCACCGCGGCGGCGCGGGAACGTGTTCAGGCCGTTTTTCTCCCATTCGCCGGAGACAGCATTGCACGCAAAGCGATCCCAAGCCTCGCTCCAGTCTCCCAACGAATAGCCGTGCCAGGGCTGCTGGACGCGCAGCGCCGGCAAGTCCAATTTCTCCCAAATTTCCAGCGCCCGTTCCATGAACTCGCGCTTCGGCAAAGCCAGCGGAGGCATGGGATATTTTAGAGTCGCGTCGATGAGCATCGTGGAATCCAAGCTCTGCGGGCCGGACTTGGGCGCATGGCCGATCGAGCGGTAAGGCTCGATGTGCACGTCTTCCTGCGGATTGGAACGATAGGCAAGCGACCAAAGCACCGCGTCCGTATTGGCGGGATCGATATCTTCGCTCACCGCGATCACGATCTTGCCGCAGTCCGCGCGCAGAGTCGCGGCGCCCTGCAATCCCCGCCAAACCTCGGTGCGCGGCGTGCCATTCGCGAATTGCAGAAAAATTATCGGCCGAACATTACTGAGCGGCTCATGCATGACCACGCGGCGAATGCCTTTGATTGATAAATGCTCGCGCAGATGCGCCAGGAATATCGGCTCGTAAGCGACTTTCTTGATCATGCTCGATTCGCTCGGCGTGACCTGGCTGATGATGGAGACGAAGACGGGAGAGCGCCGGTGCGTGATCGCCGTCACCTGCATGGACATGTTGTAGTCTTCCAGCGCGACGTAGCCGTTGCTTTCGCCGAAGGGCCCTTCGGGCTCGAGCAGATCGGTATCAATCATCCCTTCAATCACGATTTCGGCATCGGCCGGCACCTCGAGATCGAGGGTCACGCACTTCGCGGTGCGTATTGGCGCGCCGGCAAGAGCACCGGCGACGGCCATTTCGTCTTGATTGACGGGAAGCTTCTGCGGACCCGTGAAGACCACCACGGGCGCGCAGCCGATGACGATGGCGCATGGCATCGGCTCGCCGCGCGCGCGATATTTCTGCCAATGCAGATAGCCGCCGGCCCCGCCGATTCGCGAAGACATGCGCACGCCGAGCCGGTCGGTTTTTTTGAGCGCGCCGCGATAAGTGCCCATATTGCGCACGCCCGTTTCCGGATCGCGCGTGATGCACAAGGTGGCCGTGAGATAAGGCGCCGAATCGAACCCGGGCGTGGAGATGGGAATGGGCAGCCGCGCCAAGCCGCCATCCGGCCGGCGAAGATCGTCGCCGGTTAGGATCACTTCCTGGCAGCGCGGCGAAGCGATCACGACGGGAGGGATCGGATTGGCGATCGCGTGGGTCCAGGCCGCGCCAATCTCGTTAACGGCGCGCCCCATCCCGAGCGCGTAGATTTGCGCGGAGGCCGCCAGCGCGCCGACGGCGACGGGAATATCGTAGTGCCGGCCGCGCGAGTCGGTCACGTTGGTAAAAAGAAATGCGCGGCGCTGGTCTTCGGGAATTCCTCCCAGGAATTGCCAACGAACCAGCGGGTGCAGTTCCGTGTCTTTGTTGATGGGCTTATCCACACGAACGAGCAGGCCATTCGCCTCGAGCGCAGCCAAATGGGTCTGGAAGTCGAGGCTTGGTCTGGTCACGGCGGGCTATTTCCAGAAAAATACGAGCACCACGGCGAAGATAGCGGTTACGACGAGCTGCAGAATTTGCCACGGCAGGCAAATGCGGAAAATCTCGCCATCCTTGCCTTTCACGTTGGCGAGCGACGCAGCATAAGAGATTTGCGTAGGCTTGAGGGCGTTCGGCGGGCCCATGGTGACCACCGTCACGATTCCCACGAGCAGCATGAGAGGGATACCTAACAGCGGAGCGATGCCCACCTGCATTTGCGACAAGAGAAAGTCTCCGGGCAGTCCCTGACCGAAGGCCATGCCCCCCAGAAAAGCAACGGCAGGGTAGAGCGAAGCGTAGATCAGCTTGCCCCCGCTCGAGAGCACCCTGGCGAGCAGCGCGATTTGTCCCGCGTCCACCATCAGGTAAACCGTGGCGCTACCGACCAGCAGGGTAGTCAAAGGGGCGCGGCTTCGGCGCGTGGCGGTGAGCAAGTCTTTGGCGAGATTGGCGCGCTTGCAGCGAAAAAGGTAGGCCACCAGCGAAGTCACCAAAATAAAAAATCCGGCGGAGGTAAAAATATTGATGGTAAAACGCCGATATCCCCAGGCGGCTAGTCCGAACTCCGCGTGCGTCAACGCCTGTGCGATGGAGGGGAGCTTGGTGAGCAGCACGATCAGTATGCCCAATAGCAGCGGAGCATACGCCCGGAAGCGCATCGTCGCGGGAAAGGAAGAGCGCACGGCTTCCGGCCGGGCCGCGCCGACGACGCTCTGCACGCTCTGCCTGACGGAAAGCCGTCCATAAAGATAGATGCTGCCCAAGGAAATGGCCGCGCCTGTAACCAGCGTCAAGAGGTAGTAAGCGGGCCAGACCTGCGTGAACAAAATGATGGCCACGGCGTTGCCCAATCCCGTCGACCAAAACAGGGCTTGCGTCTCCCACTCGAAGAAGCGGAATCCCAGGATCTTCAGAAAACCAAGCAGCGAAAGAAAGATCAACGGGATGCTGAGGACGCCGGCGCTGCGCACAATCTCCACCACGGGAACGCGGCTCGCGGCGTTCGAAATCGTCGGGCCAATGAACAGGCTATTAAATGGCAGCGTCCAGGAGAAATACACCAGGTAACTGGCGCAAGCGGAAAGCCCGTCAAAACCCAGATCGACCAGGCCGGGGATGGTCACCGGGTAGGTAGCAAAGCCATTGAAAGCGGCGATGAAGCCGCCTACCACGGTGACTAGGGCGACGGCGCGCCCTTCCTGATCCCAACTGGGAACGATCGATTGCACCGATTCCAGCAATATTTCGAGCAGTCCGGTATTCCGATAGGATTGCCCGAAAATCTGCCCGGTGTAGAGAACCAAGAAGCCCGACCACATGGAGAGATTGCCCCACAGGGAAGCCTCGAGGCTTCTCAGCGGCGTCATATGGTAATAGCCGAGCGCGATTATTAATTCGATGGCCCACGCGGCCGCGACCGCGCGGACGGCATCCCATTTGAAAATAAGGAATGCGGAAAACAGAACGGCAAAGGGGGCCAGCGTGATCGCGACTTCTATGCTGGTGTGCAAAAAATCTCCTCGGTGAATCAGGCCAAGCTCGGCACGCGTCAGACGTGAACCCGACGAACGGCTAACGACGAGCGGCTACAAAGTGGACTCTTCCAAATGCGAGCGCCAAGCCAGCGGACATTGTGTCACGTTCCTCCGGCGAAAGTCATCTCTCCGCGCCCAATGCGGCCCCACTGCCTGGCCCAAGCCGGATCGCCAATCAAAATATTGTAAGGGCTGTCGTAAAGCCACGTTCGCGGGCCCGATGTACACAATTCGTAACCGGAGGTACTCGCAGGTGACACGCGGAAAACGATTTGGTTATCGGCGATCAGGCGTCAGTAGAATCGCCAGCGATACGGGAGGAGCATGTGAGCGAAACGAGAGACCTCGACGCACTTTTATCCCGAGTGGAACGGCTCGAGAAAGAAAACCGCAGGCTCAAGCAAGGCGCGCTTGCTTTCCTATTGTTAATTGCCTCTGTAGGATTGATGGCGCAGACGAAGCAAAAACCCTCTGCCCCAAGCAGCAGCCAAAGGCAAAAGGGTCGCGCGCCGGCGCCCGCGCCAGCGGGACCAACGGCCGTTGAGGCGCAAAGCTTTATACTGAAGGACTTGAACGGACACGTGCGCGCGGAGTTGGGTCTGACGGGTTCGACGCCCAGCCTGAAATTCAAGGATGAAAGCGGCTCCGCGCTTGTCACGTTAGCTCTCAATACGGATGCTCCAGGCGGACCGCTGCTGTTGCTATCTGACCCGCAGCATCACGCTGCGGTCGCGCTGAGCGTGCTCGAACATGCCGGACCACAACTCTCCCTCACCGGAGAACGCGCCGACATACAGCTGCATATGGGCGTCGCTCCTGATGGCACTACACTCGAGCTCTCCGACAAGAACGGTTTTACGACCAGCATCGGTAGCGGCGTGGTCGCTAAGAATGGGCAGGCGAAACAGACTTCCGCCGCCTCCATCGTGCTTTACGGCAAACAGCGCAAAGTGCTTTGGTCTGTCCCGTAGTTCTTTCGCGGGCCAATCGTCTCCATCCGGTGCAGTCTAGTGGACGCCCGCGGCAATATCAAAATCGGCGTGGCGGGCTGGTCGTATAAGGATTGGCAGGGAATTGTCTATCCACCTTCTCTCAAAGCGAACGTCCGCGTCGAATATCTGGCGCAGTTTTTCGATCTGATCGAGATCAACACGTCTTTTTACGGGCATATAAAGCCGGCGGTGGCGAAACAGTGGTGCCTCATGGCCGCGGGCGTGAATCCCGATTTCGTTTTCACGGCCAAACTGAACCGCGCCTTTACCCATTCTCCCGTTGCCGTGCTCGAACCTACTTCGGCAAAAACCATTCGGCCCGCGGCCTCGGACGAGCGGGAAGCCAAGGCCGGATACGATGCGATTGCGGCGGAAGAGATGCTGGGCGCCCTTCTCGCGCAATTTCCGATATCGTTCAAGTGCACGGATGAGAATCGCGCTTATGTCGAGCAGTTGGTTGGGCTTTTCCGGAGTTATCCGCTGGTTCTAGAGATCCGCCATGCAAGTTGGAACCAGCCGGAGGTCCTCGAGTGGCTCCAAGGATTACGGGTAGGCCTCTGCAATATTGACCAGCCCCTCCTTGGCCTCGCGATTCGCCCTTCGGCCCATGCGACATCGGTCGTCGGATATATTCGCCTGCACGGGCGGAATTACAAGCAGTGGTTCGCAGAAACAAACGTTCGCGATCGTTACGACTATCTCTATTCCACCGAAGAATTAGCGAAGTGGAAAGATCGGGCGCTGGAAGTGGCGGGAAAAGCGGAAACCACCTACGTCGTGGCCAACAATCATAATCTGGGGAAAGCCGCGGTCAATGCGCTGGAGCTCGTTGCCATGATCGAAGCCAGAAAAGTGCAGGCGCCTCCGACGCTCGTCTCGCACTACCCGGAATTGAAGCAGCTCACGAGTGGTTAGGAGAGAAGGGAATTGCGATCGGTAGGGCTGTCCTATTTGAGTTGTTGGGACCATTGTCGGCGTTGATACTCCCGACTGCGGGACCGAAGAGACTGAACTGCAGGATTGCGATCAGCGCAAGAATCGAACGCGCCGTTCTTGCCGCCACTTTGCTGAACTCCATGTTTTCGTCCTCCCTCTCCGAGATATTCGAGCGGACTGAGCAAGGGCGACCTTACGCCACCAAGATTACGTGCGCGTTCGTTGAACATGAATTTCGCGAGACACCGCGGCCGCCAACTGTAAAGTTGCGCCGCGTTCAAATTGCTGTTAAAACCGTCCGTATGGAGATCGAGGAGGAAAGCCAATGAGGAACCTTATACGCTCTTTCACGGTTGTGGCACTTCTGGTCCTGGTAGCAGTAGGGACTGCGGCGGCACAGCAAGGGCAAGCCCCGCCGCCTTCCAAATTTAAGCTGATGAGTTCCGCTTTCAGCGACGGGGGCCAAATCCCGACTCAGATTTCATGCGCGGACCCCAACGCCACCTCACCGGGGCTGAGTTGGAGCAATCCGCCCTCGGGCGCGATGAGCTTCGCGTTGGTCATGCACGACACGGATGCGGCCCCTCAGAAAGGGACGATGGACGTCACCCACTGGATTCTCTGGAATATCCCCGCAAGCTCAAGTTCGCTAGTGGGTAACGTAAAGCCGGACTCCTCGCCCGACGGCATCGCCCAGGGCAAGAACGTCCGCGGTGTGAATGGCTATCAGCCGCCCTGCCCGCCTCCCGGCGCGACGCCTCACCTTTACACATTCGAACTGTACGCCCTGGACACCAAAGTCGATCTGCCGGCGGGATCAACCCGGGCGGACCTGCTGAAGGCGATGGATGGCCACGTGATCGGCAAAGCCACGACCGGAGGGACTTTCGGCCGCTAAGCGATAATCCCAGAGCCGTCTAAGATAGAAGAAGATTGCCGCGGATAGAACGGCAGACGCCGTTCCTCTGCGGCGGCGCAACTATCCCCGGGTTTTGCGGACGTGCGCAATTCTCGGCGCTCAAACCCTCGAATAAAGTCGAAATTACTTGCCCGCTTCCTTCTTTGCTCCGGGGTCTGCAATGAGCTTCAAATAATCCAGCTCTTGCGAGCCGATGCAGATTTGCTCCTCGAAGTCCTGCTTCGGAATCCACTTGAAATGCGCCGTGGTGATGTCAAAGGGCTTGGTGTAGGTCTGGGGATCGTCGATGTGGATGGTGGCTTCCAGGTCGTTGTGGTCCACGCGCTTGTAAGTCTCCGTCACATGGATACCGACGCTATGCGGATGGCCGGCGTTATCTAGCCAAGTATTTTCGTCGCTTCCGGTCGTCTCGACGATAAATGTGTAATCGTCCTGCCAATGGCCGATCGAATATCCCCAGTAGCGCGGATCCGGTGCGTCCTTTTCGGTACCGCCCACATTGGCGGGCAGTGGCCGCCCGTCGGTGAAGATTTCCCGCCAGGTCTTGTCGTACTGCCACATCTGTATCACCCGGTCCGGCATGGTCGCGAACGCAATTCCCCTGGTCATAAAGACCATGGCGCGCGGGAATCCCAGCGGATCGCAGGTGTTGTCCGGGTCGTTGGAATCCGCGACGGCGTATTCTGAATTATTCCTGTGCGCGCGGAAGACTTGCTGGCCCCACGGCGTCATGGGCGGAAGGGGGTTGATTTTCTGGCCGACGCTCGAGCCCCAAAAGCCGGTGAGGTCGCGCTTGGGAGCGGCGCCTCCGGTCCCCTCGCCGGCTAATTTGTCCAGTATGCTGACGCTGCCTTCACGCAGGGGCGGTGGCGGCTCGGTTTGCGTTTTTTGTGCTCCCGCATAGGAGGCAAAAAAGAAAACTCCGGCCAGACCTACGATTGCAGTTTTGAAAATATTCCGCATTTGCTCTTCACCTCGTGGAAGTAGCCACGCTTTGACGACATGGCCGAGCAGCTCTAGCGCCGGCTTAGTATCGATTGATATCGCCTTGATCTTCTCTGTCGCTGTCCCTCAAGGTCCTGCCATCGTCAAGCACGATTTTCTCGAGACGTCCCGCGGCGCTCTGGAATTTCGATGGCCAGATGTAAACAGTAATCAGGTCCCCCGGCCTCAACGAATATTTATTCCAGCCAAGCAGTCGAATGGCCCCGGCGCTGCCGGCTTCGCCAGCCCAATGTACAACGTTGCCTTTTTCGTCTTTGGCGTCGAATAGAACCAGGGTATGGGGATTTTGCCACATGAACTTCGTCACCGTCGCGTCCTTCAAGACAATGGCTTTTTTCACGTACATCGCGCTTCCATGATGGGCGAAGACGGAGCCGCATGTCGTCAGGAGAACGACGGTGATCATCACGAAAAAGTTTCGCAACTTGCTTTCCACTCGAAATATCCTAAAAGTCGTTTCGCCCAAAGAATATGCGGGGCGACTCGCACTGTCAATTGCGCCCATGTCGCAGAAAAGCGGGCAAATCGTAGCCGCTGGCGAGGGTGTACAATCTGTCGATCGTCCGCGGAGATGACATGCCCGGCTTTCCCGGTGTCGATTTCCTGGAAATCGATTCTTTGCTGAACGACGACGAGCGCTTGGTGCGCCAGACGGCTCGCGAATTTGTCGACCGCGAAGTTCTCCCCATCATCGAGAAGCACAACCGCGAAGCCACCTTCCCCATGCACCTGGTGCCGCAAATGGCCGAACTGGGATTTTTCGGCGCGAACCTGAGCGGCTACGGCTGCGCCGGGATGTCCAACGTCGCCTACGGCCAGGTCATGCAGGAACTCGAACGAGGCGATTCCGGCCTGCGCAGCTTCGTCTCCGTGCAAAGCGCTCTGGTGATGCATCCCATCCACGCCTTCGGCTCTTCCGAGCAGAAGGAAAAATGGCTGCCCGCGCTGCGCAGCGCCAAGGCGATCGGCTGCTTCGGCTTGACGGAGCCGCAATTCGGCTCCAATCCCGCGGGAATGCTCACGCGGGCCGTACGCCGCGGCCGCGCCTACGTGCTCAACGGCGAGAAAATGTGGATCACCAATGGCTCGCTCGCCGATGTGGCCCTGGTTTGGGCGAAGGCCGAAGACGGCCGCATTCGTGGCTTTCTCGTGGAAAAGGGCGCGCCCGGATTCAAGTCCTGGGACGTGCACGGCAAGTTATCGTTGCGCGCCTCGATTACTTCGGGCCTGTCTTTCACCGATTGCGAAATTCCCGCGGAAAACGTGCTTCCCGGCGTCGAAGGCCTGCGCGGCCCGCTCTCCTGCCTTACGCAAGCGCGCTACGGAATCGGCTGGGGGGCGATCGGCGCGGCCATGGCCTGTTACCAGACAGCGCTCGAGTATGCCAAGACGCGCCGGCAGTTTGAAAATAAGCCTATCGCCGCACACCAACTGGTGCAGGATAAGCTCGTGTGGATGGTTACGGAAATCAGCAAGGCCCAATTGCTCGCTCTGCACGTCGGCCGGCTCAAAGACCAGGACCGCGCCGCGCCCGAGCACGTCTCCATGCTGAAAATGAATAACGTTTGGATGGCCCTGGAAGCCGCGCGCAAGGCCCGCGACATTCTCGGCGCCAATGGCATCGTCGACGATTACTGCGTCATGCGCCATATGAACAATCTCGAATCCGTTTCCACCTATGAGGGCACGCACGACATTCATCGCCTCATCATCGGCGAACGCATCACCGGCCTCTCCGCCTTCGCCTGAGCCGCGCTCGTTGCAGCCTGGGGCGCTCCGGCAGCCCATAGTGCGGCAGGATCCAACAAAAAGTTGCCGCCGGTGGCCTCGGGGAACGTCTTTGTACGCGGCCCGAATTTGTTTATGATTAGGCCCTTTGGCCGCTTCGCGAGTTCAGCGCGAAGCGCCGCGCGGAATGATTCGGCACGCCCAATCGCGGCCACATAGAGCCCCGCCGGCGGGGCAAGCGGGAGCAAAGATGCAAAAGACGCAAATTCAGCTCAGTTTGGAACTGCTGCGCGTGGTCGAGCAGGCGGCCATCGCCTCCGCACGCACCATGGGCACCGGCGACCGCCACAAGGCCGATCAAGCCGCCACCGAAACGATGCGTCAGGTCATGGACCATGTTCCCATGGACGGCACGGTCGTCATCGGCGAAGGCGAACGCGATGAAGCGCCCATGCTTTTTATCGGCGAAAAAGTGGGCGCCGCGGTCCACAATCAGAACTACCAATATCCGGCCGTGGATATTGCCGTTGACCCGCTCGAAGGCACCAACCTCTGCGCTACCGGCGCCCCCAACGCCATCACCGTGCTGGCCGCCAGCGAAAAAGGCGGCCTGCTGCACGCGCCCGATCTATATATGGAAAAAATTGTGGTCGGCCCAAGCTGCAAAGGAGCCGTCGACCTGGACGCGCCTGTGGTCGACAATATCCGCGCCATCGCCCGCCGCCTCAACCGCGACAAGGAGGACCTCGTCGTCATCGTTCTCGACCGCCCCCGCCACCAGAAGCTGATCGAAGATATTCGCGCCACCGGCGCGCGCATCCGCCTGATCAGCGACGGGGATCTTTCCGCCGGCATCTCCGCTGCCGTCGTCGGCGCGGGCGTCCATGCCGTCATGGGCACGGGCGGCGCCCCCGAAGGCGTGCTCACCGCCGCCGCGCTTCGCTGCCTCAATGGAGAGATGCTGGCGCGCTTGGTGGTCAGCAAGCCCGAACATCAGGAGCGCCTGGCCAAGATGGGCATCACCGATCCCAAGCGCATCTACGAAACCGAAGATCTCGCCTCGGGACGCCAGATCATTTTCGCCTGCACCGGCGTTACTGACGGCAATCTCCTCCGCGGCGTGCGCTTTTTCGGGGACGGTATCCGCACGCATTCGTTGGTTATGAATCTCGAAGAGCGCCAGGTGCGCTTCATTGACTCCGTGCACCTTGAGAAGCGCCCCGACGTCAAGGTTCGCTTCGCGTAGGCACACTCCTCTCCGGCGCTACAGAAGCAGGAAAAGGCCCGAGGCCGCACGCTGAAGATCTCACCGCCTGGGTAGCGCGCTGGCGCGAGCGCGCCCTGTGCTCGTTTCGGCAAAGTGCAAAGTGTTGGGCTTGCGCTCGTGAATAAACAAAAGCGGTACGCCGGCTCCGTGTGATAGGGAGCCGGCGCACCGCTGAATTTCGGCGTCGGAGCGGAGCGTTACGACCAGCGTGAAACCGGGGCCCCCGACGCGCGCCGTTTTTGCGCGCGTTGGGGTGGTGGAAGCGGCTCTTCCAGAGCCGTTTCGCCGAGGGGCCTTAGCGGCGGCCCATCATGGCAGGCTGCGGCCGGCGAGCCAGCGGCACCAGCGGCTTCGGCGTCACCGGCGGCATCGTACGCATCTGGCCGCTGGTGGAGACGTGGTCGCTGATGGCCTGCAGCCTCTTCAGTATGCCCTGCCATTGCTCCCAATCGAGCTGGCGCAGGAAGGGCCGCAATCCCTGAATGAACGGATCCTCAAGCAGCGCTTCGCCGTTCGATTCGGGGATGAAGAAGCGGTTGAGTCCCACGCCCAGGGCTTCGGAGATTTTCTCCAACGTTCCCAAGCTGGGGGTCATCTGACCGCTTTCGATGCGTGAAAGATACGACCGCGACACGCGCGATCTAGCCTGAAGCTGGCTCTGCGTCATCCCGCGCGATTCCCGCAACTGTCGAATTCGATGGCCGATGTTTTCCACCGTCTCGCGGTTCGGCCATTTCTCGAATAGTTGGCGGTCAGCGCCGGGGAGTTCCTGTGTCACCGGCGGTGGAATCAGGAATTCCACCTTCGGCGGCAGCATGCGCAGGCAGCGGCGGCAATTTCCTGAGTTCGTGCGGTATTGAACCAGGCCGCAGCTTTTACAACGGATTACTTCACGATCCATATCAACTTCCTTGTTGTTCCCGTTGCTATTATTGTCCGACACCGGGGGCTCCTCATGTGCGCGATTTCCGGCATGCGGATAAGAGGACTTGAGCGTCTTCAGGGGAAGGCAGAAGCTGGCGCGTCAGGGATATTGCGGGTGTAGAGTACCTGTTGTCAAGTATTTTCTGTAGTCTTTCCTAAGTAAAACTAGGGGTTGTCCCTTAGAGGACTACCGTTTTCTCCTGATATTCGCCTGTTCCCGGACGCGAACGGCCTGGAGAGGCTATGGTCTGCCAAGTAAATGGGCCAGCCACTTTCCGATAAGCTCCCCAGGCGGAAAAGTAGACGCAGAGGCTAGCGTTCGGCCTCGATCGGACCTTCGAAAAACCAAACCAAAAAAGTGCATCTGCGTTACATTTGTGTGACACATCCACCCCTTTCCCTGATAACCTGTAGGCCGAACGGCGGGACTCGTGCTCCCGGCTCGGGCCGCAGCCAGAGTTCAGCCTTTGCCAACTATGAGGGGTGCACTGTATGAGAAACAGCGCAACGCGATTGTGTATCTTCACAGTAAGGGGAACACGAGCGGTACTGTTCGCTTTCGTCCTGTTCTTGAGCGCGGCGTCCCCAAAGCCCGTGGCAGCGCAAGCCAGCCAGTCGCAAACCGGGTCAGCCCAAGTTGGAGAACTGAAGCCGACCTATCCTGGGGAACCCTTCAATAATCCACCAGTAGAGACGACTATCGGGCCGGCAAAGCTCCGGCTTTACGGAACGGCCCTGCTGAACATGTCTTTCTCGGATACTGCTCAGGTCGGTCAGGACGTGCCGCTCTGGCCACTCCCGAGCACCGCCAATGTGACGTTGCCCGACGGTACCACCAAACCCGCAGGCCAGGTCCACGACACAATTTTCACGGCGCGGCAAAGCATTCTGGGGGTCGTCCTCAATCCGGCCAATTTCTCAACGAGCGGCTGGATGCCTTCGGCTCAAGTGGAAATCGATTTTTTCGGCACACGACCCATTGATACCAACCTGCCGCAGAACCGTGTGCTGAACCAACCGCGACTGCGCCTGGCCTTTTTCCAACTCCAGAAAGGCGATTTCAAGCTGGTAGCCGGCCAGGATAAGATCATTATCTCGCCGCTTGATCCTGTATCCCTCTCTCACGTGGCTGTGCCATTGGGATATTCAGCCGGAGATCTCTTTGGCTGGCTGCCGCAAGTGCGAGTGGATTACAACCACAAGTTCGGGGATACCGGAACCTTATTCCAGTTCGGCGTCCTACGGCCTGCTTTCGGCGATCCGCGCCTGCTCGACGAACCTGCCACGAGCGTCGCGCTGGATAGTGCAATTACATCCTCAGGGTTTGGAGAACGCTCCGGCCAGCCGTTCTACCAGGCACGATTCGCGGTTTCCCATCCCATGAGCGGCTCAACAGCTACCATCGGCGCGGGCGCTCATTACGGGAGTGAACTGGTTGGCTTCGTCGGGTCAACCAATCACAAAGTCGATTCCTGGGCGTTCACGCTGGATTTCCGCGTCCCCATAATCCCCAAGGTGATCCTGCGCGGAGAAGGCTATGTGGGAAGCAATCTCGTTCCGTTTGGTGGCGGGGTCATACAAGGCGTCGCGGCAGTGGGTACAGCCCCCAATCTTACGCTGATTCGGCCGATCGGTGATGGAGGCGGCTGGGCGGAACTGACCTTCCTCGCCACCCGCAGAAACGTCTTCTACCTGGGCGCCAGCACCGACGACCCGAAGAACCGAGAGTTATTGCCCGGCACAGCGCGCCAGAAGAATTCCTTTGTCTGGGCCAGTTACTTCCGCAAAATCACCGACTCCGTCACTTTGGCTGGGGAATGGAGCAACTGGCAATTCCATACCATAACGTTCGCGGGCAATACGCCTGCGGGGCGCTCACCAGGATTCGGGAGAGGCAACGTAATCAACATCGCTTTGGCGTATCAGTTCTAAAGACGCTTCCTTTGTGCATTGTCGGATCCCGTGCATTCTCCTGCGGGACAAAATAAAATAGCGGCATGCTGCCGAGCCGCAACGACGCCTGGACTCTGCTCTGCGAATTCACCCAAAACGAAAACCTGCGCAAACACGCCCTGGCCGTGGAGGCCTGCGTGCGCGCCTATGCCCGTAAATCCGGAGCCGACGAGGAACTCTGGGGACTCGCCGCGTTGCTGCACGATTTCGATTATGAGCGCTGGCCCAATCAGGAGCACCATTCGAGCGCAGGCCATCCGTCCTCCGGCGCCAAAATCCTGCGCGAACGCGGCTATCCCGAGGAGATGCTCCACGCCATCCTGGCCCACGCTGATTACACGGGCGTGCCGCGTGAAACTCCCCTCGATCGGGCCCTGTTTGCCTGCGACGAAATGGCCGGCTTCCTCACCGCGTGCTCGCTCGTCAAGCCGGGAAAGACCATCTTCGAAGTCGAGCCGGATTCGGTGAAGCGCAAGATGAAGGATAAGGCCTTCGCCCGCGGCGTCAGCCGCGAAGATCTCGCGCGCGGCGCTCAGGAACTCGGCAGTCCCCTCGAGGACCACATCGCCACCTGCATCGCCGCCATGCGCGCTGTCGCCCCCTCCCTCGGCCTCGCACCTAAGAGCTAGCCGTTCCGTCCCGTGCAGCATGGCGTCTCGCATTGGTGTCGCTGCCTTGCTCATCGCGTTGCTTCCATACCAAATCGACCAGCAAAGACAAGAATGGTGTGAAGTGTGCCAGTAAGGCTTAAAGCAACGCGAGGAATTCCTCAACCGTCATTCCCGCATGGCGGATGAGAGCGCGGAGGGTGCCTACCGATAGTTCTTTGTGCTGAGGAACCGAAAGATTGACGCGGAGTCCAGGCTTCGTCATCACGAGATGACTTCCCACCTGTCCAGCGGTCTCCCATCCGGCTTTCTGCAAAGCCTTGACCGCTTCCTTGCCGGAGATGTTGGCAAGCCGCGCCACGCGGCTAGACCGTGACGAGGATTTCGCGCTGTCCCAGGTGGGGGTGGCTGGCGACGGCCTTTTGATCCTCCGCCCAGAGCCACGCGGCGATAGCTTCCTTGATGTTGGCCAGTGCCTCTTGTTCGTCTTTCCCCTGCGATACACATCCAGGCAAAGCCGGGCATTCGGCCACAATCCAGCCGTCTTCCGCGTTCGTGAGTGTTACATGGAAGACCATGCCCATATGCTACCAAGTGTTACCCCCGTGCTACAACGCCCCGTGCGCCTCCGTTACACCGAGCCGCCACAGACGCCCCGTGCGCCCGCCCTTCGGCCTCGAACCCAGGCCCTGAACTCGCGTGTGCGTATCTCAGAAATCACATATCCACCGCTTCAGGGAACAGAGCGCCTGCGGCGCAATCCGCGATATAATTTACGCTCGCGTACGGAAGAGGGGATTTCTTGAGGAAACAGCGGAGTTTAAGCGGGGGCGCGGAGCGGTTGTGACGCACAGACATCAAACTCATTCCGTGAAAGTGGGCCGGGTAACCGTGGGCGGCGGCGCGCCCATCGTCATCCAGTCGATGACCAATACCGACACGGCCGATATCGCCTCCACGGTGCAGCAGTGCGTGGAACTCGCGGCCGCCGGCTCCGAAATGGTTCGGGTCACCGTAAACGTCCCCGAGGCTGCCGCCGCAGTTCCCGAAATCAAGAAGCGCATGACTGATGCCGGCTGCGAAGCGCCGCTCATCGGCGATTTTCACTATAACGGCCACGTCCTGCTGACCAAATACCCAGAATGCGCCCGCGCTCTCGACAAATACCGCATCAATCCCGGCAACGTCGGCGCCGGCAAGCGCCGCGACGAGCAGTTCGCCACCATCTGCAGCGTCGCCCGCGATAACGGCAAGCCCGTGCGTATCGGCGTCAATGGCGGGTCGCTCAATCAAGAGCTGGTCATGCGCAAGATGCAGGAGAATACCGACCGCAATCTCGGCCTCAGCTCCGAAGAGATCATCAACGAGTGCATGGTGCTTTCCGCCGTTGAATCCACCGACCTCGCTTTGCAGTGCGGCCTGCGCGAAGATCAGATCATCATCTCCTGCAAAGTTTCGCGCCCGCTGCATCTGATTACGGTCTACCGCGCGCTCGCCCAGCGCACGCGCCAGCCTTTGCATCTGGGGCTCACCGAGGCGGGCATGGGCATGAAGGGCGCCATCTGGTCTTCCACAGCGATGGGCATTCTGCTTAACGAAGGCATCGGCGATACGATTCGCATCTCGCTCACGCCGCGCGTGGGCGGCGACCGTCGCGAAGAAGTCTATGCCTCCTGCGAATTGCTGCAGGCGCTCGGCCTGCGCGCTTTCGCGCCCAGCGTGACTGCTTGCCCCGGCTGCGGCCGCACCACCAGCACCACTTTTCAGCAGCTCGCCGAAAGAATTCAGGGCTACGTGCGCGACAAAATGCCGGAATGGAAGCAGCAATATGAGGGCGTCGAATCCATGACGCTTGCCGTGATGGGCTGTATCGTGAACGGGCCGGGCGAGTCCCGCGCGGCCAATATTGGCATCAGCCTCCCGGGCACCGGCGAAGCTCCCAGTTGCCCGGTGTATATCGATGGCCAGCACTTCACCACGCTGCGTGGCACTTACGACGATCTCGCCGCCCAATTCCAGGCTCTCGTTGACGATTACATAGCCAATAAATACACGCGGCGCGAAGCAGCGCCCGCGGGCGCAAGGGCTTCCTGAGCGGAAAAAAAAATGAAAATCACACGCGAGGATGTTTTGCGGGTCGCCGAACTGGCGCATCTCGAGCTGAGCGAAGCGGAAATCGAGATGTTTTCGCGGCAGCTCGACTCGATTTTGACCTACGCCGAGAAACTCAACGAGCTCGATACGAGCAAGGTCGAGCCCATGGCACAGGTCGCGCCTCCCGCCGCTTCCGGCCAAGCCGCCGCAGGCACGCCGCTGCGTGAAGACAAGCTCGCTCCATGCGACGTCGCCGGGGAAGTGCTCGCTGGCGCGCCCGATGCGAGCCCGCCGTATTTTCGCGTGCCTCGCGTCATCGAACGCTAACGAACACTCTCCCGCTATCCGAATGCAACCTGAAACTCTCAGCAGGAGTCTTGCCCTATTTTTGCCGTTTGCCTCAGCGCCCGCCGCGCTGCTTGATTCGCCTGAGGATCGACTCGGCCCGCGCGATCACGGGCCGATCCACCATTTTCCCGTCTACCGCGACTGCCGCGCCCTGCACCGCTTCGGCCGCCGCCATAATGCGCCGTGCCCAGCTCTCTTCTTCTGCAGTCGGCTCAAAACATTCATTGACCGGGCTCACTTGCCGGGGATGGATGCAGAGTTTCGCGCCGAACCCGAGGCGCCTGGCACGCAAGGTATCGCCGCGCACGCGTTCCGCATCGTCAATAGCCGTCGTAACTCCGTCCACCGGCGGCTCAAGGCCAGCAATGCGCGAGACCAAGACGAGCTGAGAACGAAAATACAGCAGTTCCTCTTCCTCTCCCTGGATGCCCAAATCGATTTGAAAATCGATGGAGCCAAAAACGAAGCGCTGCACTCTGGGACCTTGCGCAAGCGCATGCGCATTCCAAAACCCGCGGGCGGTCTCGATCAGCGGCAAAATTGGCGTAGCGGCGCCGGAATGCTCGGCAAGTAGTCGAATATCCTCAATTCTTTCCGCCTTGGGCAGAAGCACCCCCGCCACGCCCGGCGTTCTGCAGAGGGCGAGGTCTTCGCGAAACCAGGAGCTCTCCGCGCCGTTGACGCGAATCAGCACAGGGTGTTCCGGCGAAAGCCATGCGGCCAGGGCAGCGCGCGCCGACGTCTTATCCTTGGGCGGAACGGCATCCTCAAGATCGACGATAACCGCATCGGCTCCCGCAGCAATCGCCTTCGCGTAACGATCCGCCCGATTGCCGGGCACGAAGAGATAAGAACGCGGCGCGAGCGATTCCATATGGTTTCTAAAATGATCGTGGCAGACCGAGCACATGCTCGGCCACATAGGAAAGAATGAGATTCGTCGAGATGGGTGCGACCTGGTACAACCGCGTTTCGCGGAACTTGCGTTCCACATCGTACTCGGCTGCGAAGCCGAATCCGCCGTGGAACTGCAAGCAGGCGTTGGCAGCTTCCCAGGAAGCCTCTGCGGCCAAAAGCAGCGCCATATTGGCTTCGGCGCCGCAGCGCTCGTGCGCGTCGAACAGTGTGCACGCTTTGAAGCGCATCAAGTTCGCGGCTTCGATTTTGATAAACGCCTTCGCAATGGGAAACTGCACGCCCTGGTTCTGCCCGATGGGCCGGCCGAACACGACGCGTTCCTTCGCATATCTGGTGACTTTATCGATAAACCAGTAGCCATCCCCGATGCACTCGGCGGCGATCAGCGCGCGTTCGGCATTGAGCCCGTCCAGGATGTATTTGAATCCTTTGCCTTCTTCTCCAATCAGGCTTTCCAGGGGAAGCTCGAGATTATCGAAAAATAGTTCGTTCGTTTCGTGGTTGACCATATTGGGAATCGGACGAACTCTGAGGCCCCTGCCGATTGCCTGGCGAAGATCCACGAGAAAGAGCGACATTCCCTCAGTCTTCCGTCCGGCGTCCGAAAGGGGCGTGGTGCGCGCCAGCAAGATCATCAGATCGGAATGCTGGACGCGCGAGGTCCACACTTTCTGGCCGTTCACGATGTAGCCGCCGTCACTTTTCGCTGCTGTGGTGGTGATTTTCGAGGTATCGGTGCCGGCCGTCGGC